>CEAE01020643.1_pt1 | contig 27908 bp, 19 predicted proteins | sample 554951 | NCBI WGS metagenome assembly CEAE01 (sample SAMEA3182076, study PRJEB8094) | gut metagenome | biome: human; feature: gut; material: Stool; isolation source: human stools | place: Canada | collected 2012-03-28
GATGTACACCTATGCGGGGCCGGAGATCGCTGTGGCCTCCACCAAGGCTTACACGGTGCAGATGTGTGTGCTGTACCTGTTTGCCCTGCGTCTGGCCTATGCGCGCGGCCGACTGAGCGAGACGGAGACCCGCCGCTATACGGCGCAGCTGCTGCATGCACCGGAGGTCATCAAGCCACGTCTGGCAGACTGTGAGCAGATCAAATATCTTGCCAGCCGCTATGTGAACACCCAGAGCTGCTTCTTTATCGGGCGTGGCTTCGACTACGCACTTTCGCTGGAAGGAAGCCTTAAACTCAAAGAGATCAGCTATGTGCACTCGGATGCCTATGCGGCAGGGGAGCTCAAGCATGGCACCATCAGTCTGATCACGGATGGCGTGCCGGTGATCGCACTGGCGACCCAGAAGCAGGTATACGAAAAGACCATTTCCAATGCCAAAGAGACCCGCAGCCGCGGCGCAAGGGTGTTGCTGTTCACCACAAAGGACGCCGTGGTGCCCGAGGGTGTGGCCGATGCGGTGGTCCGGCTGGATGAATACGAGGATATCCTGATGCCGCTGCAGCTCATTGTGCCGCTGCAGCTGTTTGCCTACTATATGGCTGTTCTGCGCGGCTGTGATGTGGATAAGCCGCGCAATCTGGCAAAGAGCGTGACGGTGGAGTAACGGCACAAAACCGCACTGGAAAGGCCCGCAGGCCGCTCTGAGAAGATGCGGACGCCGGACCGATGGATAGAACGAAAAAAGCTCCCCTCTCTGAGCTGTCAGAGAGGGGAGCTGCTGTTTTTATAGAGCTTCCGGCTTACCAGAACCAGTAGCGCTTTTTCAGCACGATATAGGCGATGCCGATAATGATGATCGTTACGCCGCCGGCAATGAAGAAGGTCCAGTTGATGTTGGCAAATTTCAGGTTCTGATTGGTCAGCAGATAACGGCCGGCGGTATCTGCTGTGATGATGCCGTCCGTGTAGCTGTTCAGGTACTGCCACTTGCCAGAGGTGGGGTTGTAGAGATACAAGCGGGTATAGGTGCTCACATCCAGATCGATGCGCACCGAGCAGGGGAGGGCTTTGCCCTTGTCCAGCTCAAACTCAATGCCCTCCTTGCTCTCGGTCAGCACGAGCATGGTATCCAGTTCACTGGTGGTGCTCTTGACGTTGCTGCCCGCGATCTGCATGGTGTAGCCGTCGCCCACCACGCACAGGGTCTTGCCGGTGGTGCGCAGGGCGTTGAGGATATCACCAGTCACAGTGGGAACTTCGGCCTGTGTAAAGACGATCTCGTTGTCTGTGCTGTCCTGAATCGCCTGCACCACGGGATCGATCTCAATGGGAGTATCGTCCTCCGGCTTTGTAGTGCTGCTGTCCGAAGATTCCTCCGAGGAAGCAGCAGAACGGTTGACAATGACCGTGACCATAGCAGAAGCCGTGCCGTTGGAGACCGTGATGGAGGTTGCACCGGTGCCCACAGCTGTGATCACGCCGCTGGGGCTGACCGTGGCAATGTTGCTGTTAGCGGACTTAAAGGTGAACTTCTGAGAAGCAGAGGAAGGCTTGACGCTGGCGGTCAGGGTGCGGGTGGCACCGGGCTTGAGCACAACATAGGAAGGATTCACAGTGACGACCTGACCGCTGTTGGAAGAACCGGTGCTGGCGGTGCCGGTGCCGGTTCCGGAGTTGGGAATGCTCATGACCGTAACATTGGTGGTAGCAGTCACCGAACCGCAGGTAGCGGTGATGGTGGCAGTACCGGGGGCGACACCGGTAACGCGGCCAAAATTATTCACCGTGGCTACCTTTTCGTTGGAAGAGGTCAGGGTGACGGTGGCATAATTGGAGGCCGAGGTGGGCCGCACCTGCAGCTGTGCCGATACCGAGTTGCCGACATAAATGGTATTGGAGGACAGAGAAAGATCCATTTCGGTCACGATCATAGAAGAATCCATGGAGACCACGATGGTGTAAGCACAGATCTGATTGCCGGCAGCAGCTGTGATACGGGTAGTACCCACACCCACGGCCTGCACAACACCGGTGCTGCTCACGGTCAGAATGGAGGTATCGTCCGATATATAGACCACCGAATCGGTAGAGTTGCGGGGACGCACCACAGGGGACAGCTGCTGAGAAGAACCCAGCAGCATATTGGCGGTATAGCTGCCGGCTTCAATGCTTTCGGCAGGTACATTCTGATCCCACGGCATGGTAATGCCGCTCAGGGCGAGGCCGGAGACCGGGCTTGCTGCGGCCGCAGACACAGCTGTGCCGCAGGCCAGCAGGCAAAACGCTGCCGCACAGACGGCCAGTTTTTTTGCGGTTGATTTCATAGTAAGTATACCTCTTTGGGGTGATTTGGCAGCGGCTGACAGTCCGGTTTTAATGGAACAGAACACCCAGTGCTTCCATTGCGTACTCAAAGTAAGTGATCTGGTCATACTCCACACGGGCGGTAACGCTCATGCCGTTGGAAAGGTCTACCTTATCACCGCTCTTGCTTACCACGTAGGTGGTATCCGGCTTGATGGTCATTTTGTAGTAGGATGCATTGGTGCTGGCGGTCACATCGCTGTCGATCGCGGTCACGGTGCCGGTCAGGGTACCGTAGGAGTACTCCGACAGGCCGGTGATGGCGATCTTGCAGGGGTCGCCCACATGCAGCAGGGGACGGTCGTTCACATTGACCATGGCAACGACCTCCAGATCGTCGTTCTCACTGGCGACAGTAGCCAGCGGAGAACCGGCGCTCAGGACCATGCCCTCCTTATAGGGGGTATCCATGTGGATCACACCGGAGGTGGGAGCATAGATATAATAATCGTTGGCACCGGTGTTCAGGGTATCGATCTGGGCCTGAATGTTGTCCACGTTGCTCTGCGCACTGGTGATGCTCTGGGAAATGGACTGCATGGTGGAGTAGTACAAGGCCTCCACCTCGCTCTGGCTCTGCTCCATCATGGTCTTGATCTGAGCATCCGAATAGCCGGCAGCCTGATAGGCAGTAGCGTCAAAGGTCTTTTGCGAGACCTGACTCTTATAGGTCTCGTACTGGTAGTAGTAAGGCTGATCTTCCGGGTTCGTCTCGCTGAAGTAGTTGGTGTCGTCCTGCACGCACTGCAGCAGCTTATTATACTGGTCCAGCTGGGTCTGGTAAATCTTGAGCTGGCTTTCCAGATTGTCCTGCTGCATATCGATGTCGGTGCTCTTGATGTGCGCCACAAGGTCGCCCTCGTTCACATAGCTGCCTTCCGAGATATACATTTCGGTGATGGAACCGGAATAGCTGGACATGATGTAGGTCTTGTTGCTGGCCTGCACGGTGCCGGTGTTCTGACTGACATAAATGCGGTTGGTCTGGGTGCTCCACACCAGAAGGAACACCATAAAGATGCCCACCAGAATGACAAAGGCGTAACCGTAGGGCGGCACATCCCTGTCCAGCATGATACGGCGGTCCTGCAGGTCCGTCAGGCTTTGAACTTTCATTGTCATAGTTATTTGGTCTCCATAAAGACATCGATCACAGCATCGTCAGAATCCTGATTGACATAGATCGTATAGGAAGTGCCGGTCAGCTTCTGGTCGTTCTCAAAAGCGTGGACCTGCAGCTTGTAGGAGGCCAGCTGGCTGTTTTCCATGGGTCCGGTGTAGTGGGCGTACAGGCAGTTCTTGACGCGCAGGATAGCATCCATGTGATAGCCCGGGTCCATCTGAGGGATGAGCTGGGTGGCCTGCTGCATCATGTACAGGTGCATCTGATGATCCTCGCCCAGTGCAAAGGACTGGATGATGGGGCCGATGGGCTGAGCGTTGTTGCTCTTGATGAAATTGTGCATCTGGGTCAGCACCACTGGCAGGCTGGCCATTTCTTCCGGACGGATCTCGCGGGAGAGCACATTGGTGAGCTTGAGGGTCTTGTTTTCAGCTACTTTGATCTCATTCATGATAAATACCTCTGTTTCGTTTCAGATTTACTTTACATCGGCGTTAGATAAAATGTGCCCGGAGGCGCTTTGTCTCCGGGCACACCATAGTAAGGCATTGTCACCTGAGCAGGCCGCGCCGCTTCAGGGTAACACCATCTTCCTTATTCAGGACAGACGAGACAAGCAGGTCTTCTGTTGTCAGCATCGATGGCCCTGGCAGTCATATTATGGAACCGGAACTCCATCCGATCTCAGCATATCAATAGGTGATCGACTCGCCGTCGTCATCCTCTTCCACGACAGCCTGCATGACAGGCTGCTTGGGTTCTGCCTTTTTCTTGCTGCGGTAAATACCCTGCTGCATGTTCCACAGCTCGTAGTATCTGCCTTCCTTGGCAAGCAGCTCCTCATGGGTGCCGCGCTCCACGATCTGGCCGTGATCCATCACCAGGATCATGTCACAGTCACGGACGGTGGACAGGCGGTGAGCAACGATCAGCATGGAACGATCCGCAAGCTGGTCATAGATCATGTTGAAGATCAGGTTTTCCGTTGCAAAGTCGAGGTTGCTGGTGGACTCATCCAGAATGTAGAGGTTGGAATCCTTCAGGAAAGCACGAGCCAGTGCAATGCGCTGCTTCTCACCGCCGGACAGGCCGTTGCCAGCTTCTTCCAGATAGGTGTTGTACTGCAGGGGCAGATGACGGATAAAGTCGTGCGCATCGGCCTTCTTGGCAGCTTCCTTGACCTCGTCCATGGTGGCATCCATGCGGGAAACACGGATGTTGTCATAGATGGTCTTGCTGAACAGCTCAACGTTCTGCGGCACATAGGAAATTGCGCGGCGGACAGAATCGTTGGTGTATTCCGTCAGATTCACACCGTTGAAGTCGATCTCGCCATCCTCCGGCTCATAATACTTGAGCAGAAGCTTGGTGATGGTGGACTTGCCGCTGCCGCTGCTGCCCACCAGAGCCACCTTTTTACCGGCCGGGATGGTAAAGCTGATGTGATCCAGTGCAGGGGCACGGTTGCCGTAACGGAAGGTGACATCCTTAAACTCGATGTCGCCCTCCACCTTTTCCAGATCCGTGCGATCCTCGTCACCGGCAGTTTCAGAAGGATAGTCCATGATCTCGGTCAGACGCTTCATGGAGATGTTGGCTTCCTGGATCTGCATCTGCAGACCGATCAGGTTGCTCAGCGGAGAAGTAAAGTAGGAAGACAGGGTGCTGAAAGCCATATAGCCGCCCAGCGTCATTTCGCCGTTCAGCACCTGACTGATGCCCACATAAGTAGTCAGCATGCCAAAGATCATGGAGATGAAGGCGGAGATCAGACCCTGTGTGGTGCTGATGCGGCTGGAACGCAGGCTGATCTTCAGGCTCTTGATGTATTCACGCTCGAGGTTTTCCAGCTCGGTGTCCTCGTTGGCGTTGCACTTGACGGTCTCAATGCCGCGCAGGCTTTCGATCATCTGGCTGTTCAGTGCAGCAGACTGCACCATGGTCTCTTCGTTGATCTTCTTATACGGCTGCTTGTAGATCAGCACCAGCAGAATGCTGACCAGCGCCATGAACAGCGAAATGGAGAACAGCATCGCGTTCATGCGGAACAGAATGATGCCGGTGATGATGGCCATGGAGATATCCATGATCAGACTCAGCGCAATGCTGGTGAAGATGGACTTGATGGTGTTAGCATCCGAATAACGGGTGGTGATATCACCAGTCTTGCGGGTGGCAAAGAACTTCATGGGCAGGTGGAAGATGTGCCCGAAGTAGCCCATCATCAGCGGGATATCGATCTTGATGGACAGATGGATCAGCACCCACTGCCGCACAAAACCGATCAGAGTATTGGTCAGGCTGACCATGCTGAACACGAGGATCAGTGTGACCAGCAGATTATTCAATCCGTAGGGCAGCACCTCATCCATCAGGATCTTGTTGAACATGGAGGATGCAATGCCGAGGATCGTTGTGATCAGAGAGGCAAAAATTGCATAGAAGAAAAGCTTTTTCTGCGGCAGCAACAAATCAATGTAGCGCTTGAACATGCCGCCCTTTGCCACCTTGCCGCCCTTGAACTCCGAGGTGGGGTTCATCAGCAGCAGAACGCCCGTAAAGTTCTTGTAGAACTCATCCAGACTGATCTTTTTCAGCTCTGTGGCGGGGTCGCCGATGATGACATAATCCTTGCACTTGTGCTTTTTGCCGTTCTTTTCGTCTTCCTTGGCAGATTCCGACTCCTTCAGCATGTGCTTGCGGCGCTCACCCTCATCCTTGATGGTGGTCTTTTTAAAGACCACCACAAAGTGGGCCAGACCCTGGTCGGTAATGACCTGTGCGATACAGGGCAAAGAGAAATCGCTGAGGAAATTTTCACGGTCCACGCGAACCGCTGCGGTGGAAAAACCCAACTCGTTAGCGGCTTTCTGCAAACCAACAAGGTTCGTGCCTTTCAGGTCAGTGCCCATCATATCGCGCAGGCGGGTGATGGTAACTTCCTTTTTGTAATGGAGGCACACCATTGCGAGGCAGGCAGCCGCACAGTCGGTAGTGTCATGCTGCCGGACGTAGGTATAACGCATAGATGCTTCCTTTGATCATATACAAATTTATTCAAACGACTGCAGAACACTTCCAAGGGAAGCGGACGGCAGCAGCTCTGACAACGCAAAAAACACAGTCTGTAAGCAGTATAAAAACCGGTGGCTTACCCCGTCCTGCGGAGAACGGCGGCAAAGCACCGGTCAGCTGCTGTTAAAAATGGCAAAATGCCCATGGAACTGTGTGCCGGGCTTTGGAAAATCAGATACTAATTCCCAAAGAACATAAAAAGTATACCACAATGCAACATCTTCTTCAAGTGGTCAATTTTTAAGAAATCATTAAGCTGAATGCTTTTTTCTGCATAGATGCTGCATTTTTCGGGGCTGTGGACAAAGACCGGAGATGGCGGGACAGAGGGGAAAATCCATGCGGCATCAGCTGCCGGATATGACACAAACAAAAAGAGCAATGTCCGCAAGGAACATTGCTCTGCTTTGGCGCCTCTTGCCTGACTCGAACAGGCGACACCCTGATTAACAGTCAGGTGCTCTAACCGACTGAGCTAAAGAGGCAGATCACAGTTGTGACTGCGAGAGATATTATACCGCATAAGAATGCCTTTTGCAAGCCCTTTTTTACAAAACCAGAAATTTTTTGCAAAAACAAAAAGCCCTGCGGCGTTTTTGAAACGCTGCAGGGCGGGAAATACATACTATATAAGAAAACGGAACGCTTACTTCAGCTTGCTCTTGGCCTTCATGCGCTGCTCGTGGTTCAGGATCTGCTTGCGGATGCGCAGATTCTCGGGAGTGACCTCCAGCAGCTCATCCTGTGCCAGGAACTCCAGACAGCCTTCCAGACTCAGCTTGCTGATGGGAATCAGGCGCAGGGCGTCGTCGGAACCGGATGCACGGGTGTTGGTCAGATGCTTGGTCTTGCAGACGTTGACATCCACATCCTCGCCAGAAGCGGTGTAGCCGATGACCATGCCTTCGTAGACCTTCTCACCGGCGCCCACCAGCAGAGTACCGCGCTGCTGTGCGTTGAACAGACCGTAGGTGACGGCCTCGCCGGTCTCGAAGCTGACCAGAGAACCGGTGGAGCGATTGGCGATCATGCCGGCCCAGACATCATAACCGTCGAAAATCTGGTTGATGATGCCTTCGCCGTGGGTATCGGTCAGGAACTGGTTGCGGTAGCCGAACAGGCCGCGGCTGGGCATACGGAACTCCAGACGCACGCGGTCGGTGCCCAGAGACTCCATCTGCTGCAGGATGGCCTTGCGCTGGCCCAGACCGGTCATGACAGCGCCCTGATACTGAGTGGGCACATCGATGACAACATGCTCCATAGGCTCATAGGTCTTGCCGTCGATGACCTTGGTCAGAACGTGCGGGGGAGAGACCTGCAGCTCATAACCTTCGCGGCGCATGGTCTCGATCAGGATGGACAGATGCATTTCGCCACGGCCCATAACGCGGAAGGAATCGGTAGTGGCAGAATCCTCCACCTTCAGAGCAACGTCCTTCAGCAGTTCCTTCTGCAGACGGTCACGGATCTGACGGCTGGTAACGTACTTGCCCTCACGGCCGGCCAGCGGGCTGTCATTGACAGAGAAGGTCATTTCCACGGTGGGGTCGTTGATCTTCACAAAGGGCAGCGGCTCCACATTGGAGGGGCTGCACAGGGTGTTGCCGATGGTCACATCGGGCAGGCCGGAGAAGGCCACGATATCGCCGGCGGTGATGTTATCGCAGGGCTGACGGCCATTGGCCTGGAAGTCGTACAGCTTGGTCAGACGGCCGCGCATCTTCAGATCCTGATTGTGCCAGTCACAGACGACAACTTCCTCGCCAACCTTGGCAACGCCGTTCTGGATGCGGCCGATGCCAATGCGGCCCACAAAGTCGTTGTAGTCCACAGAGGACACCAGCATCTGGAAGGGAGCCTCGGGGTCGCCCTCGGGCGGCTTGATGGTGCTCAGCAGAGTATCGAACAGGGGAATCAGGTCGGTGCCGGGCACATCCGGGTCCAGGCTTGCGGTGCCATCACGGCCGCAGCAGAACAGCATGGGGCAGTCCAGCTGCTCATCGGTGGCACCCAGATCCATCAGCAGGTACAGCACCTCATCGATGACTTCCTTGATGCGGGCGTCGGGACGGTCGATCTTGTTGATGGCCACCACCAGGCTCAGGTTCTGCTGCAGAGCTTTCTGCAACACGAAACGGGTCTGGGGCATGCAGCCCTCGGCAGCGTCCACCAGCAGCAGAACGCCATTGACCATCTTCAGCACGCGCTCGACCTCGCCGCCGAAGTCGGCATGGCCCGGAGTATCGACGATGTTGATCTTGACGCCCTTGTAGGTGCAGGAGCAGTTCTTGGCCAGAATGGTGATGCCGCGCTCACGCTCGATATCGCCGCTGTCCATGACACGCTCAGCCACGACCTGATTGTCGCGGAACGCGCCGCTCTGACGCAGCATTGCGTCCACCAGGGTGGTCTTGCCGTGGTCAACGTGAGCGATAATGGCAACGTTGCGCAAATCGTTACGAACCATAAAATTCAACCTCTCTATTATTAAAACTCATAAAATACGAACGAACGTCATACAAACCTAAGTTTATAACAGAAGAGGGTGGTTTGTCAAGATTGTATAAAAATTTTTTCAGTCTTTCGGCAGAATGCCCGAGAAAAGCGGCGTGATTTGTGCGGCGTGTCCCTTGAAAATATGCTATACTAAGGGTGCAAAAGCAAAATGCGGAGAACGGGGTTGCGAGCCAGGGGCTTTTCCCGCGAAATTTCGGGGCTTCCAGCTCCCGCCCTATTGCCCTGCGGGCAACAGGGTCCCACCCTCGGATCATTCGCTGGGAAAACTCCCGGCCCTCAGCCCGGAGAAGTACCGATAAAATGCTGCAAAACCGGAGGTGTTTTTATGAAGATCACGTTTCTGGGCGCGAACCATGAGGTCACCGGCAGCTGTACGCTGATCGAAGCGGCCGGACGGCGCTTTCTGATCGACTGCGGCATGGAGCAGGGCAAGGATGTCTACGAAAATCAGCCCATCCCGGTTGCTCCCGGGGAAATCGACTGGGTGCTGGCTACCCATGCCCATATCGACCATACCGGCATGCTGCCGCTGCTGGTGCGCAACGGCTTCCGGGGCAACATCTATGCCACGAACCCTACGGTGGAGCTGTGCGGCATCATGTTGCGGGACTCGGCCCATATTCAGGAATTTGAAGCCGAATGGAAAAACCGCAAGGGCCAGCGTTCCGGTGCAGAGCCGGTGGAGCCCATGTATACCGTACAGGATGCCGAAGCGGCCATGAAGCTGTTCAGGGGAGTAAACTATGAACAGCGCGTGGAGCTGGCGCCGGGCATTGAGGCGCGCTTTGTGGATGTGGGTCATCTGCTGGGCTCAGCCAGCATCGAGCTGTGGATCACCGAGGGCGAAAATACCACAAAACTGGTGTTCTCCGGCGATATTGGCAATACGGACCAGCCCATCATCAGGGACCCCACCTACATCAAAGAGGCGGACTATGTCTTTATGGAGTCCACCTATGGCGACCGCAGCCACGGTCCAAAGCCGGATTATGTGAACGAGCTGGCAAAGATCCTGCAGCGCACCTTTGACCGCGGCGGCAATGTGGTCATTCCCAGCTTTGCGGTGGGCCGCACGCAGGAGATGCTCTACTTTATCCGTGAGATCAAGGAAAAAGGGCTGGTCAAAGGCCACGGCAATTTCCCGGTGTACATCGACAGCCCGCTTGCCATTGAAGCAACGCGGATCTTCCGGGATACCGACATGGAGTGCTTTGACGAAGAGACCCGGGCCATGCTGGCAAAAGGCATTGACCCCATTGCGCTTCCGGGCCTGCGGGTGACCGTGACCAGTGATGAATCCCGTATGATCAACGCAGACCGTGTGCCCAAGGTCATCCTCTCGGCCAGCGGCATGTGCGAAGCGGGCCGCATCCGCCATCACCTCAAGCATAACCTGTGGCGTCCGGAGTGCACGATCCTGTTCGTGGGCTATCAGGCGGTGGGCACGCTGGGCCGCACCCTCATTGATGGCGCAGTCAACGTCAAGCTGTTTGGTGAGCCCATTGAGGTACAGGCGGAGATCTGCCAGCTCACCGGAATGTCCGGCCATGCGGACAGGGAGGGCCTGCTGCGCTGGGTGGGTGCCTTTGAGCAGAAGCCGAAGCGGGTCTTTGTGATGCACGGCGACGACGAGACCGAGGACCACTTTGTGGAGACCCTGACCGAACAGGGCTTTACCGCCTGCGCACCCTACAATGGGGCACAGTGGGCCATTGGTGCCGAGGGTGCTGTCTGTCTGCAGGAGGGCTCCCGGGTGCGCATTGAGCACAAGGCATCCGAAGGGCAGAGCCGTGCTGCCAGCGTGTTCCAGCGGCTGGTCAGTGCCGGCAAGCGCCTGCTGCGTGTCATTGAGCACAACGAGGGCGGTGCCAACAAGGATCTGGCAAAGTTTGCCGACCAGATCAACGCCCTGTGCGACAAGTGGGATCGATAAGGCAAAACAATACAAGAACAATGTTCGCCGTTTCCACAAAGGAACGGCGAATTTTTTGTGCAAACCGGTGTCTGCCCAGCCTGTGAACGTCCCTCCCTGACATAAAAATACCCCCGGAGCGTGCAGAGTTTTGGCTCTGCTCTGCCTGCTCCGGGGATATATCATTTTGTAGCGTTTTTCAGAAAAAGCTCACCTGACTGCTTTCCGGCAGGTCGCCCAGAGCGCCCACCTGACGCAGGCGGTCCAGAATGCTGCTGCCGACGCCGGACGCCTGCTGCAGCTCCTCCACCGAGATATACTCTTCACCGTGGATGGTGGCACGTTCCAGCGCTTCGGCGGCGGCACCGCCCAGACCCTTCAGTGCACAGAAGGGCAGGCGCACCTTGCCGTCCTCCACCACATACTTGGAGCCGCGGCTCTTGCCCAGCTCAATGGGCAAAAACTCGTAGCCGCGCACCAGCATCTCGTTGACGAGCTGCAGGCTGACCAGCACATCCTCGTCCTTGGCGTTCTTCTCTTCCTTCAGGCGGCGCTTGACCTCTTCCATGTGGGCACGGGCCACTGCCGCACCGCCCACCGCGGCCTCGTAGTCGATATCGTCGCCGCGCACGGTAAAGTACACGGCATAGAACTCCGGCGGGCGGTAGATCTTGAACCACATCAGGCGGATGGCCGACATCAGGTAGGCCACAGCATGGGCCTTGGGGAACATATACTTGATCTTGCGGCAGCTCTCGATGTACCAGTCCGGCACCTCGTGCTCCCGCATGGCTTCCTCCCAGCCATCCTTGAAACCGCCCTTGGCTACCTTGCCCTTACGCACAGCCTCCATGATATCAAAGGCCATCTTGGGCTCCAGACCCTTGCGCAGCAGGTACAGCATGATGCTGTCACGGCAGCCAATGACCTCCGCAATGGTGCAGGTGCCGCTGCGGATCAGCTCGTCCGCGTTGCCGGTCCACACATCGGTGCCGTGGGACAGGCCCGAGATCTGGATCAGTTCGGAAAAGTTCTTGGGGCGTGCCTCCACCAGCATACCGCGCACGAAGTTGGTACCCATTTCCGGGATGCCGAAGGTGCCGGTCTGGCTGTCGATCTGTTCCGGGGTCACGCCCAGCGCTTCCGGGCTGGTCAGCAGGCTGTACACCTTGGGGTCATTCATGGGGATGCTGTCGATGGGGATACCGGTGTACTCTTCAAAATACTTGTAAAAGGTGGGCATATCGTGACCCAGCTCGTCCAGTTTGAGCAGGGTGTCGTGCAGATACTTGAACTCGAAATGGGTGGTCAACAGGCCGCCCGCCACATCATCCGCCGGGTGCTGGATGGGGCAGAAATCGTAGATCTCGTAGGTGTCCGGCACAACGACCATGCCGCCGGGGTGCTGGCCCGTGGTGCGCTTGACGCCGGTGCAGCCCAGAGTCAGGCGGTTCTCCTCGGCGTGGTTCACCGTGCGGCCGCGCTCATCCAGATACTTTTTCACATAGCCGTAGGCGGTCTTGTCCTGAATGCCGGACACGGTGCCTGCCTTGAACACATTGGCTTTGCCGAACAGCTCCTCGGTGTAGCGGTGCACGTTGGACTGGTACTCGCCGGAAAAGTTCAGGTCGATATCCGGCTCCTTGTCGCCGTAGAAGCCAAGAAAGGTCTCGAAGGGGATGTCGTGGCCGTCCACCAGCATCCGGGTGCCGCAGTGGGGGCAGTTTTTATCCGGCAGGTCAAAGCCGTCATCCACGCTGCCGTCGGTGATGAACTCGCTGTGCTTGCACTTGGGGCAGCGATAGTGGGGCGGCAGGCTGTTCACCTCCGAGATGCCGGAGAAGTGGGCCACGGCCGATGAGCCGACCGAACCACGGCTGCCCACCTGATAGCCGCCCGCGTTGGAGTAGGCCACCAGCTTGACCGCAATGACGTACAGCACGGCGTAGCCATGGCCGCAGATGGAGTCCAGTTCCTTCTGCAGCCGCTTCTCCACGATCTCGGGCAGGGGATCGCCGTAATCACGCTTGGCGTGCTCCCACGTAGCATCGCGCAGCTGCTGCTCTGCGCCCTCGATACTGGGCGGGTAGGTGCCGCGCGGGATGGCACGAACATTGTTGTCGATCATCGCCGCGATCTTGCGGGGGTTCTTCACCACCACCTCGTAGGCTTTTTCCTTGGGCAGGTAGTAGAACTGTGCCAGCATATCCTGCGTGGTGCGGAAGAACAGGGGCGGCTGGTTGTCCGCATCCTTGAAGCCGTTGCCCGCCTGCAGCACGGCGCGGTACGCCGCATCCTCCGGCTCAGTAAAGTGCACGTCGCCGGTGGCAATGACCGGCTTATGCAGATCTTCGCCCAGCTTGATGACCGTGCGGTTGAAGTTTTTGATGTCCTCTTCGCTGTCCACCTTGCCATCCCGCACCATGTAGGCGTTGTTGCCCAGCGGCTGGATCTCAAGGATGTCGTAGTAGGCGGCGATCTTTTTCAGTTCCTCGTAGCTGGTGCCATCCACGATGGCCCGGTACAGCTCGCCGGCTTCGCAGGCGGAAGTGAGCAGCAGGCCGTCCCGGTATTTGTTCAAAAGGCTCCGGGGCACCCGGGGCTTTTTGAAAAAGTAGTTCACATGGGCTTCGCTGACGATCTTGTACAGATTTTTCAGGCCCATCTGGTTCTTGACCAGAATGATGAGGTGGTAATACTTCTTTTTCAGCACCTCACGGTTGCCGCCAAGGCCGGTGTTGATCTCACTGACCTTTGCTACCTGCTTTTCTTCCAGATCCTTCAGCATGACACCAAAGATACGGCCCAGCGCGGCAGAGTCCTCACAGGCACGGTGGGCCTCGTAGGCAGGCAGCTCCAGATGCTTGTTGATGGTGCCCTGCTTGTAATTGTGCAGGCCGGGATACATGGCCTGCGCCATGGTCAGGGTGTCGATATAGGTCGGCTCCAGCCTGATGCCGCTGCGCTTGGCGGCGGCGCGCAGGAAACGCATATCAAAGGCGTGGACGTTGTGGCCCACAAGGATGCGGTCTCCCGCAAATTTGAGGAAGGCTTCCAGCGCTTCCTTTTCGCCGGGAGCATCCGCCACCATTTCGTTGGTGATGCCGGTCAGCTCGGTGATCTTGGGAGTGATGGGCTTGCCGGGCTTGACAAAGGTGTCAAATTCCTCCACCACCTCGCCGTTTTTCACGATGACGGCACCGATCTCGGTCATATACTCCACGCCCGGGTCAAGGCCGGTGGTCTCGGTATCAAAGACACAGAACTCCCCGTCCAGCGGCTGATCCTTCACACCGTACACGCAGGGGATCATGTCGTCCACAAAGTAGGCTTCGCATCCATAGATCAACTTGAAATCCGGATCGGATTTATGGATATCGTCCGCTGCCAGCATGGCTTCCGGATAGCCCTGACACACACCGTGGTCGGTGATGGCAATGGCCGGATGCCCCATGCGGTGGGCCAGCTTGACGATGCCGCCGGGGTCGCAGAAGCCGTCCATGCTGGAAAGTTTGGTGTGCAGATGCAACTCCACCCGCTTCTCCGGTGCGGTATCCTCCCGCTTTTTGCGCTCCACGATGAGCACATCGTAGGGGTAGACGATATAATCGTGCTCGTACTTGTCGTAGGAGCAGTCGCCGCGCACGATGAGGGTGGTGCCCTTGCCAAGGCTTTCCCACTTGGAGCAATCCTCACCTTCCTGCGCACGGATCTTCAGGTTGATAGAGCCCTGATAGTCGGTGATGGACACGGTGTAGATCTTGCGGAAGTTGCCTTTGACCTCCGAGAAGAACACATCGCCCCAGATGACGCACTTGCCGCCCTCACCGCCCAGATCCTTCAGCGGAGTGAGGTTCTTGGGGGTGAACATTTTGCCATGGAAAATGGTGACAGGCTTATCGGTCAGATCCAGACCGTCCACCTTGATGGACGGTGCGGTGTTCTTTTTCTCGAACTTAACCACCGGCGGCGCGATCTTGCGCTCCAGTTTTTCCTCCAGCTGATGCTGCTCCGCCTCACTCACGGTGCTCTGCAGTGTTACCTGCGGCGTTACCCCGGTGTGCGCCGCAATGCGCTCGGCAAGCAGCTTTTCAAAGTGCATTTCCTGCAAAAATTTTGTGCCATGGCACACGCCGATGGTGATTTTCTGGCCAACGATCTGGATGGTGCACCGGTCCAGAAAGCCGTTGATGGGCACGCCGTCCCGCTTCATTTCGTCCATCAGGCCGCGCAGAGCGGCTTCGTCCAGCATGGCATAGCCAAACAGGTTCTGGATACGCAGCTCAAAGCCTTCATAGTCCGGCTGCAGGGATGCCAGCAGCCGGGCACAGAGATCTTTGTCCAGCGGCGCACCGCTGCGCAGGGTAAAGATGACCTGCCGCTCCTGCCGCAGCATCTGCGCGTGCTCCACAATGACCTGCCCGAAGCAGGCCGCAAATGCCGGGTCCACCATGAACTGCGGCCACAGGTTGGATACGAGTGGTGTCACAAATGGTACTCCTTTTTATACAGCACAAACTGCCGCACCCGTTTTTTGCAGGTGTGGCAGCAAAAATGTGGTTTTATTTCTTTGCAAGTTCCTCTGTTCTGAAAATCTGGTAGCCCTCATAATGATAGCTTGCATCAATACCCTTCATATACACCTGACGGTCATTGATCTGTTCCGTCAGTGCTTTATGCAGCAGTACCTTGATTTCCAGATCTTTCACCGGACTGCGCTCCATGGCCATCAGATAGTCGCTTTTATCCACGCGGCTCCAATCCACCACCTGATGCAGTTCTTTTTTCAGGATGCAGTCCAGCCAGATACGGGTACTGCGTCCATTGCCTTCCCGGAAAGGGTGCGCCACGTTCATTTCCACATATTTTTCAATAATTTCATCAAACGTGGACTGCGGCATCCGGTCAATGCTTTCCAGTGCCGGGCGCAGATACATAACCGGTGCAAAGCGGAAATTTCCCTTTGCGATGTTTACGGTGCGCATCTGACCGGAAAATTCGTAGATATCTTCAAACAGATATTTGTGGATCATTGCAAGGCCTGCAAATGTTCCTACCGGAAAAGTATCCAGCAAACCCGTATCATACAGCGCCAGCGCCTTTTGTTTGCTGATCCTTTCCTCTTCACGGGCAAGCTCCAGTTCATCGGTCAGGCCCAGTTTATTTTGCAGTGCCATATCATTCTCCCACTTTACAGTTTATAGATCTCATCCATGAACTGATCCAGAATGTTGTCTCCGGTCAGCTTTTTGATGGGTTTGCCATGGATGAACAGCACCGCCTCGCCCTTGCCGCCGGCAATGCCGATGTCTGCTTCGCGGGCTTCACCGGGGCCGTTGACCACGCAGCCCATCACGGCAACCTTGATGGATTTTTTGCAGCCCTGCAGCCGCTTTTCCACCTCGTTGGCGATCTGGGTGCAGGGATACTGGGTGCGGCCGCAGGTGGGGCAGGTGATGACCTCCGGGCCCGCCACCGGGAAGCCCACGGCACGCAGGATGTTGTAGCCGGCTTCCACTTCCTTTTCCGGCTCTGCCGCCAGCGAGACACGGATGGTATCGCCGATGCCTTCCAGCAGCATCCCGCCGATGCCCATACCGCTCTTGAGCAGACCCATCTGATAGGTGCCTGCTTCGGTGACGCCCACATGGAGCGGGTAATCTGTAACTGCACTGAGCTGGCGGTAGGCCTCCATCATGCGGGGCACATTGGAGTTCTTGATGGAAATGACGATGTTGTTGAAATCGAATTTTTCCAGCAGGCGCACATGGTACAGTGCGCTCTCCACCATGGCTTCCGGGGTGGGGGCGCCATATTTGGCAAGGATATGCTTTTCCAGACTGCCGCCGTTCACGCCGATGCGGATGGGGATGTTCTTCTGCTGGCAGGCATCCACCACCGCCTTCACCCGGTCATCGTCGCCAATGTTGCCGGGGTTGATGCGGATCTTGTCCACACCCACATCTGCGCAGGCCAGAGCCGCCTTGTAGTCAAAGTGGATGTCTGCCACGATGGGGATGTTCACCGCATTCTTGACGGCTTCGATGCACTTTGCATCTGCCGGGCTGGGGCAGGTCACCCGCAGGATCTGGCAGCCGGCAGCTTCGCACCGTTTTGCCTGAGCCACATTGCCCTCAATATCCTCCACCGGCACATTGAGCATCGTCTGCACCGCAATAGGATTCTTGCCGCCGATGGTCACATTGCCGATCTTTACTTCCCGCTTTAATTGCCGCATAGGGTTCCCCTTTCGTTTACATTGCACCGGTTAAAAGCCGGATGATATCATTGTAGGTTGCAAAGAGCATCAGACCGAACAGCAGTGCAAAGGCTGCAAGTGTCAGCCAGCTCTGCAGCTTTTCCGGCACCGCATGGCCCGTGACGCCCTCAATGACCAAAAATACGACCTTGCCGCCGTCCAGCGCAGGGAAGGGCAGCAGATTGAACACGCCCAGATTGACGGTGATAAGCGCCAGCAGCTCCAGCAGATCCTGCCAGCCGTAGCTTGCCGCCTGACCGATGGCGGTCACGATCCCCACCGGGCCGGAGAGGTTGTTGATGCTTTCCCGTCCGCGCACAAGATCTGTCAGGGAGGTGAACGCGATGTGCCCATAGTACAGGGTGCTGTTCCACGCTTCGCTCAGCACATGGAGCGGTGTTTTCGGGATGCCGTATACCGTAAAGCCGAGACTCATATGGGTCTGGCCGTCCTCGTCCTGCCAGGTATCGAACTGCACGTCCGGCAGCTCCACCTTCTGGCCATCCCGCTTCACGGTGAACCGGGCGCGGTACTGTTCGGTGCGCACCAGCTCATAAAGGATGTCATTGGCCACAAAGCAGCGTCTGCCGTTCACGGCAACGATCTCATCGCCCGCCTGCAGGCCGGTCTGACCGCAGAGGGCGCTGCCCTCAATGGAGTAGATGACCCTGCTGGTGATGGGGCCTTCCTGCGCTGTCACAAGAATGACCAGCACCACAAAGCCCAGCACAAAATTCATGAAGGCACCTGCCGCCATCACCAAGGCACGCTGCCATACCGGGGCATCGTTCAAAGGGATGCCGGTGCGCTGCTCCGGCGGGATGGGGCTTGCGGTCTCTGCCTCCCGCTCGTCACGGGCTGCTTCGGCCTGCTGGCTCTCGGGGCTTTCCTCGCCCTCCAGCGCCACATAGCCGCCTACCGGCAATGCACGCAGGCTGTACTGAGTGCCCTTATAGATCTTCTTCCACAGAGCCGGACCCATGCCGATGGAAAACTCGTTGACCTGAATGCCGCAGAGCTTTGCCACCGCAAAGTGCCCGAACTCATGAATGGCGATCACCGCGCTGAACACGATCAGCGCGGCGATCAGGGTAATGAAAATTGACATTGCGTCTCCTAAAGATCAAAGATGTGCGCGCACGAACTCCCGTGCCATGCGGTCGCACTCGTACACATCGCTGAGGGTATAGTCCCCGCCAAAGCTGTCGCTGTCCACGACTGCCTCCACCAGACGGCCAATGTCGAGGAAACCGATCTTGTCCTCAAGGAAGAGTCTGACGGCTTCCTCGTTGGCACCGTTGGTGGCGCAGGGGCCCAGGCCGCCCTTCCGGATGGCCTTTTTGCAGGCGGCAAGACACCGGAAGGTCTCGTCGTCCGCCACATCAAAGGTGAGCACCTTCAGCGCGGCAAAGTCCAGCTCCGGCACGACGCCCGGCACCCGCTTGGGGTAGGTGAGTGCGTACTGGATGGGAATGCGCATATCCGGCACGCCCAGCTGTGCGATCACTGAGTTGTCGCTGAACTGCACCGCCGAGTGCACGATGCTCTGGCGCTGGACAACGATCTGAATCTTTTCCGGCGGCAGGCCGAACAGCCACACAGCCTCGATCAGCTCCAGACCCTTGTTCATCAGGGTGGCAGAATCAATGGTGATCTTTGCCCCCATGTTCCAGTTGGGGTGCTTGAGGGCGTCAGCTCTGGTCTTGCCGCGCAGCTCCTCGGTTTTCATTCCGAAGAAGGGCCCGCCGGAAGCCGTGAGCAGGATCTTGGTCAGGCTGGGGGCACTCTCCTTATCCTGCAGGCACTGGAAAATGGCAGAGTGCTCGCTGTCCACCGGCAGCAGCTTTACACCATGCTTTGCCACGGCCTGTGTGACCAGATGGCCGCCGGTGACAAGGCTCTCCTTGTTGGCAAGAGCCAGATCATGGCCGCTTTCAATGGCGCACAGGCTGGCGCCCAGACCCGCAATGCCCACCACGCTGTTCAGCACCACATCGGTGCCGTCCAGTGCGGCCAGCTGCTTGAGCCCCTCCGGCCCTACCAGCAGCCGGGGCGCATCTGCACGACCGGAAAGCTCCGCATCCAGCCTGCGGGCTGCATCCGGATCGGTCATGCAGACATAACGCGGATGAAACTCCTCGATCTGCTGCAGAATTTTATCCACATGGCTGTGGGCGGAAAGACCGAACACCTCGTACCCCTGAGCCCGGATCACATCCAGACTCTGGGTGCCGATGGAACCGGTAGAACCCAGCAGCGTGATTCTTTTCGACATCACACATTCCCTCCCTTAATAGTAGAACACCGCTGTAATGACCATGGTCACAAAGGGCGCAATGAACATCACACTATCAAAACGATCCAGAATGCCGCCGTGGCCCGGGAAGATGGTGCCGTAATCCTTGATACCGCACTGGCGCTTGACCACACTGGCAAACAGGTCGCCATAAATGCCCAGCACCGCAGCCACGCAGCCCAGCAGCGCAATGATCACATACATGGAAACGCCAATGTTGGAGCGGGTGAAGGCTTCCATCCGGTTTGCTGCCACCGAGTACACCAGTGTGATGATCACACCAAACACCATAGTACCCAGAACGCCGCCAATGGCACCCTCCACGGTTTTTTTGGGACTGACCACCGGGCAGAGCTTATGCTTGCCAAAGGCACGGCCTGCAAAGTAGGCACAGGTATCGCCGCCCCAGGCAAAGCAGAGAATGAGCAGGATAAAGAACACCGCATCGTAGCCGTACTGCTCCACCGGCAGCAGCTCCTTGAGCCGGATAAAGGAATAGAAGCAGAAGATCACGATGCCGGAGAACATCAGCAGGCCGCTGGCCTTCTGATAGCTGATGGTGCCGTTGCGCACCACCAGATAGATGGCGTAAAACGTGACCAGCAGAAAGGACATCGGCATCACCAGCCGCCGCATGACCTGATAGTTGCTCGTCATGACCAGCAGTGTATACGGCACCAGAACCGCATACATCAGCCAGTCCTTCTTTTCAAAGCCGAGGGCACTGTAGATCTCGTGGATGGCGATCAGCGTAATGGCCGCGATGACCAGATTAAAGATCAGGGTGTTGAAGGTGAACATCACGCCGATCAGTACGATGATGCCCACGATCGCAGTAATAACACGTGTTTTCATAGGTTGGATCTCCTTTTCACCGGTCGGGTGCCGCACCCCTCTGGATTAAGTTTGGCTCCGGCAAAGCCGCCGGGCCGTCCGGTCCCTGCACCGCGTGCAGGAGGTCTTGGGTTTACAGTCCGCCAAACCGGCGGGAACGATGGTTGAATTCCTCAATGGCGGCGTCCAGATCGCTGCGGGTGAAATCTGGCCACAGAACGTCCATTTCCACCAGTTCAGAATAGGCTGCCTGCCACAGCATGAAATTGGAGAGCCGCTTCTCTCCGCTGGGGCGCAGGATGAAATCCGGGTCCTTCTGGCCTTCGGTATACATTGCGTCGCTGAGCATCTGCTCGGTGATCTCTTCCGGACGGATCTCACCGGCCGCTGCCTTTGCAGCCAGACGCTGCGCAGCACGCACGATCTCCGGGCGGCCGCCGTAGTTGATGGCGATGTTCAGAGTCATGCCGGTCTTGACCGAGGAATCCGCTTCCAGCTGATCCATCAGCGCCTGCAGCTTCGGGTCCAGCACAGTGCGGTCACCCATGAATTTGATGCGGATGTTGCGGTTCTTATAGTCAAAGCCTTTCAGCAGATATTCGCCGAACAGCCGCATAATGGCGTTGACTTCTTCCAGCGGGCGCTTCCAGTTCTCGGTGGAAAACGCATAGAAGTACACCGACGAAACGCCCAGTTCGTCACAGTAGTCGGCAATATCGCTGAAGACCTCTGCGCCTTTTTTGTGGCCCGCAGTACGGGGCAGACCCCGGTTTTTTGCCCAGCGGCCATTGCCATCCATAATGATGCCGATGGAAAGCCCCTCGGCAAACTCTTTCGGATGCTCCATTCCTTCCTCCCGGCGGTCAGACCGCCTCCAACAAAAGTGCCGCGCACCACAGAAGCATAACTCCTCACCAGCGCACGGCACCTTGCGTTCTTTTTGACTTTATGCAGCCGATCAGACGGACATGATCTCCTTCTGCTTCTCTTCCACTGCAGCATCAATGTTCTTGATATACTTGTCGGTCAGCTTCTGGACATCCTCTTCCATGGTCTTCTGGCTGTCCTCGGTCAGCTCGCCGGCCTTCTTCATTGCCTTGGCCTTGTCCATTGCCTCGCGGCGGATGTTGCGCACGGCGACCTTTGCATCCTCACCCAGCTTGGAGACCTCCTTGGCCAGCTGCTTGCGGCGCTCCTCGGTGGGAGCAGGAAAGTTCAGCCGGATGGTGGAGCCGTCATCGATGGGGGTGATGCCCACATCACTTGCCATGATGGCCTTGCTGATGGGGCGCAGCAGGGTGCGGTCCCAGGGGGTGATGGTCAGGGTGCGTGCCTCGGCAACAGCCACAGATGCCACCTGCTGGATGGGCGTGGGGGCACCGTAGTAGTCCACGCTGACCTTATCCAGCACAGCGGGGTTTGCGCGGCCTGCGCGCACAGCGGCCAGCTCGCGGCTGAGATGCTCGACCGAGCTCTTCATCTTTTCTTCGTAAACCTTGGTGTTGCTGCTCATTGTGGTAGTCTCCTGTTCCTTTTTATCTCAGGGCGGTGCGCAGAGCACCTGCCCTATAATGTATGTCTGCTGCGGGCTTCTCAGCCCTCGTAAACCAGCGTGCCCACATTCTCGCCCTGCACGGCACGGGCAATGTTGTCCGGGTCGGCCAGATCAAACACGAGGATGGGCAGCTTATTGTCGCGGCACAGGGTTGCTGCAGTGCCGTCCATGACAGCCAGCTGATCCTCCAGCACCTTGGTAAAGGTAAGGGTATCGTACTTCTTTGCATCCGGGTACTTGTGGGGGTCCTTATCGTAGACGCCATCCACCATGGTAGCCTTGAACATTACATCCGCGCTCACTTCCACAGCGCGCAGAGCGGTAGCCGTGTCGGTAGAGAAGAACGGGTTGCCGGTGCCGCCGCCGAACACGGCAATCTTGCCCTCGTCCATGGCGCGCAGGGCCTCCTTGCGCGTAAAGGGCTGTGCCACCTGCGGCATCGTGATGGAGGTGAACACCTCGGTGGGGACACCCAGCTGCTCCAGCTTGTCGGAGACAGCCAGTGCATTCATCACCGTTGCCAGCATGCCGATTTTATCGGCCAGAGTGCGCTCCATTTTGCCGCTGGAACGGCCGCGCCAGAAGTTGCCGCCGCCAACCACGATGCCAATCTGTACGCCCAGCTCGTGTGCTTTCTTCACGCCGCCGCAGATCGCGTCCATGGTGGGTTCGTCAAAACCCATGCCCTTTTCGCCGCCCAGTGCTTCGCCGCTGATCTTCAGAAGGATACGCTGATATTTCAATGCCATAATCCAAACACCACCTGTTTATATTCCGTCGGGTCTATGCCCGGCATTGTTATTCAAGTATATTTTACAATAAAACCTGAATAAAGTAAACAGGAAATCTGCGCGGAAATCCGGAAGCTTTTATGAACGGCTGCGCAGACCGCGCAGCAGCTGCTTCATTCCGGGCGGAATGCGGCGGCTTTCCACCGCTTTCTGGATGGCTTTGTTGTGGGTCCACAGATCCAGCCGCTTTTCTGTGAGCCACGGCAGCGCGGCATCCGGCTGCTTTGCCAGTGCCGTGGCAAAATACCATGCCCGCATCATATTGATATAGTATTCCGTGCTGCGCACATCGGCCACCCATTCCAGATATTCCGGCCGGAATGCATCATCCAGATAATAGCGCATCAGCATCTCCATGCCATAGCGCACGGTGTACACCTCACCCGAATCCAGCCAGCGGCGAATGGGTACCAGCAGCTCCTTCTTGTGCTTTGCAAACACTTTGGGGCAGAAGCAGTCGCAGGTGGCCCAGTTGTTGATGTAGGGCAGGAACGCTTCCGTTTCAGCCAGCGCCCTGTCGTAGTCCCGGATGAGCTCGATCAGGAACGCGTGGAGGTTGTTCTCTTCGTAGTATCCATGCGGCAGGGCCTGTAAAAACACCTCTGCCTGCGCTGTGCCCGCGAGCTGTTTTGCCAGCCTGCGCAGAGCCGGAACGCGCACGCCGATCACCGTTTCCGGCGGCACGGTGGGCATCAACGCACTGTGAAAGGTGCGGTATGCTTCATCCCGCAAGGCAACCAGCTGCGCACGAATGATCTCTGCTTCCGGTTCCATCCTCTCTCCCTCCGTTCTTTTCTATTGTAGCAGAGCCGTATGGAAAAGCAAGGCCGTTCCGGCATTCTTTTCCGGTGCTTTAAGGAACATACAAAAATTGGGCTGGACATTTGCGCCGGAACATGCTATAATATCGTTCGTAAATGCGGGCATCGTACATCGGCTAGTATATCAGCCTTCCAAGCTGAGGAGGTGGGTTCGATTCCCATTGCCCGCTCCATACAGAAGAGACGCTGGTTCGTTCAGAACCAGCGTCTCTTTTTATACTCTGGCCCCACTTTTGGCCTCACTTCGGATTTTGAAAGTCAAAAAGCCCTTGCGAAATCCAAAAAGAAAAGAGCCGGGCGGCTGCCTTCCAGCAGCTTCCCGGCTCGATTTTTCTCGATCCCAGATATGGCAAAAGGGGAAAGCTCCGCTTTTGCGATGGAAATAGAAGGAGTTTTTACTCCACGCTGATCATATAATAGTAAACGGGCTGGCCGCCGCGGATGTGGCTGACCTCCACGTGATTGGGGCACTTTGCCTTTACGATCTCGGTGACCTTCTCGGCATCCTCATCGCTGACGTCGCAGCCGGAGATGATGGTGACAAAGCTGGAATCCTTCTTGCACATGCTGCGTGCCAGACGATAGGTGGCCTTGGTGATGTCGTTGGAGGTGGAGACGATCTTGCCATTCTCCAGTGCCATGATCTCGCCCTTCCGGATACGCTTGCCGTCGTACTCACTGTCGCGGGCTGCGTAGGTGATCAGGCCGGTGGACACCTTATCGGCAGCAGCCATCATGTTGATGGTGTTGGTCTCGGCGTTCACAGAGGGATCAAAGTTCAGCATGGCAGTAATGCCCATGGGCACGGTGCGGGTGGGCAGAACGACCACCTGACGGTCAGCCAGCTTCTGGGCCTGCTCAGCAGCCATGATGATGTTCTTGTTGTTGGGCAGCACGAACACGGTCTTGGCGGGCACACTCTGGATGGCTGCAAGGATGTCCTCGGTGGCGGGGTTCATGGTCTGACCGCCGGAAACGACCGCGTCCGCAGACAGATCGGTGAACACAGCCTTCAGGCCCTCACCGGCAGCAACAGCCACAAAGCCGTAGTCACGGCTGGGGTCCACGGCAGCATAAATGAACTCGCTGGACTGGGAAGGGGCCTTCTCGGCAGAAGCCTGCTTTTCCAGGCTCTTGCCCTGCTTCTGGCGGGCCAGGAACTGCTCGTGCATGTTCTCGATCTTAAAGTTGGTCAGGTAGCCATACTTGATGGCCTCGCTCAGGATCTTGCCGGGGTCGGCAGTGTGAACGTGCAGATTGATGACGTCATCATCCTCAATGCACACCACGCTGTCGCCGTTGGATTCTGCAAAGGCACGCATCTTTGCGGCGCTTGCGCCCTCATACTTGTTGATGAGGAACTGGGTGCAGTAGCCGTTCTTGATGTCTTCCACCTTCATCAGGTCGTCGGTGAACACGCCCTTGCCGGCGTTCTCGGTGGACAGCTTTGCCTTATTGGGGGCAGCTTCGCCGCCAGCCACGATGCCTTCACCGTGGAACACCTTGCCCATGCCCTCGAAGATGACCATGATGCCCTGACCGCCGGCATCCACAACGCCGGCTTTTTTCAGCACGGGCAGCAGGTTGGGGGTGTCCTCCAGAGCCTTCTGGCCGGCGGCCATCACCACATCCCACAGGGCCGGCACATCCTCAGCGCCGCAGGCAGCGGCTTCCTCGGAGGCAACGCGGGCCACGGTGAGGATGGTGCCCTCGGTGGGCTTCATGACGGCCTTGTAGGCACCCTCAACGCCCTTCTTCAGAGCCTCAACGATGTCGGCGGCGGTAGCTTCCTTCTTGCCTTCCAGAGCTTTGGAGAAACCACGGAACAGCAGGCTGGTGATAACGCCGGAGTTGCCGCGTGCGCCGCGCAGCATGGCAGAAGCAGCGGTCTTGGAGGCCTCGCCCACAGTGCAGCTGTCGTCCAGAGCCTCCAGCTCGCGCACGGAAGCACCCACGGTCATGCCCATGTTGGTGCCAGTATCGCCATCGGGAACAGGGAAAACGTTCAGCTCGTCCACACGGGAACGCTGATTGTTGATGTTGTTGGCGCCAGAGATAATGGCGTCACGCAAAATCTTACCAGAAATCATTCTTTTTTACTCCTTGTACTTGCCGGAAAAGCCCGGCGCTTTCAGATACACCCTGGGATGGTCAGACAAAAATCAGGCGATCACATCGTCTACGGAGACCACAACGCGTGCCACCTTCAGGCCGGTAGAATGCTCCACCTCGTCCTTGACGCGGTGGGAGATGCTGCGGGCGGCTGTGGAGATATTCAGGCCGTAGCTCACGGCAATGTGCAGTTCGATCACCAGACGGCCATCCTCCTGCGTGACACGGACACCCTTTTCCGGGTAATCGGAACCGTGCACCATGCTCTTGACGGCATCGGTCATATCACGGGGTGCCATTGCGGCAACGCCGTAACACTGTTTGGCTGCTTCACCTACCAGAGTAGCAAAGTACCCGGACGTAAAGCTGACATCCCCCAGAGGGAAACGGGAAGTGATCATAGTCGCTCTGCTCCTTTATGTTCGTTTTCGTAAAACACATTCAAGGTCTGGGGTACAGCAGGCATCTGCACATGCTGCACCGAGAAACACCCACCTTATTATACAACTTCCGGGGACGGTTGTACAGTTCTAATTGCTGGGATATCCACTTTTTGCACAGTTTTTTGCGGCTTTTGCAGAGTTCGGGCTGTTTCGCAGGAGGCCGATGCTAAGATGCTGAACGTGAGCCGCTTTTTTATCAAATACGAAAGTATGACGAAAGAAAGCAAACAATCTGTTAAAAAATTATAAAAGATGGAAGGAGATGCTTTATCTGACTATGAAAAAGTGCTAAAATAGAATCAAGGATAGGGACTGCGGCGCAGGGTTCCCGCTTGTGCGGATGGACTGCGTTATTTTTTGCGCACGGCGCATGGATCAATGTTTAGGAGCTGTTGTCATGAATATTCTGTTCTTCCTTTCCCCCAAGCAGGATCTGATGTACGTTTACGACGATTTCACCCTTCGGCAGACACTGGAAAAGTGGGAGAATAACCGCTACGCCTCCATTCCGGTGCTCAACCGTCAGGGCAAATATGTGGGCACTCTGACCGAGGGCGATATCCTCTGGGGTCTGAAAAAATACCACGGGCTGGATCTGGAAGCGGCTGAGGATGTGCCCATTTCCGCTTTTCCCCACAAACGGGACTACAAGGCCGTCACCGTGACCACCAGCATGGATCAGCTGATCGAAGCAGCCATGAACCAGAACTTTGTGCCGGTGGTGGATGACCGGGGCATCTTCATCGGCATCGTGCGGCGGCAGGCCATCATCCGGTACTGCTACGACAAGACCCGTGCTGAGCAGCACGAGGAAAAACATATTCTGGAATATGCGGCAGCCCATTGAGAAAGGAAAGCTGCGTCACGCTATATTATAATATGTAGGAGACCGCCCTGTTCGGCTGAAGGAACAGGGCGGTCTTTGTTCTGAAAAGGATTTTGAAATCCGGTTTATAGGACCTGAACTGTGCGATAATACAGCCATGGAACCAAAAACGTTCCAAAAATCTGCAAAAAACGGATATGGGAGGGAACCCCTATGAAGGATTTTGAAATGCGTTATGTAGGAAGCCATGTGGAAGTATACAGCGGCAGCGGAGCGTTCCTGTTCTCGGCAGATACCGTGCGGGAGGCCATGGAAGAACTGGCAGAGTAAGAAGCTGCGTTCCCTCGTGATACGGAAAACCGCCTTGTCGGGCCGGAAAACTCGGGCCATTCGGCATGCTCATCCTGCAAAAAACAACTTCTGTGTATGGAACGACTACAGTCGTTTACGACTTTAATGTAAAATCAATGTAAAATAATTGAAAAAAGAAAGAGTGAAACTATTAAGAGACGGAAAAATGTGTAGAAAAAGTGATTTTCTTGTAAAATAAACCTTGTTGTGACAGGATAAAAAATGATATAATAAATCTAAGCGCGGTCATTGTGCGCCGTTCTGCGCAGCAGAGCGGCAGACCGCGGCATCTGCCAGATAAAGCAGGCCCGGTGTGCGGGCAGGGCAGATGGACAAGGATCAAAAGGAAGATCATTTTTTAGGAGTATCGTTATGGATATCACACACATTACCTCTCTGTTGGGTGGAATTGCGCTGTTTCTGTACGGCATGTCCATTATGGGCGCTGGTCTGGAAAAGCTGGCTGGCGGCAAAATGCAGGGCGTGCTGCAAAAACTGACCTCCTCTACGCTCAAAGCAGTTATTTTCGGCACCCTGATCACGGGTGTCATTCAGTCCTCGGCCGGCACGGTCGTGATCTGTGTCGGTCTGGTCAACTCCGGCATCATGACCCTTACGCAGTC
>CEAE01027321.1_pt1 | contig 27597 bp, 18 predicted proteins | sample 554951 | NCBI WGS metagenome assembly CEAE01 (sample SAMEA3182076, study PRJEB8094) | gut metagenome | biome: human; feature: gut; material: Stool; isolation source: human stools | place: Canada | collected 2012-03-28
TTGAGGATGTCGTACTTGTTGGCGAACTCGCGGCACTGCTTGGACTGGGTCGCGCTCTTGATGTCCTTGTTGGGAACGAAGTGGTCGAGGACGATGGCGATGTGCTCTTTGTCGAACACGCCGTTGAAGCCCGCCTTTTCGAACTCGTTGATGGCGACGGGGGTAGTGATGTCATTGCCCAGCACGATGTCGAGCTTGGCGTTGATGAGCTGGCCCGCCTTGACCTCGGCGAGGCCTGCGTGTGCGGCCAGAATTTTCTGCGTCTGGGTCATTCCCATGGTTCATTCTCCTTTTGATACTCTCTCAAAAATCTCTCTTTATTTATTGTTGATCGCGCTGACCAGTGCATGGATACCGGCCACGATAATATCGGTATCGGTGCCTGCACCCCAGGTGACGATGCCGTCACCCCACTCGAGGCCGACGTAGGAAGCGGCGCGGGAGGTGGAGCCTTCGTCCAGACTGTGCTCGGAGTAAGTTTCCAGGTGGAAGTCCATGCCGGTGGCGCTCTGGATAGCGTTTGCCACAGCATCCAGACGGCCATTACCCACCGAGGTGACCACCTTGCGCTGACCGTTCAGATCCAGCGTGACGGTGGCGGTGATGCCGTTGACCTGTGCGAAGTGGGCCTCGATGACAGACAGGGGCTTCGACTTGTTGAGGAAGGTATCCTCGAAGATGTGGAGCACTTCGCCTGCGCTCAACTCCTTGTGGCTGTGGTCGGACACGCTCTTGACCTTGTAGCCCAGCGCCTCGCGCATCTTGGCGGGCAGGTTGTAGCCGTAGTTCTGCTCCAGCACGAAGCCGATGCCTCCCTTGCCGCTCTGGCTGTTGATGCGGATGACGTCGGCGTCGTAGGTGCGGCCGATGTCGTGGGGGTCCACCGGGATGTAGGGGCAGGTCCAGCGGTGCTCGCCATGCTCCTTGCGGTAGGCCATGCCCTTTGCAATGGCGTCCTGATGGCTGCCGGAGAAGGCGGCGAACACCAGCTGACCGGCGTAGGGGGTGCGCTCGTAAATGTGCATCCGGGTCACCCGCTCGTAGGTGGCGCAGATGTCCGGCATATCAGAGAAGTCCAGCTTGGGGTCTACGCCGTGGCTGTACATGTTCATGGCCAGCGTCACCGCGTCCACGTTGCCGGTGCGCTCGCCGTTGCCAAACAGGCAGCACTCCACCCGCTGTGCACCCGCCAGCACGGCCAGCTCTGCGCAGGCCACGCCGGTGCCGCGGTCGTTGTGGGGATGGGTGGAGATGATGACGCTGTCGCGGTACTTCAGATGCTTGTCGCAGTATTCGATCTGGTTGGCGTAGACATGCGGCATGCTCATTTCCACGGTGACGGGCAGGTTGATGATCATGGGACGGTCCGGGGTGGGCTGCATGATGTCCAACACGGCATTGCACACATCCACAGCGTAGTCCACTTCGGTGCCGGTGAAGCTCTCGGGGCTGTACTCGAACAGGAAGTTGCCCTCGTACTCCTGACTGAGCTGCTTGACCAGCTTTGCGCCGTCGGTGGCGATCTGCTTGATCTCCTCCTTGCTCTTGTGGAACACCTGCTCGCGCTGGGCCACAGAGGTGGAGTTATAGAAGTGGATCACCGCCCGGGGAGCGCCCTTGACGGCCTCAAAGGTCTTGCGGATGATGTGGTCACGGCACTGGGTCAGCACCTGCACGGTAACATCCTCGGGGATCATGTTCTTCTCGATCAGGGTGCGCAGGAACTCGTACTCGGTGTCGCTGGCGGCGGGGAAGCCCACCTCGATCTCCTTGAAGCCGATCTTTACCAGCATCTGGAAGAACTCCAGCTTTTCCTCAAGGCTCATGGGCACGATCAGGGCCTGATTGCCGTCGCGCAGGTCCACACTGCACCATGCGGGGGCCTTTTCAATGTGATCCTTCTTTACCCAGCTGTCATAGCCTGCGGGTACCGGGTAGTAACCCGGAGCGTACTTGGTTGCGTCCATCATAATGTGCGTCCTCCCAAACGATTTACACTTCTTGCTCCATGCTCTTTGTGAGGGTCCTCGCCCTCTCAGTCTCACATTCGTTCGACAGCTCCCCCAAAGGGGGAGCCCTTGGCAAAACCGGAAACTTTGCCGTACTGCCAAGGCCTCTCACTTTGGGAGAGGTGGCACGGCGTAAGCCGTGACGGAGAGGGCAAGCCTGCTTCCAAAAGGCAGATATACGAAAAGGCTCTCGTCTTTCAAGGCGAAAACCTTGAGAGACGAGAGCCTGTAAATTCAAACTACAGGGCACCCGTGGTACCACTCTCTTTGCTGCGCCTTTGGGCACAGCCGCTTTGCACGATCGGCTTTTTGCGGCGAATCGCTGCCCGGGTAACGGTGGGCGTCCGTCAGAGCCTACTTGTGTGTTCAGCTCTGCCGCTCAGGGGCCAGTAACCGAAACCCTCTGCACCCGCCTTGCACCACCCGGCGGCTCTCTGTACGCAGAAGAAATTCGTTTTTTCCCCGTCAACGCATTTGTGCTTTTTTCAAAGTGGACTAAGTTTAGCATGATTCGCAGGCAGTGTCAAGCAGTCTGGCTCATTCTCAAAATGAAACAATTTCACAAAAGAAGGGGCAGAATTTTCCAAAATTGTGCACGGGTCGATTCGATGCATTTTACAGTCGATTCGTGCCGGAGATCGTCCGGGGCGGGGGCAAGCGTGATATGATACAGACAAAGAAAGAGAGGAGGCACTCATTTTATGAAACGATGGACCCGAAAACTCCTTGCCGGTCTGCTGAGCTTTGGTATGCTGCTGCAGGTGGCAAGTCCCCTCAGCGCACTGGCGGCAGAAGGTGGCACCAGCGGCGGACCGACTTTGACGATTGAAATAGATGACACCAATTTAAAGATTGACGAAAGCGGCTCGTACGATTTCCACTACAGCGACTATAGTGGTGACCACACAGTAACTATTGAAGTGACACGGAGCGGTGACACCTTTATATTGAATGGTGCTATTCCGTATTATACCACGATCACCGGTACAGACAGCCCAAACCTTGTGATGGATGGCGGAGAAGGCCCAATTGCAACGAGCAACCTTACAATAACTGGTATCCATGATTTTACAGCTACCACAAATTCAAAAGCAAAAAGAGCGTTTGTTGGTTTGAATGTGGAGTGCACGGGTGACGTGAAAATCACTTCTCCCAGCACCTGTACCAGTGGGCTGAGCATAAAAGGTGCAAACAATGTGCATTTGACATCGGGAGGCACTAGCGACGATTGCAGTCATGCAGCGCTTCAGAGTGCAAACATCACTTGCAATGAGAATGTGACGATTGAAAATACGAATCCCGCAGCGGTATTATCCAATGAAGAATTGTACATCACGACGCCGGGTTTGGTTACGCTCAGTTGCAGCGGCAGCGGCGTCATGACGGGCAGATATGGCAGATACGGGATGTCGGTCATTACGTCCGGCGGCCTTATCATGAACAATGCATCTGGCTCGTTTGGCGATGTCAACTTCACGCGTCCGACGGGTAACACGAACAGCTTTATCGTCAGTGTGGGAAGCAGCGACGGCACGATGCAGGCGCAGAGCGGCATTATGGCAGACAATTTTGGAATCAACTACATCCGAGCAGATAACTACAAAAAGGACTACCGGAATTGCTTGAGCATCCTGCCGGGCGAATATGAAGAGTATGGCATTACGCTTTCTGTTTTTGGCGGAAGCAGCGTAAAAGTAACAAACTTAAATAAAGACAATGTTGTTCTTCGCGGCTATTACAAGAACAGCATACTGAAGTACGACAAAGACACCAATACGCTGACTGCGGATGAAGTGTTCCAAGCGGGCAACACTACCACGATCAAAGGCAACGGCACTTCCAAGCTCGTGCTGAAACAGAGCAGTGAAAAAGGTCTGGACATTAAAGACATGGCCGAAATCAATGTGGACGGCGACATAGGCGGCTATCTTAAGGTCAGCAACTGCACCGGTGATGTGACGATCAATGGCAGCGTGAGTGATTATGTGCTTGTCACCGTTGACGGTAATGTGAAAATTGTTGGCAACAGTGAAAAACCTCTGATCGATGGTGGATTTGTCAGTGATGTTACCGCCAGCAGTTTGCTGCTGGAGAACACCAGCGGCGGAAAGCTTGGAAAGGTGACCTTTACCAAGCCCGACAGTACCAAGACCTATCGTGTGACCACCGGCAAGAGCAGCACAGACCCTGACCGTACCTCCGTCATCATGAAGGGCAACAGCTATACACTGTCTGCCGACAGCGATATTTCTTACCTGTATATTGAGCCAACCGATCCAGAAACACCTCCCGAACCGGAAGTCCCTGCTGAGCTGGAAATTATCGTAAACGGCAAGAGCTACAAATTTGGCAAGGATGCCGCGCATACAACGCTCAATGATGACTCCGGTGTCATGGTTACTTATTTTGAAAACGGCAATTATTACAAGATCGACGGCGGGTTTAACAGTGCTGTCACCGTTAGCGGCACCAACAACGAAACGCCCAACGTCAAAATGGAAAACGATAATGGCCAAATCACCTCGGGCACGCTGACCGTTACCGGTGTGAACGATTTCACTGCAAAGTCCAACGTGGAGATCGCCGGTGAAGAACTGAACATTACCGCAGACGGCGATGTCAACCTGAGCGGTATGTCGTTTATCAAGACCGTCGTCAAATCTAAGAGCCTGACCATGGATACGGCCAAGAGCTTGGGCGATGTTACCTATACCACCCCGAACGGCAATACCTATACCCCCACCAAGGAAGAAGCTGACAGTACCACGCTGAAGATTGACGCAAGTACCGTCGATGGCAGCGGTGACACCACCCCCGACGATACCGGTACGGTGGACTCCGGCTCTGACGCAGGCGGCGCGGTTGCAGCCGTTCTGGTGGGCGGCGCGGCTGTTCTGGGCGGCTACGAGATCGCTACCCGGGTGATCCTGCACAATATCCTGCCCGAGGGCACAGCCATCCCCGCAAACCGCGGCCAGCTGGCATTGCTGGTGTGGAACAATGCAGGCAGGCCCGAACCCGCCGCACAGCCCGAGTTTACGGATGTGGCCGACGCCGACATGGCAAAGGCTGCACGGTGGTGCGTGGAACAGGGCATCATGGAGGCCAAGACCGCAGAAACCTTCAAGCCGGAAGGCTGGACCCCCAAGCTCAAGGTCATTGAGACCTGGAACAAGGCGTTCCCCAAGCAGTAATCGCATAATAACAGTACAATAACGCCCCCGGAAGAACAATAGCCTTCCGGGGGCGTTGTGTTTCGCACCAGAGTATGGTACACTATTTGCAAGGCGCTGATTGCAAAATCGGTGGTCATGCTTCCTGCTCCCGCATCGCTGATTCTTCCTATACATGGAACGAAGCAGAGGTTCCGGGAGTGGAACTTTTTTGTAAATGAAGCTTCCCGGAGCCTTGAAGGCGAAGGGAGGAATGTCGAATGACGTTGTCTGAGACCATGCTGCTGTTGACTCTTCTGGCCACAGTGGCGGCGTTGCTCGTTGATGTAGCGAAAGCTGCATTTGACATTGCGTGGAAGATCTCGCACGACCGAAGAAACGATAAAAACAAAAAAGATTGACCGCCCAGTGTTCCAAGCCTGACGGTCAATCTTTTTGACTAGCGGGACAGGAAGCTGACCATTGCAGTCAGCGCCCTTTCTATTTGTAGTATAATCGAACCAACGTATATTGTCAAGCAGAGCGCACGGACTCTTATTGTTAACAAACTGCTAAGTTTTTGGAAAGTTGTGCTCGAACCGCTGTTGCGGGCCCGGCGGCTGTGCTATACTACTTGCATCAAGAACCAAAGGAGGAATTGCGTCATGAAAGAAGTCAAACCTTCCAAAAAGCCGCTGGCAATCTATTACGCCATCGTGCTGGCGGTCCTGCTGCTGCTCAACCTTGTGCTGGTGCCGTGGATGAGCGAGCGTCAGGTGGAGGAAGTGGACTACGGTACCTTTATGACCATGACCGAGGAAAAGAACATCGGCCGTGTGGATATCGAATCCAACCAGATCATTTTTACCGATAAAGAGGAAAAGCAGGTCTACAAGACCGGCCTGATGAACGACCCGGAGCTTACCCAGCGCCTGTATGACGCCGGAGCGCAGTTTTCCAGCGAGATCGTGGAGCAGGGGTCGCCGATGCTCAATTTCCTGATCTGGTTCCTGCTGCCCATCCTGCTGTTCAGCTTCATCGGCAACCAGATGAACAAAAAGCTGATGGAAAAGGCCGGCGGCGGCCCGGGGGCTATGATGTTCGGCGGCGTGGGCAAATCCAACGCCAAGGTCTATGTGCAGTCCACCCACGGCATCCGCTTTGCGGATGTTGCCGGTGAGGATGAAGCCAAGGAAAACCTGCAGGAGATCGTGGATTACCTGCACGACCCCGGCAAGTACGAGAGCATTGGCGCATCCATGCCCAAGGGCATCCTGCTGGTGGGCCCTCCGGGCACCGGCAAGACCATGCTGGCCAAGGCCGTGGCAGGCGAATCCAACGTGCCCTTCTTCTCCATTTCCGGTTCCGAATTTGTGGAGATGTTCGTGGGCATGGGCGCGTCCAAGGTGCGCGACCTGTTCCGGCAGGCCAAGGAAAAGGCCCCCTGCATCGTGTTCATCGATGAGATCGATGCCATCGGCCAGAAGCGCAACAGCGGCAACCTCGGCGGCAACGACGAGCGTGAGCAGACTTTGAACCAGCTGCTCACCGAGATGGACGGCTTTGAGGGCAACACCGGCGTCATCATTCTGGCGGCCACCAACCGCCCGGATTCGCTGGACCCGGCCCTGACCCGTCCAGGACGCTTTGACCGCCGCGTGCCGGTGGAACTGCCCGACCTCAAGGGCCGCGAAGAGATTTTGAAGGTGCACGCCAAAAAGGTGGCGCTGGCCCCGGGCATCGACTTCAACACCGTGGCCCGCATGGCCTCCGGCGCCTCCGGTGCAGAGCTGGCCAACATCGTCAACGAAGCAGCCCTGCGCGCCGTGCGTGCAGGCCGCAAGAGCGTGACTCAGGCCGATCTGGAGGAGAGCATCGAGGTGGTCATTGCAGGCTACCAGAAGAAGAACTCCATCCTCACCGACAAGGAAAAGTGCATCGTGGCCTACCACGAGATCGGCCATGCACTGGTGGCGGCCAAGCAATCCAACTCTGCCCCTGTGCAGAAGATCACCATTATTCCCCGCACCTCCGGCGCACTGGGCTACACCATGCAGGTGGACGAGGGCAACCACTACCTGATGAGCAGGGAAGAGCTGGAAAATAAGATCGCCACCCTTACCGGCGGACGCGCCGCCGAGGAAGTGGTGTTCCGATCCATCACCACCGGTGCCTCCAACGATATCGAGCAGGCCACCAAGCTTGCCCGCGCCATGCTTACCCGCTACGGCATGAGCAAGGACTTTGACATGGTGGCGCTGGAGACCGTGAACAACCAGTATCTGGGCGGCGACACCTCGCTGGCCTGCTCGGCGCAGACCCAGCGCGAGATCGACCAGAAGGTGGTGGAGCTGGTCCGGGCCCAGCACGAAAAGGCTGTCCGCATCCTGACCGACAACCGCGCCAAGCTGGACGAGCTGGCACAGTATCTGTACCAGAAGGAGACCATCACCGGCGAGGAGTTCATGGAGATCCTGAACCGGGAACCAGCACAGGCCCAGTGACCCCGGCGGCAGAGCTTCCCAAAAAAATTTTATAGCCCGCTGCAATAATCCCGCCGCCGCATCCGTTTATAAGACAGATGCGGCGGTTTTGTATTACACCGCATGGCAGACCATGGTTTTCCACAAAACAAAAATGTGCGGTGCAAAACCGCCGTCAACGGAGGTATTCCAAATGAAACTGAACCATAAATTTGTCCGTACCGTTACCACCACCGCTGCAGTGCTGGGTGCTGCCGCTATGCTGAGCGTGGGCGCATTTGCCGCAGAGGCAGACATCAACGACCCTGCTGCCGCAGGCTATCTGCCCCCGCAGGAGCAGATGGTGCAGGGGGATATCGCCCTGCACAGCGCCGATGTGGCGATCGGCGAAAAGGACCCCACCTACGGCGGCTACGGCGCACCGGAGGGAAACCCCATTCAGGGCAATATCATGCTGATCTCCGGCGATGAACTGGCCGCCCCGTCTGCAGATGCAGCGGCGAAAAAGAGCGAAGCCCGCTACACCGTCAAGGGCCTGTTCGGCAGGGAAGTGCTGTACACTGCCCGCCAGAAGGACAGTGTGCTGACGCTGGATGTGCCTGCCGGTTCTGCTACCTTCCGCACCACCGTGCAGGACATGCAGACCCTGCTGAACGAGGGTGTGAGCACGCTGGTGGTCCAGACTGAGAAGGGCTCCACCACCCTGAACCTGTCCCTGCTGGTGGAGGGCCAGAAGGGCACCGACCGCGTGGTGCTGCGCCGACTGGGCGAAAACACCTTCCTCACCGTGGGCCTGCGCTGCCGCCGCGATTTGATCGTGGGGCGCTGACCGCTGAGATCAAATGATGAAAGGGCTGCTGCACGCAGGGATGTGCAGCAGCCCTTTTTGCGCTTTTCTGTTAAGTTTTTGAAAATTTGCGCAGATGCCTTTGCAAAGTCTGCCGGGAGATGTTATAGTTAAATTGAAACAGTATGCATTCCCGATAGAAAGGAAAAGACGCCATGGAACACTTTGTGGAGTTTGAGGACGTTTGCAAATACTACCAGACCGGCAGTGTGAAGATCGCCGCCGCAGACCACCTGAATTTCTATGTGGATAAGGGCGAGTTCTGTATCATCGTGGGGCCCTCCGGCGCAGGCAAGACCACCCTGCTGAATATCCTTGGCGGTATGGACAGCTGCGACGAGGGCAACGTCTGGCTGGACGGCCAGAACGTGAGCCATTTTACCGCCAGAGAGCTGACGACCTACCGCCGGTACGATGTGGGCTTTGTGTTCCAGTTCTACAACCTTGTGCAGAACCTGACCGCACTGGAGAATGTGGAGCTGGCCAGCGAGATCTGCCGCGACCCGCTGGACCCCAAAGAGACCCTGCGCAGCGTGGGTCTGGGAGAGCGGCTGAACAACTTCCCGGCCCAGCTTTCCGGCGGCGAGCAGCAGCGGGTGTCCATTGCCCGCGCACTGGCCAAAAACCCCAAGCTGCTGCTCTGCGACGAGCCCACCGGTGCACTGGACTACAAGACCGGCAAGCAGGTGCTGGCCCTTTTGCAGGATACCTGCCGCCGCACCGGCCGCACGGTGATCGTTATTACCCACAACACCGCCCTGACGGCGATGGCAGACCGCATCATTCAGGTGCGCAGCGGTAAGATCGTCTCCAATCAGGTCAACGAGCACCCTGTGCCGGTGCAGGAGATTGAGTGGTGAGAGCTGTGCTGAAAAGTTATCGTAAAAACATCCTGCGGGAAATGAAGGACAATCTGAGCCGCATGGTCTCGCTGTTCGGCATCGTGGCGCTGGGCGTCATGATGCTGACCGGCCTGATGAGTTTTGCGCCCAGCATGCGCATCGCCGGGCAGAAATACTACGTGCAGCAGAACGTGTTTGACCTGCGGGTGCTGTCCACGCTGGGCCTTTCGGAGGAGGACATTGCCGCCATTGCCGCCGTGGACGGCGTGGAGGCTGTGCAGCCGGTGAAATATCAGGACGTGGAGGCCCAGTGGCAGGGCCAGAGCGAGACGGCGGTGGTGCGCCTGCAGCAGCTGCCCGCCGACCCCGGGGCCGACACGGCAGAAAATATGAACCGTCTGGTGCTGCTCTCGGGCCGGATGCCTGAGGCCCCGGACGAGTGCGTGGTGCATGTGATGGGCTACGGCGACCCGGTGGAGCCGGGCACGGTGCTCACCCTGCCGGAGGACACCGAACATGTGAGCCGGAAGCAGTTCACGGTAGTGGGCACCGTGCAGGACCCGCAGCATTTTTCCACGGACAAGGAGAGCAGCACCGCCGGTGACGGCCAGCTGGATGATATCGTATTCCTGCCGGAAGGCAGCCTGACCATGGATTATTATACGGCGTGCTATCTCAAGGTGAAAAATGCCGGCCTGTATGATAATTACTCGGACGAGTATCAGGCGGCAGTGGATGACACAGCCGCAAGGGTAAAGGCCATCAGCGGGGCACAGTGCACAGCCCGGCGGGCGGAGCTGATCGAGGACGCCAGTGCAGAGCTGGCCGACGCCCGGGCCGAGTACAACGACAAAAAAGCCGAAGCAGACCGTCAATTTGCGGAGGCAGAGCAGCAGCTGGCCGATGCACAGGCGCAGCTGGACAGCGCCAAAGCCCAGCTGGACGCGGGCGAAGCGGAGCTTGCCGCCAGCAAAAAGGCCCTGCCGGATACCATGCAGGGCGGTGCGGACGAGCTGGTGAGCGGCGAGCAGCAGCTGCTGGAATTTGAGGATCAGCTGCAGCAGATCGAGATGCTGGTGAACCTGAAAAAGGTCGCCGACCCGCTGCTGGGCTATGCAGAAACGGCTCTGCACAACGCGCAGAAGGCGCTGGACGAGGCCGAGCCCGCCGACGAGGAATACACCGACCTGCGGGATGCCCTGCAGAAGGCGCAGGATGCTTACGACAACATCAACGGTCAGCTGAACGGCTATCAGGCCCAGCTGGACGCGGGCAAGCGCCAGATGTATGCACAGGGGCTGATCTCTTCGCCCAGCCTTTCCAACGAGCAGCTGGTGACCGAAGCCAAAGCCGCACTGCGCCAGATGAAGGTAAAGCTTCTGCAGGGGCAGCTGCAGCTGACCACCGGCACGGCCACAGCCTACACCCAGTTCGATGCGGCACGCACCCGGCTGGACGAGGGCTGGCAGGAATACAGGGACGGCGTGCAGCAGCTGGCCGATTCCCGCGCGGAGTACGAGAGCCGGAAGGCCGAAGCCGAACAGCAGCTGGCCGACGGCCTTGCCCAGCTGAACGACGCCGAGGAGCAGGTGAGCCAGATCAAGAGCGGCGAGTGGTATGTGCTGGACCGCGGCTCCACCATGAGCTTTGTCACCTTTGAGCAGTATGCCGACCGCATGGACGCCATTGCACGGGTGTTCCCGGTGTTCTTCTTCCTGGTGGCGGCACTGGTGGCCACCACTACCATGACCCGCATGGTGGACGAGAACCGCCTGCAGCTGGGCACCCTGAAAGCACTGGGCTACTCCAACGCAAAGATCGCAGGCAAGTACCTGTTCTATGCCCTCAGCGCCAGTGTGCTGGGCAGCATCGTGGGCATGGTCATCGGCTTTGTGGTGTTCCCCCTCATCATCTGGTACGCCTACCAGATGATCTTCAGCATGTCCACCTTCACGCTGCACTTTTACCCCGGCATGGCGGCAGCCAGCGTGGCCATCAGCGCGGCCGTCATCGGTTTTGCCACATGGAGCGCCTGCCGCGCCAGCCTGAAGGAAAAGACCGCAGCCCTGTTGCTGCCCCGGGCACCTGTGGCGGGCAAGCGCATCTTTTTGGAGTACATCACCCCGCTGTGGCAGCACATGAGCTTCTCCCAAAAGACCACAGCCCGCAACCTGTTCCGCTATAAGAAGCGCTTTTTCATGACCGTGCTGGGCGTGGCGGGCTGCACGGCGCTGCTGCTGATTGGCTTTGGCATTCAAGATTCCATCCTGCCCATCGTGGACAAGCAGTCTGAGCAGCTGACCCACAACGATATGACCATCGTCCTCAGCGACGAAAAGGCGCTGACCATGGAGCAGGGCCTTGCCAGCACGCTGGACAGCAGCAGTGCGGTCCACAGCTGGGGCGCGTTCTACACAAAGTCCACCACCCTTTATAATGAAGAGGGCGGGAGCGCCGACGTCAGCATCGTGGGCGCGGAGGACGACGCCCGGATGACCGAATATTTCACCTTCCGCACCCGGGTGGGCCACGACCCCATTCCCTTTGAAGAGGACAGCGTGATCCTGACTGAAAAAACGGCCCTGAATCTGGGGCTGAGCGTGGGCGATACGTTCTACGTGGAGGCTGCAGACGGGAGCCGTGTGCCGCTGACCCTGACCGGCATTGCCGAGAACTACATGTTCACCCGGCTGTATCTGTCCGGTGCACAGCTGGAGAGCCTGCTGGGCGGCACACCGGAGTGGAATACCGTGTACGGCCTGACCGGCTGTGCCACCGAGGCAGAGTACAACGCCCTGCGCACAAAGCTGCTGGGCTGCAACTACGTCAGCAGCGTCAGCTTCACCGAGGACACCACCTCCATGTTCGGCAGCCTGATCGGCAGCCTGAACTACGTGGTGGTACTGATCATCGTGTGCGCGGCGGCGCTGGCGGCGGTGGTGCTGTACAACCTGATCAGCGTCAACCTTGCCGAGCGCAAAAAGGAGCTTGCCACCATCAAGGTGCTGGGCTTCTATGACAAAGAAGTGTACCGCTACATCTTCCGCGAGATCGAGCTTTTGTCCCTCATCGGCTCCGGCGTGGGCCTGCTGCTGGGCGTGCCGCTGCACCGGTTCATCATCCTGACCGTGGAAATGGATCAGCTGATGTTCATTCGCACCATTGCACCCCGCAGCTATCTGTTGGCAGTGGCGCTGACCATGCTGTTCACCGTTGTGGTCTGCTTTGCCATGCGGCGGCATGTGCGCCATATCAGCATGGTGGAAAGCATGAAGGCACCGGAGTAATTGTTCACTCCTGCAGCGCGGCAAAGAACCGGTAAATTTATAAAAACTTCATATAAACAACATGTTTTCGCTGAAATTATCTGGTATCCTGATATCACCGGACAGGCAGAGCCGCAACTGCCTGAATGGGTAACATGATTCCTCCTTTACAAACCAAATACCGCAAAAAATACCGCGCCCCGTCTGTTCCGCAGCAGACAGGGCGCGGCGTTTTGTTATGGGCGAAAAGTACAGCGCGGGCTGCCGCTCAGACCGTCAGCCCTGCAGCCTCTTCCGCGATGGCATCGGCCTGCATCTGGGTGAGCACCCGGCACTTGACCATCCGCTTGAGCACGGTCTGGGTGCGCTTGAGGGCCAGCTCCGGGCTGCTGGCGTAGAGCGAGGGGGCGTTGGGCAGGCCCGCCAGAAACACGGCTTCGGCATCGGTCAGCTGGGCGGGTTCCTTGCCAAAGTACCCCTCGGCGGCCTGTGTGATGCCGTAGCAGCCGTTTCCGAAATAGATGGTGTTGGCGTACATCTCAAAGATCTGCTGCTTGGAGTAGGCCTTTTCCAGATCGAACGCGGCCAGCATTTCGGCGGCCTTGCGGGCCAGATGCTTGTCCTGCGTGAAAAGCTCGTTCTTGGCAAGCTGCTGGGTCAGGGTGCTGCCGCCCTCGGCCAGAGAGTGGGTGCGCAGATCGGCCAGCAGAGCGCGGGCGATGGCACCCGGGTCGATGCCCTTGTGGGTCATAAAGTGCTCGTCCTCGGTGCAGATGACCGCATTGATATAGGTCTGCGGCAGCGCATCGTAGGAAGTATAGCTCCCGCGGGCACGGATGGTGTCGTACATGGAAGCCACCGGGTAACTGCTAGCGGCACTGCGGTACAGCTGCCTGCCCTGATAAAAGAACCAGCCGCCCGCCAGCAGTCCGCCGAGCAGCAGAATGCACAGGAAGGTGAGCAGGCTCTGTGTTACAAAACGAAAGAAACGATGAAGCATCGAAAAACTCCTTTGATGATAAAAAAGAACGCTACCATAATAAACGATTTGCCGGCTTTTTGCAAGAACGGTTCCAGTATAGCAGCAAATTTTTAAGGTTTTATCAAGGAATGGAAAAAGTTCTCCGAAGGAACGAAAAAGTATGACTCCTGTTGCAACTGCACAAGGCCCTGCCGCAAATGCGGGCTGCGCATCGTGCAGAAAACTCAATTTGCAAAAAACTGGAATTAACCCATTGACAAACTAGGTAAGAAGGGATATAATGCAGACAACAAATCTACAAGCCTGATGGGAAATTGAAAGACCGGCTTGTAGAGGAGTGGGAAAGAGTTTTACGGGAAAGGAGGGCACGGATATGAAGCTGATTTGGAACGACCTGCTGCATGCAAACTTCCGCTGTGGGCGAATGTGCGGTGACCGGGCAGAACATCTGGCTGTGAACTGTACGATGCCCTCTTGTTGTGCACGAATGTGTGCCCGAATGTGACATGGGACAGTTTTACAGCGGAATTGTGATTGCCCGGTGCGCTTTTGTATCACGCATCGGGATTTTTTGTATCAGGAAATTATACTAAAAGTACAAATAGAGAGGTAAAATACAATGTCTGACTATAAATTTGAGACCCTGCAACTTCACGTTGGCCAGGAGCAGGCCGATCCCGCAACCGATTCCCGCGCAGTGCCTATCTACCAGACCACTTCCTATGTGTTCCGCAACAGCCAGCACGCAGCAGACCGCTTTGGTCTGGCAGATGCCGGCAACATCTATGGCCGCCTGACCAACTCCACGCAGGACGTGTTCGAGAAGCGCATCGCTGCTCTGGAGGGCGGCGTGGCTGCTCTGGCAACCGCCTCCGGTGCCGCTGCCATCACCTACACCATCGAGGCACTGGCACAGGCCGGTGACCACATCGTGGCCCAGAAGACCATCTACGGCGGCAGCTACAACCTGCTGGAGCACACCCTGACCCAGTTCGGCGTCACCACCACCTTTGTGAACGCACACGATCTGGCCGAGGTGGAGAACGCTATCCAGCCCAACACCAAGGCGATCTATCTGGAAACTCTGGGCAACCCCAACAGTGATATCCCCGATATCGACGCCATTTCTGCCATCGCGCACAAGCACGGCCTGCCGCTGGTCATCGATAACACCTTCGGCACCCCGTACCTGATCCGTCCCATTGAGCACGGCGCAGATATCGTTGTTCATTCCGCCACCAAGTTCATCGGCGGCCACGGCACCACGCTGGGCGGCATCATCGTGGACAGCGGCAAGTTCGACTGGAAGGCAAGCGGCAAGTTCGGCAACATCGCCGATCCCAACCCCAGCTACCACGGCGTCTCCTTTGCCGATGCAGCAGGCCCCGCAGCCTTTGTTACTTACATCCGTGCGATCCTGCTGCGTGATACCGGTGCCACCATTTCTCCGTTCAACGCCTTCCTGCTGCTGCAGGGCACCGAGACCCTGAGCCTGCGCATCGAGCGCCATGTGGAGAACACCAAGAAGGTGGTCGAGTTTCTGGCAAACCACCCGCAGGTAGAGAAGGTCAACCACCCCTCCCTGCCGGATCACCCGGATCACGCCCTGTACCAGAAGTACTTCCCCAACGGCGGTGCTTCCATCTTTACCTTCAACATCAAGGGCGGCCGCGAGGAAGCATTCAAGTTCATCGATAACCTGAAGATCTTCTCTCTGCTGGCAAACGTTGCGGATGTGAAGAGCCTTGTCATCCACCCGGCATCCACCACCCACAGCCAGCTGAACGATCAGGAGCTGGCCGAGCAGCAGATCTACCAGAACACCATCCGCCTGTCCATCGGCACCGAGCACATCGATGATATCATTGCCGATCTGGAGGCAGGCTTCGCAGCTGTCCGCGGTGAGTAAGCCACTCCCCCTGAGCGTCTCCGACAGAGTGTGTATGTGCCTTGTCTTTTCTTCTTTTCTCTCCTTGTCTGATGGAACCATTCCCTGTATCCTGGGGCGTATCTGAAAAGTCGAAAATTTAGTCTATTTCTACAAACACAGCTGGCTTTTGCGTGAAAAAGCCTTGGAATCTACAAAGGATTCCTGCGGCTCTTTGCCTTAAATCCCGCTTGTGTTTGCGAAATATTCGTCATTTTCTTTGTTTCCAGATACACCTTGAACAGTTCCTGAACACAGCAAAAGGGCCCCTGCCAACCGGCGGGGGCCCTTTTGCGGTCAGATGTGCTTTAACCTTTGACACCGCCCAGCGCCACACCGCGGACGATGAACTTGGAGAGCAGCAGATAGACGATGATCACCGGCAGGATGGCGATGGCCACCATCATGTACACCTTGCCCATATCGAACTTGAGGAAGTCTGCGCTGCGCAGCTGTGCAATGAGGATGGGCAGGGTCTTTTTGTCGGCACTGTCCAGCACCAGAGCGGGGATGAAGTAGTTGTTCCAGCTGGCCACGAAGGAGAAGATGGCCTGCACGGCAAGGGCCGGCTTCATGATGGGCAGCACGATCTTATTAAAGGTATAGAACTCGCCTGCGCCGTCAATGCGGGCGGCCTCCACGATCTCCATGGGCAGGGAAGCGTCCAGATACTGCTTCATGAAGAAGAACACCGTGGGCGCTGCGATGCTGGGAAGGATCAGCGGGACAAAGCTGTTTTTCAGGCCCATTTTGGTGATGAGCTGCAAAAAGCCCAGAGCCGACACCTGCGTGGGCATGGTCATGATGAGCAGGATGATGGCAAAGGCGGCTTTTTTGAACCGGAAATTGTAGGCGTAGATGCCGTAAGCCGTCAGGGCCGAGAAATACACGCTGAGGGCTGCCGAGCAGGCCGAGACGATCAGGCTGTTGCGGATGCCGGTGCCCACCGGGATGTTAGCGTCTGCCAGCACGTTCCGGAAGTTGGTGACGAGGGACTTGCCCGGCAGCAGCGAGAAGCCCTTCTGAATCTCAAAATGGGTGCGGGTGGAGTTGATCACCAGCACATAGAAGAAGAACAGACACAGAAAGCTGATGAGCACCAGCACCAGATAGCACCAGGCGCGGCGTGCCGCCAGTGTTGCTTTTTCAGACTGCGTTTTCGGAGTGCGTGCCATATTCACTTGCCCCCTTTAGCTGCTGCCTTCCGGGCAGCTTTCAATTCCCTGCGCTGAGCTTTGGTCAGGCCGTCATCCTCCCGGGTGAGGGAGAAGTAGACCACCACGCACAGCACCGCACAAACGAGGAACAGCACCACCGAAACAGCACCGGCCATGCCGTAGTTCTTGCTGAACAGGTGGTTGTTCAGGTACATGATCATGGTGGTGGAGGTGCGGTCCGGCCCGCCCTTGCCGTTGGTGAGGATCTGCGGCACATCGAACATCTGCAGACCGCCGATCATGGAGGTGATCATCACGTAGACCAGAATGGGCCGGATGAGCGGGATAGTGATCTTCCAGAACATCTGATTCGGGGTGCAGCCGTCCAGCTCCGCAGCCTCGTACAGGGTGGGGTCCACGCCCATGATGGCTGCCATGAGCATGATGGTGGTGTTGCCGAACCACATGAGGAAATTCATCAGGCCGATGAGTCCCCGGTTGCCCCACACGGTGTTCAAAAAGCTGATGGGAGTCTTGATCCAGCCCATGCTCAGCAGCACGGCGTTCACCGGGCCGTTGTCCGAGAACAGCGCAAAGAACAGCATGGCAAAGGCCGACGCCATGATCAGGTTGGGCATGTAGATGACTGTTTTGAAGAAGGTCTGGCCCTTCAGCTTCAGGCGCAGGTCGGTGAACCATGCCGCCAGCAGCAGCGAAACGGCGATCTGCGGGATAAAGCCGATGATCCACAGGATCAGCGTGTTGCTGAAATACTTGGGCAGGTCGGTGGCGAACAGGGTGATGTAGTTCTTCAGGCCCACAAAGCTGGGGCCGATGATCTTCAGGCCGCTGCGGTAATATTCAAAAAAGCTGTAGTAGATGGTGGATGCCAGAGGGATCAGCTGGAATACCGCGAAGATGATAAAGAACGGCGCAATGAAGATGTAGCCCCATTTCGCGTAGCTGATCGCCCCTTTCTTTTTCTTTTCTCCCATAGGATCGCCTCCTGTTATCTGTAGAAAAGCAAAGAGGGCGGGCGAGATATGCCGCCCGCCCTCTGTATTCACTTTTCCGTGTCAGCGAATTGGGTCATGCCGCGATCATGCGGGCCAGACCACATCGGTCAGCTCGGGGTACTTCTCCTTGATGGCGGTCTCGAAGTTTGCCTTTGCGGTATCCTCGTCCACATTGCCGGTGAAGTAATCCTTGAACGCATTCTGGAAGCTCTCGTTCAGGCCCTGATCGTAGGGACCTGCGTTGGACATATCGATCTTCTTTGCAGCCTCGGCAAACAGGGCGATGTGGTTCTGGCCGCCCAGGAAAGCGGAGCTGTAATCGCTGTTTGCGATCTCGTTCATAGCCTTCTCGTTGTTGGTGTAGTCCTGCGTATCCATGGTGATCTGCTTCATGATGGCTTCATCGCAGGTCAGCTTCTGCATAACATCCTTAATGGTCTCGATGTTGTCGCTGCCGGCTGCGCCGCAGATCCAGGTGCCGCCCCAGTAGTAGGGCTGAGGGCCTTCGCACACGGCGTAGTCGCCGTAGATGCCGTTGCCCACTTCCTCCTTGCCGCCCTCGGCCACAGGGGTCTCCAGCGAGTTGCCCAGCAGGGTGAAGTTGATGCCCCATGTGGAGTAGAAGAAGCCGAACACCTTGCCGGTGGGGCCCTGATCGGCCGCCCACTGGCTGTCCCACAGGCTGGACTTGTTGTTGTAGCCCTTGTCGGTGTATTCTTTGGTCTGTTCCACCCACTTCATGATGTTCTCGTCAACGGTGACGGTGGTGCCGTCCACCCACGGAGCGGCCACATTGTTGGAGAAGGTGCGGTATGCATCGTCAAAGCCGGACAGCATCTTGTAGCCCTTGGCAGAGGCCTGTGCCGCCACATCGTTGAACTTATCCCAGTCGGACAGATGTGCCTGCACCTCGGTGGGGTCGTCGGTGCCCAGAACATCCTTGGCGATGCTGCGGCGGTATGCGAACAGGCCGGGCGTTGCCTGCCATGTGGTGCCGCGCTGGCTGCCGTCCACAGTAACGATGTCCTTGGTGTACTGGTACTGGCCAGCCAGATCGTCGTCGGTCAGGCCGATGTCTGCCTTGACATCCAGAACATAATCGGAATCCACATACTTCAGAGCATAGTCAGCCTCGATCAGGAAGATGTCGATCTTGTCATCGTCGGCGGCGCTGTCCTGACTCAGCAGGGCTTCGTCCAGCTTGTTCTGATAGTTGTTGTTCTCGTTGGCGTTGATGGTCCACTTGACGGTGGTGCCGTCCTTCAGGGTGGTGGTGGACTTGTCCGCTGCGATCTCGGAAACTTCCGGATAGTAGTCGTTGAAGCGGCTCTGGAACTCGTCGTTCCAGCACCAGATGTTCAGCACCTTGCCGGCGGCAGAGGTGCCGGAAGCGGCTGAGCTGGATGCGGGAGCGGAAGAAGCGGTGCTGGTGGAAGCGGAGGAACCGCCGCAGGCAGCCAGAGCTGCACCAATGGTCACTGCGCCGGATGCGAGCAGGAAATTACGACGAGAGATCTTTTTCATAAGGGTAAACCTCCTTCATGGTTTTCCGTTATCTGCAAAAAGCTTTCTTCTCAAAAAAGGCTCCACGAACCAGAACCTTGGGAGACGGATCAGAGGCTGCGGACCGACCCGCCGTCCAGCAGCTTGCCGGAAACGCGGATCTGTTCCGGCAGGGTCACACGGGGGTGCTCGATGAACTCGATGAGCTTGTCGGCGGCGGTGCGGCCCAGCGCGGTGGTGTTCTGCCGGTAGGTCACCAGCTGGGGCTTGACCACCCGGGAAAGGTAGATGCCGTCGTAGCCCATCACTGAGATGTCCTCGGGGATCGAAAGGCCCGCTTCGCTGATGGCGTTGTAGCCGCCCAGTGCGGAGAAATCGTCCGGGAAGATGATGCAGGTGGGCCGCTGCGGCAGTGCCAGCAGGGCCTGAGTCTCGGCGGCACAGCGGTCGGCATCGTGGTAGATGCCCTCCCGCACATATTCCTCCGGTACCTTCAGGCCCAGCTCTTCGCTGGCCTGATAGAAGCCCGCCAGACGGTTCTCAGTGACGGCGGTCTTTTCGCCGTGGATAAAGGCGATGCGGCGGTGGCCGCAGGCCCATGCCTGCCGCACCAGAGCCTTCAGGCCGGAAACGTTGTCCGAAAGGATGGCCATGCGGTTGTTGAACACATGGTCGATGGTGACGACGGGCACCTCGCTGTTCACCAGCTCCACCACCTGCGGGTCGTAGAAGTTCACGCAGGCGATCACCACGCCGTCCACATTGCGGTAGCGGCAGTGCTCCAGATAGCTCATGCTCCGGCCGCTGATGTTGTGGTTGATGAAGGTGATGTCGTAGCCGTGCTTTTCTGCTTCCACCTTGAAGCTGTCCAGCACAGCAGAAAAATATTCGTGGGTCAGGCCGCTCTGCCGTTCGTCCACAAATAAAACGCCCAGATTGTAGGTGCGGTTGGTCTTGAGGGAACGGGCGGCGGCGTTGGGCAGGTAGCCCATGCGGTGCGCAGCGGCCCGCACCCGCTCCCGGGTGGCGGCCGAGATGTCCGGCTGGTTGTTCAGCGCCTTGCTGACCGTTGCCACCGATACACCGCATTCCTTGGCCAGATCTTTCAGGGACGGCATCACTTTGCTGCCTCCTTCAGGAAATATTGTGCGGGGATGTTCTCTGTCAATTGCTTAATCGTTTTCGCAATTTCATGATAGCGCATTATGCATCAAAAATCAAGCGTATGAGAAAAACTTTCATTGCTTTTCACGTATATTTGGCGTTCTGTCCGTTTCCGGGGAAGCGGAATTGTGCATTTCGGATGAATTTCGTTACATTTCGATGAAAATTGAAAATATTTTCGCTGCGAGTTTCGCTGCCGATATTATTACTTCTAAATGGGGTCCGGACGGTTTCGTTTCCCGCCGGCACCGGGAAGAACGGCAGCGGAACTGCACAAGAAAGATGAAGATACGCGGGTTTGTGAACGCTGTTTCCGGAAATTTTTTTGCGGGACCCCTTGCTTTTTTGCGCGGCTTCGGCTATGCTAAAGGCGAAGAGAATGCTTCTGCCTGAGTTCTTAATCGTTTTCGCAAAAACGATGCAGCCGGCTGTCCCGGCCGCTGATAAGGAGGAAGCATTTATGAGATTCGGCCATTTTGATGACGCACGCAGGGAATATGTCATCACCACCCCGCAGACCCCGCTGCCGTGGATCAACTACCTTGGCAGTGAAGACTTTTTCAGTCTGGTCTCCAACACGGCAGGCGGCTACAGCTTTTACCGGGACGCCCGGCTGCGCCGCCTGACCCGCTACCGCTACAACAGCTCTCCGCTGGACATGGACGGCCACCACATCTACATCAAGGATGGCGGCACGGTCTGGAACCCCGGCTGGCAGCCCACCAAGACGCCGCTGGACCGCTACAGCTGCCGCCACGGGTTGGGCTACACCATTCTGGAGGGCGAAAAGGACGGCATCTGCGCCGCGCAGGAGCTGTTCGTGCCCAAGGGCGATGCCTGTGAGCTGGACCGCCTGACCCTGACCAACCGCAGCGATCGTCCCCGGGAGCTGGACGTGTTCAGCTATGTGGAGTTCTGCCTGTGGGACGCTGTGGATGACAGCACCAACTTCCAGCGCAACTTCTCCACCGGCGAGGTGGAGGTGGAGCCGTGTGCCATCTATCACAAGACCGAGTACCGGGAGCGCCGCGACCACTATGCGGTGTTCTGGTCCAACACCCCTGTCACCAGCTTTGACACCGCCCGGGATGCTTTTTGCGGTGTGTACGGCGGCCCGGCAGACCCGCAGGCCGTCCGTGCCGGGCACTGCAGCGGCAGCATCGCCCACGGCTGGGCACCGGTGGGTGCGCTGCATATCCATGTCACCCTTGCCCCCGGGGAGGAAAAGAAGATCCTCTTCGGTCTGGGCTACATCGAGAACCCGCAGGAGGAAAAATTCACCGCCCCCGGCGTCATCAATAAGACCCGCGCCCACGCCATGATGGCCCGCTATGCCGACGATGCACAGGTGGATGCTGCCCGCGCCGCGCTGGCCGACCACTGGGAGAGCCTGCTGTCCGGCTACCGGCTGCAGTCCGGCGAGGAAAAGCTGGACCGCATGGTGAACCTCTGGCATCAGTACCAGTGCATGGTCACCTTCAACATGAGCCGCTCTGCCAGCTACTACGAGAGCGGCACCGGCCGCGGCATGGGCTTCCGGGACAGCTGTCAGGACCTGCTTGGCTTTGTGCACATCGTCCCCGCCCGGGCGCGGGAGCGCATTCTGGACATTGCCGCCACTCAGTTCGAGGACGGCAGCGCCTACCATCAGTATCAGCCCCTGACCAAAAAGGGCAATCGGGATGTGGGCACCGGCTTCAACGACGATCCGCTGTGGCTCATTGCCGCCACCGCCGCCTATCTGCGGGAGACAGGCGACTGGTCCATTCTGGAAGAACAGGTGGCCTTTGAGAACGACGAGCGCAAGGCACAGCCGCTTATGGAGCACCTGCGCCGCAGCTTTCGCTTTACCTGCACCCATCTTGGCCCCCACGGCCTGCCGCTTATTGGCCGCGCGGACTGGAACGACTGCCTGAACCTGAACTGCTTCTCGGAGCACCCGGGCGAGAGCTTCCAAATCACCGGTCCCAGCGAGGGCCCGGTGGCCGAGAGCGTGTTCATTGCAGGCATGTTCGTCAAGTACGGGCGCGAGTATGCAGAGCTGTGCGACCGCCTGCAGCTTGCCGATGAGGCCGCAGCTGCCCGCCGGAGCATCGACGCCGTGGAGCAGGCGGCTCTGACCGCAGGCTGGGACGGCGCATGGTTCCGGCGCGCCTACGATGCTTTTGGCAACCCCGTGGGCAGCAGGGAGTGCACCGAGGGACAGATCTTCATTGAGCCGCAGGGCATGTGCGTCATGGCAGGCATCGGCAGGGAGACCGGGCAGGCCGCGCAGGCGCTCCGGAGCGTGGAGGAGCGACTGGACACCCCATACGGCGTGGTGCTGCACCAGCCCGCCTACACCAGCTACCAGCTGAATCTGGGCGAAATTTCCAGCTATCCGCCGGGATACAAGGAGAACGCAGGCATCTTCTGCCACAACAATCCGTGGATCAGCTGCGCCGAAACCATGCTGGGCCATGGAGACCGGGCCTTTGAGGTGTACCGCAAGACCTGTCCGGCCTACATCGAGGATATTTCCGAGATCCACCGCACCGAACCCTACGTCTACAGCCAGATGGTGGCGGGCAGGGATGCGCCCACCTTCGGCGAGGCGAAAAACAGCTGGCTGACCGGCACGGCCGCATGGACTTTCGTCAATGTGAGCCAGTACATTCTGGGCATCCAGCCCACGCTGGACGGCCTGCGGGTAGACCCCTGCATCCCCCACACCCTGACCGGCTACACCGTCACCCGCCGCTACCGGGGCGCAGTGTATCACATTGCAGTGGACAACACCGCCGCCGTGCAGCACGGTGTGCAGAGCATCACGGTGGACGGCAAAGCCCTTGCGGGCAATGTACTTCCGCTGGCTGCTGCCGGGACTACAGTGCAGGTGCAGGTGACCATGGGTTAAACTGACTTTCTCTGCTTTTTCATAATATTCTCCTCATAGCCAAACCCGCTGCGCAGACCCCTGCACGGCGGGTTTGGTCTGTAAAGGCGTGAACTATCCGGCGGCATAGCGATCAAAAATGCGCTCCGCATTCACGATCATTCCCCTCCCTCTTGCAATTTTGGTGCAAAGGGTGTAGAATACAGTCACAATCAAATACAGGGGAGCTCGTGACAGCGGGCTGAGAGGAAGTACCCGAACTTCGACCCTTTTACCTGATGCGGATAATGCCGCCGTAGGAAGTCATCCATATGATTTTTTGCAGGAGGCCCCGCAGAAGGGGGTCTCCTGTTTTTTGTTGTAGCTTATTTTACTGTTCTGAGGAGGATGCCTTGTACCTTTCTGCGGGGGGACTGCCGCAGCGGACTGAGGGGGAGCGCCCTGAGTGCCGTGAATCGTCAGCGATGGGAAGCCGTGTTCCGGCGTGAGAGGAGACCAGAAAGTCTCGACCGCTTGTAGATCTTGCCTGTGCCGTCCGGTATGGGCTGTTTGCGGGGGCGCTGTACGGTTTTGCTGCTCCCGCAGGAGAAAGGAGCCTTGCCTTATGAAAAATCTCTCTGTGAAAAAGCTGGCGCTGGCCGGTATGCTGTGTGCTTTGTGCGTGGTGGGCAGCGTGTTCAGCTTCCCCATGTTCGGCAGCAAATGCGCACCCATCCAGCACATGGTCAACGTGACCTGCGCCGTGCTGCTTGGCCCGTGGTGGGGCGTGGGCGTGGCCTTTGTGGCCTCCCTGCTGCGCAACCTGCTGGGTCTGGGCAGCCTGATGGCCTTCCCCGGCAGCATGTTCGGCGCTCTGCTGTGCGGCCTTGTGTACTGGAAAACCAAAAACATCTTTGCCACCATGGTGGGCGAGGTGTTCGGTACCAGCATTCTGGGCGGTCTGTGCGCCTACCCGGTGGCCATCTTCCTCATGGGCAAGAGCGCCGGTGATATCGCGTTCTATGCCTACATCGTGCCCTTCCTCATCTCCACTGCCGTGGGTTCCATCATTGCGGGCGTGCTGGTGTACAGCCTGCAGCGCTCCGGTGCACTGCGCTCCATGCAGAACAGTCTTTCCTGACGGAGGCGCACCCGAATGTTCAAAACAGAATTCGAGAACCTGCGCCGCACCTGCCCGCTCATCCATAACATTACCAACTACGTCACCGTGAACGACTGCGCCAACATGGTGCTGGCCTGCGGTGCTTCGCCCATCATGGCTGACGATGCTGCCGAGGTGGAGGACATCACCACCATCTGCGGCGGACTGAACATCAACATCGGCACCCTGAACAGCCGCACCATCACCAGCATGCTGCTGGCGGGCAAAAAGGCTAACGCGCTGGGCCATCCTGTGGTGCTGGACCCGGTGGGTGCGGGTGCATCCCGCCTGCGCACCGATACGGCCTACCGTCTGCTCCGGGACGTGAAGTTCGCGGTGATCCGCGGCAATATCTCGGAGATCAAAACGCTGGCCTCCGGCGCGGGCACCACCAAGGGCGTGGATGCCGATGTGGCTGATAAAGTCACTGAGGAAAATCTGGATTCTGCCGTGGCCTTTGCCAAAAAGTTTGCGGCTCAGACCGGTGCCGTCATTGCCATCACCGGTGCTATTGACATCGTGGCCGATGCGCAAAAAGCCTATGTCATCCGCAACGGCAATCCCATGATGAGCAGCATCACCGGCACCGGATGCCAGCTCTCGGCCCTCACGGCGGCTTTCGTTACCGCCAACCCCGGCCATCCGCTGGAAGCTGCTGCAGCCGCAGTGTGCGCCATGGGCCTTGCGGGCGAGATCGCCCACAAGCGGCTCACCCCGCAGGACGGCAACGCCACCTACCGCAGCTACATCATCGATGCCATTTATAATATGACCCCGGAACAGCTGGAAGAAGGAGCAAACTATGAAGTGCGATAAGCAGAACATGCTTCTGTATGCCGTCACCGACCGCGCATGGGTGGGAAAACAGTCCCTCTATGAGCAGGTGGAAAGCGCCCTGAAGGGCGGTGTCACCTGTGTGCAGCTGCGTGAAAAAGAGCTGGACGACGAAGCTTTTCTGAAAGAGGCTGTGGAGATCCATGCTCTGTGCCAGCGCTACGGCGTGCCGTTCTTTGTGAACGACAACGTGGACATTGCCATCCGCTGCCACGCCGAGGGCGTGCATGTGGGGCAGGAGGATATGGCCGCAGCGCAGGTGCGCGCCCGTGTGGGCGAGGGAATGATGATCGGCGTTTCCGTCCACAGCGTGGAGGAAGCGCAGGAAGCTGTGAAGCACGGCGCAGACTGCCTTGGTGTGGGTGCGGCCTTTGCCACCCATACCAAGGCCGATGTGGACGTTCTGCCCCACGAGACCCTGAAGGCCATCTGTGACGCCGTGGACATTCCGGTAGTGGCCATCGGCGGCATCCACAAGGAGAACATCCTGCAGCTCAAGGGCACCGGCGTGGACGGTGTGGCCCTTGTGAGCGCCATCTTTGCAGCAGATGACATCGAGACCGAGTGCCGGGAGCTGAAGGCGCTTTCCGAGCAGATCATCTGACCGATCCCGCGGCAAACCGGGGGCACCACCTTGGGCCGCGTTATAAAATTCATGGAGAAAACCAACATGAAAAACGTATTTTGCGCAGGTGCCGGCATCCAGAACGTTCTGCTTTTTCTGAATGGCGGCTACTTGCCTGCCACCCTTGCCTGCGGGTCGGGAGTTTCTCCGAGGACCGTCCGCTGGGGTGGGACCCTGCTGCCGCAGGCAGTAGGGCGGGCGATGGAATGGCCCGATTCGTGTCCGAGGAGAAAGCTCCCGGCACGCAGACTCCCCCGCATCAATGTATGACCAGCACCCTGCTGTTCAGAGATAAACTGTCATTTGGAGGAACAGAGCGTATGCAGACTTATACCACCCAGATGGATGCCGCCCGCAAGGGCATCATCACGCCGCAGATGGAGATCGTGGCAAAAAAGGAATACCGCACCACCGAGGAGATCCGCCAGTGGGTCGCCGAGGGCAAGGTTGCCATCCCCGCCAACAAGCACCACGAGTGCCTGAACCCCGAGGGCGTCGGCTCCATGCTGCGCACCAAGATCAACGTGAACCTCGGCGTTTCCCGCGACTGCAAGGACTACAATGTGGAAATGCAGAAGGTGATGAGCGCCGTCAACATGGGCGCCGAAGCCATCATGGACCTGTCCAGCCACGGCAACACCCAGCCCTTCCGCCAGAAGCTGACCCACGAGTGCCCGGTGATGATCGGCACCGTGCCGGTGTACGATTCGGTCATCCACTACCAGCGCGATCTGGCAGAGCTGACTGCACAGGACTTCATCGATGTGGTGCGTCTGCACGCAGAGGACGGCGTGGACTTTGTCACCCTGCACTGCGGCATCACCCGCAAGACCATCGAGCAGATCCGCAAGCACAAGCGCAAGATGAACATTGTCAGCCGCGGCGGCTCTCTGGTGTTTGCGTGGATGAGCATGACCGGCAACGAGAACCCCTTCTACGAGCACTTTGACGAGATCTGCGAGATCTGCGCCAAGCACGATGTGACCATCTCGCTGGGCGATGCCTGCCGTCCCGGCTGTCTGGCTGACGCCACCGACGTGTGCCAGATCGAGGAGCTGGTGCGTCTGGGCGAGCTGACCAAGCGCGCATGGGCACACAACGTGCAGGTGATGGTGGAAGGCCCCGGCCATGTGCCCCTGAATCAGGTGGCGGCCAACATGGAGGTGCAGAAGAGCATCTGCATGGGCGCACCCTTCTATGTGCTGGGACCCCTGGTCACCGATATCGCCCCCGGCTACGACCACATCACCGCTGCCATCGGCGGCGCCGTGGCAGCCGCCAGCGGTGCAGCCTTCCTGTGCTATGTGACCCCCGCCGAGCATCTGGCTCTGCCCAACGTGGACGATGTGAAGCAGGGCATCGTGGCCTCCAAGATCGCTGCCCACGCCGCTGATATCGCCAAGGGCATCCCCCACGCCCGGGACATCGACGACAAGATGGGCGATGCCCGCCGCGTGCTGGACTGGGATGCGCAGTTCGCCTGCGCACTGGACCCGGAGACCGCCAAGGCCATCCGCGACGCCCGCCTGCCCGAGGACGACCACAGCGACACCTGCAGCATGTGCGGCAAGTTCTGTGCTGTGCGCAGCATGAACAAGGCGCTGGCCGGCGAGTACATCGACATTCTGTAAAAATCTTCTGTTTTGCGCGCTGCAGCGCGCATCTTCCTCCGCCGCCCGGTATGACCGCCGGGCGGCTTTTGTGTTGTAATTCCAAAAAGATTGTGTTAAAATAACAATAAGGCGCTGATTGCAAAATTGGTGGTCATGCTTTC
>CEAE01018431.1_pt1 | contig 27318 bp, 30 predicted proteins | sample 554951 | NCBI WGS metagenome assembly CEAE01 (sample SAMEA3182076, study PRJEB8094) | gut metagenome | biome: human; feature: gut; material: Stool; isolation source: human stools | place: Canada | collected 2012-03-28
GAATAGGCAAAGGCAAGGACAGCATCACAAGAATGCTGCCCTTGCTTTCACTTATTCAGCTAAGAAGCTGCGGAGCCGGTGAAAGGCCCTTTGAAGCAGAAGTGTGACCGCTGCCGGTGAGCAGCCAAAGATGACTGCAATCTCCTTGTACTGATACCCCTCCCAAAAGGCCAGCTCGATGGCGAACCGCTGCCGGTCTGTAAGGCGGCGTAAACCATATGCCAGCTTTTCGTTTCGGACGGTATCAATAAAATCCTCCATCATCAGTTGCTCCGTAAAGTCATCCTCAATATAGATAGACCGCTCCTGGTATGTAAACTCCTCGCTCATGCTCTCCAAAGAGTAGCAGTGATACCGGAACCGGCGGTCAGAGTTTGCAATGATACGATCCTCGTCTTTAAGGATCGCAGCCCAATCTTTTTCGGCCATAAGCCTGTTCTCCTTTCTGTCGTTTGTCTGCGTGGGCGGGCAGACAAACGGGGGAGAACGGCTCCGAGCGATAATCGCAAAATAGGGACTAACATAAGTACAGGTTTTTCCCGTACTGGTGTTAGTCCCTATTGGTAGGTTTATATAAGCATCGCAGAGTTCCGTACAAGTGTGCAGATATTCAGCACATGCTGCGTGTGATTTTTTTGCCGGTAATCCGGCTCAAATGTGTTGAGATCTGGGCCATATCTGTTATAGAAAGCCCTTTTGCAAACGCTAATAAATCATCAGCTCCTCTCTTATTGACTACTTAGAGTAGCTATTAAAAAGCGACGCTTAAATCATTTTGAATACCTCATAATCCAAGTACAATACTATTATGTGAGGTGACGGAGCGTGGCTAAGAAAAAGCAACAAACCGTTTATTCCTTTGGTTCCTCGTACCGATGTGCAAGAGAAAAGCGAGAATATACCCGCGAACAAGTTGCAGAACGGGCAAATATCAGCCCTCGTTTTCTCTCGGCAATAGAAAATGACCGGCGAAAACCAAGTTTGAATGTTCTGATCCGGCTGGTTCTTGCCATTGGAGCGTCTTTTGACGAGATACTGGCTCCGAGTGCAGTTTCGGATGAGGAAGTAACCGACAGGATTAAACGGCTTATTACACAATGCAGCCGACGAGATCAGGAGCTTATCCTGGGTCTTATCGACAAGATGCTGGATAACAAAGAAGAAAAGCAGTAACACGGATGGGTGGAAATCCAACCGCGTTACTGCTTTTTCCATGAACGGGTGCTCTCCCCTTCATTCTTCTTTATGTGTGTTGTAGGCATCCTTCAGATGCTCAAAGGATTCCTGACTGATGACGTGCTCAATCCGGCAGGCGTCCCGTTCCGCCGTTTCCGGGTCTACGCCGGCCTCGATCAGCCGGTCGGTAAAGAAGCGGTGCTTTTCGTAGATCTGCTCCGCCACTTCCCGCCCCACATCGGTCAGATGGAGAAAGTGATCTTCGTCCATCGTGAGAAAGCCGCCGTCCCGCAAGGTGGCCACTGCATGGCACACGCTGGGCTTTGACACCTCCATGTGCCGGGCTACATCTACGGAGCGCACCATTCCCATCTTCTTATGGAGAACAAGGATGGCCTCCAGGTAATCTTCTCCCGACGCATGGAGTTTCATTATATTGCCTCCCTTATTCCGCAGGTTCCAGAGAAAGAATGTCGAAGAAGTAGGGCGTTCCGGTAAAGGTATAGCCGGAGATCTTATCCGTGTTATAGACGATCATATCCTTCTGGTAGGTCAGCGGAATGTCCAGCACTGTCCCAATATCGAAGTTGAACAGATAAGTATAAGTATCCCGAACCTCCTGCTCATCCACCATATTTGTCAAGTCCTTGATGGTGGCGAGAAATTCGTCGGAACCCTCAATGCCGGGCAGGGAGGGTGTCTGAGGTACCATGCTGTCCATGGGGGTAAACCAGCAGTGGGGGGAAGCAAAAGCAAACTGACTGTGCCACAAGGTCAAATCAAATTTGCCCTCCAGGTAATCCGCATACCACTGCATCTGCTCGGTACCGTAGATGGTCACATCAATCCCCACCTCCGCAAGCTGGCTCTTGATAACCTCGGCGGTAGGCATACTGGTTGCACTATAATCAGATTCCAAAGTCAGCAGCAGATTCAGCGGCTCGCCATCCTTCTCACGGATTCCGGTGCTCTCATTCATGACCCAACCGGCCTCATCCAGAAGCTGATTCGCCATGTCGGGGTTATAGTCGTAGGTGGTTTCCAGCTCTACATCAGCATAGGGCGTATCACGAGTAACAATCATATCTGCCGCAGGCTCATAACCATTAGAAGTAGCCTGGGACAATTCCTCTTTATCGATGGCGTAAGCCACAGCCTGCCGTACTCGGAGATCAGACATATAGGGACGGGTGGCATTGGTAGTGATAATCTGCACACGAGTGTCCTTATCCGCCATCTGGCCCGCAATACCGTCCATAGCAAGGGCCTGGTCGTATTCCTCATAACTCAGCAGACTGGCACCATAGATCATGTCAATCTCGCCAGTTTGGAGCGCCTGTAGGCGGGAAGTGGAGTCAGGAATGTACTTGACGATGATCTCGTCCCAATAGGGCTTTTCACCCCAGTAGTCCTCGTTGCGGACAAAGCGGGTGTACTCGCCGGCCACATACTCGTCATAGATATAGGGACCAGTACCAGCCACACCAGAAATGGTCTGGAAATCATCTGGGATAATGAACTCCGGCGCGCTCATGGGGCACACATCCGACCAGCAAAAATCTTGCAGATAGGCATAGAAGGGGTGGTCATAGTGGAGCGTGATGGTGTAGTCATCGACGATCTCCATTTCCGTAATATCGGTGATACCCTTCAGCGTATAGAAAGATGGGTTGGACTGCTTGTGTTCCAGATTAGTCTTGACCGCCTCGGCGTTAAACGGCTCTCCATTGTGGAAGGTAATCCCCTGCCGCAGATGGAAGGTGAGCTCCGTCTGGTCATCATTATATTCCCAGCTCTCTGCCAGACCAGGGACAATTTCTCCGTTGTCAAAGTCTACCAGATTCTCATACACCAGTTTGGATGTACAGCACAGGGAGTTGTTCATGTAGAGGGTGGAGAGGTCTGTGGTTTCTGCTCCGATGGCGTAGGTCAGCACTTTCTTTTCAGAGTCTGCCATAGTTGATACATCGCCGCCAGACCCCGCAGGCGTCTGGTTACTGTTGCAAGCAGTAAGGAGCATGGCGAAACAACAAATGGCTGCAATGAGACGAGCAAGTTTCGATTTTTTCATGGTTTACTTCCTTTCTTGTGAATTTATGTCAATATTAGATTGACCGATATTAACGATTTGCCCGCTTTCCAGCTCATAAATGCGCTGGGACAGGCGATAGGCGAATTTCATATCGTGAGTAATAAGGAAATAGCTGCATCGGTATTCCCGATGGTATGCCTCCAAGACCTCACGAATCGCCTTTTGCGAAATCAGATCAAGCCCGCTGGTTAACTCATCCAAAATGAGATAGTCGGGCCGCACAGCCAACGCCCGCAGCAATGCAACGCGCCGCTGCTCACCCCCGGATAGGTTTTTGGTTGGCGTATCCAATAGTTTTCTGTTGGTGGCCGTCAAATCCATCAGTTCTAAGATTCGCTGTTTACGCTCCTGAGAAGATAACTTTGTCAGATTGCGTAATGCTTCCTCCAGATTATGTTCTACCGAGCGCCGGCGGTTGAGGCTGCCAGTGGCATCCTGGAAAACCGCCTGTATCTTTGTGCGATGGCTGCGCCATTGTCCATAACTCCATTTGGCAATGTTCTCGCCATCCAGCAAAATCTCTCCACTGGTGGGGCGCTCCAAACCGATTAAAAGGCGGGCTATTGTACTTTTCCCACTGCCGCTTTCCCCGGTGAAACTGATATTTTCCCCTTTGTTCCATGTAAATGAAATGTCCTTTAACGCATGAAAAGGCTTGCCGGAGGCATCCAAAAAATCTTTGCTTACATTTCGGATTTGGATTTCCGCCATATCCAGCCACCTCCTTCCTCAGCCATAGCCAGACGCACGAACTCTTTTGTCCACTCCTTATGCGGAGCAGCAAACAAATCTGCCGTTGCACCACACTCCACAATGGTTCCGCTCTTCATCACAAGCAGATTATCGCAGAGAGTGCGAATGGCCGCATCATCATGGGACACAAACAGAATTGCTGCCTGCTGTTTCATCCGCATCAACTCTTGAATCAGATACGCCTTGTTTTCCTCGTCCAAAGCGGAAGTCGGCTCATCTGCAAAAATGTACTGTGGGGAGAGGCCAATTAAAATCGCCATTGTTGCCCGCTGAAGCATCCCTCCGGACAACTGGCTGGGGTAGGAATGATAAACCCGATCCGTATCCAGAAGATTGACCTTTTGCAGCGCCTCCATGCTAAGCTTGCGGGCAGCATTTTTGTCTAATCGAAGCCGTTTCCGAAATGTCTCTGACATCTGTGTCCCAACTGGCACATGGAGATTGAAAGCAGTCATAGGGTTTTGCGGAATAAATCCCAAAGTTGTCCCGCAGAGATCCCTCCGCACTTTTTCCGGCTTTTTTAGCAGGTTCTCTCCATCCAGCAATATTTGTCCAGAGTTAATGGATACATCCCCATCCGATACCCCCATCAGCGCCTTTAAGAGGGTGGTTTTGCCGGAGCCGCTGGCACCGGTCAATCCAGTACAGACACCGGGGGTCAAAGTAAACTCCACATGATCCAGCAGAACGACTCCTTTTGATGTTTGAACAGACAGGTTTTTGACCTCTATCATGCCGCGTCACCTCCCTCCAACTGTTTTGCCAACAAATTAAAGGCCAAGGTACACAGGAAAATAAATAGTATCGGCAGGAAAAGCAACGATGGATGGGTCATCAGCATACTGCGCCCCTCGGAGAGCATCGAACCCCAGTCAATCACATCATCGCCCAAGGTTAGCCCGATAAAGGAAAACGCCGAGATATTCATAATCATTTCCGCGCAGGATAGGCAGAGGAAATGTACCAAGGGTCGGATAATGTTCGGCAAGATATGGACAAATAACACCCTGCTGCGGGAGGCCCCGGAGGACACCGCGCACAATACATAAGCCTTATCCAGTTCAATCTCTGTCTGTGTTTTGACCAGTTTAATCATCCTCAAAATCAGGGAAACGGTCAGCGCCACCAGCATCGTAGGGATGCTGTTTCCCCATATTCCGACAAAAATGATAAGGTAAGCTAAAGGCGGGATCGCTGTCACAGCGTCCAGCAGGCTGCTAAATACCAAACTTCTGGCAGCATTTGCTCTGCCCAGCCATAATCCGATCAGCGTACCAAGAACAAGCACAATGCCTCCACCCAGCAGTACAATACCGAGGGTCACATATCCGCCATACAAAAGCCGGGATAATTCACAGCGCCCGAACTGGTCAGTTCCCAGAGGGAACTCTGCACTGAATGGCGCATACTTGTTGGCAATATCCATCGCCTCCGGGTTATGGGGCGCGATAAGAAATCCAAGGAAACAAAAAACAATGATGAGGACCGGGATGATCCATTTCAAATGTTTCATTACAGGCCCCCCTTTCGTGTCTGGAGCAGGCGCTGGATAATGTCTGCCAGAATGTTGAAAATCACCAGTGCAAAAGCAAGGAACAGCACCGTTGCGTAAATCACGGGCAGATCTCGATTCGTCAGGCTGTTTACAATCCGATACCCCAACCCCGGCAGGGAGAAAATATTTTCCACTATGGCGGACCCTGCCATACACATTCCCATCATCTGCATAAATGTGGGAACTGTGGAAATGATGGCCTGTGGCATAGCGTACCGCACTACAATATAAGGATCGCTTAACCCACGGCAACGGGCGTAGAGAACACTGTCCTCACTCATGGCCTGCTGGATCGCCTTTGAAAGTATTTGCCCGAAAAAGGCAATCCCACCCACTGCCAGACAGAGTGCTGCCGGAAGGTATCTCATTAAACCGGTATTGCCGGATACACTAATCAGGTTCCATCTTACGGACACCACATCAATAAACGAAGTTGCCAGATAAAACGCTGGGATGGATATTGCCGCGATGGATGCAAATGCCAGGATTTTGCCAATCACATTCTTTCGTGTCAGATAGAGCAGACCCCCCAATATCAGTGCCCCAACTGCCTGAAGAACCGCAGATAGTAGCACAATACAGGCAGTTTCCTTTAGGGCTGATCCAACGATAAGGAAAACATCACGATTGTCTACATACGAATTTCCCAAGTCAAAATGAATCAGGTCGTTCAGCCAGTCCAGATACTGCACAACAATCGGACGATTCAATCCCATCTGCTCACGCACTGCTTCAATACGCGTCTCATCGACCGTGAATATACGGCGCGAGTAGGCTTCGGCGGCATCGATGGGCGAAAGCTGCATCAGGATAAAAGTGATCGCCGTTACCAGAAATAAGGTTAAAAAAAGTTGTAAAATTTTTTGGAGTAGAAATCTTTTTGTACTCACACCTCCGCCTCCCTGCACTATGCGTTGATTTTCCAGTCAATCGCAGCTTTACGATTCAAAATGAAATCAGCGTAAATACCCTTTTGCTGGATGAGTTGGTCGTGGGTGCCGTGTTGAACAATTCTTCCGTGATCCACCACTAAAATCTGGTTTGCATGGCGCACCGTTTTTAGGCGATGGGCGATCATAATAATGGTCTTGCCTCCGGTTAATGCTTCAATGGCCGCTTGAAGCTCCGCCTCATTCTCCGGGTCAACATTTGCGGTAGCTTCATCCAAGATGACAACGGGAGCATCCTTCAGCATGGCTCTGGCTATGGAAAGCCGCTGACGTTCACCGCCAGATATTGTGGCTCCTCCTTCACCAATCACTGTGTCATAGCCATCAGGCAACGCCATAATAAAATCATGGCAGCGGGCAGCTTTTGCCGCAGCCACCACTTCTTCATGGCTCGCCTCCGGCTTACCAAACTTGATGTTATTTTCAATACTGTCGTTGAACAAATACACATTCTGAAAAACCATACTGAAATTGCTCATCAAACTGTCCAGCGAATAGTCTTTTACATCAATGCCGCCCAATTTCACGGAGCCTTTTTTCACATCCCAGAACCGGGCCATAAGGCTGGTAAGCGTTGTTTTGCCGGAACCAGAGGGCCCCACAATAGCGGTAGTCGTGCCTTCTGGAATGGTGAAGCTCACATCATCAATGATTTTCCGATCTCCATAGGAGAAATCCACATGGTCAAATGAAATATCATGGCTTTTCGGCACCTGAACAGAGCCGCCCTCATCCATCCTGGGTGCCCGGTCAATTTCCTCTACCCGGTCAATGGAAGCATCAATCATCGGCAGCATAAAGAACATCTCACCAGCCGATTCCAATTCGCTATATACCAGGAACGCAGATACCACCATCATCAAACAGGAGAAGAGCGACATATCTCCTTGCAGGAAAAGCCAGATGGAAATCAGGATTGCCAACACAGAAGTAACGCGCAAAACAACCTGCTCCAGCACGTTGTAGGGGATTCGTTTGCGCTCCAATTTGAAGTTTTGATTTTCTGTTTCTTTGATGGTATTGTTTAGAGTTTGTTTTGCCGCTTTATCCCCGTGGAAAGCGCGCACCACACTCATGCCCTGTATGTATTCCAGCACAGCATCCACCAATTTAGTCTGTGCAGCCAATCGTCCTGGGGAAAGCTCACGGGATTTCTTGAGCAGTCGGGAATTGACCCAAAGGAACAGCAGCATCCCAACAAAGAATACAAGACCGATTCTCCAGTCGAAGCACATGATCGCCAGAGAAAAAACCGCAGTACGAATCATACCCACAACTGTCCGGGCAATCACTGCGAAAGACATACTCTCCAAATCGGACATTGTGGAGGTTGCTGCCGCAGTAAGACTGCCCAGGCTCTGCGCGTTGAAATAACCCATCGGCATATATTTCATGCGTTCACCGATGTGAATACGCTTTTCTCCGCACATTCGGTAGTTAGCGTGTCCTTCGCTATTGTGGGCCAGATACCAGCAGAGCGCGGCACCAGCCACACTAACCACCATAATTCCCAAAGCTGTCCATGCGGTGGCCCCGGTTATATTCTGTTCCACCAACGCCCGTAGCACGATCAATAGAGCGACAAATTGTAGCGCTTCAAAGATGCTCCGCAGCAGTTCAAAGGCCATACCTTTATACCAGGTACTTTTCTCTGTCCCGGAAAATCGAAAGAACCGTTTATATGCGTCAAACATACGCCGCACCTCCTTCCATCTGATCGTTGTCTCGCGCCTGCGTGTGAGCCGCCCACATTTGCTGATATAGCGGACACCGATCCAACAGTTCTCCATGCGTTCCGGAGTCCAAAATCTTTCCGTGATCTACCACAGCAATTTGTTCCGCCCCAGTAATGGTGGACAGGCGATGGGCGATCACAATGAGTGTCTTTCCATGAGTTAGCCGCCCTATGGCATCCTGAATGACCGCCTCATTTTCTGGGTCTGTGTAAGAAGTTGCCTCGTCTAAGATAACAATGGGTGCATTTTTCATCATGGCCCGTGCAATAGCGACCCGCTGGCGCTCTCCACCGGAGAGGTGTCCACCTGCGCCGCCTACTACAGTTTCATACCCGTGATCCAGACCCATGATAAACTCATGACAGCCCGCAGCTTTTGCCACCGCCTCGACTTCAGCATCCGTTGCCTCTGGCCTGCCCATGCGGATATTCTCACGGACGGACAAATTGAACAGAAAATTATCCTGGGATACATAACCAATCAAATCCATTACCTGCTCTGGAGGAAGTTCTTTTGCGTCAACACCTCCAATGGTGATATGCCCGTCTCCAACATCCCAATAAGAGGCGATAAGTTTCGCAATCGTAGATTTACCAGAGCCAGAAGGCCCTACCAATGCCGTTGTGGTTCCTTGCTTGATGTCCAGGGTGATGCCGTTCAGAACTTGCGTATCCTTATAAGCAAAAGTCACATCCCGCAGAGAAATATCCAATCCTTTGAGATTTTTCCGCTGGGACGGACGATCCAGGTCAGACTCGGACAATACGGCAGTAATTTCTCCGGTGATAGTAGCAATTTTAGAAAAATCATCCGTCAAAAAAATAGCTGCAACCAGCGGCCCCATAATGCCAAGAGACAGAATGGCAATGGTAATAAAGTCCGGAGCAGACAAAGAGCCGTTCATATAGAACAAGCATCCAACGGGTAATACACCAATCAATACAGCCGGCCAAATCGTCATCATCAGAGCAGAATAGCCCTGGGTGGATTTCATCCAGTCCAGCATGAGATCCACGCTCTGGCGGACAGCCTGTGTAAACTTTCCATAGGAAGCAGCACTTTGATTGAACGCCTTGATGACCTCAATCCCATTGATGTACTCCACAGTGGTGGCGCTCATATACTTACTTGCCTGAACAACAGCACCATATTTTTTAGGGTATTCCTTCATCTGGGCCATGTAACAGAGCATTCCGATGGGTATCGTAATCAGGGATACCAGTGCCATTCTCCAATCCAATACAAACAGGTAAATAATGATGGCGATGGGGACAAGCAGGTTAGAAGTCATTTCCGGGATGATATGTGCCAGAGGGACTTCCATTTGCTCTACACGCTCTACCATTGTTGTTTTCAGCCGTCCCGAAGGTGTATCCGTCAAATATCCCATAGAAACACGCGTTAATTTATCCGCAATCGCCTGTCGTATTTCTGAAAGCACATGGAATGTCGCTTCGTGGGAACATCTGGTAGAGAGCCCATGAAAAACAGACTTCATCAGATAAGCTATAAGGGCAACAATTCCCCATGTTAAATAAGCAGAAAAATTCGTTTCACCTCCAATCAGCAGATTTACGATCCTTGCCACAGCGAAATATGGCACGATACCACTTGTGACGCTGATAACAGCAAGAATAATAGAGAGCAAAAAGCCTGATTGATGCGGTTTAATGAATGTCATCAAATTTACAGAATCTTTTTGTCGCTGCATATAATTCCCTCCTTTAAGTTAGCGAAACCTAACCGCTGACCAAAAGTAAAAGCCGACAATCCACAGGATTTATCCTGTAAATCATCGGCTCTGCGTCTTGGCGTCTGGCTCTGATAATATAATATTTTGTCCCTGCACATCCACGATGTGTTCTTTTCCGCATTTAGGACAAAATAACGGAAAGCGTTTGAGAACAGTATCTGGATTTACTTTTGTGCGGGTTTTGTTGCCGCAGGTAGGACAATGAATCCAGCCACTATGGTCAATCCAACCACTCATACGACATCACCTCCATCTGCGGTAAAGATGGTCTGCCATCCAGCGGTATAGAAGCGCCGCATTCTATGGATATGCTCCAATGCCTGTTCTTTTGGCATATCATGAATAATGACCTCGAACATACCTGTATAAAAGGCACTGGAAAGGAGGTGATTAAGTTCTGGCGTAAGTCTACCGCTTTTTATTGCATCATTTTCAGACGCCTCAATATACTTTACGGTACATTCTGTATCCAGCTCAACAACACGATGAATAAACTCTTGATAGGCACTATTCTCTCCACTGGTAAGCAACAGCTTAAATTCATCGAAATGATCGTAAAGATAGTCCACTACTTTAGGAAAGCCATCATTGGAATATCGAAGCATTTGCTGTGTCTGCTCATTACCTGGCATCATGTTGAACCCGGATAATACAGATTGCAACAATTCGCAAAAGCCATCCGCTGCTGTCTGAACGAGGGAACGGTATAGGCTTTCTTTGTCAGGGTAACGAATATAAATTGCGCCTTTACTCGATCCAGCCTTCTCTGCGATTACACGGAGGGAAGCATTTTCATAACCATTTGCTAAGAACTCTTCTTTAGCACATTCCATTAGTTTTTCAGTCACTCCAGCCACTCTTTTTGCCATAGTTCACCTCCGTTCTTTTAAGACCATCAGTTTCAAACCATCAGTCTTAATATACCACGGCACTTTGGAAAAGTCAATAGGCTTTATCGTTTTATGTTGATCCCTATTCTAAAAGTCTGTCAAATAACTTTAAATTTGTTATATGGCTATATGTACTATGTACCCAGCCGCCTGCGCGGCTGGGCTTCTTTTTTAGGGCGTCAAAAAGCTGGACAGCCATAGCCCAGAACCTCATAATGCCCCACGGGGTAGCTGTTCTGCCGGACGGAATCGCCGGAGTTGCCTTCAATGGTGTAAACCCGTCCGTTCTCCACCTTCTCCACAATCCCGGTATGGTCGGAAAGCCCGTCCTGCCCGTTCTCATCATCCCAGTCAAAGAAGATAATCATGCCGGGGGCCGGTTCAGCGGAGCCGTCCATCCATTGGCCCCTGTCCTTGAACCACTGTACGCCGTTGACGCACCCGGCATATTTGGGGATTACGCCGGTGTCAATATAGCCGCACTCGTTGGCGCACCAGCTCACAAAACACGCGCACCATTCCACACGGCTGTCAAAGCCATACCAGCTCCAGTATGGCTCGCCGCCCACGTTTCCCACCTGGGAGAGCGCCACGGAGACGATGGCCCCGTCCTCGGTGTAAATGCCGTAGAGGACGGCGCTCCACAGGCTGCGGTTTTCCTCGTCCAAAAGTTCGGCAAGCTGCTCTTTCTGTTCCTCGTCAAATCCATACTGCGCTGCCATTTCCTCGGCGGTCTTGTGGCTGACGGTAATATACAGATAGGTTTGGGTGACGGTGGTTTCCGTCTCCACGATATTGCCATTGCCGTCGTCGGTTTCGGTAATAACCGTTTCCGTCCTGGTTTCCGTGCGGGAAGATATTTGGTTCATCTCCCAGAAAATAGCCGTAAGGATGGCTTTCTTGCTGTCGTCAATGGTGGCCACCTCCTGGGGGTTATCCGGGTCGGTGGTGGTCTTGACGGCATAAACGGCAAGCACCTCCGGCCAGACGGCGCGGGAACCGGACATCTCCAACACATCATGGGACAGATTGGCCTTTGTGGTGTCGATCTGCTGCTGGTAATCATCGTTGATCTCCTGCACCACGTTCTGCATGGTATAGCCCGAACCGCTGTCCTCACCGGAAAAGAAAATGCCGAAGCAGGAGCCGATCAAAAGCCCGATGAGGCAGATAATGACAATGACCAGCACGGCGATCCAGCCCCCGGCAGCGATGGCGGCGATCAGCGCCTTGGTGGCTGCAATGATGGCTTTCACCGCCGCAATGGTCGCCTTGGCCGCAACCTTTGCAGCCACAACCGCCGCCCTGGCCGCAGCGCGGGCCGCGTGGGCCGTGGCCCTGGCGGCTCTGGCCGTGGCCTGGGCAGTCCGCTGGGCGGCTTTGGCCGCCTGCTGTGTGGTCTTGATACTGGCCTTAGCGGTTTTTTCTGCCGTCTTGATGGATTTGCTGGCGGTTTTTACCGTCCCTTTGGCGGTAGAGGACGCCTGCTTGACGGTCTTGCGGCCCCTGTCCACGGTTTTAATGCTTTTCTTTCCCCGATCCAGGGTCTTGACGGCCCCGCGCTCCTGCCGGAGCGTCCTTGCCGGCTCGGAGATCCTGTCCGCCGCCTGCCGGGTTTTCCTCGCCGCCTGCTTCTCGGCTTGTTTTTTCGGCTGTTCGGCTGCGGCTTTCCGCTTCTGGATATTCTCCTTGACCTTGGAAATGTTCTCCTTTGTGGTCTTTATCCCTTTGCGGCCCTGTTTATCAAACTGATGGATTGCTTCATGGGTGACGTTATCCACCCCAGCGGAAAGGCGATCGGACGCATACTCGCCGGGGGAGCTTTCCGCCGCATACAGGCTGTGGTCGGCCTTATCCCTGGTGCGGATATACGCCTCCTTCATCCGTTCCGAGGCCACCGCCGCTTTGTCAATGGCCTTAATGCCTTTTTCGGCAACCCTTGTTTTAATGCCCTTGCCCATGGGCTTCACCTCCTTTCCAGGGCGGGGCGCGCCCTTATTCCTCCAGCAGCTTTGCCACCACAACCATCCGCCCGTTGGTCCTGGAATACTCGCAGGTGGAAAGGGTAATGAGCTGGTCGCCATATTCCGCACTCACGTCCGTGTCATAGAGCGCCAGTTCCTTGCACTTGGCAATAAACTCGTCAAAAGCCCCGGCGCTCTCCGCATTGACAAAGTGGTAATACTTGAAGCCTTCCTCCGAGTAGGCCACCGTCTTAAAGGCGGCGATCACCTCATATTCGCCAAAGCTGTCCAAGGTATCAAAGCGGATGGTCTTGTGTTCCCGGTAAAAATCCTGGCTCTCATACTTGCACAGGTCAGCGAACATACTGCCATTGTTCATGTGATGGCCGTACAGCACCAGGTTGTCGGAAATGCCGACGTCACAGTTTTCCTGCATATAGGGCACCCCGTAGCTGCTGTACGACTTATCAAAAGCGTGCTTCAGATAGAAGTTGGGGTTATCCTTGGTCTGCATAACGGGATAATCGATCCGGGTGCCGGGAACGGTAATCCAGCCCACCAGGTCACTGTTCTGGGCGTACACATCCGCATATTTCTCAAAAGCCGTAAGTTCTTCCGGCTCTGGGGCCGGGTTATCGGCAAGTTCCAGCGTGGGCGGCTCTACATCTTCCTTAATCAAATCCGCCACTTCTGCAAAGGCTTCGGCGCTCTGCTTCTGGTCGAGGTATTCACGGGCCAGCATAGCCCCGGAGAAAAGGAACAGGGCGGCGCAAAGGGCCGCCCCTGCAATCATCAGTCTGCTTTTTGCTTTATCGCTCATGTTTCACCCCTCCTTATGCTTATCGCGCCTGTTCTTTCTTGGCTGCCTGGCGGCGCTGCCCGGCCTGGGCCGGTTTCAGCCCCCGCAGCTCGGTTTTTACGGAAGATTTTTCACCGCCTGCTTTTTCCGCAAGGCGTCCCGCGCCGCGCTCCATCTGGGCAAAGGTTTTGCCGCAGGACGCAAACAGGCCCCGCAGCCTGGCAAGCGCGCCCTTGTCGGCCTCCAGTTCCTGGGCCTCCAGGGCTTCTTTTCCCGCCAGGGCGCGCCCGGCGTTTTTCATGTGGCCGCCCGCCTGGTGCAGCTCCTCCCGGATCACATCCAGTTTCCCGGCGCATTGCTCCATCGCCTGGCTTGCGTGGGCAAAGCCCCGTCCCATCCGGGAAAGAACCGAGGGGATACGCAGCGCCTGCACCGCATGGCGCAGGGCGGCGCGCCCCTTTTCCTGAAATGTCCCCAGCATACGCCCGGCAGCGGAAACGAAGTTTGTCCTGGCCGTGAAAAGCATAGCTTTTCCCTGGCGGATTTTTCCTTCCGCCGTCCCCACTAGCTGGGCGCACTGTGTGCGGATTCCCTTGCCGTGGAGCTTTTCCACTTCCAGGCGCATAGCCTTCATTTCGTCCATCATCTGCGACAGCTTTTCTTCCATACCGTCGATATAGCCCACCAGGGCCTGTACTTCTTCCTTCTGTTTGGAAAGGCTGTTCTGCTCCAATACGGAGAGAAGTTCAATAATCTGCGGGTGTTCCCGCAGGGCAAGAGCCGATTCTGCCATGGTTCATTCCTCCATTCAAACGTATTATCGCGCCGGTTCCGCCTGCTTTTTCGCAGGCGGCAGCTCCCGGCAGTATTCCGGGTAACGGATTTTCACGCCCTCCATAAAGTAAGGCGCAAACTCGCAGCAAAACAAATCCTCCGGGGAGTAGGCGTTGCTGTGATCCGGGTCGGTATAACCGTTCCAGAGGTTGAAAGCAAGGCGGCACACCCGGACGGTGCCGCTGGTCTGCCAGCCTCCGTGCATACCCTCCGGGTCAATGCGGTCCTGCTTGAAATCAAACATCCGGCGGATGTTTGCCCGCGTTTCCGGGGCAATCCCCATCACATAGAAAAAGGCCCGGTGGTAACAGTCGTTCCTCCGGGCCTCGCCCATCATATCCAAAAAGAAATCCCGGTGCTCCGGGGACGCAAAACGGATATTGCTCATGCGGGCACCTCCTCGCCGCCGAATACACCCTCGCCGGGCTTGGTGGTCATCAAAGCGTAAAGCCTGGTATCACGGGGAAAACGGTTGATGAACGGCACCAGGGCGCTGCCGTAACGGATCAGGCCGCAGCCCGCGTCCGCATTGGTAACATAGCTCATCTGCTCGCTGGAGATATTCAGGAGCTTCGCCAGCTTTTCCCGGTCGGATGCGGCCTGACTCAACATCACAAGAAACTCGGAGTTGCTGAGCATGGTGCTGGCCTGGACGGAATCCAGAAGGTACTCCACATTCTGGGTGATAGCCGTGGGATAGGCCCCGCGCTTTCTGAACTGCCGCCATGCGCTGTTAAAGAAAATGCCGCTTTGCTCATTTTCAAACATCACATGGAACTCGTCGATGAACACATGGGTGCGCTTGCCCCGTTTCCAGTTGAGGGTGACGCGGTTCAGGATCGTATCGGTGATGACCAGGGAACCGGCAGGCTTTAGCTGTTCGCCCAGGCCGTGGATGTCAAACACTACATAGGGCTTGCTCAAATCCACGGTGCTTTCCCGGCCAAAGATGTCCAGGGAGCCGGTGGTGTAAAGCTCCAGGGAAAGGGCGATCTCTTTGGCCTTGTCCTCCGGCTGCTCCAGCAGCTTCCGGCGCAGGTCGCAGAGGGTGGCGGCCCGCCCGGCTTTCTCCGCCTCCGGGTACACCAGGGCGGTGCAGCGGTCGATGATGGATTTGTGCTGCGGCCCCACGCCGCGCTTGTCGATCTGTTCGATAAGGGACATGACAAACTGGCTTTTTTCTACAATCGGGTTGTTTTCCCCGTAGCCCTCCACCATATACATGGCGTTTAAGCGGTCTTTGCCGCCCGCCACCAGATGGGCCACCGTGGCCTTTTCCCGGCCCAGGGTTTTGACGAGCGCGCCAAACTCACCCTCCGGGTCGCAGATCAGAATGTCATCGTCGGCATAATCCGGGTGGAGCATGAGGAAGGCGATCAGTTCTTTTACCGCAAACGATTTGCCTGCGCCGGGAACGCCCAGATAAAAGGCCGACTGGTTCAAGAGGTTCGCCTTGTTGCAAAGAATCAGGTTATGGGAGATGGCATTCTCGCCAAAGTAAATGCCGCCCTTGTCCTGGATTTCCTGTACCTTAAAGGGGATGAACACGGCCAGGGATTCCGTGGTAAGAGTGCGGAAGGCGTTGATTTTCCGCGCACCGATGGGCAGGGCGGTGTTCAGGCCGTCGAGCTGCTGGAACTTGAGCACCGCAAGCTGGCACATATGCTTTCTCGCCACAGAAAGCACCGCCTCGGTATCGCTGTCAAGCTGCTCCTTGGTGTCGGCGGTGATGGCCAGGGTCATCACCGCGAACATCATCCGCTGGTCGCGGGTGGTGAGGTCGTCCAAAAACTCCTTGCTTTCCTTGCGCTGCAATTCCATGTCGTAGGGCACCACAGCAGAGAAGTTGTTGTTGGCGTTCTGGCGGCGCTGCCAGTTGGTGATGTTGGTTTCCACACCCAGCAGGCGGTTTTCCACCTCCCGCACGGCTTCATCCGTGGGAACCGGCACAATGTCGATGGAGAACATCAGGTTGCGGGCCATGTCGGTAAGCTCCGTTACCATGTTATCCTTAATATAAGAGGCGTAGTCTTTGAGGAACAGCACCCGGCAGAACTTATCGCCCAGCTTCAGATAGTCGCTGTTTTTCTCGATCCCGTCCGGGCAGATATAGTCCTTGAAGCTGTGGCCCCGCTTCATCATCTCGCGGGCGTTGAAAACAAACTCGGATTCTTCGCCCTGGCGGTAGAAGTCGTGCAGGATACGCAGGCGCTCGGTGGCGTCCAGCTCCACGCACTTGGAACCCAGGGCCGCAAAGTGGGAAATGAGGTCGGCTCCCACGCGGGCAAAGTAGGCGCGGGCCTCCTCGACGTCCTTCTTTACCACGGAGATGGTGATATACTTTTCCTGCATAATGCCGTTGGCTCCGGTGGCTTTATCCAGCAGCATTTGGTTATACTCCCCACGGTACTCGTCCCGGAAATCCCCCTGTATGGGCATGAGGATGGATGTTTCAAAGTTTGCCTTGTTCAAGCGGCGGTTGTTGATGGTGATTTTCGTCACCGCGCCGGAATCCAGGGAATTGAGCAGCTCCGAGTAGGTGAGGAACATGGATTCCTTGTCCTCGCGGCTGGCCACCAGATAGTTGATGTCGCTGAATTTATAGGTTTTGGAGAACTTGTTCCCCACAAGAAAAATACCGTCCGGCCAGATACGGCGGACGGGGATGACATCCTGCACCTTCCGGGGGACGGTATAACGCTCCTTTTCCTGCTTGGACATGGTTTTGATGGTCTTAATCATGCTTGGCCTCCTTCCGCTTGCTAAAGTGTTTCGGCTCCTGCCGGCGCTTCTTGCCGGGACGCCCGGTTTGCAGCTCCTCGATGGTATCTTTCAGAGCAGCATAGTAGTAGTTGCTGTCCTCGAACTTAAACTCCTTCGGCTCCAGCATTTCCGAGCGCAGCCACGCCCAGATGAATTGTTCCGCCGTCATGCCGTGATAGGTGATGAACCCCAGCATGGCAAAGGGGGCCGCTCCCAAAATGCACATCCAGGACAGGGTCTCCACCCCAAAGTAGGGGCGCAGGATAAAATAAAGGCCCACGGCCACGCCGCAGGCAAGAACAGAAAAGATGAACTGCCGCATACTCAAACCGAAAAACATGGATTCGGTGTAGTTGCGGATTTCCCGGTTGATCTTGACTTCCAAAATATCACCTCACAATCACATCGCCGGTTTCCAGGTAAACAATGCTGCTCTTGGGAATATAGGCAAAGCCCAGCAGCCGGTCGCCCACGGTAAAAATCTCGTCTGGAGCCGCTTTGGAGAAATGGCCCACAATTCCCTTTTCAGCGGGCAGGTCGTAATCCTCCACCATTGGGATGGCTGTTCCGTCAATCAAGTGCAGCACATAGGTTTGATAACGCATTTGTTTTCCTCCTTTTTTACAGGCCCATCATCTCGCGCACCACGCGGTCGGCCATTTTCACCGCGCCTACGAGCACTAACATGTTAAATACCAGCTCCCCGATATAGCTCCACACCTGGGTGACAGCCGCCGCATTGGGGTCAATGGCAGGCGGTGACGCCGCAAATAGGGAAAAGATAATGCAGGCCAGCACAATGATGGCACCTTCCAGGCAGACAGCGGCATAGCTCTTGATAAAGCTCTTGCCCACGTTTTGCGTTGGTTCCCCTGCAAAGGTAGAGAGTGGCACCGGCGCGATGGCCGTATATAAATAGAGCTTAAAAAACCGCCCGTAGACGGTCATTATCATAATGAAAGACAATATCGTGATAAACAGCCCGCCGATGAGCGTCACCGCCCAGAGGGGGATACTCTCGAAAAATCCGCAGCTTTCCACCGCGTCAATGATCTCCTGGGGCAACACAGTCTGTTGGGCCGAACCAAAGCCCGCCGCGTTCATAATGGTGGAAACAAGGCCCTGGACAATATTAAAGAGGGCCATCATCAGCTCCAGCCCATAGGTCACGACGCCTTTGGCAATGGCAAATCGGATAAACAGCTTCAGCGCGTGCTCCGGCTTTTTGACCTCCGTAAAACTGCCGCAGGTGCGCATGACGCCCACCACAAAGAACAGCACCAACAGGGCAAGGCCGATGGCCCTCACTGCGTCATGGATGTTGACAATGACGCCCCAAATCGTGCCGCCTTTGAACTGCTCCGGGCTTTGGGTGATGAGCTGCCAGATCTCGGACAGGTACTTGTTCCAGGTATCGAGGGCATTTTGTAAGTTCTGGACTACCCAGTTATCGGACATTCCGCTACCTCCTTTCCAGCAGCGGTAAGGGACGGGCCGCAGCGGCCCGCCCCCGCACTGCCGTATTTTCGCTTATCGTCCGCCGCGCTCCTGCGGCTGGCGGACAATGCCGTAAACATCATCCACAAAATACCGTCCGACAAAGGGGTTGAAGATCGCGTGGCATTTTACGCCGCCCACCTCGGCCAGGTAGTCGTTGTCCCCCAGGCGTTTGAGGATGGTTGCCTCACCCAGCACGTTCTTTTCCCCCTGCTTCAAAGAGTGGATATAGCACTCGCATTTCAGATTCATAGCGATACTCCTTTCCGCTGGAAAATCAGCCCGTAATGAGCGTGAGGATTTCCTTGGCAAACGTAATCACGACGCCGCCAGCTAAAGTGAGGAAGCCGTTGGCCCGCTGGCTGGGGTCGTGGCTTTTCAGGGAAAGGCCGATCTGTACCACGCCAAAGCCCAGCAGGATCATACCAATGGCCCGGATCAGGCCGAAAATGAAATCGCTGAGGTTGTTGATAACCGTCAACGGGTCGCTGGCGGCAAAGGCCGTGGTAGTGCAGCAGCACAGCATGAGCACCAGGGCCGTGTAAACGGCAAAGGCGCTTTTGCCCTTTCTGCCCATGGGCAGGCTGCGGGTTTCTTTCTTCTTGTTAAACAGTTTCATTTTGCTTTTCCTCCTTGAATTGAAAGATTTTCTCCATGTCCTCATCGGACAGAAGTTCACAAAGGGTTTCCGGCTCTTGGATATTGGCAAGGTCGCCGGGGGTAAGGCGGCCAATAGCCATATCCGCCACGGCGTTTTCGGTGCCGCCATGGGTATAGGCCGGCGCGCCGCCATCGGTGGTGTACTTCACATTCGGGTGCTTTAGCAGGTCGTACTTCTCATCCATCAGCGGCGGCTCCCCACGGATAAAAAGCAGCGCCAGGTTGTTGTCCAGCATACGCACCTCATCCGGGGTCAAAAGCTCCCGGCCAGTGATCTGGTTGTTGGTGGAGTAGCTGCCGGAATGGCCGGTGCTCTTGCCGTAAGTGTCCAGCCAGAGGGTGCTTTTGCCCAGGTAGTTCTCGGAGATCAGCTTGTGTGTGCTGGTTTCGTTGCCGCCCAGGTACAAAAACTCGTCGCAGTTGCCCATGATGGATTCCCATTGTTTTTCGTACAACGCCTTGAGCTGGGCGATGTTCTGGATGATGATGGACACCGAAATGTTCCGGCTCCGCATGGTGGCCAGCAGCTTGTCGAAGTCGTCCGGCAAGCTGACGTTGGCAAACTCGTCCATGAGGAAATGCACTGGCACGGGCAGGCTTCCGCCATGCACCCGGTCGGCGCTGTAAAACAGCTCCTGGAAGGTGCTGGCGTAGAGCAGGCTGACTAAAAAATTGAAGCTGCTGTCATTGTCGGGAATCAGCGCGAACAGCGCCACCTTCTTTTCGCCGAGGGACGCCAAATCCAGTTCGTCCGTGGCGGTAAGCGCGGCCACGCTGGACAGGTTAAACTTCTCCAACCGTGCGGCAAGGGTGATCTGGATGGATTTTAAGGTCTTGGCGCTGCCAGAACGGTAATCCTTGTAATACTTCACCGCGATGTGGTCGGGGGAGCGCATTTCCAGGCGCTCAAACAGTTCGTCCAGCGGCGATTGGTAGCTGTCGTCGTCCTCCCGCACCTCACCGGCCCGGAGCATTTCCATTATCATCGCGAAGTTTTTTTCATCCTCCGGCGCTTCATAATGGAGATAGAAAACCAGCGCCATGAGGAGCATACTGGCCGCCGTGTCCCAGAAGGGGTCGTTTGACTGGCTCCCTTTTGGGGTAGTGGATTTGAACAGGTTTGTGACCATTTTCTGCACGTCGTTGTCATTCTTCAGATAGGCGAAGGGATTGTAACAATGGCTTTTCTCCATGTTCAGAAGGTCTACCACCTTGATCTCGTAGCCCATCCGTTCCAGCAGGCCCCCGCAGTCGCGCAGCAGTTCGCCCTTACAGTCCAGCACAAAGTAAGAGACATGGGACGCCTGGAGCAGGTTGGGCTTTGCATAGAACCTGCTTTTTCCTGCTCCGCTGCCGCCGCATACCAGGGAATTGAGCGTCCTGCGGTGCTTTTTCCCGTCCAGCCCCATACGGACGTGCTGGGTAAAAATGCGGTTTTGAAACGGGTCTTTATCCCGGTATTTCTTATTCACGGCCCGCGGATCGCCCCATTTGGCAGAGCCGTGTTCTTCACCCCGTCTGTAGTTGCGCCGGGAAGAAAGATAAATGCCTATGCCCAGCCCATAGGCGGCAATAAAAATGAGGACAGCTTTTACACTGTCCTCGCACCACACGATTTGGAATGGATGGTTCATTGCCGCAGGCAGGGCGTTTACAATTTCCGAAAGGCCCCCGGAAAGGGACGGCGCAATCAAAAGGGCAAACCAGACCACCGGGATCAGCCCCAGGGCATAAAGCCAGGGGCCGCCCGCCTTGTTATCGGGCTTCATCCCGGCGCTTCGCTTTCCTGTCTTTTTGGGATGGGGCGTCAATGGTTTTTAAGAGCACATCTTCCACCGGGCCGGGGTCGCGCTGTTCTTCCAGCAGATCGTTGCGCAGCTCGTTGAGGGCGCGGATCATAATCCCGTGCTCGTAGCTGTCCAGGGTGAGGACAACCTTGTCCTGTCGTTCCATTTTTCAAAACCTCCTTTACCGTTCCTGTTCCTTCTGCCTGCTGGCGCGGGTAAGGCCCATGGCCCGTGCCATGCGCCCGTTCATCTCCTTGAACGTATCGCGCATATCGGTGAGGGCTGCCGGAACCTCCTCCTTGGGGTCTTGCCCCTGGAGCACGCCGTCCAGCCTGGAGATGTCGTATCCCTTTACATCCACGCCATACCGCTGGCAGAGCATATAGCTGACGGCGTAGGCTTTGTAGCCCTCCGCCTCGCGGGAATAGCCCTCATGGCTTTGGGCAAGCTGCACGTTGGCTGCCTCCAGGGAGACGCAGCGGAAAATGTCCGGCGCGTCCATGCCCTTTTTTACCAGGATGGCGTTTTGCTCCGGGTCATACACAGCCCCGCGCCCCTGAGGCAGTTCCTCCACCGCCCGGATGGGTACGGGGGAACTGGCAATCAGCCCTTTTAAGAGCAGGCGGTCGTCGTAGCTCACCTGGGGCTGGGCTTCATCCCTCGCCGTGGTCTGGGAAATATCAAAAACTTCCTTGGCGTAGAAGTTTTGGCCCACGCTGCCATCCTCACGCCGGTACGCCTTGCCCGGCTCCAGGATGATGATGGGCAGGCGCTTTTCTTCTTCCAGCACAGTAACCCCCATGTCTTTCCATCCCTTTTCGTCATGGATACGCTCTGCATGGGGGCACTTGGCTTCAATCAGCAGCGCATTGCGGGCAGAGTGGAAAGGAAACCGGCTCTGGACATCCAGATATGCCTCCATACTGCCCGTACCCTCGGAGAACTCTCCGAAAATCTTATCCAGGGTGGCGTAGGCTTCTTTCCGATGCTTTTCCTCTTTCACCTGCCACCATTGGCGCTTGGGGCGCTCTTTTTGGCTTTTCTGCTTCTGCGGCGCGGCCTCAGCCTGGGGCCGCTGTTCAAACAGATCGTCAAAGTTATTCATGACCGATTACCTCTCTTTCGATTTTGGTTTCTTTCTGGGCTTGGGCGGCTGGTGCCGCGTGGTTTTCTGGGCCGCCTTTTTCCGGGGCGCAGCCGGTTCTTCGTGATGAGGGGCCTCCGCCTCTTTCTTCCGCTGGGCCTGGATTTCCCGAAGCTCCTGCCGCACGGACGGCTTTTCCGGCCCATCAGAAGTACCCCTTGCGGAGCTGCTGCTGTTCTCTAAGGTAGGTGCGGACGGATGGGATTTTTCCGCCGCTGGGGCAAAAGGGGCGTTCTTCTCCGCTGCCCGGTTCTCCGGCTGGGCTTTTTCTTTCTGGGTGGGCTTTTCCATCAGCTCGTCGATCAGCTTATCGTCCTCGCTCTTTTCCGGCGCGGCCTTCTCCGGGGCTGCCGGTTCGCCGCCGCGCTCCTCGCGGGATTTCTCAATATCCTCCTTGATCGAAGCCGTATCCACCACCGTGAGCTTGAACTTCTCCACGATCCGGTTGGCCCGTGCGGCGTCGTCCTGGAATACCAGGATGTCGATGGTGTCATCCTCCTTCCGTACCGGGATAGGTGCATAGAGAATCCCGTATCCCTTGGCCTGCCTGGCAAACTCCGGGCAGTCCTCTTTTTTAATGGTATAGACCTTCAAAGGGCGTTTCTCCCGCAGCATGGTTTCAATGCGGGCTTTGCCCTTGGTCTTTTTCTGGTCTTTCAAAACCGTGTAAAGGGCGGCGGCCAGATTTTTTGCGGCTGCGCCGGTGATCTTGAGGGCGACTTCCGCGCCCTCAAGGCTCATGCGTACCACTTGCTCCGCCGCGTCGCCTGAGTTATACATCAAAAATCATCTCCTTTCGGTTGGGCGGCCCGCCCGTTCCGGCTCCAGACGGCCTTTTTCCGCTTTCCCGGCCTGCTGTTCTTCGCGGGCGGCCCGTATCTTATCCTTGATGGAAACGGAGCGCAGGGCAATATCCCCGCACAGCTTCACCTCCCGGCGCAGCTCCTTGATCTGTGCCGTAAGGGCGGCAATCTCCGTCCGGATCTGCTCCTGCTGGGTGGGGTCGTCCAGCACCGCCCTGGTGCGCTGTTTCCGGTACAGGCTTTTCCGCTGTTCCGTTATGCTGGAAAGCCGAGATTCCACATCGGACCGATAGGCATTGAGCTGCTCCAGGGTGTCAATGCGATGGCGGGAAAGCAGCCGCGCCTCGTCGGTAAGTTCCTCTGCCCGGATTAAATCCTCCCGCAGCGCGTGGGGCACATGGCCCGTCTGGCGGTTCTGCTTTTGGGGGAACACCCCCAGCAGGTAGCAATAGTGGAAGTAGAGGGCGCGGAACCCCGTCGCCTTTTTGGCCTGTTTCAAGTCCCCGTGGAGCCTGCACCGTTTCGGCTCCGGCGTTTGTTCCCGCTGGGGGCGGCTCTGGGCCAGAATCCGCCTGCGGATGTTCTCCAGGGTATAGCCCTCGCCAAAGTTGCGCGCAAGTTTCCTGCCATGGGGCCGGTCGTAGGGACGCACCGTAATGTCCTTGCCCACCTTGATGTCATAGCCCATCTGCCGAAGGTGATAAAAAAACTGCCGTTCCGTCATCGACTGGCGGATGGCAGTATCCACATCGGCTTTGATGAGGGAGAGATAGGTGGGGCGGCCTTCCTGCTCGGCCCGCCATTCTCCATAGTGCTTGGATTTTCCCCGCTGAGGGTTCTCAATGACAGACAGCCCATACTCCCGGCACAACCGGTCGGATTCCCGCTGCATGGCAAAGTAGTCCTTTTCGCTGCGGTAATACTTGATCCCGTCAACGAAAGACACGGTATTGACAACAAAGTGGTTGTGCAGGTGATGGGCTTTGTCCAGATGGGTGGCTACCAGCACCTGGTATTTTTCACCCCACAGCTTTTTTGCCAGGGCAAGGCCGATCTCATGGGCCAGCTCCGGCGTAGCCTCGCCGGGGGCAAAGGATTGATAGCCGTGGTAAGCTACCGTGCCTTCCTCCTTGCCAAACCGCTTTTTCACGGCGATCATCTCGTCGCGGGCGGTGGTGGGGCAGCAATTCACCCCGGAGACAAACCGCTGCATGACCGGCGCGCCTTCTTCATCGGGCGTAATCCGGCCTGTTTTTTCCTGCCGGACGGCGTACTCGATCACGTCCGAAAGGCTCTGGGCCTCCTGGCCGTCCATGCCCTGCTTTTCAAAGACGGCGGGGTTTTCCGTTTTATCCGGGTTTTCCACATAGATGAGCACTTTCCCCAGCCAGCCGTTTACCCGCCAGATGGACGTGGTAGCCATAGCTTTACTCCATTGGCCTGGGCAGGATCACGGCTTTGGTGATGTCGCGGACAAGACGGTCAAACTTTTTCATTTCCTCATCGTAGCGGCGTTCGTCCACAACGCCCAGCACATGGGCTTTCTGGGCGATCTGGTTTAGGTTGTTGCCCACGCCGTGCAGCTCCCGCATGAAGTGGTAGTAATCGGGCGGCGGCGCGTCCTGGGGGACGACGCCGTTAATAAGATGGCGCAGGTAAACCTCCTGGGAAAGCCCGCTTTTGCGTACCGCTTTCATAAAGCCCTGGTATTCTTTGTTGTCGAGCCGCACCTGTACGCGGCAGTTTCTTTTCCTCATTCCTTGTCCTCCTCATGGCGGCGGTTGATTTGAAGCAGGCACATGACCAGTACGCCGCACACGCCGCCCAGCAGAAATCCAATGGCAAAAAACAATCCTTCCATAGAAAACCTCCATTCTTTCAAAGGGGTATTAGGGGGCGCTCCCCCTAACAAGCGGTGTTTGGGCGACCAAACACGATGCTTGCTGGTACATACACGTTCCATTCCCCGCAGGGGAATTGCAGACGTCCGAAAAAACAATTCATCGTCCATCCCGGTCGCGGCTTCGGCCCCTGGGATAAAACTCCACGTCCTTAAAGCTCTCCGCGTCCAGGATATATTCGCCGTTTTTCCAGTTGTCGGCCACTTTCTGGCGGGCCTCCTCGCGGCTTTCCGCCTCCACCGTGACCGTCATTTCCAGCGTCTCGCGGATGGTAATGTCGTACTCTTTCATCGTTCCAGCTCCTTTCCTTTTGCGCTGCGGATGGGAATCCCCAGCCGGTGGCAGAGAAAATCATTGACGTCTTTCCCCTGGGGCGGCGGGCGGTTTTTCACCTCGTACCCTTCGGGAATAGCCGCCAGGATGGCCCTGGCCGCCAGCCTGCCGGGGCCGTCATTGTCCAGATGGAGATAGAGGGTTTTCACATGGGGGTGATCCTCCAAAAACCGGGTGAGGGCGGCGGGCAGCTTGCTTTCCTCGATTTTTTTCTTCGGCTGGTAAATCCCGGCCAGGGATAACAGGTTGTGCCGCCGCCAGTCAATCCCGTCCAGCTTGCAGAGGGTGGCGTAGGACATCACATCAATGGCGCACTCGCACAGATGGACAGCCGGGTTTTCCACGCAGGCGGGCAGGGCAAAGGAATAGTGCTTGTCGCTGCCGCTTACATCCCCGTGGAACCGGCCTTCGCCAATCCCCCGCAGGCAGCCGAACCGCGCTTTCCCGGCTTTGTCAAAACCCACAAAAACCACGTTGCCGTGGCCCTTGTTCCAGCTCTCATAAACCCGCCCGGTCTTAACGCAGTAGTCCAAAATCTCCCTGTCAATGCCCCGGCCCGCAAGATATTGGAGCATGGCCCGGTTATCCGGGGTGGGCGGCGGCAAAAGCAGGTGCTTGGGCTTTTCCGCATTTGGGGCGGGCGCACGGGACGGCGGCGGGATGGCCGCCCTGCCGATGACGGCCTCCATGGCCTCCATAAAAGAGCAGCCCTTGACTTTGATGAGGTAGTCCAGCGCGCTGTACCCGCCGATCCCACGGGAAAACCAGCACCATTTGCCGTTGGAAATCCGCAGGCTGTCATGTTCCCTGGTACAGTAGACATTGCCGGAAACGTGGACAAGCTCCTGCGGCTCGCAGGTTTGCAGGTAGGTGAATAAGTCCACCTGGCGCGCTTTTTCAATCTCCTCCTGGTTATAAAAAGGCATAAAAAAAATACAGTCCCCTTTCCATAGCCGCAGATTTACCGCCCGCATGGGGCGGCTGGCTATGTAAAGGGGGCGATGTCCTTTTCAGATATGTAGAAAGCCGGCTGGATTGCTCCAGCCGGCACAGGTGTCAACGCTCCAGTCCCACCACCTTCCTTTCCGGCATTTCTTCCCCTTCGTCGGGGCCGTCGTCCATCAGCGTTTTGTCTTTCTCATCCATGTTGAGCAGGATGTTCAGTTCTTTGAGCCGTTTGGTTTTCTCCGCCAGTTCCGCCTCGCGGGCAAATGGCGTTTGCAGCTCGGCGCGGGCGTTTTCAAGCTGGCCCCTGGTTTCCTCCAGGCGGTTTTGCTCGGCCTCCAGGCTACCTGCAAGGTTTTCCAGGGCGTTGTCCAGGCGGGTGATATTGCCGAATACATCCGCGCCCAGCGTCACCGTATGGGAAAGGGTGCCTTTGAGGGTGATCCGGTATTCATTGCTCCTGCCGTCGTAGGCCAGCACCATGGAAAAGCCCCGGTACTGCCCCAAAAGAACAGCGTCGGAACCGGTCATACGGGTACAGACGTCGATGATGGCCTTGCCTGCGTCCTCCTTTTCAGCGTAGTGCCTGCCGTCCACATCCATGCCGCAGAAGCCCTCCTGGGCCTTGGGGTGGGCCGCCGCCAGCGCCACGTCCTGCCCATAGCCCTCGATTAACTCCGTGAGCCGGGTGATTTCCTCCGGGTACTTGCGGTACACCAGTTCTTCCAGGGCATATACCTGGTTCAAGTGGCTGGCCTTCAGCATATTCAGCCGCGCCACTTCCATATCCAGGTTGCACTTCTCGATGATTAACGGATTGCCGGTGGCCAATGCCTTGATTTCCGAATAGCTGAGGGCCGTTTCATCCACATCATCCGCCACGCGGACGGGAGATTTGCTGGTCATGATCTGAGCGATAAACTTCTGCTTGTTCTCTACGAGCTGGTAGAGGTAAGCGTCAAAGGTGCCCTCGGTGACATACC
>CEAE01004836.1_pt1 | contig 27305 bp, 19 predicted proteins | sample 554951 | NCBI WGS metagenome assembly CEAE01 (sample SAMEA3182076, study PRJEB8094) | gut metagenome | biome: human; feature: gut; material: Stool; isolation source: human stools | place: Canada | collected 2012-03-28
ATATAGGAGTTGCCCATATTATAACGGGCGTCGCCCATATAAACGAGCTTCACGCCCCTGATCCTTCCCAGATGTTCCTTGATCGTCAAAAGATCCGCCAGCATCTGCGTCGGATGAAACTCATTGGTCAGACCGTTCCATACCGGCACACCGGCATATTTTGCCAGCTCCTCCACGATCTCCTGCCCAAAGCCCCGGTATTCGATCCCCTCGTACATTCTCCCGAGCACGCGCGCCGAATCGCGGATGCTCTCCTTTTTGCCGATCTGGGAACAGGACGGATCCAGATAGGTCGTCCCCATGCCCAGATCATGCGCCGCCACCTCAAAAGAGCTTCTCGTCCTTGTGCTCGTCTTTTCAAAAATGAGCGCCACATTTTTTCCGCGCAGCGTATCTACCAATACGCCCGCTTTTTTCAGGCGCTTCAGTTCAGCTGCAAGGTCTACCAGATATTCGATCTCCTCCGGCGTATAATCCAGCAATTTTAAAAAATGACGTCCTTTCAGATCCATGATTCCCCATACCTCCTGACATCTGTCATAAAAAAGTGTGCGCATAAAAAAGTGCCATACAGCCATTATACGGCGCACAGCACTTTTTTGTAAATATTTTTTATTCTTTTGTCACAAGCTCCCTTGCGCTGGCAAGCAGCCCCGCCATGCTCTGGATCTCGGACGGAATGATGATCTTGGTCGCCTTGCCGTCCGCAGCCTTCTCGAATGCCTCCAGCCCTTTCAGACGCAGAACCGCCTCGTCCGCGCCCGCTTCCTTGATAAAGCGCAGACCGTCCGCAGTCGCCTGCTGTACCTTCATGATCGCTTCCGCCTGACCTTCCGCCTCGCGGATCATCTTCTCTTTTTCCGCCTCTGCGCGCAGGATCGCAGACTGCTTCTCCGCCTCTGCTTCCAGAATCGCGGATTCCTTCTTACCTTCTGCCACAAGGATCGTGGATTTCTTCTCACCTTCCGCACGCAGGATGGATTCACGGCGCTCACGCTCCGCCTTCATCTGCTTCTCCATCGCATCCTGGATCGCCGCCGGAGGAATGATGTTTTTCAGCTCGACACGGTTTACCTTGATGCCCCACGGATCTGTCGCGATGTCCAGGGACGCGCGCATCTTCGCATTGATCGTCTCGCGGGATGTCAGCGTCTGATCCAGCTCCAGATCGCCGATGATATTTCTCAGCGTCGTCGCGGTCAGGTTCTCGATCGCCATGATCGGGTTCTCCACGCCGTAGGTAAACAGCTTCGGATCCGTGATCTGGAAAAATACGACCGTATCAATACGCATCGTTACGTTATCCTTTGTGATAACCGGCTGAGGCGGGAAATCCGCCACCTGCTCCTTTAACAGGACTCTCTTTGCCACCTTGTCCACGATCGGCACTTTAAAGTGCATGCCGACGCCCCATGTTTCCTGATAAGCGCCGAGACGCTCCACCACATATGCCTGCGCCTGCGGTACGATCTTCACACAGGAAGCCACCACCATAATCGCGATCAGCAAAACAATCAGTAAAATAATGCCTCCAACCATACTTCTTCCCTCTTTTCCGCGGATGTCCCGCATTTTTATTTGCTGTCCGAAACCTCCGGTCAGCCCTCTGTTTTCTCCTGCCCTGCCGGAGATACGATCAGTTTCACTCCGTCAACGGCTTTCACCACGACAACGGTTCCCTCCGGAATGCTGCCGCCGTCCTCTGCGGAACGCGCCGTCCATTCCATGCCGTTTAACGTTACCTGACCGCAGCACTGCACGTTGTCGATCGGCGCCGTCACGATGCCCCTCTCGCCCGTCAGGCTGTCCACGTTCGTTTTTACCCTGTCTTTGTTAAAATAACGAAGCGCGATCGGCCTTGTGAACACCAGCATCGCCACCGATACGATCAGAAACAGCGCGACCTGCAAAAACAACGGCGCGTTGCATGCCGCCGCGACCGTCGCAACAAGCGCCCCGCCCGCAAACCAGATCGTCGTCAGCCCCATCGTCGCAAGCTCGATGACAACCAGCAATACGAGCAAAATCAGCCAGCCAACTACTTCCGTCATAAAAGCCCCTCCTTTCCGGAAACTTAAGCATATTTTACTACAGAACTGCTTTTTTCACAAGTAAAATGAAATGCTGTCCCTCATATTCTTTGTTACCATATTTCTGTCCGGCAGCGCCCGCCCCGGCACGCCTCCGTCCGGCAGCCCTTTTGCGTCAGCATCCAGTCTCGCTCACAGAGAATTTGAACCAAACACCGCAGCCCTGTCCGGGACGCATCCTGTCCGGTCAAACTCGCCCGGCATGGCACATGCCGTGCTCAGACAAGACCCGGACAGAATGCCGGACAGAGCCGCAGCGTTTGCAAATTCTCCTTCGCTCGTCAGTCGGCTGACGCAAAAGGGCTGCCGGACGGAGGCGTGCCGGGGCGGGCGCTGCCGGACAATTAAACTGCCCCTCATATTTCCCGCTCCTGCCTCATACAAATATTAAAAAATTCCGGCGGTTGATTCTCTTGAAAACCTTGAAAAAATTCAGGATTCCATTGTTTACGGCGCTCTGCATGACTGCCATCGCCCTGCTGCTTGTTTTTTCCCACTTTTTTGACCCTACCCTGTTCCGCCACATGACGGATCACTTTTTTGAAACTTCCCTTGAAAGCGATGCGCTGGGGCTGCACTTTACCCTCGCGAATCCCGAGCGCTTCGGCATCCGTCCTGAAAGCGCCTCGCTTCCTGTCTATTCGGAGCAGTCCCGGCAGGACTCCGTCCGCGCGCAGGAAGCCTTTTTAAAAAAGCTTTCCCGTCTGAACCCGGAGCGGTTAAACGAGCAGGACCGTTATGCCTTCGACCTGCTTACCTCCTCCCTGGCGCTGGATCTGGAAGGCGCAGATTACCCTTTTTACGAGGAGCCGCTTTCTCCCTCCGCCGGAACCCAGAGCGAGCTTTTGCTTTTGCTTGCCGAGTATACGCTCTATGACGCAGACGACGCCAAAGCCTATCTCTCCCTGCTCTCCTCCGTCCCGGACTATCTGCAGGGGCTTGCCGATTTTGAATCACAAAAAAGCAGCGCCGGTCTGTTCATGCCCGACGCCGACGCAAAGGAAGCCGCGCGCCAGTGTCAGGACGTCATCTCTAAAGACGCGCTTCTTTCCGGAAACCATTTTTTACAGACAACCTTTGAAAACCGTCTGGACGCCCTCTGTCAGTCCGGGCAGCTTTCCGACGCGCAAAAGCAGGACTTCCTTGCGCAAAACGACCGCATCCTTACAGAGCGCGTGCTGCCCGCCTATCAGGCTCTGGCAGAAACGCTTCTCTCGCTCTGCGGCACGGGCCGCTATGAGGGCGGGCTTGCGGAAAAGCCCGACGGCAGGGAGTATTACGCATGGCTCGTCAAACGCACGACCGGTTCCTCCCTCTCCCCGGAAGCCATGTACAATCTTTTGCAGAAAACCTTCCAAAAAAAATACAGCGAAATGAAATCCGTGCTTGAAAAATACCGCCTGCTCACCGGGAACCTGCCGGATTATGCCCTGCTCTCCGAACAATTCCCGGTTTCCGATCCTTCCGAAATTTTAAATGACCTGCAAAAAAGAATGGCGCAGGATTTTCCCGACCTGGGCGCACTTTCGTCCGCTCCCGTCTCCTGCACCGTCAAAAACGTGGACGCCGCGCTGGAAGCCTACACAAGCCCCGCCTTTTATATGACGCCGCCGCTGGATGACCTGACGCACAACACGATCTGCATCAACCGCTCCTCCACCTCCTCCGGCATCGAGCTTTACACCACGCTGGCACATGAAGGGTATCCGGGGCATCTTTACCAGACCGTCTATTCCTCTCTGTATTCCGCCGCCCAAAACGATATAAAGGCGCGGGAGCTGCTTTCCTACGGCGGCTATGTGGAGGGCTGGGCATATTACACGGAGCAGCTCTCCTATGAATATGCGGCGCAGCTTTTGGACGGCGCGGATTCAGACTCTGCGGCTTCCCTTTTGTGCCGCCTCGTCTCTCTCCAGCGGGATCTGCAGATCAATCTTTTTTCCCTGCTGGACATCTCCCTGCACTATTACGGCGCTTCCCGGCAGGATGTGATCCGCTCGCTGGAATCCTTCGGGCTGCCTGAACAGACCGCCCTGCGCATTTATGACTACCTGCGCACCTCGCCCGTCGTCTATTTAAAATATTACGTGGGATATTTGGAAATGACCGCCCTGCGCGAACGCGCCCGGGCGCTGTGGGGCAAGGATTTTTCATTGGAACGGTTTCACCGGTTTGTGCTGGAAGCCGGTCCGTCGGACTTCCCGAACCTGACGAAAAAATTAAAGGGGGCAAAAGCCCCCTTATTCCACGCTCTTTAACGACTCCGCCATGTTGATCTTTTCCAGCTTCACATACATGATAACGTCCACGATCAGCATGAATACAAACGTCAGAAGCACGCTGTTTACAAAGCTCATCGGCAAAATCCTCACGTCGAAGGCGATCATATCAATATTGATATTCGCCATGACAAAGCGGTGCAGCCACACGCCAGCGAACAGCCCCGCCAGCGCGCCCGCCGCCGTCAGCACGACATTTTCGCGGTACACGTACGCCGCCGTCTCCTTCGGGAAAAATCCGAGCACCTTGATCGTCGCGATCTCCCGGATGCGCTCCGTGATATTGATGTTTGTCAGGTTATAAATGACGATAAACGCCAGCGCCCCGGCGCAGACGATGATCAGCAGGATCACCGCGTCAAGGCTCTTCATCATGTTATTGACCTGATTGAGCAGATCTGCGTTTACGGAAACCGCCGATACGCCGTCGCACGCCAGAAGCGTTTCCGACAGCGCCCTGCTGTCTGTGCCCTCCGCCGTCTGCAGATACAGCGTCCTATAGCGGGGCGCGCTCCCGTTGTTTTCCTCCCACGTCTCAGGCGAAACATAAACATAATTATATATGAAATTCTGGGACAGCGCCGACACCGTTACCCACAGCTTTTCGCCGTCCTCATTGCGCAGGCTTACCATATCGCCCACACGGATACCGCAGTTTTGCGCCAGCTTTTCGTTTATGACGGCTTCGCCTTTTTGGGGCCACAGCACCGCTTCGCCCTCATGGGTGTGCAGATCCACATACTTCCCGATCTCTCCCATATCCTGCGGAACGACTACGATCGCAGATTTTGTTGCGTCCTTTCCGGTCAGATCCATCGAAACCTCTGCCGCCGCCGTCCATGCTGCGCTGCTTTCTTCAAGCGCCTGTGCCAGCGCCCCGTCCATGCCCTCTTCTGCGCTGTCCTTTAACGTCACGCCCATATCGTAAAGCTGCACCTCTTCATACTGCATATCCGCCACGTCCGCGATCGTATCCTTTACGCCAAAGCCCGTCACAAGAAGCGCCGTACAGCCGCCGATCCCGACTACCATCATGAAAAACCGCTGCTTATAGCGGAACACGTTCCGCACGGACACCTTTGCCAGAAAAGAAAGCCTGTTCCACAAAAACGGCATCCGTTCCAGAACGATCCGTTTCCCGCTCTTTGGCGACTTCGGACGGATCAGCTCCGCCGCCGTGCCGGAAAGCTCGTAGCGGCATGTCAGCCACGTCGCCCCCATCGAGCACAGCATCGCCGCCGCAAGGGAAACCGCCGCCAGCCGCCAGTCCAGATACAGCGTATAATCGCCCAGATTGTACATGATCCGGTACGCCGACCAGATGACCGTCGGGAATACCGTCGAGCCGATCACGAAGCCGATCACCGAGCCGATCACGCCCGCGCTGCCCGCATAGTACAGATATTTTCCCATGATCCGCCCTTCGGAATAGCCCAACGCCTTCAAAACGCCGATCTGCGTGCGCTGCTCCTCCACCATCCGGTTCATCGTCGTAATGCACACCAGCGCCGCTACCAGAAAGAAGAAAAACGGGAATACCTTTGCAATGCCCGCCACAATGGCGGAATCGTTTTCATAGCAGGCATAGCCCATATTCGTATCCCTGCCCAGCGCATAAACGTCCGGCGCTTCGATCTTTGCAAGCTCTTCTTCGGCGTCTGCGATCTTTCCCTTTGCCTCCGCCGTCTCTTCTGCCAGCGTGCGCCTTCCGTCCTCGTATTCCTGCTGCCCGTCGGAAAGCTCTTTTTCCGCGTCCGCAAGCTTGCCTTCCTGGTCTTCCAGCTCCTTTTCCTTCGCAGAAAGCGTCCGCCTCGCCCCGTCCAGCTGCTCCTGTCCTGCCGCAAGCTGCGCTTCCCCTGCTTCCAGCTCTGCCTGCTTCTGCAAAAGCTCTGCCTCCTGCGCTTCCAGTGCCGCAAGCTGCGCCTCCAAAGCATTCAGCTGCGCCTGTAAATCAGATGCCTGCGTCTGCCCACTCCCCGGCAAAGAACCGCTCCCCTGCATGCCTTCGCCCGGCAAAGAACCGCCCCCCTGCGCCGCTGCGATCGCCGCCTGAAGCTGCGCCTTTCCTTCCGCGATCTGTAAAAGTCCCGCTTCCAGCTCCGCGCGCCCGTCGGAAAGCTCCTGCCGGCTCCGGTCAAGCTCCGCCTGCCGGGAAGAAAGCTCTGCTTTCGCATCCGCGATCTGCCCTCTGCCGTCTGCAAGCGCTGCCCTGCCGTCCTCTAACTCTGCCTGCCCGTCGGAAAGCTCCTGCTCTGCCTCCGCAAGCTCTGCCTTTGCCTCCGCCGTTTCCTCCCTCAGCGTCTTTTTTGCATCGTCGATCTCTGCCTGCGCATCCGAAATAATCCTGTCATAGCGCTCCTGCGCCGCCTGCTCTGCCAGCGGCTCTGCCCACAGTTCCAGCTCCTGCGCCGCTGCCTTGTACTCGTCGCTGTAAATTTCGTAGTCCTCATCTAACCGCAGGAACACTTCCGTATAATAGTCGGTATCAAAGCCCTCCGGCAGAAGATAAACAAAGCCGCCGACCCGCCCGTTCCCAAGCGTTGTCGCGCCCCGTTCATAGTTCACATAATATACTGCATGCGCCGTTCCCACGATCTTGTACTCTTTGTAGGCAAACAGCTCCGCCGTCGCCTCCGGATTTTCCTCCGAAATCCGGATCGTGCTTCCGACCGCGCTCTCCGGATACAGGCTCGCGTCCGCCACCACCTCGTCCGGCGCTTCGGGAAGCCTGCCTGCAACAAGCTCCAGCCGGTTCTGCGTTTCCAGAAGCGTCTGCGCCGCCAGCACCCTGTCCCTGCCGTCCGGCTCCGTCGCCAAAAAATCCGCCGACACCGCGCCCTCTGCCGCCTCGATCCCTTCTTTTCCGGCAAACAGCTCCGGCGCGTCCTTTTCAAAGCCCAGCGTGGAAACAAGCCGCATATCGTACAGCTCCAGCCGGTTCATGTAATCGCCGCCCGTCTTTACCATCGCGGGCGTTGTCACCATCAGCCCCACGAAAAATCCCACGCCCAGCGCCACAATCGCCAGGATCGCAAAATATCTTCCAAAGCTCGCCCGGATCTCCCGGCGAGTGGTTTTTCGCATTGAAGATTTCATCCGTAAACCGCCTCCCGATCCTCAGTCACATCCCTGCGCCCCAAACGGCAAACGCTCCAAACAGCAGCCGCCTGAAGCCGCCTGACGGCACCTGCCCTGCGCCCTTACCACTCGATCTGCTCTACCGGCACGATGTGATCGTTCATCCGCATATCTGTGATCAGCCCGTTCTTTACCGTGATGATCCGGTCAGCCATCGCCGTGATCGCCTGATTGTGCGTGATCACAACGACGGTCACGCCGCTGTTTCTGCAGGTATCCTGCAAAAGCTTCAAAACCGCCTTGCCCGTATTGTAATCCAGCGCCCCTGTAGGCTCGTCGCACAAAAGCAGCTTCGGATTTTTCGCAAGGGCGCGGGCGATCGCGACGCGCTGCTGCTCCCCGCCGGAAAGCTGCGCCGGGAAATTGCCCGCCCGGTCGGAAAGCCCCACCTTTGCAAGCACCTCCGCCGCATCCAGCGGCTCCCTGCAGATCTGCGACGCCAGCTCCACGTTTTCCAGCGCGGTCAGGTTTCCGACCAGATTGTAAAACTGGAATACAAAACCGATGTCATAGCGGCGGTATTCGGTCAGCTTCCTTTTGCCGTAGGAAGAAATCTCGTTCCCATCCAGAAAAACCTTCCCCTCCGAAAGCGTGTCCATCCCGCCCAGGATATTTAAGATCGTCGTCTTGCCCGCGCCGGAAGCGCCGACCACCACGCAGAACTCCCCTTTTTCGATCTGAAAATCCACGCCCCTGAGCGCCTGGATCTCCACCTCCCCCATGTGATAGATCTTCTTTACGTTCTGAAATTCCACAAAGCTCATAACACCCTCCGTTCCGAAGCGGCGCGAAGCCGTCTCATTCCTCCATCATCGTTTCCAGATACCCTCTGTCCCATAACAGGATCTTTAATTTGCGGGCAGCCGCCACCGCCGGCTCCGTAAAATACTGGTTCGTCATGACCGCGCCTACCATCCGGTCGTAATAGTCGCGCCCCGCATACGCCTCCTGCACCGCCTTGACGCCCACAGGCCCGTCGTAGCGCTTGCACTGCACCGCATAGGTCACGCCGTCCTTCTCCGCCAGCACATCCACGCCGTAGTCGCCGCTCCCCCTTGTCACCTCCACGTCAATAAACCCGTTCTGCTCCAGAAGATCCGCGCAGAAATATTCAAAATCGTGCCCCTCCAGCTCGTCCATCCTTCTGCCCCGGAAGCGCTCCCGAAAGCGCTTCGCCGCCCAAAATCCGAGCCAGACAAAAAAAAGCACCACTGCCGTAATGCCAACCACAATGCCGCCCGTTCCGATCACCGACTGCCAATCCATCTTTTTATTTTCCTCCCGGACAGCATCCGGGTCCTTCCTTCGTTCAATCAACTATCCTTCGTCCTATGAAATAAAATAGGCTCTTCTCTCTTTAAAGGTACAATATTCCGTTTCCTATTACAATGCTTTCCGGAAAAATTTCATTTACTTTTCATAAATTGCAGCCTCCTCGATTGCGTTTGACACGCTTTTATGCTATGCTACTTTAAAATAATGAATGAAGGGTTTTCATCATGGAGAAAAGAGAACGGTTTTCCTCCCGGCTCGGCTTTATCCTGATCTCTGCAGGATGCGCCGTCGGCCTGGGCAACGTATGGCGCTTTCCCTATATTACGGGCAAATACGGCGGCGCCGCCTTTGTGCTCATCTATCTGCTGTTTTTGGTCATTCTCGGGCTTCCGATCATGGTCATGGAATTTTCCGTCGGCAGGGCAAGCCAGAAATCAGCCGCCCGCTCCTTCCACGTCCTGGAACCAAAAGGGACGAAATGGCATCTGCAAAGCTATGCCTGCATGGCGGGCAACTACCTGCTCATGATGTTTTACACCACCGTCGGCGGATGGATGGCTGCCTACATTTTCAAAATGCTCACGCGGGAATTTGACGGGCTTGACGCAGACGGCGTTGCCGGCGTATTTTCCGACATGCTCGCGCGCCCCGGCTACATGACGTTCTGGATGGTGCTGATCGTGCTGACGAGCTTTTTTGTGTGCAGCCTCGGACTGCAAAAGGGCGTCGAGCGCATTACCAAGGCGATGATGAGCTGTCTGTTTGTGATCCTGCTCATCCTGTGCGTCCGCAGCGTAACGCTCCCCGGCGCGTCGGAGGGGCTGCGCTTTTACCTGATCCCGGACTTTTCCAAAATGGCGGAAAACGGCATCGGGGAGGCGATTTTTGCCGCGATGGGGCAGGCGTTTTTTACCTTAAGCCTCGGCATCGGCGCAATGGCAATCTTTGGCAGCTATATCGGAAAGGACCGCTCTCTGACCGGGGAGACGCTCAACATCTGCGTACTCGACACGGCGGTGGCGTTTCTTGCAGGGCTCATCATCTTCCCGTCCTGCTTCGCCTTCGGAGTCGATCCCGGAGAAGGCCCCGGGCTTGTATTTGTGACCCTGCCCAACGTATTCAACCAGATGGCAGGCGGATGGATTTTCGGCGCGCTCTTTTTCATCTTTATGACCTTTGCCGCCCAGTCCACCATCATCGCCGTATTTGAAAACATCATCAGCTTTTCCATGGATCTGTTCGGCGCTTCCCGCAAAAAAGCGGTGCTTGTAAACGGGATCCTCATCATCCTGCTCTCCCTGCCCTGCGTATTCGGCTTCAACCTTTTATCAGGCTTCCAGCCGCTCGGCGCAGGATCCACGATTCAGGATCTGGAGGATTTCATCGTTTCCAACAACCTGCTCCCTCTGGGCAGCATGGTATACCTGCTTTTCTGCACAAGCCGCTACGGCTGGGGATGGGATAAGTTCACAAAGGAAGCGGACACCGGAATCGGCATCAAATTCCCCCGCAGCAGATGGGTGCGGATCTACGCTTCCTATGTGCTGCCCCTGATCGTCCTGTTCGTCTTCTTCATGGGATACTATCAAAAATTTAAGTAAGGAGATACCACGATTATGAAGCTTTTGGAAGAAAGAATCCGAAAGGAAGGAAAAATTAAAGAAGGAAACGTCCTGAAGGTGGACCGCTTTCTGAATCATCAGATGGACATTCCGCTGTTTGAAGAGATCGGCAAGGAATTTTACCGCCGCTTCTCCGACGCAGGCGTAAACAAGATCCTCACGATCGAGGCTTCCGGCATCGGCATCGCCTGCATTACCGCCCAGTATTTCCACGTTCCCGTCGTCTTTGCCAAAAAGACGCAGACCAAGAACATCGCGGGCGACGTATTCACGACAAAGGTAGAATCCTTTACCCACGGACGCATTTACGACATCATCGTTTCCAAAGAATTCCTCTCCCCCGACGACAGGGTTCTTCTGATCGACGATTTTCTGGCGAACGGCCGCGCTCTGGAAGGGCTTGCCACCCTCGTCCAGTCCTCCGGCGCGCAGCTTGTGGGCGCGGGCGTCGTGATTGAAAAGGGCTTCCAGCCCGGCGGCGACGAGCTCCGTAAAAAAGGCATTCATTTAGAGTCCCTCGCCATCGTTGAAAGCATGGATGAAAAAACCGGAAGCATCACCTTCCGCGAACAGTAAGAAGCACAAAATTCCTCATTTTCCATAGGATAAAGTAAAACGGAAAATGAGGAATTTTTATGTCGAAAAAAACAACCCTGACGCTCGAACAGGGCGCTCCCGTCTACGACACCGCCAACTCCGAAACGCTCGGACAGCGCGGCCCCGTCCTTTTACAGGACGTGCAGTTTATCGAAAAGATGGCGCATTTTGACCGGGAGCGCATCCCGGAGCGCGTCGTCCACGCCAAAGGCAGCGGCGCCTTCGGCACCTTCCGTCCCTACCGCAGCATGGCGGAATACACCAGCGCCGCATTTTTGTGCGACCCAAACGTGTCCACCCGCTTTCTGATCCGCTTTTCAACGGTCATCGGCTCCAAGGGCGCGCCGGACACCGACCGCGATCCCAGAGGCTTTGCGGTCAAATTTTACACCTCCGAAGGAAACTATGACGTGGTGGGCTTAAGCCTCCCGGTCTTTTTCATCCGCGACGCGATCAAGTTCCCCGACTTCATCCATTCCCAAAAGCCCGATCCGTGCACCAATATTAAAAATTACGGGCACGTCTGGGACTTTTTCTCCCTGTCTCCGGAAAGCCTGCACCAGCTCATGTGGCTTTACAGCGACAGGGGCATCGTAAAAGACTATGCCAGAATGGACGGCTTTGGCGTAAATACCTTCGTCTGGGTCAATCAAGAAGGCAGGCGCCGGTTCGTGAAATACCATTTCCTCGGGCAGGAACCGCGGGACGTGATCGACCGCCGCGAGGGCAGGCGGCTGGGCGGGCTCGATCCCGACATCGCCGTCCGCAATCTCCATGCGCGCATCGCTTCCGGCAATCCGCTCCGCTATGAATTCTGCGTGCAGCTCATGGATCCCGCCGTCGCCGAAACGCTTTCCTTCGACCCGCTGGACGATACGAAGATCTGGCCGGAAGATCAGTTCCCGCTTATGAAGGTCGGAATGCTGACCGTCAATGAAAATCCGAAAAACTTTTTCACGGATGTTGAACAGGCAGCCTTCTGCCCCGCAAATATCGTTCCCGGCATCGAATTTTCCGCCGATAAAATGCTGCAGGGCCGCACCTTTTCCTATACGGACACCCAGCGGCACCGGGTCGGCACAAACTTCGCGCAGCTTCCGGTCAACCGCCCGCTTTCGCCGGTGGCAAACCACCAGCAGGACGGCGATATGGCATACTGCAACCCGCCCGGGAATATCAACTACAAGCCAAACTCCCTTGACGGCAATATGCCCTGCGAAGCGCCCAAGCCCTGCTATCCGGGCATGGCATATCCCGGCGGCAGGGTCGTCCGCAAGGAGATTTCCGATCCCGACAACTTTTCTCAGGCACGCGACCGCTTCCTGTCCCTGCCCGACGAGGAAAAGGCCCGCCTCGCAGACGCGATCGGCTGGGAGCTTGCCCAGGCAAACCGGCAGATCCAGAAACGCCAGCTTGACCTGTTTGCAAAGGTCTGCCCCGATCTGGCAAACCGCGTAAGCCGCGAAATCTATTTATTTGAAACGGGGCGCAAAGTCTGAACCTTTTGCCCTGAAAAAGTGTGCGCCAAGCGCAAAAAACGGACGCTGCAGTGTTTGTCCACCGCAGCGTCCGTCTTTTGCGTCCGTTTTATCCATCTGCTCAAAGCAGAGATTCTTTTTTAAAACACGTATTTTTCCAGCCGTCCAAACGCCTCCTGCACTTTGGCATGGGGCAGCGCCAGATTCATCCGGATCGTGTTGTCATAGCCAAACGCCCGTCCGTCCTGCCAGATCACGCCTACGCGGATCCCCGCCCGGAGCAGCTCGTCCATCGTCTTTTTATTTTTTTCGCACCACTTGGAGCAGTCCAGATAGAGCATATAAGTCCCCTGCGGCTCCGAAACCTCCACGCCCTCGAAGTGCTCGGCGATAAACCGGCACGCCCAACGCGCATTTTCGGTCAGCACCTGCTTTAATTCCTTTAACCACTCCTGTCCCTCGCTGCCGTAAGCGCCTATCAACGCGTGCATCGACAGCACATTCATGGAATTGTAATGGGACAGCGACGACTGCTTTTCCATGCGGTCGCGCAAATAAGCGTTCCAGATCACATGGTACGAGCCCACAAGCCCCGCCAGATTAAACGTCTTGGACGGCGCGTAAACGGCGATCGTCCTGTTTCTGGCGTCCTCAGAAACGCTCTGGGTCGGAATGTGCTGATGCTCCCCCAGCGTCAGATCCGACCAGATCTCATCCGAGATCACGATACAGTCGTTTTTGCGGTAAACCTCCATCGCCGCCTCGATCTCTTCACGCTCCCACACTCTGCCGCAGGGATTGTGCGGGGAGCAAAAGATTGCCAGATGGATGTGGTTTTCCCTGATCTTTTTATCCATGTCCGCATAGTCCATGCGCCAGATCCCGTCCGCATCCTTTTTCAGATCGCTGTGCACGATCTTTCTGCCGTTGTTGTTGAGCGCCCCCGTAAATCCCACATAGGTCGGTGCATGTACGAGGATCGCCTCGCCCGGCGCCGAAAACGCCTGCAGCGCCGCGCATACGCAGCCGAGCACGCCGTTTTCATAGCCGATGTACTCCTTTTTTAAGCCCTCTACGCCGTTTCTCGTTTTCTGCCAGTTAATGATGCTGTCAAAATATTCGTCCGACGGATCAAAATACCCGAATACCGGATGCTTTATCCGCTCTTGCATATGTTCGCAGACCGCCGGCGCCGTCGGGAAATTCATATCCGCCACCCACATCGGGATCCGGTCAAATCCCTCCCCTACCTCCGCGTCCGGAACCGGGATCACGTCCATCGCGATCGAATCCTTCCCGCTTCTGTCAATAAATGATGTAAAATCGTACTTCATAACCCTGCTTCCTCTTTCCTCTTCTGTTCTGTCCGGCATACGGCTTTTCTGATAAAATATGCGAAACGCCGCTGCCCCTTATGCCAGTATAGCGCGTTCGCAAGCATTTGTCAGCAGGAAATTCTGCATCAGAGAAGCATCCGACCGGCAGCGGCAACCGGCGGGGCTGTCCGGCAGATCCTTTTGAGCGAAGGGGAATTTTCAAAGCCTGCCGCACATTCCGGCAGCCTGACCGGGACTTGTCTGAGGGCGGCGCAAGCCGCACGAGTTTGACCGGTCAGGCTGTGTTTCGGAATGTGTGGCAGATTTTGTATAAAATTCCCTGTGAGCGAAATCGGAATCCGCCGGACAGACCGTACCGGGCGCCGCTGCCGCTGGGCAGATGCTTCCCCGATGCGGAATTTCCGGAAGCGTCTCCCTTACCGCTTCCGATCCATCCACTTGCAGTACACAACCGCTGCCGCCGTGCTCACAAAGGTCGCCACAATCGCAGGCGCTACGATCGCCGTCGGCGCAGTGCTCCCGTACTGGCTTCTGTAGGCGATCATATTGACCGGGATCAGCTGCAGCGACGAAATATTCAGGATCAGGAATGTGCACATTTCATTGCTCGCCACCTTTGGATCAAAGCCCGCCCGATTCTTCCAATTCGCCGCCCAGCTCCGTTCTGCCCCTGCCTGCCGTCCCGCCGCCGGATATTTTCCCTGTGCCAGCACCGCCCGGTTTTTCGCACATTCCTCCTCGTTCAATTCCTGCAGCTTCTCCATCGCCTTTAGTCCCGCCGGAGTCGCCGCCCAGCCAAGCCCCAGCAGATTTGCGATAATATTCGTGGAAATATACTCCCGCGCAGGATGGTTTTTGGGGATTTTAGGGAATAAAAAGCTCACAAAAGGGCTGATCCCCCTCGTCATAGAGGCGATCAGCCCTGCGTTTTTTGCGACCTCCATCAGCCCCACCCACAGCGCCGTCACGCCCGCCATCGTCAGGCACAGATCCACCGCCTCGCCCGCCGAATCAAGCGCCGCGTTGGATACCGCCTCGATATTGCCCGTGAATGCCCCGTAAAGGATGCCGATAAGGATCATTGCTGCCCAGATATAATTTAACATTCCGGATGCCCGCCGTTTTTATCCTATATATGCGGCGCGCCCCTCAAAATATGCCTCCGATTTTTTCATGCTTTTCCCGGAGAGCTTTCATCCTTTTTTCTAAAAATTTTTTGTACAAATCATTGATTTATTCCTGTAAAAATAACTCTACATATTTTTTAATTCTATTATGAACAATATCTTTTCTTTCAAAATATCCATTACACTTCCTTATATCACAAGGTTTCGGTCCTCCACAATAAGGAAAATCTTCACATAAAATGCACATTTCTGGTAATGGTTTAATCCTTTCTACATAATCTAACGCTTTGTCTTTTGATATAGCATCACATAGCGCCATTTTTCCATTTGAATAAAATTTACAATTTAGTATGTTCTCCCCGAGGCAATGTCTACTCAACCCAAATTCCATCAATAATTCTGGGCATAAACTATGTTTAACTAAAATAGGAACAATTTTATCTAAATATATTTTTTCAAAATCGTCATTAGAAATTTTATTCACAAAACAACATTTTTGACTATTTTGAATATTCTGTACATCCATAAAAAAATTTAAATTCATATCTTCCAAAATAATAATTAATTTCTCTAAATCATCAATATTGTCATGATGCAAATTATATCTTATACAAATTTTATATTGTTCTCCATCAAAATAATCTTTTAGCAATTCTAATTTTTCAACAACTCTATCATAAGAGTTAGAACGTAACCTATCATGATCTTCTTTAAGTGTCAGTGTTGTATTAATTGCCAGATTAGGAAAATGTTTCAAAAAATCAACTGTAATATATGACAAATTAGTATCAATATAGTAACGAATATTTACGTTAGCATTTATATTTTGTATTTCATCTACTATTTCCAATATAACTTCTTGTTCTAAAAGTGGTTCACCACCTATAAAATGTATTGAAATTACACTATTGGGTTGCTCTATTTTAGGTAATATAGCGGATATGTAATTTAGTACTTTTGTTTTTAGTTCTTTTTTCCCTATGCTCTCTTCTTTATTCCAACTCTCCTGATAGCAGTATTCACATAATAGATTGCACTTTTCTGTAACACTAATGGTAATCTCTACCTCATTAGTTTCTACTGGAAATTTCATATTACTTTCTATATATTTTTGTACTTCTTCACTTGAAAAAAAGAAATCGTTTTCCTTAAAATCTTCAAACTCTTCTTCTGTAATATCACAAAAATATTTTCCATTATTATTCTTAATTCTATTTTTATCCATAAGTACTATTGCACTATTCAGTTTATTAAAAATAATAATGTCATTATTATATGAAATTATATCCATGTATTTATTAAATTCAATTCTTTTCATAAGACTTTCCTCCTTATTTTATAATCCCTGACCTCAATTACTTCGTCAAACATTTTTATAATTTCCGGTGTAATCTGATGTGATATATACAGCACTGTTCTCTCTTTCTCCTGAACAATTTTTTCCAATATTTCTATCTTACTGTCATAATCTAAGTTAGCAAAACTTTCATCCAATATCCAAAATGGAGCTCTTAACAATTGTAGGCGCGCCAATGCAATCCTCTGTTTTTCACCACCAGACAGATTATCTCCCCTTGGATTTAAAACGGTATACAACGAATATCCATTTTGGGAAAATAAATAGTCCAATCCTACGCTTTTAATCGCTTCATAAATTTCTTTATCCGAATATTTTTCATCGTACAGCGTAATATTATTCCGTAAAGTATCATGAAAAACAAAGGTTACCTGATCACATATTGATACAAGTCTTGTATAAGAATTCCATCCTATGTCGTCAATATTTATTTCATCTAAAAATATTTTTCCCCTTTGCGGCAATATTTTTTTCGTCATCAATTTAACCAACGTAGTTTTCCCTGTACCGGACGGGCTATTTAAAAGATACTTTTTCCCTTTTTCAAAAATATAGTCAGTATCTTCTAAAACTTTTACATTGCCATAAGAAAAAGATACATTTTTTAAACGAATACCCTGATCTAAATTTTCGATATGACTGCCACCACTTTCCTCTTCTGTACTCTCAACCACCTTTTCAATAGAAGATATTACATTTCCGGCACTAATAATTTCAGCCACATATCCGCTCATCGACTCTAACGGTCCAATAATATAAACACTTAATTGAGATGCTGCTATCATAGCTCCAATAGATATATATCCCTGTGCCGTTAATATAGCGCCAAACAGATAAACTCCAATATAAATAACCTGTCCAAAAGAAAAAGAAAACAACATTGCCACAGATGTCAAAAATCTCGATCTGTAGCGTTCCATTTCCAGATCATTCCCTGCATTTTCTACCTCTTTTTTTGCATATTTGATCAAATTAAAACTCTTTAACAGATCAAACCCCTGCAAATGATCTGTCAAAACATTCATAAAATCCCCATTTTTCTTTGATAGCCGTTCTTTTGATTTCGCAATTTTCCCCCCCATAATCTTAGGTACTACCATCTGTGCTACCGCCAATGCTATGATAAACAAAGCGATTGACGGAGATATGTATACAAGTAAAAACACGCTAATTATCAGCATAATAATATCCGGAAAAACTGTTAACATAGTGCCAAAGCAAGATTCGTCAATAAGACTGACATCATTGAGCAAAACAGAGCTCCATTCACTATAAGTGCGTTCATAAAATTTTTTATGTGAAAAATTTGAAATTTTATTTAATATATCATTTCTCAAATTGTTTCTCGCATTTTTTAACACAGTATACTTTAGTTTTCTTCCATAAAAATCCACAATAAAATATAATACAATATAAGCCAAAAATGTCAGTGTATAAATAGAAGCTTTTCCAATATTTCCTGAAACCGCCAATTCTATACATAAAGACATAATGCAGACTGTACCGACTTCCATTACACATCCGACTACCATCATAATTAAAAGTGCCACACATAATATTTTTTGCTCTTTGAAGATATATTTTACCATCTGTTCCCTCCATAAAGAAAAAGTGCTCCAAGAAACAATTAGCTACTTCTTAGAACACTCTTCTTTATTCTGTTTTTACCACGGATGTTTAGAGAATTTGTTTGCTCCACAGTTTCTTGGCGTAGGTCTCTTAGTACGAATAACCTTCATCTTTCTCACCTCCTTTGGCATTAGATATATCGTGTTTTTTTATTTATACAACAAGATTTATTTATTAGTTCTAATACATCTCAAGAAATGATTATTAATTTCAATAAAATTATTGCATATTTTTTTCAGCATGTCAATATTTTTGTGCAATATGACCGCCATTTGATTATTTTTTTTAATACTTTCAAATACAAATCATAACCATTACAACAAGAAGAATCCGCCATTGAAATTTTACTTCTTTCTTAACTAATCCTTTTAATTTTCTTTTATTACATCAAAAACCGCGCCCAATACCCAAACAGATACAGCACCGCGATCCGTATTTTGCTTTTGAGCGAAACCTCCTGCGGCTCCATCCCCTCCGGCGCCGTCGCCGTCCCGTCCTCGTGGATCGTCAGCGCCTGCTTCTCGTATTCGTCCATGATCCACTGCAGATGCGTATTCAGCTCCGGGCTGTCCAGCACGAGCATCAGCTCCGTGTCGATGTAAACGCTGCGCATATCCCAGTTGAACGAGCCGACCCCCACAAGCCTGTCATCCACCGTAAAGCATTTACCGTGGTAGGAAACGCCGCCGTCATATTCCAGAATGTTCACGCCCGTATCCAGAATCTTCTTCTTATTTTTCCAGTAGTCCATGGAGCCAAACGGATTTCCGTTGTTGGCGATGGAATTGGTCATCATCGTCACCTCCGGAACCGCGCCGCACACCTGTTCCAGCCGCTCCAGCATGAATTTGTTGCACAAAATATACGGCGTGTGGAAGCGCACCTTTTCCTCTACCCTCCCCATCAGATCCGTTACCGCATAAAAAACCGTCGGCTCCTTCGCATACAGCGTCACCGGGTTTGATAATAACGTTGCCTTGTTTACCGGGACGGTCTTTTCTGCATAATCGATCTGCTCAAACCAGTCCGGATGCTCCTTTTGCATATTCCGGTAACGCTCTTCAAGCTCTGCGCGCGCGTCCGCGTACTTTTGCTTCTCCGGATGCCTTACCCGGTGCAGGCGGCTCTCCGGCAGCGCCCAGACGCCTTCAAAATACTGCTCCACCTGCTCCATGGAGCAGCCCTCCCGGTATTCCTGTTCGTAAACGAGCACGTCCCAGTCATAGTTTTTATAGCCGTCATGGTCGCCCAGAAAATAGGAAAACGTGTTCCGTCCGCCCAGAATATAGGCGCTGTGATCCGCGATCAGATATTTGTCGTGCAGCCGCGCCATCAGATGCCACGGCTTCGCAAAATTAAACGGATTATAGATTTTGATTTCCACATTGTCCATCGCCGCAAGCGTCCCGAAATACTCGTTTCCGACGACCCGCAGAAAACCGCTCATTCCGTCCACGATCACCTTTACGGACACGCCCCTGTCCGCCGCAGCCTGCAGCGCCGCAAGCACGTCCTTTCCGCTCTCATCCGCCCGGAAATCAAAGGTCGATAAAATGATCCGCTCTTTTGCCTGTGAGATCAGCCGGATCCGCTCCGCCAGCGCCGTCCCGTTGTCCACGAGGATGCGCGCCCGCTCGCCCGATGGCTCCTTTCCCAGATAATCCGTATTCTGTATCCTCTTTTTCGTCTCCTCCGATACTTCCGGGGATTTTACATAGGGCGCGACCGCCCCCACCATAATATACAGCAGCAGCGATAAAAAAATCGCGCCGACCCATTTTGCAATTTTTTTCTTTTTCATAGTCCCTCTCCGTCAAACGCAGGGATAAAGCTTTCCCGCGCCGTTTCTCCATCCTGTATAAATCCGTTTTCGATTCCCTCGTCGATCGCAAAGCCGATCAGCCGCTCATACGCCTCGTCCGAAAGCTTCTCCGTCAGCCCCAGAAGCGCCCGCCTCTTCCCTGCCTCTCTGTCCTGCCCCTTCCTATCGTCCAAACCGGCATTTTTCCCGGCTTCTTCCGCCTCGCGTACATCCCGTACAAAATCCGGCATCGGCGTATACTGGTTCATCAGGCTGATATAGATCCGGTTCCCGAAGGTTTTTAAAAGATAGCGGAGCACCCGCCGCGAATCCTCTTCCTGACCCGGAAGCGCCAGATGCCGCACGATCACGCCCTTTTTCATCAAAAATTCCGAATCCGGCGCGTCCCCCGCCTCATCCGTGCAGGCGTCGTTCATCTGCTCCGCAGTCACAAGCCTTCCGTCCGCCGCCTCAAACAGCGGTTCCCCGACCTGACGCACCATTTCCTCTACTGCGGCAGCCGCCGTTTCAAAATAATCCGGCGCGCCGGAAAGCCATGTAGAAAGCTCCCCTGACACATATTTGAAATCCGGCAGATAAATGTCCACCAGCCCGTCCAGCAGCTTTAAGGTGCTTACCTTTTCATAGGAGGACGTGTTGTATACAACCGGAATGCGCAGCCCGTCCCGCTTTGCCGCTTCCAGCGCCGGGACGATCGCCGGGACAAAATGCGTCGCCGTTACCAGATTGATGTTGTTTGCCCCCTTTTCCTGCAGTTCCAGAAAAATCTCTGCCAGCCGTTCCCCCGAAATCTCCTTTCCCGCGCGTCCCGCAGCGATCCCGCGGTTCTGGCAGAATACGCACCGCAGCGTACAGCCCGAAAAAAATACCGCGCCGGAGCCCGCCTTTCCCGAAATGCACGGCTCCTCCCAATAATGGAGCGCCGCCCGCGCTGCCCTGACCTGCGCGCCCTGACCGCAGTATCCGGTCTGCCCTGCCAGCCGGTTCACATGGCAGCTTCTCGGACAGAGCGTACAGTCCGCAAAAAGCCGCCGCAGGGCTTCCTCCTCTTTTTCCATATCCAGACCTCCTGTATCGTTTTTATCATATCTTCCGGGGAAACGCAGTTTCTCCTTTGCGCCAAGTGCGCATAACCGTATTTTTATTCGGCAGGAAAGGAACTTCCCTGTCAAATAAAAAAACCGGCGGAAGCTCAGACTTCTATACATCCTGAACCTCCCCCGGTATATCTTAACCATCTTCAATTTGTTCAAAGACCATGCGGCGGACTTCGAACCGCCGCCCGTATCCGTTACCTCTACAGTTAACTCCGCCAGGCACCCTTGCGGCACACGGGAAATTCTGTTTAGTGCTGCTTTGTTCCCAACCTGACACGGTTCGCAGACACCCGTTGCGCAAGACCCAAACTTCATCGCCACTTATAAAGGGCAGCAATACAGGCATAAAGCCCTCTGCCCGCCATCACCCCTGCTATAGCGGATTGCAGGTGCAAGGGACCGCTGCTCCCCCGGCTGCATGGTATTTCAAGTATAAACATTTCCCCGCCGTTTGTCAAGCAAAAGAGCCGCCCGTCAAAGACGGACAGCCCTTTTTTCAGCTTTGGGGAAGCCCTCTGAAAGCCCCCTTAAAAGCCGTATTCTTTATTCCTCGTTGCCATAGAGCTTAACGAGCTTGTTCAGATACTCATATCTTTCCGCAGCTTCCTTCTCGTTTTCAGCAAACAGAGCGTCAGCCATCTCAGGATTTACCTTACGCAGGGAGTTGTAACGAACCTCGCCGTTTAAGAAATCCTGATAAGGAAGTGTAGGAGCCTTGCTGTCCAGTGTAAATGCGCCCTTCTCCGTGCCCTTTAATTCAGGGTTGTAACGGAACAGGTGCCAGTAACCGGACTTAACAGCCTTCTCCTCTTCCTGCATCGTGTTGCCCATACCAGCCTTGATACCATGGTTGATACAAGGAGCGTATGCGATGATCAGGGAAGGACCGTCGTAAGCTTCTGCCTCAGCGATCGCCTTAACTGTCTGGTTGTAGTCCGCGCCCATAGCGATCTGTGCAACGTATACATAACCATAGCTCATTGCGATGCTTGCAAGGTCTTTCTTCTTGGTCTTCTTACCGCCGGAAGCAAACTGTGCTACAGCGCCGGTAGGTGTGGACTTGGAGGACTGACCGCCTGTGTTGGAGTAAACCTCGGTATCGAATACCAGAACGTTTACGTCCTTGCCGCTTGCCAGAACGTGATCTACGCCGCCGAAGCCAATATCATAAGCCCAGCCGTCGCCGCCGAAGATCCACTGGGACTTCTTCGCCAGGAAATCCTTCTCATCCAGAATTGCCTTGGATGCTTCGGAACCTTCCTTGCCCAGCTCGTCAACCAGCTTATCGGTTGCAGTGCCGTTTAATGCGCCCTTTGTATAGGTATCCAGCCATTCCTGAGCCGCAGCCTTGAAGCCTTCGCTTGTGGTGCTCTCAGCCAGCTTCGCAACCTCGTCTTTCAGACGTCCGCGTACTGCGTTCTGCGCCAACAGCATGCCGTAGCCGAACTCAGCCGCATCCTCGAACAGGGAGTTGGACCATGCAGGACCCTGACCCTTCGCGTTCACGGTATAAGGTGTGGACGGGGAAGAGTTCGCCCAGATGGAGGAACATCCGGTAGCGTTTGCGATGTACATTCTGTTACCGAACAGCTGAGTTACCAGCTTCGCATAAGGTGTCTCGCCACATCCGCCGCAGGCGCCGGAGAACTCAAGCAGAGGCTGCTTGAACTGGCTGCCCTTTACAGTATTTTCTTTGAATTTCTCGATCAGGTCTGTCTTCTCAGGCAGCTTGCATGTGTAGTCGAAGCCTTCCTGCTTCACTGCAGCATCGTCGCCTGCGGGAGCCATAACCAGAGCCTTGTTGCCCATCTTGCCGGGACATACGGAAGCACAGGAGCCGCATCCAGTACAGTCTAATGCAGAGATGGTAATTGCGAACTCATAGCCGGGAGCGCCTACTGCAGGAATGGTCACAACGCTCTCAGGAGCATTTGCCTTCTCTTCCGCAGTCATTGCCACAGGGCGGATAACCGCATGAGGACATACGAGTGCACAACGGTTACACTGGATACAGTTCTCAGGATTCCAGTTCGGCAGATCCTCTGCCACACCGCGCTTCTCGTGAGCGGATGTACCGGAAGGGGTGGAACCGTCGATATAATCCATAAATGTGGATACAGGCAGGTTGTCGCCTCTCTGTGCGTTTACCTCAACCTGGATCTTCTCAACGAACTTCATAACCTCGGGACGATCCTGGAAGGTAGGAGGATTTAAGTTGTCATCCTCTGCGTTTGCCCAGCTCTCGGGAACCTCAACCTTCACAACGCCTTCTGCGCCGCGGTCGATCGCTGCAAAGTTCATCTGTACGATCTTCTCGCCCTTCATGCCGTATGCCTTCTGTGCCGCATCCTTCATCAGTCTGCATGCCTCGTCTACGGGGATGATGTTCGCCAGCTTGAAGAATGCGGACTGCAGAACGGTGTTGATCTTGTTCTTTAAGCCGATCTCCCTGCCGATTGCGAAACCGTCGATCGTATAGAAGTTGATGTGGTGCTGTGCAATGTAGCGCTTAACCTGACCGGGCAGCTCTTTTTCAAGCTCCTCTGCGCCCCAAGGGCAGTTTAACAGGAATGTGCCGCCGTCGCACAGATCCTGTACAACGTCGTAATGACGGATGTACATCGGGTTATGACATGCAACGAAGTCAGCCTTGCTGATCAGATAAGAAGAACGGATCGGCTTCTTACCGAAACGCAGGTGGGAAACGGTGATACCATTGGACTTCTTGGAGTCATAGGAGAAGTATGCCTGTACGAACATATCGGTGTTGTCGCCGATGATCTTAATGGAGTTCTTGTTTGCGCCTACAGTACCGTCGCCGCCAAGACCCCAGAATTTACAGCGTACTGTGCCTTCCGGACAGGTATCAAGGCTTGCCTCGTCGGGCAGGGACAGATAGGTTACGTCATCGTTGATACCGATTGTGAACAGCTTCTTCTCTGTGTTCTTGTAAACGGCTTCGATCTGGGAAGGAGTCGTATCCTTGGAGCCTAAGCCGTATCTGCCGGAGAATACCGGAACATTTGCAAATTTGCTGTCATGCAGCGCTGCAACAACGTCCAGATACAGAGGCTCGCCGGTCGCGCCGGGCTCTTTTGTACGGTCCAGAACGGAAATCTGCTTTACAGAATCCGGGATCGCTGCGATCAGATGCTCTGCGGAGAAAGGACGGTACAGATGAACCTTTACCATACCAACCTTCTGGCCGTTTGCGTTCAGGTAATCGATCGTCTCTTCGATGGTGTCACATACAGAACCCATTGCGATGATCACATGCTCAGCGTCTGCCGCGCCGTAGTAATCAAACAGGCCGTAATGTGTGCCGAGCTTCTCATTTACCTTGTTGATATACTCTTCTACGATACCGGGGATCGCATCGTAATGCTTGTTGGATGCTTCCCTTACCTGGAAGAAGATGTCAGGGTTCTGGGCGGAACCCATTTCTTTTGCGTGCTCAGGGTTCAGCGCGTTCTTTCTGAACTCCATGATGGCGTCCATATCAGCCATATCCTTCAGATCTTCGTAATCCCAAACGTCAACCTTCTGGATCTCGTGGGAAGTACGGAAACCGTCGAAGAAGTTCATGAAAGGCATCTTGCCCTTGATCGCTGCCAGATGCGCTACGGGAGTCAGGTCCATGATCTCCTGTACGCTGGATGTTGCGAACATCGCAACGCCTGTCTGACGGCATGCGTAAATATCGGAATGGTCTCCGAAAATAGAAAGTGCATGGCTTGCCAGCGCTCTTGCCGCAACGTTGAATACGCCGGGCAGCTGCTCGCCTGCAACCTTGTACAGGTTGGGAATCATCAGCAGAAGACCCTGGGACGCCGTAAAGGTAGTTGTCAGCGCGCCTGCTGCCAGAGAGCCGTGCACCGCACCCGCTGCGCCTGCCTCGGACTGCATCTCTGTTACCTTAACAGTCTGTCCGAAAATGTTCTTCTGATCCTGTGTTGCCCACTTATCGGTCACTTCCGCCATCGGAGAAGAGGGCGTAATGGGATAAATAGCGGCAACGTCGCTGTACGCATAGGATACGTATGCGGCAGCCTGATTACCATCCATTGTCTTTTTCTTGGTTCTCAATTTGTGTTCCTCCTGTTCTTTGGTTTCTATATAAAATAGGAACTGTCACCGAAGACTATTATACTCCGGTGCGCACAAATTACCACCCCTCTGACCGTATGTTTCAAAAAAGATACATCTGCGTCCGAGGCGTCGGCATTCGTGCTTTATATCTTATTTTAACTCTAATTCTGCAATATATCTATACTATTCTGACAAATTTTTTAAAAATTTTATGGTTTCACGTCATCTTCCGTTTCTTCTTCGGGATATTTCATCCCCCACTCGTCCCGAAGCCCCGTCATCAGCCGCATTACGTCCGCCGTCATCGAAAGCTTCATCACGCCCGCGTCCTGTTCCAGCACCGCGCTCTCCATATCCCGCATTTCATAAAGAAGGGCGTCCGCCGTATGTCCCGCCAGAAGCTCCCGCTTTTTGCCCGTCTGCGCGTCTACGATGAGCGCCCGCTCCGCCCGCGGGTACTCCGTGATCTCGATATAGCCCTTTTCACAGCTGATCACGACGCGCTTTGGCTGCTTGGAATGAAGGCTTAACGTAATCCCCGCCATCTGTCCCTCCGGGTTCATCAAAAGGATGCCCGCCTGCTCGTCCACTCCGGTCGGCGCATATTTTACCTGACTTTTGACCTGATCCGGGCAGCTGTCCATAAAGCTGCGCACGAGGCTGATCGCATACACGCCGATGTCCAGAAGCGCCCCGCCGGCAAGCTCCCTGTTAAAAAAGCGGTTGCGCATGTCATATTCCTTGAAGCTGCCGAAGTTTGCCTGGATCATCTGGACCTTTCCCAGACGCTTCTCATCCTTCATGCGCCACAGCTCCTTGTAAAGAGGCATATGCCAGATCGTCATCGCCTCCGCCAAAACGACGTTGTTTTTTTCCGCCAGCGCCATCGCCTCTTCCAGCTCTGCGCTGTTTAGGGTGATCGACTTTTCGCACAGCACATGCTTCCCGTTCCCCAGCGCCTGCCGCAGAAACGGCATATGCGTGTTGTGCGGCGTCGTCAGATAGATGATGTCCACCGCCGGGTCTTCAAACATATCCTCCGGCCTGTCATACACCTTTTCCACGCCGTATGTACGGGCAAATTCCACCGCCTTTTCATGGGTGCGGTTGCCGACGCCATACAGCCTTTTCCCCATCTTTTTTAAGGCTGCCGCCATTTCGTTTGCGATCACGCCGCAGCCCAGCACCGCCCAGTTTAACGGGCTTGCGCCGGTTTCGTCCGCGCCGCCGTCGCCCCTGCTTCTCATTCTGGCATGAACCTGTTCCAGCCTGCTTTGCTCTTTTACACGCGTTTCTTCCATATAATCTCCGTTCCGGAGCGCAGGAGCTATCTTTCAAACTCCCGTTCATGCTCCTTAAAAAATTCATAATACCGCTTCACATTGTCCAGCTTCGTCCACGGCTTGACGTCTGCCGGGATCTCATCCATGTCGTAAATCTTCGCGCCCTTCATCGCCAGAAGAAACGGCGAGTGGGTCGAGATCACAAGCTGGCATCCGAAAAACCGCGCCGAATCCTCCAGAAACTTCACAAGCTCTCCCTGACGCTCCGGCGACAGGCTGTTTTCCGGCTCGTCCAGAAGATACAGCGCATTTTCCTGAATTTTCTCCGTAAAATACTGAAAAGCGCTCTCCCCGTTGGAATGTTCCCGCACGTTGTCCATCAGCCGCGCGCGCACATATTTTGACTGCGTTTTTCTGCGCGCCAGATTGACCTTCCTGAGTTGGTCGATGTCCTCCATCGTCCGGAAATGGAAATCCGAATATTTCGTATCCAGATAATCCTCAAACATTTCCTCCCGCTTCCGGTCGATCCCCTCGTTGATCATCCGCAGATCCAGCATAAAATCAAACACGTCGTCGCTGGTAATGATCCTGCTCCCCTTCGGGATTTTCCCCCGGCTGCACCCGCACAGCTTCGTATAATCTTCAAAAAAATTCGACCGGTTATAAACCGCATCCCGCATAAGCCCCAGCTTTTCCGCGATCACATTCAGCGCCGTCGTCTTTCCGCAGCCGTTCCCGCCGTACAAAATCGTTACCGGCTCAAAATCGATCCGGCGAAGCTTCCTTTTGGAGAGCACCTGAAACGGATAATAGCTGTCGTAGCATGTCCGCTGGACGCGATAGAAAAAATCAACCTCCCGCTCTTCATCGGGAAATGTAAACCAGTCCAGATACATTGCCTTCTGCCGCCTCCCTCCGATTATCGTTATATCTTCATGATACAGATATTTTCTGAGGAACGCAATCCTAAAAGCGCGCGCATCGTCGTGCTTTTTGTCTGATCGGAAAGGAGCTTTCCGGACGAACAAAAACGTGTGCGCCTTGGCGCACACCCGCGCCGAGCGCGTTTGCCGTCAGGCAAT
>CEAE01031005.1_pt1 | contig 26431 bp, 29 predicted proteins | sample 554951 | NCBI WGS metagenome assembly CEAE01 (sample SAMEA3182076, study PRJEB8094) | gut metagenome | biome: human; feature: gut; material: Stool; isolation source: human stools | place: Canada | collected 2012-03-28
AATCTTGGCAGTCCATAGTGATTGCCCTCCCTTGGAAGAAGTTGTGTGCAAACTTCATTCTACCATGTGGGGAAAATCACTATGGATTTTTTCTTAGGTGTCCAACTTCATTTTACAATCGACCGTAAAATAATAATCGCAGAAAGGATAGTTTAGAATGATACACGATGAGATCACAGACGTCCTGTTGCGTGCAAGAATTCCGGCTAGTACAAAGGGATTTATCTATATTCATGATGCATTAGAGATTATGGATAAAGATTCCTACTATTTTTCCGGTAAGGTCTGCGCCCTGTACACAAAGATTGCCAAACAGCACGGAGCGAGCTTCTCACAGGTGGAACGCGCAATACGGTATGCGTTTAAGGGTGCTCTGACGCACGGGGATCCGAAGTCAGTGGAGCATTATCTGGACCCCGTCAATACCCAAAATTCCAATGAACTCAAAGTTTTGTTCCTACGGTGGAAGCAGGAGATGCAGCAGACGAAGGAGATATCATGTGACAATCTGTCAGCTTGCCGTGAGCAAATATACAATGAGATTCTTGCTGAGATGAAGGCGCTAGCATCCGGCATCCAGCAGGCCGTTTCGAACGCCGCATCTCCCCCAAAAGCGATATAAAAGAGATTCTTTGCAATATCGAAATGGGAGCGTTATGTAAAAATGGAAATGGATAGAAAAACGCCAGCCTCTTTTCCCCTTGCCTCTTCTGAGACTGATGTAAACGGGGAGGTTGAGTGTTGTATAGAGAAAGCCGTGATGGACTTGCTGAGTCAATGTGTGTTCAGCGGGATCATGATAACCTATGATGTGCCGGGTTTTCCTCTCTATTACATAGATGAGCGGATGCTGTCGCTGTTGAATTATTCAAACCAGGCGGATCTCATTGCCGCAACTGGTCAGGACATGATCAATTGTATTCGGTCAGAGGACCGGGTGGGCCGGCAGGCCGAGATTGCACAGGCCCTTCTCAATGGGACCAGCTATACAACGACTTATAGAATGATGTGCAGGGAAAAGGAATATATCTGGGTCAAAGAAACAGGTGTACAGAAGTGTCTGCCCAATGGGGTGCCGGTGCTGGTCAGCTTATGTCTAGACATCACCGGGCAAATGGAAGCGCAGGCCGAATTGGAATCCATCGTTCAGTGTCCTATGGGTGGGATTTTTCGAGCCAGAATGGATCGTGATTTCACTCTGATTTATGCAAATGACCACTACTATGCTTTGCATGGCTTGACAAGAGAGGATCTGCGCAATAAATTTGGGAATAAAACGATCCATCTAGTTCATCCAGAGGATATTCCATGGATGGAGCAGCGTCTACAAAAAGCGATAGAGCAGAAAGAGCAGACAGTCAGCTTGGAATACCGTGTTGTCCGGCCTGACGGCAGGACTGTATGGCTGATGGTGAATGGCTCTCTATCTGAGCAGCGTGGGAATACGCTTCTCACTGGCATGGTGATCGATATCTCGCATCAAAAGTCTATGGAGGAGCGGCTGTGCTGTAAGAGCTGGTATCAGCGCACGCTCTGTGTGGAAAATAATGGTCCTATTAGTTAGGGCATTAGTATTTTGACCAATAGCGATCTATATGGATTGTCCTTTGATGGCGCTCTGGACTGCCAGCCTCTCCCTGTAACTCAGGTGAAAGTCAGGAAAAACTCTGAAAGTCCGTGTCTATCTCCATGTATGTTTATTGTATGAAAAGGTCTGCGCGTGCAGATGTGAATCAGCTGATATTCCTCCCTTGTCAAAAAGTCACCGCCAAATTGGCGGTGATTTTCCTTGTCAGCAGCTTGAATCGCATGAAAGCAGGTGAAATACGCGCTGAACGCCCAAAACCCCGGGAATCTTGTGATTCCCGGGGTTTGAAGATTCCAAAGCAGTAAAACTCAGCGCTTGGAGAACTGGGGAGCGCGGCGGGCGGCCTTCAGACCGGGTTTCTTACGCTCCTTCATACGAGGATCGCGGGTGAGGAAGCCAGCGGCCTTCAGGGCGGGGCGGAACTCCTCATTGGCCAGCAGCAGGGCGCGGGCCACACCGTGACGGATAGCGCCGGCCTGACCGGTGACGCCGCCGCCGGTGACGGTGGCAACGATGTCCACCTTGCCCAGCTGCTCGGTGGTGACCAGGGGCTGGCGGACCAGCAGCTTCAGGGTCTCCAGGCCAAAGTAATTGTCGATGTCACGGCCGTTGATGGTGATGGAACCGGTCCCGTTGGGGAACAGATGCACACGGGCCACGGAGGACTTCCGACGGCCGGTACCGTAAAAATAAGGCTTCTTGCTCTTATACATGATCGTCTACCTCCTGCTTACTCGGCAGCCCAGATCTCGGGCTTCTGGGCGGCGTGCTCGTGCTCACCGCCGCGATAAATCTTCAGGCGGGTCAGAGAATCCTTGCTGATGATGTTCTTGGGCAGCATACCGCGGACAGCCAGCTTCATGGCCAGCTCGGGGCGCTCGCTCATCAGGGTGCGGTACTTGACTTCCTTCAGGCCGCCGACCCAGCCGGAGTGGTGGCGATAGTACTTCTGATCCAGCTTCTTGCCGGTCAGAATGGCCTTCTCAGCGTTGATGATGATCACGCAGTCGCCGCAGTCAGCGTGGGGGGTGAACTCGGGCTTATGCTTGCCGCGCAGCAGGGTAGCGGCGGTGGCAGCGGTCTTGCCCAGGGGCTTGTTCGCAGCGTCCAGGACATACCACTTACGCTCGATGTTACCCTTGTTGGCCATAAAAGTGGACATAGGTAAAACCTCCATTTTCCTCTACTTTACTTATCAAAAAGTTGATTTACAACAAAATCAGCTGCTCCACTGTACAAGCGGAACATTTTGTATTATAGTAGTTGGGCGGCGCAGTGTCAACCTGTTTTTTCTTGTTTTTTGATTCACACGCCAAAATCTCTTGTTTTCTCTTGTTATCACACCATATCTCTTATTTTCTCGATTTCAATTTTTAATTTTAATCGCTGAAAATGTTCCGGAAACCGGAGCTTTTTCCCTTGGGAGGACGTAAAATGAACCGTATTCTTTCCCTGGTCCGCCGCTGTGTGGAGGACTATGAGATGATCGCACCCAACGACCGCATCGCCGTGGGCGTCTCCGGCGGCAAGGACTCGCTGATGCTGCTGATGGCCCTGGCCAAGCTGCGGGAATTTTATCCCATTCCCTTCCAGGTGGAGGCATTCACCCTGGACATGGGACACGCCGATGGACGGCCGGGGATGGACTTTGCGCCGGTGGCCCGGCTGTGCCGGGACCTGGATGTCCCCTTTACTCTGCTGGAGAGTGAGATCCACCACATCATTTTTGATGTGCGCCGGGAGAAGAATCCCTGCTCCATGTGTGCCAAAATGCGCCGGGGAGCGCTGCACAGCGCACTGAAGGAGCGGGGTCTGAACAAGATCGCCCTGGGGCACCACTACGACGACGCGGTGGAGACCTTTTTCCTGTCCCTGATCTTCGAGGGGCGGCTCTCCTGCTTCCAGCCGGTGACCTGGCTGGACCGGACGGAGATCACCCAGATCCGCCCTCTGCTTTACTGTGGGGAAAGCATGATCCGCCACACAGCGGAGCGCCTTGACCTGCCTGTGCTGGAAAATCCCTGCCCCGCCAACGGCAACACCAAGCGGCAGGAGATCAAGGAGCTGATCTATGAGCTGAACGGCCGCTATCCGGGGCTGAAAGCCCGGGCATTTGGGGCGATGCAGCGCCTTCCTCTGCCGGAGTGGGGGCCGGTGGAGCACCGCAGGCGTCCTCTGCCTGAGGAGCTGGGAGAATTTCAGTAAATTTGACCGAAGAAAATTCCCGGCCCATATGGAAACCGGGCGGCTGGGGTGATATAATAGGGGCTGTTTTTGGGGAAATCCCCCGTGGACCTACCCGCTCCGGGTGAAATGCCGGGCGGCTGGATACAATAGGAATGAAAATGACACCGCGGGCCCGCCCCGCGTGGAGAGGAGCCGATACCAATGAGCGAAGAGACCATATACACCGCCAACCCGGGCAAGCAGCTGATCCGCACCGTGGACGGCGTGGACTATCAGCGCATTCCCATCAAGACCCACCTGATCACCAAGGCGGACCGCATGGAGGACGTGGTGCTTCAGTATGCCGGGGACAAGATGCAGGAGGGGGATATCCTCTTTATCTCCGAAAAGGCGGTGGCCTGCACCCAGAGCCGCGCCATCCCCATGGAGGACATCAAGCCCCGCAAGCTGGCCGTTACCCTCAGCCGCTATGTCACCAAGACTCCCGCCGGCATCGGCCTGGGCATCCCGGAGACCATGGAGATGGCCCTTCAGGAGTGCGGTACCCTGCGGATCCTCTTTGCCGCCTTTTGCAGCGTGATCGGTAAGCTCTTCCACCAGAGGGGCTGGTTCTACATCGTCGCCGGCCCCAAGGCCCGGGGCATCGACGGTCCCACCGAGGGGACCATCCCTCCCTATGACCACTATGTGGTCCTTACCCCCGATGATCCCAACGGCACCGCCAGGAAGCTGGACACCGCCCTGGGGCATCCAGTGGCCATTGTGGACATCAACGACCTGGGGGCCAACATCCTGGGCTTCTCCCAAAAAGAGCCCACGATGGACCAGCTGGCCAAGGTCCTGGGGGACAACCCGCTGGGCCAGTCCAGCGAATCCACCCCCATGGGCATCATCCGCAAGTGCTGAATCAGAGCCAGCAGAGGCCGCTGTCCTGCGGACGATCTGATCCGCTGAGATCCTGTGATCTCAGCGGATCATTTTTATCTCTGGACACACTGTTTTTGCGATACCACACCATCTGGAGGAGATGAAGGGGGTGCTTCTGGATGAGCCGGTGGAACCTTATATCTGAGATGACGGTTTTCTCCGGACGGACCTGATCATCAGCACTCCACCAAGAGCTTTGCCCGCCCGTATGTGGTTCTCCGTTGCGTTCTGGAAGAAAATCAGCTATAATGGTGGGGATCTCAGACTGCCCCACGGCGGGTCCGGGAAAATATAAAGGATCAGGAGGTCTCAGGATATGTACACTTTGTTGGAACTGCTGGAACAGGACTGCACGCAGTCCCCGGCACAGCTGGCCGCACAGGCAGGCATGACCGAGGCACAGGTAAAGGACGAGCTCAGGCAGCTGGAGGAGAGCGGCGCGATCCTCGGCTATCAGGCCATCATCGACTGGGACCGGGTGAAGCGGGAGAGAGTCACCGCCCTGATCGAGGTGAAGGTGGTACCCCAGAGCCTTGATGGCTTCGACCGCATTGCGGAGCGCATCTACCAGTATGACGAGGTGGAGAGCATGTACCTGATGAGCGGCGCCTTCGACCTGACTGTCATCATCTCGGGACGCACCCTGCGGGAGGTGGCCCAGTTCGTGGGTGAGCGTCTGGCCCCTCTGGAGGGGGTCACCGGCACCGCCACCCACTTCATTTTGAAGAAATACAAGGAAAAACATCTGGTATTCCGCCGCCCGGAGCCACAGGAAAGGGAGTTTGTCTTTTCATGAACTACGATCAGATCATTTCTCAGAAGATCCAGAATATCAAGCCCTCGGGCATCCGCAAGTTTTTTGATATCCTGGAGGAGATGACAGACGCCATCTCCCTGGGCATCGGTGAGCCCGATTTTGTCACCCCCTGGCACATCCGGGACGCAGGCATCTACTCTTTGGAGCGGGGCCACACCAAGTATACCTCCAATGCCGGTATGCTGGAACTGCGGCGGGAGATCGCCAACTATCTCCGCCGCCGCTTTGACCTGGAATACGACTACACCAACCAGATCCTGGTCACTGTGGGCGGCAGCGAGGCCATCGACCTGGCGATCCGGGTCCTGGTGAATCCCGGGGACGAGGTCATCATCCCCGTGCCCTCCTTCGTGTGCTACGGGCCGCTCACTGAGATGGCCGGCGGCGTCCCCGTCTATGTGGAGCTGACGGCGGAGAACGGCTTCCGCCTCACCCCGGAGCAGCTGAAGGCGGCCATCACCCCACGCACCAAGGCCCTCGTGCTCCCCTTCCCCAGCAACCCCACCGGCGGCATCATGGAGCGCCGGGACCTGGAGGCCATCGCCCAGGTGCTGAAGGACAACGACATCATGGTCATCTCCGACGAGATCTATGCCGAGCTTACCTACGGACAGCGCCATGTCTCCCCGGCCAACCTCACCCAGCTGTATGACCGGACCGTGGTGGTCAACGGCTTCTCAAAAAGCCACGCCATGACCGGCTGGCGCATGGGCTACGTCTGCGCCCCCCAGCCTGTGATCGCCGCCATGACCAAGCTGCACCAGTTCGGCATCATGTCCGCCCCCACCACCAGCCAGTATGCCGCCATCGAGGCCATGCGCAGCGGCGACGAGGACATTGCCCACATGAGGGAGGAGTATGACAGCCGCCGCCGCTATCTGGTGGAGAATCTGAACCGCATCGGCCTGGACTGCTTCGAGCCCAAAGGCGCCTTCTATGTGTTCCCCTGCATCCGCTCCAGCGGCCTGAGCTCCGATGAGTTCTGCGAGCGCTTCCTCCGGGAGGAGAAGGTGGCCGTCATCCCCGGCACTGCCTTCGGACCCGGGGGAGAGGGCTATGTCCGGGCCTGCTACGCCTCCTCCATGCGGGACCTCACCGAGTCCATCAGCCGCCTGGACAACTTCCTCCAGAACCTGCGGCGCAAGCAGGGGCAGGACGGATGACCGCATCTCCCTAAAATCAAATATCACTGCCGCGGGATGAATGATGGCGGAGAAAAAACGTCAACACGCCTGCGGGAAAAGGAGCAGATCACAATGAATATTGTTTGTTTGGATATGGAGGGCGTTCTGGTCCCGGAGATCTGGATCGCCTTCGCCGAGGCCAGCGGCATCCCCGAGCTGAAGCGGACCACCCGGGATGAGCCCGATTATGACAAGTTGATGCGCTGGCGTCTGGACATTTTGAAGAAGCACGGCCTTGGGATCAGGGAGATCCAGGCGACCATCGCCAGGATCGACCCGCTCCCCGGGGCCAAGGAGTTTTTGGACGCCCTGCGGAAGGACACCCAGGTCATCATCCTCAGCGACACCTTTGAGCAGTTCGCCAAGCCCCTGATGGAGAAGCTGGGCTGGCCCACCATCTTCTGCAATACCCTGGAGGTGGCGGACAGCGGCGAGATCACCGGCTTCCGGATGCGCTGCCCCCAGTCCAAGCTGACCACGGTGCGGGGCCTTCAGTCCATCGGCTATGACACCATCGCCGCCGGGGACAGCTTCAACGACCTGGGTATGATCCAGGCCAGCAAGGCGGGATTCCTCTTCAAATCCACCGACGCCATCAAGGCCGACCACCCGGAGGTGCCCGCCTATGAGGAGTTCAGCGACCTGCTCCGGGCCATCCGTGCGGCGCTGGACTGACCTGCGGACGCGCTCATATCTGGAGAAACAAACCGAACGTTCTTTGAAAAGAGATGGATCGACATGAATCAAGATAAGCTGCCCTTCCTGCCCGCGGACATCCTCCTGCCACGGGACTGTGCATACAGCAAATGGAGCGTCGTGGCCTGCGACCAGTACACCTCCCAGCCAGAGTACTGGCAGCGGGTGGAGGAGCGGGTGGGCTCCGCCCCCTCCACCCTGCGCCTCATCCTGCCGGAGAGCCGGCTGGAGGGTCCCGACACCCAGGCCGACATCATGGAGATCAACAGCACGATGAGCCGCTATCTCCGGGAGGGCCGGTTCCAGGTCCACCCAGACGCGGTCTTTTACATCGAGCGCACCCTGGACGGCGGCAAGGTCCGCCGCGGCCTGGTGGGCCGGATCGATCTGGAGCAGTACGACTATGAGCCCGGCTCCGCCGCCCCCATCCGGGCCACCGAGGGGACGGTGCTCTCCCGCATCCCGCCCCGGGTGGCGGTGCGGAAAAACGCCCCCATCGAGCTGCCCCATGTGATGCTGCTGGCCGACGACCCGGGCCGGACTGTGATCGAGCCGCTGTCCGGCCAGACGGCGGAGATGCGCCCCCTCTACGACTTCGACCTGATGGAGCGGGGCGGGCACATCCGGGGCTGGGAGCTGACCCCGGAGCAGTGGGGGCAGACCGCCCGTGCCCTGGCCGCCCTGGCCGACCCCGACGCCTTTAATGCCCGGTACCGCACCAGCGGCCTGCCCGTGATGCTCTTTGCCGTGGGGGACGGGAACCACTCCCTGGCCACCGCCAAGGAGTGCTATGAGCGTCAAAAGAAACTCTTTCCGCCGGAGCAGTGGGCCAGCCTGCCCGCCCGGTATGCCCTGGTGGAGCTGAACAACCTCCACGACGATTCCCTGGAGTTCGAGCCCATCCACCGGGTGGTATTCGGGGCAGACCCGGAGGAGCTGCTGGACGCCTTGGCCGCCTTCTACCCCGGCAGCAGCCGGACAGACCGCCCGGAGGGCCATCGGCTGGCCTGGGTGGCCAGAGGCCAGGAGGGGACCGTGTCGGTCCCTCAGCCCTCCGCCCAGCTGCCTGTGGGCACCTTGCAGCACTTCCTGGACGAGTACCTTCTCTCCCATCCCGGGGCCCGGGTGGACTACATCCACGGAGAGGATGTGGTGCGCAGCCTGGCCGCCCAGCCGGACACCGTGGGGTTCCTGCTGCCCGCCATGGGCAAGGAGGAGCTGTTCCCCACCGTGATCCACGACGGGGTGCTGCCCCGCAAGACCTTCTCTATGGGGGAGGCCCACGACAAGCGGTTCTATCTGGAGGCCCGGCGCATCCGGGTCTGAGCGACGAGGTGATTTTGTGGAGATACAGGCCTTTGCCAAGCTGAATCTGACCCTGGACGTGCTGGGGAAGCGGCCGGATGGCTATCACGATCTGCGGATGGTGATGCAGTCCATCACCCTCTGCGACACCCTGACCCTCACCCCAAACCAGGGTCAGGGCCTGCGGGTGAGCACCGATCTGCACTTTCTCCCCACCGGGGAGAAAAATCTGGCTGCCATAGCCGCCCGCCGGTTCTGGGAGGCCCTGGGCTGTCCGGCTGAGGACCTGGACATCTGCATCCGGAAGCGCATCCCGGTGTGCGCCGGTATGGCCGGTGGGAGCACCGACGCCGCCGCCGTCCTCCGTGCCCTGAACCAGCGGGCGGGCAGCCCCCTCACCCCGGCAGAGCTGGCACGGGTGGGGGAGCAGGTGGGCTCTGACGTGCCCTACTGCGTTTTGGGCGGCACCGCCCTGGCGGAGGGCAGGGGAGAGCGCCTCACTCCGCTGCCCGCCCTGCCCCGCTGCTGGGTGGTGGTCTGCAAGCCGGAGTTCGCCATCTCCACGCCGGAGCTCTTTGCCCGCATCGACAGCGTCCGCCTGCGCTGCCGTCCCGACACAGACGGCCTGCTCTCCGCCCTGGAGGAAGGGGACCTGGGGGGAGCCGCCCGGCGGATGTACAACGTATTTGAGGACGTCCTTCCCCCGCGGCAGAGGGACCGGGTGGGGGAGCTGAAAAACGCACTGATCCAGGCAGGGGCCCTGGGGGCCAATATGAGCGGCACCGGCCCCACGGCCTTCGGCCTGTTTGACTGTCCGGAGGCGGCGGAGGAGGCACGGGCTGTTCTGGCGGAGAACTGCCGGGACACATTTTTGTGCCAGACGGTTTAAAAGAACAAAAAGCCGTCCATCCTATCTGTACCGCAGGTACTACTACATAGGATGGACGGTGTTTTTATGCTGGATCGGAATTTGAAGCGCTGGGAGCTGGCTCTGATGTTCGGGCTGCTGTGTGGACTGCTGGGCGGCTTCTGGCTGGACCGGGAGCAGACCCAGCTGGCCGACCGGGTGATCCGCTTTCATGTGATCGCCAACTCGGACAGCCCGGAGGACCAGGCGCTGAAGCTTCAGGTGCGGGACCGGGTGCTGGCCGAGACGGAGACCTTTTACCCCGAGCGCGCCACTCTGGAGGAGGCCAGGGCCGCCCTGGAGGCCCACCTGGAGGAGCTGGCCGCGGCGGGTCAGGCGGCGGTGACAGAGGCGGGGCGGAGCGAGCCGGTGACCGCCCGCCTGGAGCGGTGCTGGTTCCCCACCAAGGAGTATGACGGCTTCGCCCTCCCGGCCGGGGAGTATACCGCCCTGCGTGTCGTCATCGGCGAGGGGCAGGGGCAGAACTGGTGGTGTGTGGCCTTCCCGCCTCTCTGTCTGGAGGCCGCCTCCGAGACGGTGGACGAGGCAGCGGCGGCGGGATACTTCTCCCCGGGCCAGGCTGCCCTAATCACCGAGGAGGACCGGGGCTATGTGCTGAAATTTAGGGCCATGGAGCTGCTGGGGGAGTGGAAGGGCCTCCTGTGCCGCTGAAAAAATGCGCCGGCTGTCGTGGGACAGCCGGCGCGTTCCGTTTCGGTTACTTCTGGGAAGGCAGGGCGGTAAATTCCTCTCCGTCCGGATCGGTGAACACCCGGGCGAAGGTCTCGCCGCTCATGGTCTCGTGGGTCAGCAGGTACTGGGCGGTGAGCTCCAGCTCCTTCCGGCACCGGGTGAGGATCTCCTCGCACCGGGAATATGCCTGGTCCACGATGGCCTTGACCTCCTCGTCGATGAGACCGGCCACCTCCTCCGAGTAGCTGCGGGCCTGGGCCATGGTCCGGCCGATGAATACCTCGTCGCTCTCATTGCCATAGGCGATGGCGCCCAGCTTGTCGCTCATGCCGAACTTGGTGACCATGGAGCGGGCGATGGAGGACGCCTTCTGGATGTCGCTGGCGGCCCCGGTGGATACATCCCCCAGCACCAGCTGCTCCGCCACCCGGCCACCCAGGCACACCGCAATGCGCTCCTCCAGCTCCCGGCGGGACTGGTAGGCCCGGTCCTCCTGGGGCAGGGAGATGGTCATGCCGCCGGCGGGGCCGCGGGGGATGATGGTGATCTGATGCACCGGATCCTGGCTGTCCAGCTCGTGGATGACCACGGCGTGTCCCGCCTCGTGATAGGCGGTGAGGCGCTTGGCCTGGGGGGTGACCACCCGGCTCTTCTTCTCCGGACCGGCGATCACCTTCATCATGGCTTCATGGAGGTCAGACATGGTGATGAAGCGCTTGTCGGACCGGGCGGCCAGCAGGGCGGCCTCGTTGAGCAGATTCTCCAGGTCGGCCCCGGTGAAGCCCGCAGTGGCCTTGGCCAGGTCGGACAGGGAGGCGTCCTCCGCCAGTGGCTTTTTCCGGGCGTGGACCTTCAGGATCTCCTCCCGGCCCCGGATGTCGGGCAGTCCCACATAGATCTGCCGGTCAAAGCGGCCGGGCCGCAGCAGGGCGGGGTCCAGGATGTCCTGGCGGTTGGTGGCGGCCATGACGATGACCCCCTCGTTGGAGGCAAAACCGTCCATCTCCACCAGAAGCTGGTTCAGCGTCTGCTCCCGCTCGTCGTGGCCACCGCCCAGGCCGGCCCCTCTCTGGCGGCCCACGGCGTCGATCTCGTCGATGAATACGATGGCGGGGGCCTCCTTCTTGGCCTGATCGAACAGGTCCCGGACCCGGCTGGCGCCCACGCCCACATACAGCTCCACAAAGTCAGAGCCGGAAATGGACAGGAAGTGGACCCCCGCCTCGCCGGCCACCGCCTTGGCGATCAGCGTCTTGCCGGTGCCCGGAGGGCCCACCAGCAGCACGCCCTTGGGGATCCGGGCGCCCAGGGAGATGAACTTCTGGGGATCCCGCAGAAAATCCACGATCTCCCGCAGCTCCTCCTTCTCCTCCTCTGCACCGGCCACATCCTGGAAGGTGACCTTCTTCCCCTGGTCGGCCAGGATGCGGGTGCGGGCGTGTCCGAAGCGGCTGGGCCCAGGACCTCCGCCAGAGCTGCCCCCGGACTGCCGCAGATACATCATGTACCAGAAAGCGGCCATGACCAGCAGCAGGACCAGATAGGGGAGCATCCGGTACCACCAGGTCCCTTCGATGCCCACCTTGTAGTCGTAGCCCTCCAGCACGCCGCTCTCGTGCTGCTGGTCGATGAGCTCGTGCAGGTCCGAATAGAACACGGACAGATCGGGCAGCTGGTAGTGGACCGTGCTGACCTTATCTCCTTCCTCCCGGATCTGAAGGCCCAGGTCCTTTCCGTTCAGTACGAAATACTTGACCTTCTCCTGCTCAAACAGGGTCCGGACCTGACTGTATGTGGGATCGTCCGCCTCATTCATCTGCTGGACCGTGTTGACCGCAAAGATCATCAGCAGGAGCAGCATGAGATAGAGTATCACATCCCGGGAACTGAATCGCTTCAAGAGAGGACACTTCCTTTCCGGCGGTGTAGGGATACGCGGAGGACACGGTCCGCCAACCGGGGCCCTCCGGCGCTTGGATGGGTCAGCCGCCGTAGACCTCAGGCTTCAGGATCCCGATGTAGGGCAGATTGCGGTAGTGCTCGGCGTAGTCCAGGCCATAACCCACCACGAACGCGTCCGGGATGGTAAAGCCGGAGTAGTGGACCTCCACCGGCTTGGTGCGGCGCTCGGGCTTGTCCAGCAGAGTACACAGCCGGATGGAGGCGGGCTTGCGCTGAGCCAGCAGCTTCAGCAGATAACTCAGGGTGTTCCCGGAGTCCAGGATGTCCTCCACCACGATGATGTGCTTTCCGGCGATGTCGCTGGAGAGGTCCTTGGTGATCTGGACCTGACCGGTGGAGGAGGTGCCGGAGCCATAGGAGGACACGGCCATAAAGTCCACAGTGCAGGGCAGGTCGATCCGGCGGCACAGGTCCGCCATAAAGACGAAGGAGCCGCGCAGGACACTGATGAGGACGATCTCCTTCCCCTGGTAGTCCTGGGTGATCTGCCGGGCGATCTCATTCACCCGGCTGGCCAGCTGCTCCTCGCTGAAGAGGATCTCCTGAATATCTTTTTCCAACATAATACTTCTTCCTTTCCTCACAATGACTGCTGCTGAATGGATTGCCGGCCGGATGGCTCCGGCGCGGCCAAGCTTTGAAATTCCTGGGGCGGGGTCAGCCGGATGCGCCACGCGGGCGCTCCGTGCGGGGGGAGCAGAGCGGCGTCCGGTCCCAGGCCTGCCACCCCGGCCAGACAGCCGCCGCAGTCCAGCACCGGAAGCCCCGGGCGGAGCCAGGCGGGGATCTTCTGATCCACGCACCATTTTTTGACGGTCTTGGTGGGGCGGCCCGGCAGCTTCAGCCGGTCCCCTGTCCGACGGCCCCGCAGGGTCAGAGCATGGACCGCGTCCTGGTCCAGCCAAAACTGAAGGGGCCCCTGCCGCTGCCCCCGGTAGAGCTCCGGGGTGCTGTGTACCGTCCAGCCCGCCCACTCCGCCGTGCCCGGCAGGGGCAGTGGGACTTGATTTTCCAGTGCCGCCGGAGGGGCGGAGCGTGTCAAGATCAGGCGGCTGTACGCCCGGCGGGCGGTGACGCCGCCCGGGAGATTCAGTTCCGCTGACGGATCTCCGCTGCGGCAGAGGGCAATCAGGCCCTCCAGGTGGGCGGCGGAGCAGTTCTCGTTTCCACCCTCCATGCGGCCCAGCAGGATGCGGGCAGCCCGCACTGCCAGGGGCTGGGGGAGGGCCGCCACCGATTCCGCGGGGAGAGACAGTCCCCCGGGGATCTCCTCCAGGGGCGCAAGGGAGGCCTGGGCCTGCTCCACCAGATACGCCTCGTCTGCCCGGAGGCGGGCGGACATCTCTCCCAGCCGGACGGTCAGGCCGGGGGAGATGGCCTCCAGTTCGGGCAGCACCCGGTGGCGCAGGCGGTTTCGGGTGTATGCGTCATCCCGGTTGGTAGCGTCCTCCCGCCAGGGCAGCCCCCAGAAGCGGAGATACGCCTCGATCTCATCCCGGGAGACGGACAGCAGGGGACGGATCACATCCCCCTGACGGGGTCTGATCCCTCCCAGGCCGCGCAGCCCGGTCCCCCGGATCAGGTGGAGCAGGATGGTCTCCGCGTTATCCCCGGCGTTGTGGGCGGTGGCGATCCACTGGGCCCCGCAGGTCCGGGCGGTCCGGCGGAGAAAATCATAGCGCATGTCCCGGGCGGTCTCCTCCACACCGCGGCGGCGGCGGCGGGCCTCTCCGGACACATCGCCGCCCCCGATGAACAGTTCCACCGGGGGCAGGTCCCGCCATGTCCCGTCGGGCTGAAGCAGGCGGTCCCGCCCGCAGCACAGGGTGATGAACTGGCGGACGAAGGCCGCGTCCCGGTCGGCCTCCTCCCCACGCAGCTGGTGGTTGTAGTGGGCGGCGGCCAATGTAAAGGGGACCTCCCGGCGCAGTCGGTACAGCTGGTGGAGCAGGCACACGGAGTCCGCTCCGCCGGATACGGCGCACAGGACGGTGCTGCCGGGGGGGATCAGCTCCCGCGCCAGAAGCAGACCGCCTGCAAAATCACCCATAGATCCTCCCGGGCCCCATTTTGGGGTTGAATCTGTAAAAATTCATCTTAAAAATACGGTCAGTATTCATCGTGCTGCCACTCCATGTTGCCGAAGGTGGTGAACTCCGGCAGCCACTGGAGTTCGACAGTCCGGGTCTCGCCGTGCCGGTTCTTGGCGATGATGCACTCGGCCAGGTTGGGGTTCGGGGTGTCCTTGTCGTAATAGCCCTCCCGATAGAGGAACATGACGATGTCGGCGTCCTGCTCGATGGCGCCCGACTCACGCAGGTCGGACAGCATGGGCCGCTTGTCGCTGCGGCTCTCATTGGCACGGGACAGCTGGCTGAGGCACAGCACCGGCACATCCAGCTCCTTGGCCATGATCTTCAGGGCCCGGGAGATGTCAGAGACCACCTGCTGCCGGTTCTCGCCGGAGTAAGTCCGCCCTCCGGCGGACTGCATCAGCTGGAGGTAGTCGATGATGACCAGCCCCAGGTTGTCCATCCGGCGGCACTTGGCGCTGATGTCGGCCACGGACACCGAGGAGTCGTCGTCGATGAAGATGCGGGAGCGGTTCAGAGAGTCCGCCGCCACCGCCACCTTCTCCCAGTCCTCCTCCGTCAGCTTTCCGGTGACCAGTTTTTTGTTGTCCACAAAGCACTCGCTGGAGATCAGGCGCAGGGCCAGCTGCTCCCGGCTCATCTCCAACGAGAAGAAGGCCACATTTTTTCCCGACTTCTTTCCCGCCTCCAGCAGGATATTCAGGGCCATGGAGGTCTTACCCATACCGGGGCGGGCGGCCAGCAGGATCAGGTCCGACTTGTTCAGGCCGGAGATGGCCCGGTCCAGATCGGTCAGGCCGGTGGACAGGCCGGGGATGGCCGACTCGCTGGCGGCCAGCTCGGTGAGCCGGTCGTACACATCGATGAGGACGTTGGAGATGGGGATGAGCCCCCGGGCGGCCCGGCCCTGGCGGATGGCATAGATCCGCTGCTCCGCGGCCTCCAGGATGTCCTGCCCTGTCTCCGTTCCCTGCTGGATCAGGGCGGTGAGATCGCCTGCGGCCTCGGCCACCCGGCGCAGCAGAGTCTTGTCCTTCAGGATCCCGATGTACTCCACCACGTTGGCCGCGGTGGGGGTGGTGTCCATGAGCTGGAGCAGATAGCCCCGGGAGGTGTTCTCGTCGTACACCCCGTTCTGCTTCATGTGCTCCAGCACCGTCACTGGGTCGATGGTGAGGGAGTAATTGAACATGGAGTAGATGGTATCGTAGATCTCCCGGTTCTGCCGCACATAGAAGTCGTCGGACCGCAGCTGGTCGATGACCTCCGGCACGCACCGGGCGTCAATGAGCATAGAGCCCAGCACTGCCTGCTCCGCCTCCACACTGTGGGGCATCTGCCGGAGCAGCAGCTGTTCGTCTTCCATTGGCACCTTCCAGCACCCCCTCTCTTGTGAGTTAGGAATTAGGAATGGGAAATTAGGAATTGCAGCGTGCGCTTCCGCCTGCTGCTCCCGATCTGTCCGGCGGAGCCAGACCGGCCAATTCCGAATCTCTATTCCAAATATCTAAATTCCTAACTCCTAATTCCTAACTCCAAACAAGGGCTTACTGCTCCTCCGTGACCATCACGTTGACGGTCCCGGTGACCTCATAGCCCAGCTTGGCGCGGATCTGATAGCCGCCGCAGGCCTTGATGGGCTCGTCCAGCACCAGCTTGGTCTTGGCGATGGTCAGCCCGTGCTGCTCCGCCAGGCACTCGGAGATCTCCTTGGCGGTGACTGCGCCGAACAGGCGGCCGCCCTCTCCGGCCTTGGCAGCCACCTTCACGGTCAGCCCCTTCAGCTTTTCAGACAGAGCCTCGGCCTCCGCCTTCTCAGCGGCCTCCTGGGCCTTGCGGGCCTTCTCCTGCTGCTTCATGGTGTTCACGTTCTCCGCCGTGGCGATGACAGCCAGCTTCTTGGGAAGCAGGAAATTCCGGGCGTAGCCGTCGGAGACGTTGACCAGCTGGCCCTTCTTCCCCTGGCCCTTGACGTCCTGCTGTAAAATCACTTTCATGGTAAGTTCCTCCTAAAAATAGAATCTTGACATTTTCAATCTCATTCAGACCACACCGAATACCAGTTACAGAGACTCAAGGTATCCTGCCGGAGCGGCCTTTGGACATCATTCGTCCTCCAGATACTGGTCGATGGCCTGGGCCAGCTCCTGAGCAACCTGGGTCAAGGATTTGTCCGGGATCTGTCCGCCGGCTGCGGCGGCATTGCCGCCCCCCCCCAGCTTCTCCAAAATGACCTGTACGTTCACCTCTCCGATGGAGCGGGCGGAGACGATCACCCGGTCTCCGTCCGGATAGAGGACGAAGGAGGTGTCGATGCCGATGATATTCAGCAGCTCGTCCGCCGCCTGGGCGGCGGTGATGCGGCCTACGGTGTGGTCTACTACGGCCACCGCGATGCCCTCCCGGTACATCTTGGCGTTCTGGATGATGGAGTATTTGGCGATGGTGCCCTCCAGGTCGTTCTGGAACAAACGCTTGACCTCGGCGGTGTCCGCCCCGGCCCGGCGCAGGAAGGCCGCCGCTTCAAAGGTGCGGCCGCCGGTGCGCATGGAGAAGTTCTTGGTGTCCAGCACGATGCCGGCCAGCAGGGCCTCGGCCTCCGCCCGCATCAGGTCGGTGGGGTCGGCGATGTACTGGAGCAGCTCAGTCACCAGCTCCGAGGCGGAGGAGGCGTAGGGCTCGTGGTAGTTGAGGGCGGCCCCCTCGATATAGGTGGCGGCCCGGCGGTGGTGGTCGATGACCGCCACCCGGTTGCAGGACTCCAGCACCTCCCGGGACAGCACCTGCTCCGGGCGGTTGGTGTCCACCACCACCACCAGGGAGCGGTTGTCCATCATCAGCAGTGCCTCCTGGGGCGCCAGAAAGGCTCCCCGGTACTCGGTCAGCTGGGCCAGCCGGTCGGACAGGACCTTGCTGGGGGGAGAGCCGGCCTCCTGGATGATATAGGCGGGGACCCCCTTCTTCCGGGCGATGGCAAACACGCCGGCAGCGGCGCCCACACAATCGTTATCCGGGGACTTGTGCCCCATGATAAACAGGCCGGAGGAGTCGGACACCAGGGCAGAGAGGGCATTGGCCATGACACGGCTTTTCACCTTGGTGCGCTTCTCTGTTTCCTTGGAACGGCCTCCAAAAAACTCAAAGGTGAACTTATTGCGGATGACGGCCTGATCACCCCCGCGGGACAGCGCCATCTCGATGGAGAGATTGGCGAACTGCATCAGCTCCTGGAAGGTGGAGCCGTCTTTGCCCACGCCGATGGACAGGGTGGCGGACAGGCCGCCGGGATTGACCACCTGGTGGATGGTGTCCAGAATGTCAAATTTTTGATCCACGAACCGGGAGAGATACTGCTCCTCAAAAAGGAAGAGATACCGGTCCCGCTCCATCCGCCGCAGCATCCCGCCGGTCCCGTCCACCCAGGCGTCCAGGCGGGCGTTGATTTCAGAGTAGATGGTGGAGCGCTGGTTCTCCGTGAGGTTTTTCATCAGATCCTCATAGTTGTCCAGCAGCAGCACAGCCGCCACCGGCCGGCTGGCCTGATAGCGGTCCCGCACAGCGGACAGCTCGGTCACATCCACCCAGTAGGTGGTGGCCAAAAAGCCGCCCCCCCGCTCGCTGGCCCGAACCAGGTGTCCGTATACTAGAAAACGGCGTCCAGCAAAGGCCACGTCGCCGGGACATTCATTCTTGCCCTCCAGCAGCCAGCGGGTATCAAAGCCGGGGATCACGGCGGATAGCTTGGCGTCAAACAGGTGCTCCCCGTCATCCGTCAGCTTCAAAAAGCGGTCGTTGGTCCAGATGATGTCGCCGCTCTCCGGACGGAAGATGACCATAGGCAGCGGGGAGTTGACCATGGTGTCCTTGGCGGCCACGTCCACTGTGCCGGTGATGTTCTCAATGTACTTGGTCACCTCACGGCGGCGCTTGCTGAGATTGGCGCGGTGGTACAGCCCCAGCAGGGCCACCACCACAAGCTCCAGGGCCGCCAGCGGCAGGCTGAACAGGGCGGAGGCCAGGGCAAATACCACCAGACAGACAAAGTAGAGCTGGAGGCTGGGCTGAAACAGCTGATGTAATTTTCGATTCAAGAAGGGGACCTCCTTCCAGGCGATGAAATCAGGAGTTTATTATATCAGATGGCGGAAAGAAATACAACCAAAACCGCCGGAATGGTGGGAAAAGCCCGGCCAGCTTTGTAATATGGGAAAAAATATTGGCTGCGGAGCTGTCCAGCCGTTGCAACTGGAAAAAAAGACTGGTATAATTAGGACAACAAGCGTTTTACCGCAGTACCGCGGCAGAGCTGAGCCGGAGCCCCGGCCGCATCCGCCGAAGCAGCGCGCCCCGGAACGGGCGGCGGCCCTATGCCTGTTAATTTACTACCTTTAGGAGGCTGTTCCATTATGCAAGAGATCAAGATCACCCGCGCTCAGACTTTGAAGGAGAAGCCCGAGTCCTCCACTCTGGTGTTCGGCAAGAGCATGACCGATCATATGTTCATCGTGGACTATGACGCCGGCCAGGGCTGGCACGATCCCCGCATCGTCCCCTATGCCCCCCTCCAGATCGACCCCGCGGCCAAGGTGCTTCACTATGCCCAGGAGATCTTTGAGGGCCTGAAGGCCTACCGCACTGACGACGGCTCCATCCAGCTGTTCCGGCCCATGGACAACATCCGCCGGATGAACGACTCCGCCGAGCGGATCTCTCTGCCCCAGATCCCCGAGGAGCTGGCCCTGGCTGGCATCACGGAGTTGGTCAAGCTGGAGCGGGATTGGGTCCCCCACGAGAAGGACACCTCCTTGTATATCCGTCCCTTTATGATCGGCCTGGACGCCGCCCTGGGCGTACACAGCTCCCACCACTGCCAGTACATCGTCATCGTCTGCCCCGTGGGCGCCTACTATCCTGAGGGGCTGAATCCGGTCAAGATCTATGTGGAGGACGAGGATGTCCGCGCCGTCAAGGGCGGCACCGGCATGGCCAAGACCGGCGGCAACTACGCCGCCTCCCTGCGGGCCGGCGACCGGGCCGAGGCCAAGGGTTACAGCCAGGTCCTGTGGCTGGACGGCGTCCACCGCAAGTATATTGAGGAGGTCGGCTCCATGAACGTCATGTTCAAGGTGGCTGGTAAGATCCTTACCCCCGATCTAAACGGCTCCGTGCTGTCCGGCATCACCCGCCGCTCCTGCATCCAGCTGCTGAAGGACTGGGGCTATGAGGTGGAGGAGCGCCGCATCTCCGCCGAGGAACTTTTCGAGGCCGCTGAGAACGGCACTCTGGAGGAGGCCTGGGGCACCGGCACCGCCGCGGTGGTCTCTCCCATCGGCGAGCTGGCCGAGGGCGACAAGAAGGTCACCATCAGCGGCAACAAGATCGGCCCCGTCACCCAGCGCCTGTACGATGAGCTCACCGGCATCCAGTGGGGCCGCGTGGCCGATCCTCACGGCTGGACCATGAAGGTCTGCTGATCCACTGTCTGTTCTGTTGGAAAATGCCTCTTGGCACTGCCGGAAAAGGCCTAACGGCCTTTTCCGGTAGTGCAACGCTCCTCTAATAAAGGAATGTTCAGACTGTCAAGAAGTCCGGCCATGTTACGATACCCGGTCTTGTCCCACCTTTGTGCTGTTTGCGATGTACAGAACTGTATTACAGTACCAGCGTCAAAAATTTTATGGCAAAAACTCTTTACTTTTTGAAACAATCTGTTATAATACAACAAGTAGCTTTGACTTGGTGTTTTACCTGTGTACTCCACCTTTCATAGCACCCATCACAATGGGCCTATAGCTCAGCTGGGAGAGCGTACGGTTCGCATCCGTAAGGTCGTCGGTTCGATCCCGATTAGGTCCACCATAAAAAGCCGTGAAATTATAAGTTTCACGGCTTTTTTGCAACTTTTTTGCAAAAATAGCGGGCCCGCAGCTCAACCGTTTCCCTGCCTTTTCAAAAAAATGATACCGAACAATTCGCAGGCCCTGTCTGCATTCCCTTTTCGCACTTCTCTGATAGCCCGTTCTTGCATTATAGGAAAACAAAAAAATAAGCGGAGCAGCCAGAAACGGCTCATTCGCATCCAAGCAGAATGCACATGAGGGTTCGCATCTCTTTTGTGGACAATTCATATAAATCCTTATTTATGCCGGGATCTCAAAAGGAGATCTCGGCTATTTTTGATTGGAGGTATTCTTTGTGAGGGAAAATTTTTATGCGGAGCTTTCCCGTCGCTTGCGGGAAGAAGGAATCGAATCGTCCTATGCAGGTACTCAGAATCTGAATGTTTTGCTCCATGGCCAGCCGGTTCTCTGTGTAACCCCCAGCAGTGAAATTTTCATTTTACCCGCAGGAAGCAAGAATGAGGAAGTCAATGACCTGTACCACCGAGTGGGGGCAACAGCTGACGAAGTTTATGAATATGTGGAGGCGGTTCAGAGCTCCCCACTTCTTCGCGCCAGTGATCTGAAGGAGGAGTTCCGCTTACTGGCAGACTTCGGATGTGCTGTGCTTGCTGGCCGAGAACGAGAAAATGGCCGGGGGTATCAATTTGTTACCTGGGTCTGGGATTTTGATCGGCGCGGAGTTAGCCATGGTCATTACTTTGAGGGAAACTAACTTGCCCCAACGGTTATTGGCGATGTTCCAGTTTTACTGCACCTGTATGGAAGAAAATAAACTGGGAACGGCTATGGACTGCATCGAGGAAGTAGCAGCTATGTCCTTGCAGGTTGTTCTACGGGAGTGCCGTCAGCTCGGCACGGACTTGACAATAACCCAGGGAGAACAGTTCCTTCAAAGTCGTATTCTGCCCCACCAGAATCGCGGCAAACTGAAAAACCGCACAGATGAGATTTCAGCATTGATCCAACGGGCAGTTGATCAGAGCAGTACTCCGGGAATACGCGGCGAGGCAGAGAAAAGAGCGATTGCCGGCGCATGGCTGGATCTTGCTATTGCCTGTGCCAAAGTATCGGTCAAACAGGATGCGGATGAGAGGAGGCTCATGCATACGGAGGAGCCAACCCCATCAGGACAAGAACAATCCATGCAAGCCGTATAGAAGAATCACCATTTCGGATTGACTCCATCAAACAGAGATGCGACAAAGGAACCATCTAAGCCTATCCTAAACCCTGAAACATGTAATATCATACACAGAACCGCATTGTACCACCTTCTGATATTGAGACGATCTCATATCAGAAGGAGGAAAATGTGTCGACTCAAATTATTTTTATTGTTGTCTGTGGTCTGGGCCTCCTGCTCATCGCTGCAGCCACACATTTCTCCGGGCAAGGTTCTCTGGACAATATCAAATCCAAAACTGTGGGCGATGGACAGCATGGAACTGCACGCTGGGCTACAAAACGGGAGATCCAGAAAACCTTTGCCCATGTACCGTTTCAGCCGGAACTTTGGCGCAAAGGAAAGAACCTCCCTAAGAAACAGGGCTTGATCCTGGGATGTGAAGGACGCAAGGACCATGTCATCGCCATCGTTGATACAGACGACATCCACGCCATGGTTACCGCCGCCAGCGGCGCAGGCAAAACGGCATACTTCTTATACCCCAACATCGAATATGCCTTGGCCACAGGAATGTCCTTTCTCTGCACAGATACCAAGGGAGATCTATTTCGCAACTATGCTGGGATCGCTAAGGAGAACTACGGCTTCCAAATTGCCGTACTGGATCTTCGAAATCCCACCCGGTCAGACGGGAACAATCTGCTCCATTTGATCAACCGGTACATGGATGTTTACAAGACCGATCCAAAAGATTTGTCCGCCAAAGCCAAAGCTGAAAAGTACGCTAAAGTCCTTGCCAAAACGCTCATCAACACCAGCGGCGGGGACAGTGCCCAGTATGGACAGAACGCCTACTTCTATGACGCTGCAGAGGGCCTCCTGGCCTCCATGCTGATGCTGGTGGCAGAGTATCTGCCGACCCAGGACAAGGATGGCCATCCCATTGAGGAAAGGCACATCGTCTCCGTATTCAAACTGGTTCAGGAATTGCTGGTTCCCAGTCAGATCAAAGGAAAAAACCAGTATCAGCTTCTCATGGATAAGCTGCCGGAAAACCACAAGGCCAAGATGCTGGCCGGTTCTGCGCTCACCACCTCCGACCAGGCTATGAAGTCTGTGATCTCCACGGTACTCTCAAGGTTGAATGCTTTTCTGGACAGCGAGATGGAGCAGATCCTGTGTTTCGACACTGCCATCGATGCAGAAATCTTCTGCAATCAAAAATCCGCTATTTTTATCGTACTGCCGGAGGAGGATCAGACCAAGTATTTCATGGTCAGCCTTATTCTCCAAAATCTCTATCGGGAGATCCTCACCGTTGCGGACGAGAACGGCGGCCGACTAAAGAATCGGGTGGTGTTTTTTGCGGATGAGTTGGGAACTTGCCCACCCATCCAGTCACTGGAGCTGATGTTTTCCGCATCTCGCTCCCGTGGCCTGATGTTGGTGCCCATCGTGCAGAGCATCACTGGCCAGCTCCAGAAAAACTACGGTAGAGAAGGCTCAGAGATCATAGTTGATAACTGCCAGGTGAATATCTTCGGTGGCTTTGCACCCTCCAGCCAGACAGCAGTGGAGGTCTCCAAGGCACTTGGAAGCCGAACAGTCATGAGCGGCTCCATCAGCAGAGGAAAAAACGACCCATCCCAGAGCCTCCAGATGATAGAGCGCCCCTTGATGACACCGGACGAGCTAAAGACCATGCCCAAGGGAAGCTTCATTGTAGCCAAGACGGGCGTCCATCCAATGAAAGTACGGCTGCGCCTATTTCTTGATTGGGGAATCCGATTCGGCAAGCCCTATGAGGTGCCGGAGCGGGCTCAGCGCCCCGTGGCCTATGCCAGCAAACAGGAACTGGAGGAGGCAATTATCCTCCGTCACTATTCACCTTCTGGTGAGGATTTTGAGGAGGAACATGGCTCTGAGCCTGCAGCAAATGGAGGGGCATCCCCTGCCCCTATGGAGTATGGGGAGACACATAAGAGCGCCGTTCGACTCTGAAAGGGGGAAACCATATATGACAAATTTTCGAGCTATCTACTCTTCTGACCTGAGCCACCGAGCCAGGGTGGTCTATATGTATCTGGCAGATCGAGCTAACCGGGACGGAAAATGCTGGCCAGCCATTAAGACCATTGCGGCTGAACTGAACCTCTCCCGGTCCACCGTCAAACGGGCGCTTGATGACCTATGTAAAGCCGAGCTATTGACCAAGGAGACTCGTTGGCGAGAAAACGGCGGCCTGACCTCAAATCTCTATCGGATCTCCTGATAAAGCAGCAGACTCTCCCCGCCAAGGGGAGAGTCTGCTTTTCTCATGGACCGAGGAACGGTTCATGATGGACCATCCAGAAGGACCCACTCTATCAGAGATTTTAATACAGAGAATAGTCAGTATCACTCAGAATGCTTTATCAGCACTTCTACAACATCGAATATCCTCTTCTGGTCTTTTGCTGACAAAGTCTTTAGCTGGTCGCTAAATGTGGATGCTTTTATTTTATATCCTTCTCGTAGAACATCAGATAGCACCATATCTGCGGAGACAGATAGTGCGTTGAGAATATCGATGAATGTTTCAAGGGATGGTATCTTTTCCCCTCGCTCAACTGCACCAATATAATTCGTACTCAGTCCAGTAATCTCTGCCAGATCCTCTTGTCGCAGTTTCTGGAGATGACGGAACTCGCTTATGTGTTTCCCGATAGACTCAAGCCCCATCGTGATACCTCCTAAGAGAATTGCTGTATCACTGATAGTATAAGTTGAGTCTCAAATACAATACACCATCCAACAGGGGATGACCAATGCTATTGGAGTTGATTATTTTGTGAAATTACAATATAATGACAAATGGTACTCATCGAAATGGAACGCCCCACAGTTATTCAATAGTAACAGATAATGTGTTTGGATCTAAAGTCCATACAGACTTTCCTAAAGAATGTGCATAGGTTACTGTCATGCAAGTACCGCTGGGGCTTCCGTCCCAAACTGCTAAAACAAAATCAGCATTTTCCACCATGTAGCGATTTCTCTTCTGCATACAGTCAGATGAGTAGTGCCTTTGAAGCATTGTCTCCTTATCACATCGCTCCACGATTTCAAAATATCTATTTCGATAACGCTCGGACCACTTTGCAGCCTGGGTTTCACACGGAAGCGCGCATTCAAGAGTAGTAAAGGGAAAATCAGTCTTTAAGTCCAGCACCATCTCAGCAGCGTATGTATCAATTCCAAGAGCCATGCCCGAAATAAAGTGTGTGACATTTTTCTGTTCGATCATCTGCACAATAAGTTTACGGAGCTCTGCTTTTAAGCGCAAACACCGTTCATCTGTCTCATCAAAACGGAATGGAAGGTTTTGTGGTCTGTGTCCTGTAAAGGCGCACTTCAATCCAGCCACATATCTCTTTCTGGTGAATGGCAGTATCTTTTCTAACATTGTACTCTCCCTCGTATATATGGATTAGCAGCATGGTGTATAATGCTAATCCATAGTATAACATACGGCGAGAGATATGCACTAAAAAATAACAAAGGCCGCAAATCATCATTTGCTGCCTTTGTGTTCAATGCTATTTCTTTTTCTTGGCCTGGGCAATTAATAATTCAATGATTTCCAAAATCCGCTGCTGCTCTTCTGGCGGAAGTCCCGCAATCTTTTCTGAAAGCCATGTTGTCCGGTATTCGGTAGTATGCTCGATTACATCGCAGAAGATCGAGTCTGCAGATGTTTCCAGACCATTGATAATGGCAACTAACTTTTCATATCGCGGAAATGATGCGCCTCGCTCAATAGTCGAAATGTAATTTGTGGTCAGGCCAAGTTGCTCTGCAAATTGCTCTTGCGTCAATCCCAACTCCTCACGGCGCTGCTTGATTCGCTCCCCGATCCGTCTATCAATCATCTCGAAAGTCCGCTGCTCCTTTCTGTGGTGATACAATTTAGTATAAGGATTAGCGGCACATTCATACAGAAACGCTAATACATAGAAAGTGGATTAGCGAATTATAGCTGAAGGAAGTTTTTAGATTAAGACATTCCGGTAAACAAAGCGTAAATTTATCACGCTAACATAAATACATCTTTCGGAACACCAGAGAATATGATATAATTCATTCAAATTGTGCCCTTCTCAGGCTCTGTATTTGGGCATGATTATGAATCATGAGGTTACACGATGAAAGAAAACCCGGAGCAGCTAATCACTGCATCTTTGATATATGAGGAAATTATTTTATCTGTGGAGGAAACCACATCTGGCAGTGGATGTGGCTCCTCTTGTGCGGCCTTTTTATGTCCTGCGTTCGTCTGTCCTTGTGGCAGTGCGGCGCAGGGCATTTTTTATTGTTCAGAAAGAGGTGGCCTGATATGAGTTTACCAAAACGAAATAGTGCGGACGGGCGCTGTTACTGGATGAAGCCAGAGGTACAGGAGGAACTGCAGCCGCTCTTTGACCAGTGCATCCAGGATGCCATTGACGGGAGAATCACGCGGCTTGATTCCCTCTGGCCACCGGTCGTGGTCAGCAGCGAAGGCGCGCCCTTTGAGGTGTGGCAACTGCTTCGGACATGGACCGAAGCGCAGCGGGCTGAGACCCTTGACGCAGAAAAGGCCATCGCCTTCAGCGAAAACCTGCGCCGCCAGAGCCGGTGGGGTGAAATTGACCACCATTTACTTGATATGCTGAAACGGGAGCTGCAGGAGAAGTATTTTGTCGTGACAGGCAATGAAGATGACCACTTCTGGAGACGGTAGTTCTTTTATCCCACAAAAAAGCCGACAGTTATATCCACATTGATGTGGAGTTTGGAGAGGGCGAGGGCAAGATTCCGGTAGATAGTATTGCTAAAAGAGCCGAAGCGTACAAGCCCAAAGAAAAAGTGACCTACAAAATGATTAAGGAGTACATAGAAGCGAAATACGGCTTCAAAGTACATACCGCATATATCGCAGAGGTAAAGAGAGATTTAGGCTTGCCAATGTATGATGCTCCTAATGCGGTAGAAGAATTGAAACAGCCGAGGAAGCATCCGACA
>CEAE01020646.1_pt1 | contig 26341 bp, 24 predicted proteins | sample 554951 | NCBI WGS metagenome assembly CEAE01 (sample SAMEA3182076, study PRJEB8094) | gut metagenome | biome: human; feature: gut; material: Stool; isolation source: human stools | place: Canada | collected 2012-03-28
CCGGCCCGCAGACGGAGCGGGCCGATCCGTATTGCTATATACTATAACACATTAAAGCGTTAAGGTCAAACAGGGAATTCTGAATTTTCCGTAAAATTTTTTTGCCGCTGATTTTCCCTCCGGCAGAGAAAACGGCCTTGACAATCCTCCGGTTCCGGGTTATGATACTTCAACAGGTAAAATCAATGAAGTGTTTCGGGGCTCTCCCCGTTTTGAAAGGATCTGACTGTCATGCCTATTACGGATCTGTTGGAGCGCAACAGCAAGCTATACGGCGAGGAGATCGCCCTGGTGGAGATCAACCCCGAGATCCAGGAGGCCCAGCGGGTGACCTGGAAGGAGTACGAGCTCATCCAGCCCACCTCCTCCGTCCCCTACCGCCGGGCCATCACCTGGTCAGTCTTTGATGAGAAGGCCAACCGGGTGGCCAATATGCTCCTGGGCCGGGGCATCCGGAAGGGGCAGAAGGTGGCCATCCTGCTGATGAACTGCCTGGAGTGGCTGCCCATCTACTTCGGCATCCTGAAGGCGGGGGCCATCGCGGTGCCGCTGAACTTCCGCTATACCTCCGACGAGATCGACTACTGCCTCAAGCTGGCCGACGTGGACGTGCTGTTCTTCGGCCCGGAGTTCATCGGCCGTGTGGAGGCCATCGTGCCCAAGATCTCCCAGCAGATGCTCCTCTTCTTCGTGGGGGACACCTGCCCTTCCTTCGCCGAGGACTATCACCGGGCCACCGCCAACTGCTCCAGCATGGCCCCAAAGGTGCTCATCGACGACGAGGATGAGGCCGCCATCTACTACTCCTCCGGCACCACCGGCTTCCCCAAGGCCATCCTGCTCAAGCACCACGCCCTGGCCCAGTCCGCCCGGATGGAGGCCATCCACCACGCCACCACCCACGACGATGTGTTTCTCTGCATCCCGCCCCTGTACCACACCGGCGCGAAAATGCACTGGTTCGGCTCTCTGTTCACCGGAAGCAAGGCGGTTCTGCTGAAGGGGAACTCCCCCCAGGCCATCTTCCAGGCCGTCTCCTCCGAGCGGTGCTCCATCGTGTGGCTGCTGGTGCCCTGGTGCCAGGACATCCTGGCCGCCCTGGACCGGGGGGATCTGAAGCTGGAGGACTATCAGCTGTCCCAGTGGCGGCTGATGCACATCGGCGCCCAGCCGGTGCCCCCCTCCCTCATCAAGCACTGGATGCGCTATTTCCCCCACCACAAGTACGACACCAACTACGGCCTGTCCGAGTCCACCGGCCCGGGCTGCGTCCACCTGGGCATGGACCATATCGACAAGGTGGGCGCCATCGGCGTACCCGGCTATGGCTGGGAGGTCAAGATCGTGGACGAGCAGCTCCAGCCCGTTCCCCAGGGGGGCGTGGGTGAGCTGTGCGTGAAGGGCCCCGGCGTGATGGTGTGCTACTACCACAATCCGGAGGCCACCGCAGAGGTGCTGAAGGACGGGTGGCTGCGCACCGGCGACATGGCCCGCCAGGACGAGGAGGGCTTCATCTTCCTGGTGGACCGGAAGAAGGACGTGATCATCTCCGGCGGCGAAAACCTGTACCCCGTCCAGATCGAGGACTTCCTCTCCGCCTATCCCAAGGTCCACGATGTGGCGGTCATCGGCCTGCCGGACGCACGGCTGGGCGAGATCGCCGCCGCCATCATCCAAGTCAAGCAGGGCATGACCTGCACCGAGAGCGAGATCAAGCAGTTCTGTATGGATCTGCCCCGGTACAAGCGCCCCCGGAAGATCATCTTTGCCGACATCCCCCGCAATCCCACCGGCAAGATCGAAAAGCCCAAGCTGCGGGAGAAATACTGCGGCGTACGCCTGGTGGAGGCGCAGAACCAGGGCTGAGCCCCCTTCATGCCCTTCTTTTTCAGCGGCGCGGACGAATCTCGTCCGCGCCGTTTTTTTGCATTCCCGGACTGGCCGCAAACGGGCAGTCCGTTTCTCCTGTATCTTTTTGAGGTTTTTTGTATTTTTTTGAGTAATTAACAATTTCTTAGCATCTTTATCCGTTTTCTTTATGCAATATGCCTTGACCTTTTCGTCAAAATGCTGTATTTTTTGACTTGCAAAAGCCGTTGCTCTGTGTGGGCGGCCGATGTCCAGAGAAGCTTTGCAAAGCAAAATAACAGAGAGAAAGGACCGTACAACTATGCTTGAGATCAGTCTGAATATGTACCACGCTGTTGCGCTGGGCGCATTCCTGTTCTGGCTGGGAGGCGTGATCACCAGCAAGATCAGCCTCCTGAACCGCTACTGTATTCCCGCGCCCCTGGTGGGCGGCCTGTGCTTCTCCATCGTGAACTGCATCCTCTATTCCACGGGAGCTGCCTCCATTACCTTTGACGACACCCTTCAGAGCGTCTTTATGATCATGTTCTTCACCACTGTGGGCTTCACCGTCAGCATCCCCGCCCTGCTGAAGGGCGGCAAGGCGGTACTCCTCTGCCTGCTGGTGGCCGTGGTCATGATCCCCGTACAGAATTTCCTGGGGGGCGGCGTCATGGCCCTGTTTGGGAAGGATCCCCTTCTGGGCATCGGCTGCGGCTCCATCGCCCTGGTGGGCGGCCCCGGCACGGCGGCGGCCTACGGTCCTGAGCTGGAGGCCGCCGGCGCAGTGGGCGGAAGCGTAGTCTCCATCGCCGCCGCCACCTTCGGCCTGGTGGCCGGCTCCCTCATGGGCGGCCCCACCGCCCGCCGGCTCATCAACAAATACGGGCTCCGCCCCGACAGCGCCTCGCTGCGCGCCAGCGCGCCCAGCGCAGAGGTCCTGGCCACCGATGTGGCCAGCGAGGACGAGACCTTCTCCAGCAGCAGCCCCCGCTTTGTCAAGGGCTTCATGGTCCTTCTGCTGGCTGTGGGCATCGGCAGCCAGGTGAGCGCCTGGCTCACCGCCCTGACCCGCCTGACCTTCCCCGGCTACATCGGCGCCATGCTGGTGGCCGTAGTGGTCCGCAACGTGATGGACGGCATGAAGGTGGAGTATCCCGCCGAGGAGATCGACACCATGGGCAATATGTTCCTGTCCATCTTCCTGGCCATGGCCCTGGCCGGCCTGAAGCTGTGGGAGCTGGTGGACCTGGCCCTGCCCATGCTCCTCTGCCTCGTCGCCCAGTGCGTGGTGATGGTGCTATTCTCCTACCTCATCGTGTTCCGGGTCATGGGCCGCAATTACGACGCGGCGGTGATGACCGCCGGCTTCATCGGCTTCTCCATGGGCGCCACCTCCAACGCCATGGCCAATATGCAGGTGGTCACCAAGAAGTACGGCCCCTCCCCCGTGGCCTACTTTGCCATCCCCATGGTGGGCGGAATGTTCATCGACTTCTTCAACGCGGTGCTCATCACCTTCAACATCGGGCTCTGGGCCCACTGACCCAGGGATCCGGATACATTCCTCCTGTCTCCTCCCGGGAGCGGCCCCCCACGGTGCGGGGGCCGCTCCCTGCTGCTTTTTCCCCGCCGCCCCAGGCCCGCGCCCCGGGTTTTTCCGCCGGTCTGTCTTGCTTTTCCGGCCCGTTTAGAGTATGATAACTGTGCTGAATGAAAGACTCAAGGGAGGTCATTTTCTTATGCGGGACGGATTTATCAAAGTAGCGGCCGGCACCCCCAGGATCCGGGTGGCGGACTGCCATTATAACGCGGAGCAGATCTTCACCATGATGCGGGAGGCGGACCAGCAGGGGGTGCGGGTGCTATGCCTGCCGGAGCTTTGCCTCACCGGCTATACCTGCGGCGATTTGTTTTTACAGGATACCCTGCTCCGGGGGGCGGAGGAGGGCCTGAACACCATTCTGGAGGCCACCCGGAACCTGGATCTGGTGACCGCCGTGGGGCTGCCGGTGCGGGACAAGTGGGACGGCAAGCTGTACAACTGTGCTGCCTTGATCCAACAGGGCGAGATTTTGGGCCTGGTCCCTAAGGTCCACCTGCCCAACTATGGGGAGTTTTATGAGAAGCGGTGGTTCGCTTCCGGCAAGGATATGGACAACTTGATCACTCTGTGCGGTCAGGAGGTGTGCCTGTCCGACCGTCTGATCTGGGCCTGTGAGGAGATCCCCGATCTGGTCATCGGGGTGGAGATCTGCGAGGACCTGTGGGCGCCGGAGCCCCCCTCCGCGGCCCTGGCCCGGTCGGGCGCCACCCTGATCCTGAACCTGTCCGCCTCCAATGAGACGGTGGGCAAGGCGAACTACCGCCGCAATCTGGTGGCGGGGCAGTCGGGCCGCCTGCTGTGCGGCTATGTGTACGCCGACGCCGGGGAGGGGGAGTCCACCACCGACCTGGTGTTCAGCGGCCACAACATCATCGCGGAGAACGGCTCCCTGCTGGCGGAGCGGCGCTTTGCCGCCGGACTCACCATCAGCGAGATCGACGTACAGCGCCTGGCCTATGAGCGCCGCCGCAACACCACCTTCACTCCCCCGGCCCGGGACCCCATGGCGGAGGCCCACTGCCTGGGGGTGAGCCGGGTCTCCTTCAATCTGAAGGTGGGTGAGACCAAGCTCACCCGGTACGTCTCCCCCAACCCCTTCGTCCCCGCCGACGCGGAGGACCGGGCGGAGCGGTGCAACGAGATTTTGAAAATCGCCGCCCTGGGGCTGAAAAAGCGGCTGGAGCACACCCGGGCCCGCACCGCTGTGGTGGGGCTGTCCGGGGGCCTGGACTCCACCCTGGCCATCCTCATTACCGCCGTGGCCATGAAGCTGCTGGACCGGCCGGAGAGCGACATCATCGCGGTCACCATGCCCTGCTTCGGCACCACCGACCGCACCCGGGACAACGCCGTGGAGCTGGCCCAGCGGCTGGGGGCCACCCTGAAGCGCATCGACATCGGCGAGGCGGTGAAGGTCCACTTCCGGGACATCGGACAGTCCATGGAGGACCACTCCGTCACCTTTGAAAACGGTCAGGCCCGGGAGCGCACCCAGGTGCTCATGGACATCGCCAACCAGACCGGCGGCATGGTCATCGGCACCGGCGACCTGTCTGAGCTGGCCCTGGGCTGGGCCACCTACAACGGGGATCATATGTCCATGTACGCCGTCAACGCCGGCATCCCCAAGACCCTGGTGCGCCATCTGGTCTCCTTCATCTCCGACGACAAGGGCAGTGAGGACCCCAAGCTGTCCGCCGTGCTGGACGACATCCTGGACACCCCCGTCTCCCCGGAGCTGCTCCCCGCCATTGAGGGGAAGATCAGCCAGCGGACAGAGGACCTGGTGGGCCCCTATGAGCTCCACGACTTCTTCCTGTACTACGCCGTCCGCTGGGGCTTCCCGCCCCGGAAGGTGTTCCGCCTGGCGGAGCACGCCCTGGGCCGGACCTATGACCGGGCCACCATCCTGAAGTGGCTGAACAACTTCTACCGCCGCTTCTTCACCCAGCAGTTCAAGCGCTCCTGCCTCCCCGACGGGCCCAAGGTGGGCTCCGTCACCCTGTCCCCCCGGGGTGACTGGAGAATGCCAAGCGATGCCGTCGCCGCCCTGTGGATGGAGGAACTGGAGGGCCTGCAATAACACAGAACGCCGCTCCGGTGGCCAACAACATCAATTGGAATAAAGGATCTTAATAAAGCTATGAATCTCTACTGCGATCTGTTTTGGACCTTCTCCAAGATCGGGGTCTGCACCTTCGGCGGCGGCTACGCCATGCTCCCCATCCTCCAGCGCGAGGTGGTGGAGAAGAAGGGCTGGGCCACCGAGGAGGAGCTCACCGACTACTTTGCCATCGGCCAGTGCACCCCCGGCATCATTGCCGTGAACACGGCCACCTTTGTGGGACACAAGTACCGGGGCGTCTCCGGCGGCGTCGTCGCCACCCTGGGCCTGGTGTTCCCTTCCCTCATCATCATCACCCTCATCGCCGCATTTCTCAGCAGCTTCGCCGACTCCCCCCTGGTACAGCACGCCCTGGGCGGCATCAACGCCTGTGTGGTGGCTCTGATCGCCGTCAGCGTGCTGAAGCTGGGAAAGAGCACCCTGAAAAACGCCCCCGCCGTGTGCATTTTTCTGGCGGTTCTGGCCCTGGCGGAGGTGGGCAGCCTGCTGCCTCTGGACCCCGCTTCCCCCGTCGGCGCGGCGCTGGGCTTCCTCTCCTCCCCCGCCATCCTGGTGGTGCTGGCCGGAGTAACGGGCTGGTTGCTCTCCCTGCTCCGCCCCGGGAAGGAAGGAGGTGAGGCACGGTGATCCTGCTGAGACTGTTCTATGAATTTTTCAAGACCGGCCTGTTCTCCGTGGGCGGCGGCATGGCCACCATCCCCTTCCTCCAGCACATGGGTGAGGCCACCGGCTGGTTCACCAACCAGGAGCTCACCACCATGATCGCCGTCTCTGAGTCCACCCCCGGCCCGATGGGGGTCAACATGGCCACCTATGTGGGCTTCCATATCGGGAGCACCTCCGGGATGGGCGGTCTGGGGGGCATTGTAGGCGCTGTGGTGGCCACCCTGGGCCTGATCACCCCGTCCATCATCGTTATCCTGATCATTGCCGGATTTTTGCAGAAATTCCGCCACAGCCGGACCGTGGAGGCTGTCTTTTCCGGGCTCCGCCCCGCCTCCACCGCCCTCATCGCCGCCGCCGGCCTGAGTGTGGCCTTCTCTGTGTTCACCGTGGCCGACAACCTCTCTCCCGACAGCTTCCCGGCCATCTCCTGGCCGTCCCTCCTGTTGGCTGTGGCGGTCTTTGTTGGCATGAAGTGGACGCCCCTGAAGAAGCTCCACCCCATCGTGTTCATCCTGGCCTCCGCCGTGGCGGGCATCCTGCTCCAGCTGTGAGCCCCCCATCCGGCCAGGCCCACATCCAAACCAAACAGGAAAGAGGCATACCATGAGCTTTGACCGCGATCTGTTCCTCCCAGTCAGCCGGGATGACATGGCCCACCGGGGCTGGGACGATTATGACGTTCTCATCATCACCGGGGACGCATACGTGGACCACCCCTCCTTCGGTCCCACCATCATCGGCCGTCTTCTGGAGGACGAGGGCTATCGGGTGGCCATCCTGGCCCAGCCCGACTGGCGCACCCCGGCGGCCTTCTCCGCCCTGGGGCGGCCCCGCCTGGCGGTGATGATTTCCGCCGGCAACCTGGACTCCATGGTGGCCCACTACACCGCCGCCAAAAAGCGCCGCCACGACGACGCCTACTCCCCCGGACGGCGGGCGGGGCTGCGCCCCGACCACGCCACCGTGGTGTACTCCAACCGGGTGCGGGAGGTCTTTGGGGACATCCCCATCGTCATCGGCGGCCTGGAGGCCAGCCTGCGCCGCTTCGCCCACTACGACTACTGGGAGGACAAGGTGCGCCGCTCCATCCTCTTTGACGCCCAGGCGGACATCCTGACCTATGGCATGGGGGAGCGGGCCTCGGTGGAGATCCTGTCCCGCCTCGCCTCCGGCACCCCGGTGGAGGAGATCACCGACGTGCGGGGCACCTGTGTGGCCGCCCGCCATCCCGGCGTGTGCGCCTATCCCAAGGTGGAAGTCCCCTCCTTTGAGGAGGTGGCCGCCGACAAGGCCGCCTATGCCCGGGCCAACATGACGGAGTATCTGGAGCATGACGCAGTGGTGGGCAGGGCCATCCTCCAAAAGCACGGGGACCGGTTCCTCATCGTCAATCCCCCCGCCGCCCCCCTGACCACGCCGGAGATGGACCGGGTGGCCGAGCTGCCCTATGTCCGGGAGCCCCACCCTATGTACGACGAGATGGGGGGCGTCCCTGCCATCGAGGAGGTGCGCTTCTCTGTCACCCATAACCGGGGCTGCTTCGGGGCGTGCAACTTCTGCTCCCTGGCCTTCCACCAGGGGCGGATCATCACCTCCCGCAGCCATGAGAGCGTCCTGCGGGAGGTGGAGGCCCTGACCCGCCACCCCGGCTTCAAGGGCTATATCCATGACGTGGGCGGCCCCACCGCCAACTTCCGCCGCCCCGCCTGCAAGAAGCAGATGAAGGCGGGAATGTGCCGCGGCCGCGCCTGCCTGGCCCCCACGCCCTGTCCCAATCTGGACGCCGACCACACCGACTATTTGATGCTCCTGCGCAAGATCCGGCAGGTGCCGGGGGTGAAAAAAGTGTTCATCCGCTCCGGCATCCGCTTCGACTATATGCTCCAGGACAAGAGCGGCGAGTTCTTTGCCGAGCTGGTGAAGTATCATGTCTCCGGCCAGCTCAAGGTGGCCCCGGAGCACTGTGTGAGCGGCGTACTGGACTATATGGGCAAGCCCCATATTGAGGTCTATGAGAAGTTCAAGGGTAAGTACGAGCGGCTGAACCAGAAGTACGGCAAGGAGCAATACCTGGTGCCCTACCTCATGTCCTCTCACCCGGGCTGTACCCTGGACGACGCGGTGCGGCTGGCGGAGTGGATCAACCGCACCGGCCGCCAGCCGGAGCAGGTGCAGGACTTCTACCCCACGCCGGGTACCCTGTCCACCTGCATGTACTACACTGGCATTGACCCCCGCACCATGCAGCCGGTGTATGTGCCCCGTGATCCCCACGAGAAGGCGATGCAGCGGGCGCTGATGCAGTGGAAGCGCCCGGAGAAGCGCCCGCTGGTGCGGGAGGCCCTCCACCGCACCCACCGGGAGGATCTGATCGGCTACGGCAAGGGCTGTCTCCTGCGGCCCAACGGCCCCGCCAGGCCGGGGGATCAGCCCTCCGGCCGGGGCAAGCCCGCGCCCGCCAAGGGCAAGGCCCAGCCCACCCGCTCCCGCCCCGCCAAAAAGGTGGGCTGGGCCGTGGCTAAGCCCAAAAAGAACGCCCGGCCGAAGAAAAAGAAATAAGAAACGAGCCTCAGACGCTTGCGTCTGAGGCTCGTTTCTTAAGGAAGCACCACCCGTTCCAGCCGGGGGCCGAGGCGGGAGAGCAGCTCGTTGGTGATGGTACCCGCCGCCTGGGCGGCCTCCTCGGCGGTAAGGACGGCGTCCCCGTCCCGGCCAATGAGAGTGGCGGTATCGCCGGGGGCGACGCCTTCCATATCCGTCACGTCCACCAGAAGCTGATCCATACAGATAAGTCCCACTATGGGGGCCGTTCGGCCGTGGAGGAGCACCCGGCCCGCCCCGTTGGAGAGGGTACGGGGCCAGCCGTCGGCGTAGCCGATGGACAGGGTGGCCAGCACAGTGGGCCGATGGGCGGTGTAGGCCCCGTCGTAGCCCGCCGCCTCTCCGGCGGCCAGGGTGTGAAGCTGGGATACCCTGGCCCGCAGGGAGAGCACCGGGCGGAGGGGGAGGACCGCCGTGGTGGCGTCGCCGGGGGCGCTGAGGACGCCGTACAGGGCGATGCCGGGGCGGGCGCAGCCGCAGGGGAGGCCGGGGTAGTTGAGCAGGCCGTAGCTGCCCTGGAAGTGGACGGTTCCGGGGGCGTGTCCGGCGGAGCGCAGGCCATCCACCGCTGCCCGAAAGCGCCGGAGTTGCTCCCGGGTACGGGCTTGGCTGGCCTCGTCCAGCCGCTCCGTGTCGGCCAGGTGGGTGAATACGCCGGTCACCCGCAGATGGGAACAGCTGTAAGGGGAGGTCAGGCTCTGGGTGTCGTCCCAGGGGATGCCCAGACGGTGGAGGCCGGTGTCCACCTTGAGGTGGACGGCCAGCCGCCGGCCGCATGCGTCCAGCGCCCGGGCGTGTTCGGTGCTCACCACCGTCTGGGTCAGGCGGTACCGGGCCAGCAGGGGGGCCAGCTCCGGCCCGGAATAGCCAAGCACCAGGATCGTCCCCCGGACGCCGCCCCGCCGCAGGCGGACGCCCTCGGCGGCGGTGGCCACGGCAAAGGCGTCCGCGCCCGCCCCGGCGCACAGCCGGGCGATCTCCAAGTCCCCGTGCCCGTAGGCGTTGGCCTTGATTACCGGCATAAGGCTGGCCCCCGCCGGCAGAAGGGAGCCCAGGGCGGCCAGATTGTGCCGCAGGGCGGCGGCATCCAGCTCGATCCAGGCCCGGCTCCGGGGGGAGGGGGCGGGGCGGATGCGGGCGAAGGGGAGGGCCAGAAGGGCGGAGAGCAGGACCACGGCCAGATAGTGTACAAGACAGTTGTCCACCAGCAGGCCGGTGAGGCCCACCACCCCGGCGCCGCCCCGGATGAGGACGATGCACCAGGGGTGGAGGACATACACTGCCGCCGCCCAGCCCCGGAGGGCGGGAGCGGACGGGAGGGACAGGCGCTGGAGCCACCGCAGGAGGAACCCGACGCACAGGGGGAGGGAGAGGTAGAGGGCGTCAAAGCGGGCCAGGGCAAGGCGCTGCACCAGCAGGCCCTCCGCCGTCAGCAGCGCCAGGGAGAGGAGCAGTCCGGCCCCGTACCAAGCCGCGCTCCGGCGGGCAGGCCTCAGGGCCAGCCAGCCCCCCAGCAGCAGAAAGACAGGGGGGAAGAACAGGCCGTTGCGTGTGTAGTCGAAGAGGAGGAACAGGGCCTCGTACCCGGCCCGGAGGGGCGGCAGGGCGGCGGTGAGGCCGAAATAGCTGTCCCCCAGCAGCCCGGCGGCATAGAGCAGAAGGGCGGGAAGCCACGCCCAGCGGGGCCCCAGGATGCGCAGAAGGCCGTACACCAGGCAGGCCCCCAGCACCAGGGCGGGGAAGTACCACAGGTGGTAAAAGGTGCCGTTGAAGAGCACATCTCGCAGCAGGGCGAAGCCGCTCTCCTCCAGGGTGTGGTTGTAGAGGTTCAGGGGGAGGTAGAGCAGGACCGCGGCCCCGTAAAGCAGCAGCAGCTTTTTGACAAAGGGGATCAGGGCAGCCCGCCCCTCCCGGAGCAGACGGGGCACCAGGAACCAGCCGGACACCGAGAAGAAAAAGGGGACGGCGATGCGGGCCAAAATGTCGGTCAAAAGGTAGTTGGCCTCCCCGTTCAGGGAGAGCAGAGGGCCGGTATGGATGGCGATGACCAGCAGGGCGGCGGGGACGCGGAAGCGGTCAAAGCCGCCGAGCGACTCGGTTTTCATCCCGCATCCCTCCACAGAGTGAGCACCACGCCGCCCTCGTTGGTGTCACAGCGCTGGCAGGGGACGTCGGCGGGCAGGGTGAGGGTGTCCGCCGCCCAGACGGGCAGGTAGTAAAGCTCAAACAGACGCCCCAGCCCCCGGAAACGAAGAGGTTCCCCTCCCAGCGGGAAGTCGTGAAGCCACTCCAGATATTCCTCCAGTACCAGATGACGCTCCTCCATCAGCTTGGCGTGGGGCCAGCCCACGTACCGGAAGTGCCACGGCTCGTATCCGATGCCGGTAACATCCTCCTTCCCCTTGGGGTAGCGGAGGACAAAGCCAAAGTCGGCGGCCCGGCGGCGCAGCGCCCCGCAGGGGCCGGAGTCGGGGAAGGCGGGGCAGAGGAAGTCCACCTCCGGCCTATTCTCGCCCAGATCAATGGCCAGCCCGGTCTGGTGCTCGCTGCACCCGGGGCGGGCCACATAGGTCTCGGTGAAGGCTTTGCCGTGCTCGGCCAGGGCGTCCTCCCAGATGGCCTGCTGCTCGGTTTGAGGGCGGTAGCCGCTGACCGGAATGATGGTGCCCGCGCCGTCCACTGCGGCGAGAAGCTGATCCAACATCACTTTGGCTCGCTGGTGGAGACGCACCTCGGTTTGACCGGAGCGGACGGAGGCGAGGTCCTCCGCGGCGGGCTCCTCCGGCAGGGGATGGGCGCGGTTGACCAGATACAGCGTACCTTTCATGCGTCCACCGCCAGTCCGATGAGACGGTCCAGCAGAGGGCCGAACTCCAGGCCTATGCTCCGCATCATGTTGGGGTAGCGGCTGTGAGCTGTGAAACCGGGGATGGTGTTTACCTCGTTAAAGACAATGCGCCCGTCCGGCGTGAGAAACAAATCCACCCGTGCAAAGCCGGAACACTCCAGCGCCCGGTAGATCAACTGGGCGGTCACCTGAATTTCTGTTTCCTTCTCCTGGGAAATTCGGGCGGGCATGTGGATGGCGGAGGTGATCAGATTGTACTTCTCCGTATAGTTGAAAAAGCCGCCGGAGAGCTCGATCTCGTCCACATGTCCCACTGTCAGAACCTCATTGCCCAGTACGGCGCAGCCCACCTCAAAGCCGGGCACGGCCTCCTCAATGACCACCTTGCTATCGTGGGCCAGGGCGGCGGCGACGGCTTCGGCCAACACGCCGGGCTCCTCCACCTTGGTGATGCCAAAGGAGGAACCCGCCCGTGCGGGCTTGACAAACAGGGGATAGGTCAGGCTGGCAGTGCGCTCCGGCAGGGTGTCCAGCCCTTCTCCGGCGCGAAAGAGGATGGAAGGGGGCACCGCTACACCGGCGGCCCGGACCAGGCGGTGGGCCACGTCCTTGTCCATGCACAGGGCGGAGGCGAGCACCCCGCAGCCCACTACGGGGATGCCTGCCAGCTCCAGCAGGCCCTGCACCGTGCCGTCCTCCCCGTTTTTGCCATGGAGTACCGGAAAGGCGGCGTCCAGATAGCGGGTGGAGGGCCCGGCGGGGGCGATGAGCAGCAGGCCGTGGACGCCGCGGTCGGGGGAGATCACCGCCGGGACGGTATGGCGGGCGTCGGTGTGCCAAGTGTCGTCCAGCAGGGCGTCCACCGGCCCCTGGTAGAGCAGCCAGCGCCCATCCCGTGTGATGCCCAGGAGGACGGGCTCGTACCTGTCCCGGTCCAGATGTGTGAGTACCGCGTGGGCGGACTGGAGGGAGATCTCATATTCGGTGGAAGAGCCGCCGAACAGGACGGCCAATGTGATTTTTTTCATGGGGGAACACCTCCGTCAGAATGGGCTCTCGCCTGTTCTTTTATTATAGAGGGAGTATATCAGGCGTTTCTGACTTCCAACCGACCAAAGGCTTACAATCCTCTGAACCAAATCTTAAAAAAAGCAGTCAAAAAGCGGTATGGTCTCAGACCATACCGCTTTTTGTCATTTTGTGGCTCGCTTTACACCGTTGCCGATGTCTTTGGCGGCGTCGCCAACGCCGTCGACGATGTCGCGGGCTGCATCGCCCACGCCGCGGGTTACGTCCTTGGCGGCATCCCCGGCATCCCGGACCGCGTCACGGGCCGTCGAGCCGCCGTCCTTCGGGTGTTCGGTACCCTCCGGGACGGGCGTGGTGGTATTGGGGGCTGCGGGGGTGTTCTCCGGCATGGTGCTGGGCTGGGAGGTGACAACCGGCGAGGGAGTCGGAGTCACATCAGGGGCTTTATCGCGGGTACAAGCGGTCAGCGGCAGAGCCAGAGCGAGCCCGATGCCGAGCAGAGTCCATGTGCGTTTCATATGTGTTCCTCCTGTTCCTTCCAATGGATTTCGTTCAGATGGATTCACCCAGCACCTAGTATACGTTATTCCACGCTGATTACACGCGGGAAGAAGTGTCAGAGAAAAAGGGTTGCAATTTCCAGAAAGATCTGCTAATATAATAATAACAGTAATAGTTACTGTTTATAATGTGCCGAGAAAAGAGGTGGCTCATGAACGGCAAGCGCTATTCCCGGCAGCGGGAATTGATCTATGAGGCTTTGCGGCAGACAGAACAGCACCCCACGGCGGAGATGATTTATCAGTGGCTGAAGCCGGCCAATCCCAGCCTGAGCCTGGGAACCGTTTACCGGAATCTAAACCTTTTGGCAGATGAAGGTGCAATCCGCCGGATGGCATTTCCGGTGGAGCGCTATGACGCAAAGACAATGCCCCACCCTCATTTCTGCTGTGACCAGTGCGGAGCGGTTTACGACCTGCACCTTCCCTACGATGCGGAGCTGGACCGGCAGGCACTGCTGGCCAGCGGGCACGATGTCACGGGCCATGAGGTGGTTTTTCACGGAATTTGCACAAAGTGCAAACAACTTCATTGATCTTTTCTTAAAATATGATAAGATGTGACCATCAAAATTAGAAAGGAAGGTTGTTCCAATGGAATTCAAGCTGTATCGCTGTGCCCACTGCGGCAATGTCATTTTCAAGGTGGTCGACAAGGGTGTTCCTGTCATGTGCTGCGGCCAGAAAATGGAGGAGTTCGTCCCCAACACCACCGATGGTGCTATGGAGAAGCATGTCCCTGCGGTGGAAAAGATTGCCCATGGCAGCGGCTATTCCGTCAGCGTGAAGGTGGGCAGTGTGGAGCACCCCATGCTCCCCGAGCACTACATCTCCATGATCGCGGCGGTGGATGGGGACACCGTCACCATGAAGTTCCCCAAGCCCGGCGAAAAGCCTGAGCTGAAGACCTTCTGCCGCAGTGAGAAGGTGGAGGCGTACGAGATCTGCAACCTCCACGGCTTCTGGAAGGGCGAGGGCTGAGAGGGCCCGTATTTCACTCAAAATCTGATTTAGAAAGGAAGGCTGAGCATTATGGAGCTGAAGGGAAGCAAGACGGAGGCCAATCTGTGGAAGGCGTTTGCGGGAGAGAGCATGGCCCGCAATAAGTATACTTATTTTGCCAGCAAGGCCAAGAAAGAGGGCTTCGAGCAGATCGCGGCCATCTTTGAGGAGACCGCCGGCAATGAGAAGGAGCATGCCAAGCTGTGGTTCAAGGAGCTGGGCGGCATCGGCGATACCGCTGCCAACCTGAAGGCTGCGGCGGCGGGTGAGAACGAAGAGTGGACCCAGATGTATAAGGAGATGGCCGAAACCGCCCGCGAGGAGGGCTTTGAGAAGCTGGCTTTCCTGTTTGACGGCGTCGGCAAGATCGAGAAGGAGCATGAGGAGCGCTACCTGACCCTTTTGAAGAACCTGGAGGAGGGTGTGGTCTTTAAGCGCGGTGACGAGTATGTCTGGAAGTGCCGCAACTGCGGCCACATCCACTTCGGCAAAACCGCTCCTGAGGTCTGCCCCATCTGTGCCCATCCCCAGGCCTATTTCGAGATCCGCAGCATCAATTACTAAGAAGAGACGTACGACAAGCGCTGTATAAAGCGGGTCCGACCTGACGGTCGGGCCCGCTTTGGCCGTCAAAAACCTTATTTTAACAGATAGACTGCCCCGCCGGAGACCCGGCGGGGCAGTGTGCTTTTACTTTAGCAGGCGGATCCACTCGCTGTTGTAGAGCTCACGGATTTCAGGGGAGAGACAGGCAAAGCTCTCCGTCTTGGCATATACGTCGTCGGTAGGGTAGGCATAGGGATCGTTGGCGGTCTCAGGGTCCAGCTCCTCACGGACACTCAGCAGAGGGGAGGAGTACCAGATCTCCTCACAGTTCTTGAGGCCGGCCTGAGTGGAGCACATGAAGTTAATGAACTTCTCGGCGTTCTCCTTGTTCTCCGCGCCCTTGGGGATGCACATGGCATCCACGTAGAGATTGGTGCCCTCCCGTGGCAGGGCAAAGGCCAGGTCAGGGTTGTTCTCCTGCATGGTAAGAAAATCGCCGTAATAGTAGGCGCCGATGAGGGCGTTTTCACCCTCCAGCTTGTCGAAAATCTCGTCCATGACGTAGGACTGCACCAGGGGCTTCTGCTCTACCAGAAGGTTGGTGGCCTCCTTGACCTGGGCGGGATCCTCAGTGTTATAGGAGTAGCCCAGCTTCTTGAGGGCAATGCCAATGGCGTCGCGGGAGTTGTTGAACATCAGAATGTCGCCGGAGAGCTCCTCATCCCACAGAATGTCCCAGGTTTCCACATCCTTCTCCGCAGGGTCAATGTAGGCGCTGTTATAGATCACGCCCAGCAGGCCCCACATGTAGGGGACGGAGTAGAGGTTCTCCGGGTCGTACTCCGGGTTTTTCAGATTGGGGTCGATGTCGGCAAAGTTGGGAATATTGTCAAAGTTCAGCGGCTCCAGCATGTCCTCCTCGATGAGCTGACCGATCATATAGTCTGAGGGGATGATGACGTCGTAGCCGCCGGCGCCGCCGGCCAGCTTGCCGTAGAGCGCCTCATTGGACTCAAATGTCTGATAATTGACCTTGATACCAGTCTCCGCCTCGAAATCCTCCAGAACGGACATATCAATGTACTCGCCCCAGTTGTAGACGTTGACCACGCCGGCAGTGCCGGTGTTGCCGCTGGAACTCTCGCCGCCCGGTGTCTCGGCTGTGCCGGAAGGCGATCCGCCGGTACAGCCGCTCAGGGCCGCCGTGCTGAGGGTTGCCAGTGCCAGTACAAGTGCAATTTGCTTTTTCAATTCCTTTCGTTTGCCCCTTTCAAAAAATAATATTATATCAAGGCGGGCTGCCTTTGATATCCGTCAGTTCCCATGAACCATGCGGCGCTTGTCCTGCCGGGTCTGGCGGACATTGACGATGACCAGCAGGGTGACCACCACCACGAAGAGCAGGGTGGACAGGGCGTTGATCTCCGGGCTGACCCGCTTCTTGGCCATGGAATAGATGACCATGGACAGGGTGGAGAAGGTGGAGCCGGCGGTGAAGTAGCTGATCACGAAGTCGTCGATGGACATAGTGAAGGCGATGAGCAGGCCGTTGATCACGCCGGGCATGATCTCAGGCAGGATCACCTTTCGGAAAGCCAGAAAGCCGGGAGCGCCCAGATCCTGGGCCGCCTCATAGATATTGGGGTCAAGCTGCTGGAGCTTGGGCATGACGCAGAGGATGACGTGGGGAATGTCGAAGGTCAGGTGGGCGATGAGCAGGGTGACAAAGCCCAGGTTCCACTTGATGCCCAAGGCAGCTCCCAGTGTGCCGTTAAAGACGTTGACCGCCAGTACAAAGAACAGCATCATGGACACGCCGGTGATGATGTCCGCGTTGGTCAGGGGGATGTTGTTGATGGTGGTGACCACCGTGCGGCTGCGGCGGCGGAAGTTGGTGAAGCCGATGGCGGCTGCCGTGCCAATGATGGTGGAGATCACTGCAGCCAGAATGGAAACCGCCAGTGTGACCCACAGGGCGTCCAGGATCATGGAGTTCTGGAACAGCTCCTTGTACCAATCCAGGGTGAAGCCGGACCACACCGACCGGCTCTTGGACGCGTTGAAGGAGAACACGATGAGCACGAAGATGGGCAGGTAGAGGAACAAAAAGACCAGCAGCATAAAGAAGCGGCTGCCGATGCGCCGGGACTGTTTCACAGGAACGACACCCCCTCTTCTCCCTCGCCAAAGCGGTTCATAATGGCCATGCAGACCAGGACGATGACCATCATTACCAGGGCGATGGCGGAACCCAGCCACGGGTTATAGGTGGTCCCCATGAACTGCATCTCAATGAGGTCGCCCAGCAGCAGGCTCTTGCCGCCGCCCAGCAGACGGGAGATGACAAAGGTGGACACCGAGGGAATGAACACCATGGTCACGCCGGAGAGCACGCCGGGCAGGGAGAGGGGGAAGGTCACCCGGCGAAAGACCGTGAAGGAGTTGGCGCCCAGATCCTGGGCGGCCTCGATCACCTTGGGGTCGATTTTCTCCAGAACGGAGAGGATGGGCAGAATCATGAAAGGCAGGAAGTTGTAGACCATGCCCAGCACGATGGCCCCCTGGGTGTTGATCATCTGGAAGGGGCCGATACCAAACAGGCCCAGAAAGCTGTTGATCAGCCCCCGCTTCTCCAGCAGGAACATCCAGGAGTAGGTGCGCAGCAGGAAGTTCATCCACATGGGCAGCATGATGAGCATCATGGCCACCCGGCGCACCGCAGGACTCTCCTGGGCCAGCCAGTAGGACAGGGGATAGCCGATGAGCAGACAGATGAAGGTGGCGATGATGGCCAGTAAAAAGGAGCGCCCGAACACGCCGGTATACTGGGCCATGGTAGAGAAGTTCTCCAGCGTGAAGCCGCCGGCCTGGCTCGTGAAGGCGTAAAAGACGATGATCAGCAGGGGGGCCACCACAAAGATAGCCATCCAGATGACATAGGGAACGGCGATGCCCTTACTCTTCATCCTCGATTCCCTCCTCCGGGCCCTCATTCAGCTCGTCGTACTCTGAGCTGTAGGAGCTGTAGTCGCCGAACATACCGGAGTAGCGGCTCTTCTTCATGATGTGGAAGCCGTCGGGGTCGATCTTCACCCCAATCCTGGCCCCCACTGGGGAGAAGTCGGTGGTCTGGATGAGCCACTTGAAGCCCTTGAAGTCCACGATGATGTCGTAATGCATCCCCTTGAAGGTGACCTCGGTGACAGTGCCGGTGAGCTGGCCCTGCTCCACGGGGACAATGTCGATGTCCTCCGGGCGGATGACCACATCCACAGGCTCGTTGGGCTGGAAACCGCCGTCCAGACAGGGGAATTTCTTGCCGTACATCCCCACCACCCTGTCCTCATGCATGATGCCGTCGATGATGTTGGACTCGCCGATGAAGTCGGCCACAAAGGCGTTCTTAGGCTCGTTATAAATGTCCTCCGGGGTGCCGATCTGCTGGATCTTTCCCTCGTCCATGACCACCACAGTGTCGGACATGGCCAGGGCCTCCTCCTGGTCGTGGGTGACGTAGATGAAGGTGATGCCCATGGCCTGCTGGATGCGCTTGAGTTCGATCTGCATATCCTTGCGCAGACGCAGATCCAGCGCGCCCAGAGGCTCGTCCAGCAGAAGGACCTTGGGCCGGTTCACCAGAGCACGGGCGATGGCGACCCGCTGCTGCTGGCCGCCGGACAGAGAGGAGACCGCCCGCTTCTCAAAGCCCTTCAGGTTGACCACCTTCAGCATCTCCAGCACCCGCTCCTGGATCTCAGACTCCGGAAGCTTGACCTTCCGGCGGCTCTCTGAGTCGGTTTTTGGGATCCGAAGGCCAAAGGCGATGTTTTCAAATACATTCAGGTGGGGGAAAAGGGCGTACCGCTGGAACACGGTGTTGATGGTCCGCTTATGGGGCGGAACATCATTGATCCTCACGCCGTCAAAAAAAACGTCCCCCTGTGTGGGCGTCTGAAAACCGCCAATGATACGAAGTGTGGTGGTTTTGCCGCACCCACTGGGACCCAGCAGCGTGAGGAATTCCTGATCGTTGATGTATAGATTGATGTTGTTCAGCACGACCTCGCCGTCAAACGCCATAGTACAGTTGGCCAGACGGATCAGCTCTTTCGGCATAGATCCTCCCCCATTTCTATTCAATAAAAAATGTCAGCTCCCTCGGTTTAGTTCCCGCTGGAGTCCGCCCTGGAGGGACAGAGGACTGCCTGTGCGGGGATTCACGGATAGCGCAATCAACTATATCTGTTTACCTTAGAAATGTCAATGGATTTTGTCGAAAATATAGGGGAAATTTTACGGGAAAAATCGGGAGAAAATTTATGGAGAGACAGGGCAAAACGTCAAAGAGTCATCCCTCTGTCCGTGGCAGGGAGAAACCGGGAAAATACTCCTGTACAAAGTCCACCTCCTCCACCTGCCAGCTGCGGCCGTTGAGGGACTCCAGGGGGCCGGCGTCGGTGGTGAAGCGGAAGGAGAGACGGTAGGAGTACAGGGCCTGTCCGTGGCGGCCATACCTCCGGTTGTCCCGCTCGCTGCCATACTTCCCGTCCCCAAGCAGGGGATGGCCGGAGGCGGAGAACTGGGCGCGGATCTGATGGGTGCGGCCGGTGACCAGCTCGCACTCCACCAGAGAGAGACCGTTCCGGACGGCCAGGGTGCGGTAGAGGGTGACGGCGGTCTTGGCCCCCGGAACAGGCTTGGAGCGGACATAGACCTGCTTTTTCACCTCATCCTTCCAGAGATAGCCCTCCAGCTTTCCCTCCCGCTGGGGCATCGTCCCGTGGATCACACAGAGGTAGCGCTTTTCCAGTTCACGGTCCTTGATCTTCTGGTTCATTACCCGCAGGCCCTCGGCGGTCTTGGCGGCGATGACGATGCCGCCGGTGTTCCGGTCGATGCGGTTGCATAGGGCGGGGGCAAAGGAGTTCTCCCAATAGGGGGACCATTCCTTTTTCTGGTAGAGGTAGGCCTGGATGTGGGTGAGCAGGGTGTTGACCCGTTCGCTCTCGTCGGGGTGGACCACCAGACCGGGGCGCTTGTCCACCAGAAGGATGTGCTCATCCTCATATAAAATATTCAGCTTGGGCTGATAGAGGGAGAGAAAGGCGTTCTCCGGTGTGGGGCGGTCGAAAAACTCGTCGTTGATATATAATTGAAGGAGGTCGCCTACGGCCAGGCGCACATCCCGCTTGGAACCCTTCCCGTTGACCTTGACCCGCTTGAGCCGGATGTACTTCTGGGCCAGAGGGGCGGGGAGCAGGGGGAGGGTCTTGGCCAGCCAGCGGTCCAGCCGCTGACCAGCGTCGTTCTTTCCAATGGTGAATTCTTTCATGGCGCACCGATCCTTTTGTCTGATTTGAGCATTCTACTGCAATTCCAGCATAAAAAAATATATTTGTCAACCACAAAAAAAGGTTTGACATTTCTGTGGAGAATCAGTATAATATCTTCCGTACCATTATGCGAGTAAGGGGTCTGTATCCCCAGAGGAGGGTAACCGATGCGGCTGGATCTGCGAGACGTCATCCATAGGCCGGACGCGGAGAAGTCCTTCCAGTATCAGCTGGACCTGTCCCAGCTGGACTTTTATGGGAGAAAGCCGATTACCCGGCCTGTTGTGGCAGAGGGCAGCGTGATCAACCACGCGGGCGCCTTGGTGCTGAACGGAACGGCCCGCTCGGAGTTGGATCTGGTCTGTGACCGCTGTGGGAAGGAATTTTCCCGGGAGAAGGTCGTCCCGCTGGATAGTCTGCTGGCTGAGGAGCTGGAGAACGAGGACAGTGAGGACGAGATTTTTCTGCTGGACGGGAACGAGCTGGATCTGGACGAGGTGGTCACCACGGCCTTCGTCCTCGCGATGGATACAACAAACCTTTGCTCAGAAGACTGCAAAGGGCTGTGTGCCAAGTGCGGTGCCGATCTGAACCTCGGCCCCTGCGGGTGCAGACCTGAAGTGGATCCACGATTGGCGGCGCTTGCGCAGCTGTTGGATGATGAAACTGAGTAGTCCAAACGTGCTGATGACAGCACATTAACCGAAGGAGGTGTCACCAATGGCGGTTCCTAAGAGAAAAGTGTCCAAGGCCCGGCGCGATAAGCGGCGCAGCTCCCACTGGAAGCTGGAGACTCCCGGTATCGTGACCTGCCCCAAGTGCGGTGCCTATCGGCTGCCTCACCGGATGTGCAAAAATTGCCTGACCTACAACGGCCGTTCCTTCGGCCAGGTTGAGGCCCAGTGATTTGCGGGAAGAAAGACTGCTGTGTTGTACAGCGGTCTTTTTTCATGCCCGTTCCGGCGCATTCATCACAAAATGCTGGACTTTTCTCCCAGTTGGCGTTATACTATGACGAATTGAATGGCTCCGGATGTGTCCGGCGCGGCGGGGAGGCCCCATGTATCATCTGCTTTGGATCTTTTTTATCTACGCCTTTCTGGGGTGGTGTACGGAAGTGAGTTATGCCGCCCTCAAGACCGGGCGGTTCGTCAACCGGGGCTTTCTCAACGGGCCGGTCTGTCCGGTCTACGGCTTCGGTGTGGTCATTGTACTGTGGGTGCTGGAACCTCTGCGGGGGAACCTGCTGCTGCTCTTCCTTGGGTCGGTGGCCCTGACCTCCCTGCTGGAGTGGCTGACCGGCTTTGTGCTGGAGCGGCTGTTTCACCAGCGCTGGTGGGACTACTCCCAGGAGCCCTTTAACCTGGGTGGCTATATCTGCCTGCGCTTCTCCATTGCCTGGGGGCTGGCCTGCCTGTTTGTGGTCAAGCTGCTGCATCCCTCTGTCCTGTGGTGCATCCGAACGGTCCCTTATCCCATGGGAGTGGGGCTGCTGGCTCTCTTTTCCGCGGTCATGGCGGTGGATCTGGCCGCCACGGTGCGCACCATTGCCCGTATGAACCGGCAGCTGAGCCAGCTGGATGAGCTGGCCGCCGGCATCAAGGAGATGTCCAACGAGCTGGGGGCGAACCTGGCCGACCGGGTGCTGGACGCCGCGGAGATCGGAGACGGCCTGCGGACGGACCTCCAGGAGGAGTTGGATGACCTGCGGGAGGTTCTGGCTGCCCGCAGATCGGAGCTTCAGAATGGTCTGGAAGGGGTGCGGGACGCCCTGGACGAGGCCAAGGACTCCCTGGCCCAGCACAGATTCCAGCTTCAGATGGACCAGGCGGAGTGGCTGGAGAAGCGGGAAGAGGACCTGCGGGAGCTGTGGGCACGGCTGGATGAGGCCAGACAGAGCCGCATCTTCGGGCAGCGGCGTCTGCTGCGGGCCTTCCCGGGGATGCGGTCCACCGTCCATCAGCCCGCTCTGGAGCGTCTGCGCCGCCGGCTGGAGCGCCGTGGAAATTGAGAATTGCTTTTTTCATTATGACGTGATAGCATAATGATTATCGGATTATCCCGTCCATGATCCGGACGGCCCGGACAGAGGCGGGAGAGAAACCAGAGACAAGGGGAGACGGGTATGGAAGAACTGCTGGACCTGAAGCGGCGCCTGGAACAGGAGCACCCCGCCGACTGGCGGGAGCTGCCGGACATCGCCCTGTATATGGATCAGATCATCTCCTATCTGCCCCGCCAGCTGATCCACTTTGATGACAGCGAGGAACTGACCTCCGCCATGGTGAACAACTATATCAAGGAGGGGCTGGTGCCCCGGGCGGCTGGGAAGCGGTACGGCCCTATCCACTTGGGGTACCTGACGGCGGTGTGCGCCCTGAAAAAGGTGCTGTCCGTCCGGGATATGGGCATCCTCATCGCGGCGGGAGAGGCGCGGGACAAGACGCCGGAGGAGTTGTACCAGTACTTCTGCGCGGCCCTGGACCTGGCGCTCACGGATACGGCGTCCTCCATCGACCCCGCCGCCCAGAGGGAGGATCTGGCCCGGATGGCCCTGGACCTGGCGCTGCGCAGCTATGCGGCCCAGCTGGCCTGCGCCCGGCTGCTGGACATCCTCCAGCCTCCGGAGGAGGAGCACCGGGCCAAAGGAAAAAGGTGATGGGAAGTGCTCTGCCTCCGGCGGAGCGTGTGCCCTGTGGTATGACGATACGATCAAGGAGGTTGTGCAATGCCTGATTATGTGATCCTAACCGACTCCTCCGCCGACCTGAGTGCGGAGATGGTCCGGGAGGCCGGTGTGACCGTCCTGCCCCTGAGCTTTACCATCCAGGGGGAGACCTATGAGAACACTCCAGACAATCGGGAGATGGACCCGGCGCTGTTTTACGATATGCTCCGGGCGGGGGAGCTGGCCACCCCCTCCGCCGTCAATGTAGCGGCCTACACCGATACGGTGGAGCCCCTGCTTCAGGCGGGGAAGGATGTGCTCATCCTGGCCTTCTCCTCCGGGCTGTCCACGACCTGTAATTCCGCCGAGGTGGCGGCGGAGGAGCTGCGGGAGCGGTATCCCCAGCGGAAACTTTATGTGGTGGATACTCTGTGCGCCTCCCTGGGGCAGGGCCTGCTGGTTTGGCTGGCCGCCCGGGAGCAGAAGAAGGGACGCACCATTGAGGAGGTCAGGGACTGGGCGGAGACCCATAAGCAGGCGGTGTGCCACCAGTTCACCGTACAGGATCTGAAGTTTTTAAAGCGGGGCGGGCGGATCACGGCCACCACAGCTGTGCTGGGCTCTATGCTCCAGATCAAGCCGCTGCTCCATGTGGACCAGGAGGGCAGGCTGACCGCCGTGGGAAAGGCCCGGGGCCGTCACGCCTCCCTGAAGACCCTGGTGGACCGGATGGAAAAGACGGTGACGGATGAGGGGCGGGAGACCGTGTTCATCAGCCACGGGGACTGCCGCGGGGACGCGAACAAGGTGGCGGAGATGGTGCGGGAGCGCTTTGGGACCCGGGACGTCCGCATCAACTATGTGGGGCCGGTCATCGGGGCGCACTCCGGGCCGGGGACGCTGGCCCTGTTCTATCTGGGGACGGAGCGCTGAGCGGCTCCGGCTGACATTATCATGACATGGGGAAGGAATCGTACTATGGATGAGATCAAGTGGCTGGAGGTTGCCATCAACACCACCCCGGAGCGGCTGGATGAGATCACGGCCAAGCTGACGGCGGCGGGGATGACCGGGCTGGTCATTGAGGACGAGACGGAGTTCCAGCAGTTCCTGGAGCAGAACCGGCAGTACTGGGACTATGTGGATCAGGAGCTGATGGAGCGGATGCGGGGGGTCACCCGGGTGAAGTTCTATGTCACGGACGACGCGGACGGCCGGACCCAGTTGGAGCGGTACACCCGGGGCCTGGAGTGCGAGTACACCACCCGCACCCTGGTGGACAACGACTGGGCGTACAGCTGGCAGAAGTACTATAAGCCGCTGTCCATCGGAGAGCGCCTCTATGTGGTTCCCCAGTGGGAGCGGGAGGAGCCGGTCCCCCAGGGGCGGGTCCCCTTCTATCTGAACCCGGGGCTCACCTTCGGGACGGGGTCCCACGCCTCCACCCAGCTGTGCCTGGAGGGTGTGGAGGCCCACACCCGGCAGGGAGACCGGGTGCTGGACCTGGGCTGCGGCAGCGGCATCCTGTCCATCGCGGCCCTGGTGCTGGGGGCGGAGCGGGCCTCCGCGGTGGACATCGACCCAAAGGCGGTGGATGTGGCCTATGAGAACGCCACTCTCAACGGGATCGGGAAGGACCGCTATACTGTCCAGGCGGGGGATGTGCTCACTGACCGGGCCTTAGCGGCAGAGCTGGCCCAGGAGCGGTACCAGCTGGTGCTGGCCAACATTGTGGCCGATGTGATCATCCCCCTGGCGCCCCAGGTGCCGGGCCTGCTGGCCGAGGGCGGTGTGTTCCTTTGCTCCGGCATCCTCGACAGCCGGGCCCACGAGGTGGAGGAGGCCCTGGCCCGCAGCGGCCTGCGGGTGACCCGGAAGCGGGAGCGGAACGGCTGGGCCGCGCTGGAGGCGGTCCTGGCCTGAATGAAAGCTGAGCCTGGAACGGGCGGAGCCACCAGCTCCGCCCGTTCCTTTTGTGTGCCTGGTTGACGGCGGCGGGAAAGTGGGACATAATAGAGAAAAAGCCAAACTGGCGGGAGGAAGGAAATATGGAGTTTTATGGTACGCTTGGAGGCGCCTGCTGGGAGCGGGAGACGCTGGAGGCGCTGTTCCGGACAGGGATGACAGGTGCGCGGCTGAACCTGTCCCACACCACACTGGAGGCGTGCGCCCCCCTGCTGGAGGAGCGGTTTTGGCCCGCGGCCCGGCAGGCGGGGGTGGAGGCCAAGCTGATCGTGGACCTCCAGGGCCCGGAACTGCGGGTAGGGACGCTGAAGGAGCCGGTCTCCCTGGCCGAGGGGGCGGAGGTCCTGTTGGGCGCGGGGGGGATCCCTGTGCCCGCCGCCGCGTTGGCGGCCGCCCGGACGGGGGATGAGATCTCTCTGGATGACAGCGCCCTGCTTCTGACAGTGGTGGAGGAGCGCCCGGACGCCCTGCTGTGCCAGGTGGAGCGGGGGGGATTGCTCAAGAGCCGGAAGAGCATGGCGATCCTGGGGGTCCAGCCGGACACCCCCGCCCTGACGGAGGAGGATCGGAGGAACCTGGACTGGGTGGCCCGGTGCGGGGTGACCGATGTGCTCCAGCCCTTTGTCCGGGGGGCGGAGGACCTGGCGGTCCTGCGCGGGGCTCTGGCGGAGCGCGGCCTGGAGCGGGTGCGGGTGATGGCGAAGATCGAGAACCAGCTGGGCATAGAGAAGCTGGACGAGATCATAGATGCATCCGATGTGATCTGTATTGCCCGGGGCGATCTGGGGAACAGTATGCCGCTGTGGGAGCTGCCCGCCGCGCAGAAGGGCATCGCCGCCCGGTGCCGGACGGCGGGGCGGTCCTTCTTTGTGGTGACCCAGCTGCTGTGGTCTATGGAGCAGCGGGCGGTACCCACCCGGGCGGAGGTGTGCGATATCTACAACGCGGTGCTGGACGGCTCTGACGCCCTGATGCTGACCGGAGAGACTGCGGCGGGCCGTTATCCGGTGCAGGCGATGGAATATCTGGTGAAAACGGCCCGGAGCGCCCTGAGCACTGGGCGCGCGGGTTAGGAGGAGTAATAGAAATGAAGCAGATCTTATTTGTCAACGCGTGTATGCGTGGGCCGGAGCAGTCCCGCACCTGGCGGTTGAGCCAGGCGTTTCTGGCGGCCTGCCGGACCCGCTGGCCGGAGGCAGTGGTCAAGGAGCGGGACCTGACGGGCTGTGAGCTGCCGGTGCTCACCGGGGCGCTGGCCCAGGAGCGGGACCGGAAGGCGGAGGGGGATACCGCCGGCCCTATGTTCGAGCCGGCCCGGGAGATGGCCCAGGCCGATCTGGTGGTGATCGCCGCTCCGGACTGGGATATGACCTTCCCGGCAGCACTGAAGATCTACCTGGAGTGGACCTGCACCCTGGGGGTCACTTTCCACTACACCCGTGAAGGGGTCCAGGAGGGGCTGTGCCGGGCGGAGGAGCTGGTCTATATCACCACTGCCGGGGGCCCTCTGGAGGGGAAAAACTTCGGCTTCGACTATATAAGGG
>CEAE01017637.1_pt1 | contig 25583 bp, 24 predicted proteins | sample 554951 | NCBI WGS metagenome assembly CEAE01 (sample SAMEA3182076, study PRJEB8094) | gut metagenome | biome: human; feature: gut; material: Stool; isolation source: human stools | place: Canada | collected 2012-03-28
ATCTTTGCACCGCTTTTTAACAGAAAGCACATAAGTTTGGACTATGGTGTAATGGTAGCACAACAGGTTTTGGTTCTGTTTGTCCAAGTTCGAATCTTGGTAGTCCAACAATTTTCCAATCTGTTACAATTAAAAACCCGCAAAAAGTGTTATTTTGCGGGTTTTTTTATGTCCTTTAATAAGTTCTTCCGAAAAAAGTTGACGCTGATTCGGGAGATTTATCGGGAAACGTTATCCGGTTAAAATCAATTCTTTTTTGGAGTTCCAGCAAAAACATGGAACATGGAACAGAAAAAAAGAACTTTTAACGTTTTATTCCTGATGCGTAGGAATAAACAGAGTGATGCCGAAGCATCGTTATTTTGCCGGATAACCATCCGAGGGCAAAGATACGAATTTCCTCTCAATTGTAAAATACGGGCGCGAAACTGGAATGCAGCGGCGCAAAAGTCTACGGGAAAGACAGAAGTGGACCGGGATGCGAATACCCGCATTGAAGATATAAAACTCCTGATTGATGAAACAGTCAGAAAGCTGCATGACAAAGGGCATGAATTGACCGTTCAAAACTTCCGGCTTACCTACCAGGCACGGGAAAATGAATACGATACCATTCGCAGGCTGTTCGATTATCACGAAATTATTGACCGAAAGAACCTCCGAGAGGGGAGCTATCGTGGGTATATAGTCACCAAAAAACACCTGCTGGACTATGTTCGAATTAAGTATCATCTTTCCGATTACAAGATTACGGCTATCGACAAACCGTTTGTACAGGAATTCTTCGCTTATTTGCAGGGTTACAGAAGAGAAGGCAACATCCGTTGTGCCGTCAATGGCGCATTAAAACACATTACCCGCTTTAAACGAGTGATGAACCTGGCATTGCAAAATGAATGGATAGACAGAAACCCTGTTTGCCTGCTCAAGGTAAAGAAAACAAAAGTAGAGAAAGGATTCCTCACCGAAAGTGAGATTAAGAAGCTCGAAGAGGTGATTTTGAAACCGCATCTGGCCGTGGCAAGAGATATTTTCATGTTTTCCGTATATACCGGGCTTGCCTATGTGGACGTGTCGAAAATGACCCTTGAAAATATTGTCCAAGGTATTGATAAAAGCCTTTGGTTACAATTCAACCGACAAAAAACGGATATTCGTGTAGCGTTGCCACTGCTTGAGCCTGCCAACAGGCTTATAGAAAGATACCACAGTTATCACGAAGGGGAGAAAGCCCATCATCTCTTCCCTGTGCCAATGAATCAGGTTATTAACCGCTATTTGAAAGAGATTGCCAGCATTGCGGGCATTAACAAAGTGATTACCTTCCACATGGCACGCCATACATTCGCCACGACTATCACGCTTATGCACGGTATTCCTATTGAAACAGTCAGTAAGATGCTCGGGCATGCCTCTTTGTCTACTACACAAATCTATGCGAAGGTTATAGATAACAAAGTAATGGACGACATGGCAGCTCTCAAGGAAATGTATGCAAAGAAGGAATCTCAAAAATCACCCGACAATAAAGCCGCAAACGAATGAAAACAACCATAACCGCCAACCAGGAAGAACTGGAACTGAAAGCTATCGACAACATGATAGCGTATGAACGTGGAGACATTTCCGAACAGGAGATGGGAGAAGCAATTGCCTGCGCGCTCCATCATTATGGAAATAAAGAAGGACACCGGGAAATCGTCCTGAAAGGATGGATTATAAAAGCGATCCACGCCCTGAACAGTACGCAGTTGGCCGACCTCGACCGAATCGCTCTCAAATACGTAAATAACTAAATATACGCAGGATGAAATACAGCCAATTAATCCCTAATAATTAACCCATATAAAAAAACAGAATCATGAAAACTGAAAATGACAACATGAAAATTGTGAGATTTGAAAAGGAAGCTGAAAAAGCAGTCGCAGGACCCCAACAGGAGGAGAAAGCCCCCGGAAAGCCGAAATACAAACCCGTGGAACCTGTCATGCTCGACACCGTGCCGGAGGATGTCGTGTTCATCCGCTCCAATGACGTATGTAAATTGCTCAACATCAGTAACTCGACATTGAGAAACCTGCGTGCAGAGCACGCCATCCCATTCTACAAACTGGGCGGGACGTTCCTCTACAGCAAGGGAGAAATAATGAATTATCTCGCATCCAATTACAGTAGAAGAATCTAGAACGACATGGCAAAAACAGGATTATCATATTATCAGGCGGAAACCGACCGATTTCAAGACATCAAGGTGAAGCGCCTGAAAAAGCGGTACGGCTGCGAAGGGTATGCGGTGTACCAGTACATCCAAAACGAGATATACCGGGTTGAAGGCTGTTATATCCGTTTCACGGACGACCAGCTCTTTGACGTTTCCGAATACTGGAACATTGAAGAGGAACGGGTAGAAAAGATCATCGAATATTGTACGGAAGTGGAGTTGTTCGACGCCATCACCTGGCATACGAATCATGTACTTACTTCTGTGGATATTCAGCAGCGATACCTTGAAATCTGCCGGAGAGCCAAGAAGAAAATCGTACTGCCCGAAGACATACGGCTTGTCGAGATACAAGATGCGCCATCCGCTATGGACAGTGTGCCGCTACCTCTTTTCTCCGGTCAGGAAATCGAGACGAAAACCGGAAAAGCTGTTTATGGCTCTCCCAAAATGGATGCCAGGAGAGAGACGGCAATCGGTACCGGAAAACAGACTGCAACCAATACCGGAAAGCAGGTTGCGACCGCTGCCGGAAAAGAGACCGTAATCGCTGCCGGAGTATCTTCCGGCGCCATTATTCCGCAGAGTTCTGCGGAAATTCCTGAAACTCCGCGGAATTCTGCGGAAAAACGGCACAAAGAAAAAGAAAATAAAGAAAATTCCCCCTCTATCCCCCAAACGATTCCGTCGGCAAGGGATGAGGAGGACAACGTTTCACTCTCTCCGGACGGGAATAGGGGAAATGTTTCCGCGGAATCCTGCGGGAAACGTCCGGAACGTTCCGATGAGTACCGTTTGAAATTGCAGCGGTTGGGTAAAATCTGCTATGACCTGGGATGTTCGAAAGGAGATTTGCGGAACGTCCTGATGATAGAAAACATAGCTTTGGACGACAGTCCGATATGGCAACTGATTGAAGAGTTGAAGGCGAGTGGCGGGCGTTATTCGTTCACCGGAGACGTGTTGCCCGCCCTGCGGGGACTGGTGAAGACGGGGCGCCTGCGGATGATGGAAGAGCGCACGGATGAAGTGAAAGAGGGCGTTCATAACGTCAGGCAGATGTTATCCAGTGTCGGAGTGCCGAGCTACGACATGGACGAATTATGCGAAGAGGCGCAAGGCAAAGAATACGTCCTGCAGGAAGTGATACGGGAAATACGACGATCGAAAGGGCGGATTCTATCGGTGAGCTGCTTCATCAGGTCGCGGCTGAAAAAAGCGAAGAAAAACGAATTGCAAAAAACGGCGTAAGCCACACGGTTATGAGTGAAGATAAAAACAAGACGTCACTGTATTACCCCCGCAAAATGCGTACAGGGTGGTGCGTGGCGCACGAAGTGACTGCCGCAGGCATCACCATCGAGCGATATGGAATACACTGTCAGACGTATGCCGAAGCATACCGACGGGCGGAAGTGATGAACCAAAAACAACAGGCGGAAGCGGAGCGCACCGGGACACAAGCCGGAGAAACCACCGGGACACTGAAACCGATCGTCTCCGGAGAGAAAGGGGGTGAACGATCATGAACGAAAAAGTAAGCACCATTACGCTGCGACTGACAGCCGAAGAAGCCGCCCAACTGGAGATACTCAAAGACATCATCGGGAAGAAGAGCGGAAGCGAAGCGATTAAATACGTCGTCAAGGAATACCCCCGATTCTGTGCGCATTACAAGCAGGAAGCCCGCGAACACGGGGAACTGAAACGAAAGTATCGGGAGCAAGGCGAAGCCGTGCGGGGATTCCTGTCGGCACTCGACAGGTTGGAGAAGGCAGGCAAGGAGAAAGAGTAGGGGATGATTGCTAGCAGAATCCGCTCCGGAAGATCTTGGCCAATGAAAGATTTGCTATCATATTTTTCCGGATCAGCTGCTGCAGCTCGAAAATAGTGCTAGCAACTGTTTCATCCTGGAAGAAGCCGGGAACAAGAATTTGCTAGCAGACTACTGCCCACACACTGCACAGGAACACATTTTTTTTCTTATACATCTCCCAGGATGCGGACGGATGGCAGGCAAGAAATTTCAGATAAAAATACCGCACGACGTAGGAGCGCAGGATATTTTTATCTGAAATAGCGTAGCGGTTCTTGACTGACAGGCGGCTGTGGCCTATCTTTGTAGAAGAAAAGAGGAAAAAGACGTTGTAAAAACGTAAGGTGCCCAGTAAAACGCCATCCATTTGTAAATACTTGCAGTTGATGGCTTGCAGTTGATGGCTTCTACAGATTCCGGCAGATACTTTATATTGCGTGCATTGTTCGTCTGATTGCTCCCCGTGCCGCCGTGTGGTTCGTGGCAATGCGTGCAGCGGGAATACCGCCGCCCACACAGCCCCGTCCCCCGCAGCAGCCCTCCGTCAGTGTTTAATCGGAACATTCCTTCACCGGCAGCTTTTCTCGGCAAGGGCAGTGTTTCTGTGCACCGTGCCGCTTTCCTTGCTTTCCCGTAGCCGTCGGACTGGCGCAAAGAAAGCCGCCCTCCGGCAGTGTTTCTATGGAACATTCTTGGGGGAAGTCTCCCCAAAAGTTACTCCAGCGTATAACAGGCGAGGCTGGCAAAGTGGGTGATTACGGAAGTTACTCCCGCCTGACATATTCGGCTTCGGCTCCCGCTCACACCCCGGCATAGCCGGACTACAAGCGACAGCCTATGCGGTGGTAGCCCATGCGGCACGGGTGACAGTTGCGATGCCCGGTGCGGTTTCGCTCCGCCCGGCACTAACGCCGGGACTAAGGCGAGAATCCGCTACCTCCTTTCGTCTGACTATAGGAACGGAAGTGTCAGCCGGAAGTGCAGCCATGCGGTGCGTGCTTCCGGTGTTATTTTGGCATGAGCGGGTTTGACTGCATGAACTAGAGGCGGCGCAAGCTTCCGCCGCCGTGCTGACGTGATGCTGCTGCGCCGTGGTCTTCCGGTGTTTCTAATGGCGGGCAGTGTTTGCGCAGGAAATCCGGAAGAGCAATTATGTTTAATAAGTGGCGGCCCGTTCCGTAGTCCGCCCTTTTATTCAACATAACAGCATCTTCCAGATGTTCCTGCTGATTGGGAGGTTTCCTTTGTTTCAGGAACTGGCTGGAAGTTACTCCGTTTTATGTCCACCCTTGCGGACTGCGCCATGCGGAATGTATTTCCTGCGAAATGCCGGAACTCATCGGCGGTCGGCTTCGCCGTCCGCTCCATGAAGCGGGGCGAAACGCCCCGCCGAAAAGTTACAGACAAAAGAAATTCGTGACAATTGCTCAAATATCACAACTTTCCTCTGCCAACAAACATATATAACCATATATACCAAGTATACAGGTGACAATCAGCCACTAAAAAGCCTATCTTTACAACTGTAAACCAACACTATAATTATGTATACCAACGTGCACCTACAAAACAACTGCCAAAGTCTGGCCAACCGTAGCTATGGCTTTAAAGAACTGGCCGTCCTCTATTTCCCGAATATCGCACCCGCCTCCGCTTCCATCCGCCTCAAACAGTGGATAAAGGACGACACCGAACTACTCGAAGCATTGCAGGAAACAAACTACCAGCTAAGTAACCGCATCCTCACCCCCAAACAAAAGGAACTGATAACCATCTCTTTCGGCTCACCCTTTTAAGCCGCAGCGCAGCAGCTCCCACGGCTACAGCCCAACCTACTCCGCTAGGGGAACGCCCAGCGGCAAGGGGGAAGAGCACTTCCCCCGACAAGCGCCTCCCCCAAAGGGGGACGGAAGGGGGGTAGAACAAGAATACACAACTAAAAATCACCCACAAAAACAATGATTAAACAAAGAAACATCACCCTCATTGTGGTGCACTGCACCGCATCCCGTTGCACAAGCAACCTCACCCCGGAAGCCCTCGATTCCATGCACAAACGCCAAGGCTTCACCGAGTGTGGCTATCACTATTACATCACCAAAGACGGAACGATACACCACATGCGCGACATTACCCACGTCGGCGCCCACGCCAAAGGCTACAACACCCCCTCAATCGGAATAGCCTACGAAGGCGGTCTGAACGCTGCCGGACGTGCCTCCGACACCCGCACCGCTGAACAAAAGCAAAGCCTCGAAATCCTTCTCCGCTTCCTGCTGCTTACCTACCCGAAAGCCAAGATTTGCGGTCACCGCGACCTCTCGCCCGACCTCAACCACAACGGAACCATAGAACCCTGCGAGTACATCAAACAATGTCCCTGCTTCGATGCGGCTACCGAATACGAGTGTTTAACGGTAAGCGGTGAACGGTGAGTGATGAACACGCAGATACACGCATGAAAGCGTAGCCACTAATCGTTAACCGTTCACCGTTCACCGTTCTCTTCTACCTTTGCCGGCAACAATTAAAAAGGAGGTCATTATGAAACCATTTTGGAGAAACACGTTGCGAGTACTGAAAGTTATCGGTAAAATTTTCGTTTGGTTGACAGGTGCAGACAGCCCTGTCAATGAGAGCGAGAAGAAAAACGATTAACGGGATAGTGACAAATGATTTATGCTATGCAACAACCGGCACAGCCATTAACCACGGATCATTTACCCGTCAATCACTCGAATCTCCCCTGTTTTGAGGGCTGCGGAATACAAACCGCAGCCCTTTTTTCATGCACATAATTGCATGATAAGACACGTATCATCATAGATAAGAACATACGCCCGCACGCCCACGCACGTATCATGTAGATTTGCAACATTATTAATCATTAAAACACTAATAAACATGTCAATTCAAATCAAACCCGCTTTGCGCAAAAATCCGCAGGACAAAGCCGCCGCAGCAAAATACTACCCGCAGGTAGTGCTCGCTCCGGAAATGAAACAGAAACAAATCGTTGAACAGATCGCAGACCGTTGTACACTGACCGGCTCTGACATCAAAGCGGTGCTCGACGCACTGATGACAGTCATCATGCGCAACCTCGCCAACGGTTCACCCGTCCGCTTGGGTGATCTCGGTTCTTTCCGTCCTTCCGTTTCCGGTAAAGGTGTCGAGGATGCCAGCAAGTGTGGGGCAAGCAGTGTGAAAAAAGCAAGTGTTATCTATGTTCCTTCCGCTGAAATCAAAGAAGCTGTCAGACAGTATTCTTTTACCAAGGCAGGAGTAGCCGCAGCTGCTGAAGAAGGCGACAATGGAGGCGGAGAAATTCCTGACCCCGACCAAGGCGGAGAAGCTCCGGACCCGGCAGCTTAAACAATGACCGGTAACGAAGAAACGCCTGCCACCGCATTTTTTTCGTTTCGCACATTGCAAACCCATCAAGAAAAAAGCCCGATGAATGAGAAATCATTTCACCGGGCTTTTCATTTGCGGGTGTTTGGTGAACGGAATATGCTTCTGAAAGCCTCATAGAAAACATCAGGAGTTTTTCGAAAAACGTCTGACGAAATAAAAAAAACGTTTGATGAAATAAAAAAAACGTCTGATGATTTTTTGAAAACATCTCGAAGGGTTTCAAGTACGTTTTTACTTCTTTTCCGGCTGTTTTCGGGTGTTTTACGTTTTATTCCTGTATGATTTCATCTGTAAATAAACGTAGTGACACAGACAGAAACGCAATTATCTATAAAGCGATGGGAAGGGATAAATGATAAGTTGGCTGTTTTACAGCGTATTTTTCCTCTTTTCTTCTACAAAGATAGGTCACGGCCGCCCGTCAGTCAAGAACCGCTACGCTATTTCAGATAAAAATATCCTGCGCTCCTACGTCGTGCGGTATTTTTACCTGAAATTCCTTGCCTGCCGTTCATCCATGCCCTGGGAGATGTAGATGAAAAAAGGAAAAAAAATGTGTTTCTGTGCAGTGTGGGGCGGTTAGCGAGCAGCTTTTGATAACAATGACAGATGCCGATGCCAATATGTGATTCTTTCATTTCTTACCGGATTTTGATTAAAACGGAAGGTCATCTCCAAGTGCCGGGCGGCAATCTCTTACCGTAAACTTGTTTACTTCAAAGGATTTGATGGAGCAAAGAACATAAGATTTTCTATTCAAAGATTCTGCTAACCGTTTAGCCTCTGTCTCTGCACTTGTCAGGTCGCTGTGTTTATACGCCGGGGTATGTTCACCTTCTACGTATACCATAAAAAAGAAATCTTCTTTTTCGCTCATCATATTTCTGTTGTCTTGTATAAGACTTCAAATTTACATTTTATTTTGTGACATTGGGGCAATTGTCACGGATTTCCTTTGTCCGTTATTTCCCGGCGGGGCGTTCCGCCCCGCTTCGCGGAGCGGACGGCGAAGCCGACCGCCGATGAGTTCCGCCATTTCGCAGGAAATACAGGCATCCGCGAAAGATCGGAAACCCGTCAGGCTTGGGACTGGCAGGAGTAACTAAGGGGCGGTGGTCGGGGGCGGCTGCGCCTTTTGCGCCCGCCACCCCGCACGCTACGGAAAGGGCGGTAAAGGCGCTGACCGCTGTGGTGGCGTTAACCGTCCGCATGGCGTAGTCCGCAAGGGTGGACATAAAACGGAGTAACTTCCAGCCCGTTCCTGAAACAAAGGAAACCTCCCAATCAGCAGGAACATCTGGAATGCGCTGTTATGTTTAATAAAAGGGCGGAATCCGGAACGGTTCCGTAACTTATTAAACATAATTGCCTATTCCGGATTTCCTGCGCAAAAGCTGCCCTTCACTAGAAAAACCGGAAGACCACGGCGCACGCAGCATCACGTCAGCACGGCGGCGGAAGCTTGCGCCGCCTCTAGTTCATGCAGTCAAACCCGCTCAATCATAAACACCGGAAGCCCACGCCGCATGGCTGCACCTCGGACTAACAGCCCGTTCCCATTGTCAAACGCAAAGAGGTAGCGGATTGAGCCTTAGTCCCGGCGTTAGTGCCGGGCGGAGCGAAACCGCACCGGGCATCACAGACGTCCCACCGCACACAAGAGTAACTCCAAAGGACCTTCCCAAAGCAACGTTCCTTAGAAACGCTGTCAGAGGGCGGCTTGGTGGGTGATTGTGCGGCTATTAGCCGCGCTTCATCCCACCAAGAGGCACGGCGAGTAAAACACTGCCCTTCCCAGATACACTGTCGGTGAAGGAATGTTCCGATTAAACACTGACGGAGGGCTGCTGCGGGGGACGGGGCTGTGTGGGCGGCGGTATTCCCGCTGCACGCATTGCCACGAACCACACGGCGGCACGGGGAGCAATCAGACGATACACCGCAAGCAAGAGTAATTACACCAATTACCCGGCAAAAAAACAACTTCCGGAGAAACTGTTGCTATCATGTACCTGGTGGGATCTTCGCTTCATCAAGCTTGGCCATCGAAAAACTGATAGCAAAATCCGGCAGCCGGCTTCTTCCAGGACGAAACATTTGCTAGCAAATATCCGCAGCTTGAGCGGCGTGTCCGGAAGAATTTGCTGACAATTATCCAATCTATTGAAACTGGAATAAAATCAGACAGCCACGGATTCGCTTTTCAGGATAGAAATATCCAGTGCCTTTTCAATTTTATAGAGCGTTTCCAGCGATAGATTTTCGCGTCCTTTCAATACCTTTGAAATATACTGTCGGCTACAACCCATTTTGTCTGCCAACTGATTTTGATTTATTCCCAACGCTTCCATTCTATCCAGCATCTGCATGGCTATTTCCTGTGAATATCGCAGCCAGCTATCATTAGCGTTCATGTATTCGAATACTTCACGCCATTTGCACGGTGTTGGAGAGGCATGTTTTTCCAGCCTCTTTATGATTTTATTTGCTTCATCATTCATATACTGTTCCTCCTTTTATTATAATTCACTTATATAATCAATAAACCCGTCATCATCAATAATGTTTTCTTCCAGCAAAAAACGCCTCACTTTATCCATTTTCACCAGTTCTTTCCTGGTATGCTCTCTTTCCTGCATTGTTGCCGTCAGTTTGATAGCCCCTCCGGTAATGATATAAACGCCGGGCGTCAATTTAATCGCATACAGGCGTAGCCATGACGGATGACTGACCATATTCTTTAAGCGTGCTTTTTCTTTTTGTAGCATTACGTCCGATGCCTGATTATTGTCCAACGGGCGGAATATTTTGCTCAAATCAGCCTCCGGCGACAGGTCTAACATGATACACCTCAACATCTTACTATCGGCTACGGTATCCCTGATGGCTTGATTTATATCGGTGATTTTAAAGTATGCGCTAAGGTCGTTAATATTCTCCTTAAAGAAGGAGCGCAACCAAACCACATCCGTCCAGTCATAAAAGGCTTTCATGAACTCATTATTTTCCTCGCCATCAAAGCGTACAGACCACAATCTTTTATCACTGGTAATATCGTCAAATATCATATATGTTTTCCTCTTTTGTTATCACAAAGGTACAAAAAAGAATCGAGAATGTCAACTTAAAGGTTGACATTCTTCTCTATTATAATCATTTTTTAGGATTTAGGAATTGTATGTGAATGATAGACGGTAGTATCAGTATCCCAGTCGTTAATTTTATCATTCGTATTAATTTGTAGGCTGTCAATAGATTTTTTCTGATGAGTTATTTCCGGTTGTTCGCAACTTCCTACCAATTGTATAATGAAGATTATTCCTGCTATAATGATTCCCGCTATAATGTTATTGATAACATTTCTTTTTAAGCCTCTCATATAAGAGTTTTGATACCTGTAATTTTGCATAATTTATATTTTTTATGCTGTGAAGTTAATAAATTAAATGCAATATTTATCACTATTTGTCACTTTAATTAGGTTTATCTGATTAAAAACAATACCTTTGTGATATAATTAAATCGGACTTTGAAAAAGAATTGATACGGGTTTTGGCTTTTATCGGGGACTAATTCGGGATACACGTATAACTGCTGAAACGTAATACATTGGAATATAGCATATATGAGGAAACATGTTTGTTTCTTGGTAGTCCAACGAAGAAAAGCCCTGAAAGAGATATCTTTCGGGGCTTTTTCTTTTTTTGTGGATGCAAAGTCACTTCTTAAGTCATTAGAACGTTCACATACGGAACAACAACATGATGATTTCTATAGTTTGGTTGCAAAAACGGAGGAAGATGCCTTGAAGAAGTATCTCTCTATTAGGATGTAAGAAATTTGTTATAGCTTATTTGTACGTAATATTGACTGTTTCGATGTTTGTCCTACTCATATTTGAATAGACTTCTATATTGTTAGCAATAATATATTTACAGTTCTATAATAAATCCGAATACTGTTTTTAATAAATAGTGAGAGAGTTTATTAAGAACGGTATCTGAGTTTATTAGAAACTATTTTTAGAGAATTATTGGAATATGTGGGATTTATATATACAAAATGGGAGAAAATCAATACTGATTTTCTCCCATTCGGTTCTTCCATATATGGAAATATATGTTTTGATAATGTGTTATTATGTCTTGATTTTTATATAACTCATATTGCTTTTTTCTTTTTCTGTTCCTCAAAGATACAAAATAAAAAGAGGAAAGTCAATAGCTAATCTTATTTTAATGGAAGTATAAGCAGAAAACGTGCACCATTGGTGTAGCTCTTGTCTACTTTAACTTCTCCATGTAACCGTTCGGCTATGGTACGGCATATATTTAGTCCCAATCCTGATCCCTGTTTGAACTCATCCAGTTTCTTGAAGCGTTCGAATACACTATCCATCTTATCAGCAGGAATGCCCGGCCCGGTGTCGCTGACAGAGAACGTGATTCTGTCGGGATACTCGGTCAGTGAACAATGCAGATGGATTTCCCCTTTTTCTGTGTGCTTCTCTGCGTTGGTAAGGAAGTTGATAAGCACTTGTTGCAGGCGTTGTTCATCTGTGGTGATCTGGAAATCGTCTGCCACTTCGGAGGTATAATAAAGCTTCACTCCTTCCGCTTTTCGATCCATTACGGTAGAGAGTATGAGCCTGCACATTTCGTTGCAATGGCAGGAAGTCAGGTTCATGGTGTATTTGCCGCTTTCCAGTGCGGAAAGGTCAAGAATATCGTTGACAAGCGTGGTGAGCAGTTCGGAGTTGTGTTGGACGAGCGAGCTGAATTCTAGCTTTTCTTCATCTTCCAATGGCAGATCCGGGTTGGATAATAGTTGTGAGAATCCTACGATGGCATTGAGCGGGGTACGGATTTCGTGGCTCATGTTCTGCATGAAATGAGTCTTCATCTTGTCTGCCTGTTCGGCACGGTCGCGGGCAATCGTCAGTTCTTCGTTCTTCTCTTGCAGTTGTCTGATTGATTTTCTGCGTAGATAAAGGTAGAGCGTGAGGGCTATGGCAAAGAAACAGAAGAATATCAGGATGAATTTCAATATCATCAGCTGGCGTTCGGATTCTGCCTGTTTAGCTACCATAAGACTCTGTGTACGTTCGGTTTCCGCTTTGAATTGTGCGAGCTCCAGGTTACGGTTTTTTAGTAGTAGCTCGTTATTTTCGGCGTTCATCTTCTCGATTTCCACTTGCGATTTCGTTTGCTGCAGTTCGAGCGTTGTCTTTTGCAGGTTTAATTGTGTGTTTTCCAGTTGCAAGGCTTGCGCTTTTCTTTTCAGTTGTTCGTTGCCGATACGCACATTCAGTTCCGACAGGTCGGCAGTCTGTATGAGTTGGTTCAGAGAATCCTGTAAACTCTGGAGCTTCTGAAGCGCTTGGTAAGCGTCTTTGTACTTCTGCTCTTTTGCGTAAATATTTGCCTGAAAAGCTATTCTCTCATGTAAGATAGAGGTGGAGTCGGCGAGAGCATGCGCTTTATCATATTGTTGGTTGAGTATATAATTGTATATCTTCAACTTATTCAGTTCATTCCTTCTGGTTTCACCATGTTTTTCGGTCGCTTTTAAACATTCCTGATAATAGCTTTTGAACTCTTCCTCCCTGTCGAGCGCGTATAAAAGTGTGCATTTGCGCAGCATACAGGCGTATTTGTTGGTTGAAGTCTTGGCACATTTGATCCCTTTCTCAGCATTCTCGTAGGCTGCTTCATATTGCTTCAGGTTTTGTTGGAGCATGGATATGTTCCAGTATATATAAGACAAATCCTGTTCAGGGAGTTTCTCCTGTGTGTATACCAGTGATTGTTGGTAGTAATCCAGTGCCGTCCGGCATTCTCTGCGCGCAAAGTAAATGTTTCCCATCATTCGCAGGCAAGTGGAGATACCGTAGGGATAGTCGTCGGCAAATGCCTGTTCTTTAGTCAATTCAGCCTCCTGGAGCGCACGCAGGGTATTACCTGTGTTCATCAGGTAATTAACTTTGTAGATGCTGCCAAAGTAGTAATATTGCAGGTAGTTGTTCTTTCGGGATATCTCCTGAAGCCTGCTGATTGCTTTCTCCAGTAATTCCGTTTTCCCATTATTGAAATAGTAGATTACCGGAATGGTAAGAGCGAGGCATTGTGCCTTTTTATCGTTGATCCGGATGGCTTTGGTATAGATAGTATCAGCTATTTCCAGTCCGGTTGCGTTGTTACGGTGTTTAGTTGCCTCCTCATAAAGTAGATAAAGAGAGTGGTCTATCTTGTACGGATTGTCCTGCGCCTTGGTTGGAAGGAGAGATCCGATAAAGGTGAACAACAAACATATACTGATATACCTGACTATTTTCATCTTGATTACTATGGATTTACAGTGTTCTTATTGTTTATTTATGGCATTGTTATATTCGTATTCTTTGGCGGGAATCACCCACATCCAGTTGTTGGCGTCTTCCGGGTTGATAGTTACGGCTGCGTTGGTCATGTAGTTTCCTCCGTCTTCGAAGGTGTGGCGTACGATGGTGTCTTTGCGCCGTTTGAAGTCAAACCAGCTGAATCCTTCGCCCCATAGTTCGATGCGGCGGTAGAACTTTATTTCGTCGAGCAGTGCCTGACCGCTCTTGTCGCAAGTATATTGAGGGTCGCGTCCGCTGTCGCGGATCAGTTCTTTCAGTAATTGCCTTGCTTCCGCTTCTTTTGAAGGCGTCAGGTGGCAGTTGGCTTCTGCTTCGATGAGATACATCTCCGAACTGCGGAAAAGATTGAAAGGCATGGCACCTACTTTGTCGATACACTTAAATTTGAACGACATATAAGCGTATATTTTTGCCGAAGTATTCAGGTCGGGATGCAACCCTTGGGCGTAACTGGTGAGTGCACTTCCGCCCAGACCATTGTTTGTTATACCACCCGTGTTATAAGTATATTCGAGCGGATCGAGAAAAAGTCCCCTGCGGATATCACTTTCCGGTAATGCATCGTACAGTTCACGGTTGATACAGGCCGGATAAGTGCATACAAGAGTAGAGGAGGAGTTGTATGCAAGGCGTGCGGCGAGGGATGAGTTTCCCAGCGATTCTTCTTCACTGTCATAGATACTCCATATCCATTCGCGGTTGACGGTACTGAATCCGTCGAAATATTCATCGGCATTCATAAGCGGATAACCGGCACGTGCTAGTGCAGCGTAATGGGCGGCAGTACTCCAATCCTCACGGGTGAGTGCGGCACGGGCATAGGTGGCGTAAGCGGCATTCACATTGATTTTGTGATTCTCGTCTTCTTTGCGGGCAATTCCGGATGCCTGATAATAGGTGATGGCCTGGTTAAGGTCGTTGTAAATCTGTTCGTAACAGGCCAGCATAGAAGAAAGAGGACAGTCGCCGGTAGAAGATGTATTGAGCCGGAGAACCACCCCTTCAGCACTGCCGTTTTGCGAATCGCACCAGCGTGGCGAGTAGAACTGCAGCAGTTGCAGGTAACAATAGGCACGGTAGGTTAGTGCCTGCGCATAAATATATTTGAATTTATGACTACCTTCGGGGTCGACATAATTTATAATAGCGTTGGCATTACTGATTACTTTGTAGTAATAATGCCACATATACTCCGTGTAACTACTGGTAGGTATGGCATGAGAAGCCCCGTTGAATATCGTATAGAAATTGTTGCGGGGACAATACATGTCAGCCCCCTGATACTCGGCATACATCAGTTTGACAGATCCTTCACCGTTGAATGACACGCCATCGAGTTTATTAGTGGGGTAAGTGGTTTTCATCAACTTCTCCAATCCGCTGACAGCATAGGCAGCGTACGCTTCATCCTTGAATAAATCGGCAGGAGATACCTGATTGGTAGGGGCGGTATCCAGATAGTCGCTGGCGCAGGAGTAACACAACAGCGTCAGGAGCAGGCAGAATCCTATGGAGTGATTCAGGAATTTCATGTGTATGGCTTTTTTCTTCATAAGGCTATAAGTTAATGTTGACTCCGAACGAGAAAACACGGGCGATACTCGTATAATTGTTGACGATTCCGTCAAAGGTCTGTACCGGGTTCAGTCCTTTGCGTTTGCTGAACAGGGCGACATTCTCTATGGCAGCATGCAAGCGGATGCCGCCGAGTGTCAATCGTTTGCTCCATGTGGCGGGCAGCCGATAGGAGAGGGTGATGTTCTTGATGCTTAGATAGTCGCCGCTTACAATATAGCGTGTAGATGCTTTCTGACTGTTATATCCATTGATCGTTGCATCCAGATTCACTTGCGGAATACCCGATGGATCGAGACGGTTGGGCGATGTGGGCGTCATGCCTTCAGGGATTGCTGTCCATGCATTCAGTAAATCGGGAGTCAATGAATGTACGCCTACCGATGTCAGAGTCTGATAAGGCTGGTCGAAGACTTTGGAACCGCAACTGAAAATCATCAGGGCGGACAGAGTCAGGTCTTTCCAGCGGAGAGAGGTGGTGACCGAGCCGTTTATCTTCGGTAATGAACTGCCCGACCAGTCTTTGCGTGCATATCTCGGGTCGCCTGTATAATATTGTCCGTTGATGTCTACCCAACTGTCTGTCGGAATCGGATTTTTGCCTTCGGTGCTCTCTTCTCCGTTTACGGGTGTTTTTCCATCCTCTCCGGCAATGTAATAAGCGTTGAAGTCCGGCAGATATACACTGCGACCTGTCATCTGGTCTATGCCAGCATACTGGTATAGCCAGAATTCATAAATGCTGTGTCCCTCTTTGAACTTCTGGAAATCTCCGTTCGTAATTCCCTCTTCCCGATCTTTATCCGGCAGTTTTCCGATCTTGTTTTTCACTTTGGAAAGGTTCAAACCTACATTCCATTCCCATTCCCGGTTGCGGATGATATCCCCGTCGGCAGAGAATTCCCATCCTTTATTGGAAACGTCTCCAATGTTTCGCCAGACGGTGGAAAGGCCTGTCGATGAGTCAGTGGCACCGGCAGATAGTGGTTGGATAAACTTGAACAGCAAGTCGTCCGAATGCTTGTTATAGTATTCGAAACTTAGGTTCACACGGTTGAAAAGACGAGTTTCCAGACCGATATTCAGCGAAGAATTCGTTTCCCATTTCAGTTCCGGGTTTTCGTTCTGCACTTTGTAGTAAGCGGCTTCTCCACCGTTGACGGCAGAGCCGTAGAGAGACATCCACTGGTACAGGCCGTTGCTGCTTCCGAAGTTATCGTTTCCCACTTGCCCGTAAGAAACCCGTAACTTGAGGCGGTTCAGCCACGACACGTTTTTCAGGAACGCTTCGTTGGAAAGCATCCAGCCGATACCTACGCTCCAAAAGTTACCCCAGCGATGGTCTGTATGGAAGATGGAGGAACCGTCGCGCCGGAAAGAAGCTTCGGCAAAATAAGTTTCGTTGTAGTCATACCGGGCCCGTGTGAAGTGACCCTCTGTACGATAGGTGTCTTTATATCCCTCACTGTAAGTTGTGGTGGTGAAATTTGAAAGTTCGTCTATTCCGGGAAAGCTCTCATTCTTTTTCTGTATGGCGTCGAAATTAAGCTTGTAATCATAGTTCTCGTGCCCCACCATCCATTCTACGAAATGCCTGCCGAACTGGTGTTTCCATGCCAGTAGCTGTTGCAGGGTGTATTCCTTATATTCCTGATCGATCTTGCTGATAAAACCAGTGTCCTTGTAAGCGCCTATTTCCGCATTTCCGTATTGGCTGTCCTCGATATTGCGCAGGCTGATATTGCCTTTCAATGAGAATGTAAAATCGCGTAGGAAAGAAACGTCCACATAGGCATTTCCTTGCAAGGTATTGGCAGCGTTCCACAACTTGTTCTTTTCGCTTTCCCACAGTAGATGGCGTCCATTGCTGGCGGCATCCGATTCCGAACGGCTTTCCGAACCGTCATCATATTGTTTTCCGCCTTCTTCGTTCAGGATATAATCTCCTTTGGAATGAAGCAATGAGCCGTCGCTGGCAAATACATCCTCTGTATAGTGGAGGTGCACCGGATAGATAGGTGCTATTCTCCGTGCAAAGTAAAATGCATTCGACAGGTTATTGGATTGCGCACTTCCGGCGGCTCCTATATCCCAGTTCGTTTTCTGGTGAGTGCCTCCGAGCGACAAGCCCGTTTTTAGCCATGGGCGTGGGGTGAAGTCAGCGTTGAGTGAGCCGCTAAGACGATTGAAATCACTTTTCCTGGTATATCCGTCTTCATTAAGATAGCCTAGCGAGAAACGGATCCGGTTCTTTTCATTGCCGGATTCTCCGCTTAGGTTGTATTCCTGGCGGTGACCGTTACGTGTGTAGGGAGAATACCAGTCGAGATCGTCCTTATATCCGTCCAGTATCCGGGCGTCGGATGCCAGATGACCGTTTGCATCGAAAAGGGCATTATCGGCTTTGTTATAGATGTTGATTCCTACTTTGCTGATAATGTCATTGTTGGTGGCGATGGTCGCTTCTTCGGGACTACTGCCGTTGCTGATAAGCTGGTTGCGATACCCCTGCCACATCGTTTCCATGAATTGATTGGCATTCATACGCTCGTAATCACCCTGGCCGCGTGCGCTGAATCCGTGGCGAATATCCAGTTGAAGGGAAACTCCCTGTTTCTTCGCCTTTTTGGTGGTAATTAAAATCACGCCATTCGAAGCCCGGCTACCGTACAATGCGCATGAAGCAGCATCTTTCAGTACGCTGACACTTTCTATGTCTGCCGGATTAAGATCGGTGATCCATCCCGTATAGGGCATACCGTCTACCACGTAAAGCGGCTTATTGCTTCCGTTCACCGAACTGTATCCCCGGATCCGGACTTCCGCTTCGATTCCAGGCTGCCCCACTCCGTCAATTATCTGTAGCCCCGGTACTGCTCCGTTGAGCACGGAGATTACAGAACTGACCGGACGCATTTCGATTTGCTTACTGTCCACTACGGAAACAGCCCCGGTAATTGATCTTTTGAGGGCAGTGCCATACGCTACCTGCACTACTACTTCATCCAGTTCGTTCACGTTCGGACGCAACCGGATTTCCATCATATTATGCCGGGCAGGCACTTCGATAGTTTGGTATCCTATGTAAGAAATAACCAGCATTTGCTGTCCGGGGAGGGTTTGTTGGAGGGTAAACTTCCCATCCAGATCTGAAATACAGCCTTGCCGACTGCCTTTCACTGTGACGAAAGCACCTGTCAATGGTTCCCGGCTTTCCTCATCAATGATGATTCCTGTTATATTTTTTGTTTGGGCAAAAGCTAGGTTAATGGATAGAAGCATGTAAATACATATCACTCCTATCTTTATTAAAGTATCTTCTGTCCGTCCTTTAATAATTGTCATAAGTTGTATATCTTGACGTATTTGTTGATTTTGCTTGCTTATTTAAACATTTACAAAACTAATATATTATAATTAGTGTTATAATACATTGCCTCCTATTTATGCAATTTTAACGGTGTAGACTGCTAATTATTAGCTGAATTGGCAAATTAGATGCTTTTTCTTGTTCCATATTTTATATTATTTGCTCTTGCGGCTCGAGAGATAGAGGCTTCTTTCTTTTTTTCATTGCATTAAGTAGAAATCTCTCCCAAAACGTATTATAGTTCGTTAAAAAAGTATACATTGCACGGATTCTGGACATTTTTGGTGGATAATTGGAACAAAATTGCAAGGTAAACCCGTTTTCTTTTGCTATTTTTGCATCGTGTACGTAAACGAAGTGCACGTAGAATAGAGAACTTATTCAATAACTATAAATAAATAAGGTATGAAAACGAACTATGAAATTCGCTATGCTGCGCATCCGGAAGATGCAAAAAGTTATGATACAACAAGAATTCGCAGAGATTTCTTAATCGAAAAGATATTTGTCCCCAATGAAGTAAATATGGTATATTCCATGTACGACCGTATGGTGGTAGGTGGTGCGCTTCCGGTAGGAGAGGTGCTGACGCTCGAAGCGATTGATCCGCTGAAAGCTCCGTTCTTCCTCACCCGTCGCGAAATGGGTATCTACAATGTTGGCGGTCCCGGTATTGTGAAAGCAGGCGACGCAGAGTTCGAACTGGACTATAAAGAAGCTCTTTATCTGGGTTCGGGCGACCGCGTAGTGACTTTCGAAAGCAAAGACGCTGCTCATCCTGCTAAATTCTACTTCAACTCACTGACTGCACATCGCAATTATCCCGACCGTAAGGTGACGAAAGCCGATGCCGTAGTAGCTGAAATGGGTTCTTTGGAAGGTTCCAATCACCGCAACATCAATAAGATGCTGGTGAATCAGGTGTTGCCTACCTGCCAGTTGCAGATGGGTATGACGGAACTCGCTCCGGGAAGTGTGTGGAACACGATGCCGGCACACGTACACAGCCGTCGTATGGAGGCCTATTTCTATTTCGAAATTCCCGAAGATCATGCTATCTGCCACTTCATGGGTGAGGTAGGCGAGACGCGTCACGTATGGATGAAAGGCGATCAGGCCGTTCTTTCACCCGAATGGTCAATCCACTCGGCTGCTGCTACCCACAACTATACCTTTATCTGGGGAATGGGTGGCGAGAACCTCGACTACGGCGATCAGGACTTCTCGTTAATTACAGATTTGAAATAACAACTACAATAGTTTTCCTAATTTAATAACAAAAAGAATTATGAATCAGTTTTTGAATTTTTCTTTGGAAGGTAAAGTAGCTCTCGTTACAGGTGCTTCTTATGGTATCGGATTTGCTATTGCTTCTGCATTTGCAGAACAAGGTGCTAAAGTTTGTTTTAACGACATCAATCAAGAGTTGGTAGACAAAGGTATGGCTGCTTATGCTGCAAAAGGTATCAAAGCTCACGGTTACGTATGCGACGTGACAGACGAACCGGCTGTTCAGGCGATGGTTGCTACGATTGCAAAAGAAGTAGGTACAATTGATATCCTTGTAAATAACGCAGGTATTATCCGTCGTGTTCCTATGCACGAGATGGATGCTGCTGATTTCCGTCGTGTAATCGACATCGACTTGAATGCTCCGTTCATCGTTGCTAAGGCTGTTTTGCCGGCTATGATGGAAAAACGTGCAGGTAAGATCATCAACATCTGTTCTATGATGTCTGAATTGGGTCGTGAAACTGTATCTGCTTATGCTGCCGCTAAGGGTGGTTTGAAGATGCTGACTCGCAATATCTGTTCTGAATATGGTGAATACAACATCCAGTGTAATGGTATCGGCCCGGGTTACATCGCTACTCCGCAAACTGCTCCTCTTCGTGAGAAACAAGCAGACGGAAGCCGCCACCCATTCGATTCATTCATCTGCGCTAAGACTCCTGCCGGTCGTTGGTTGGATCCGGAAGAACTGACAGGTCCTGCCGTGTTCCTTGCTTCTGAAGCTTCTAACGCTGTTAACGGTCACATTCTCTACGTAGATGGTGGTATTCTTGCTTATATCGGAAAACAACCGAAATAATGTGAGATAGAAGAGATTCCGGTAAGGTGATAGAATGGCAAAGAGCATCCTCTTTTCATCTGTCACCTTATTTTTTATTATTCCCTTTGCAGGAGCTATATGGCCGATTTATTGGACATATATGCCCAACGTGTTGAACATATAGCTCCAACACGTTGGATATATATAGCTGACGCGTTGGAGCTATACATCCAACATGCCGGATATAATAGCCTCTGATTTGCAAAGTATATGTTATTCATTCAATGTAGACTAATTATGAGAAAGATATTAATTCTGTTTGCTGTAGCCTTGATTGGTTTTGCTTCTTGTGCCGACAGCAAGCAGTCAATGACAGTCACAGTGACCAATTCTTTGGCTCTTGAACGGGCAGGGGAGATGGTTGAAGTGCCGATGAGCGATGTGGTCGCTAAATTGAAACTGGCGGATACGGCACAGATTGTGGTGCTTGACGTCGACGGTCAGCAAGTGCCTTATCAGGTGACGTATGATGAGAAGGTGGTCTTCCCCGTTACGGTAGGGGCAAACAGTGCGGTTACTTATACCATTCAACCGGGCACACCGGCACCTTTTGATGTCATTGCTTGCGGTAAATACTACCCCGAACGTCTGGACGACGTAGCCTGGGAGAATGATCTTGGCGGATTCCGTGCTTATGGTCCTGCTTTGCAGGCTCGTGGAGAACGTGGTTTTGGCTATGATCTTTTTACGAAGTATAATACTACGGAGCCGATTTTGGAATCTCTGTATGCTGAAGAACTTAATCCTGAAAAGCGTGCCAAGATAGCCGAACTGAAAAAGACAGATCCGAAAGCCGCTTCCGAATTGCAGAATGCCATCTCTTACCATATCGATCATGGATACGGTATGGATTGCTATGCCGTAGGTCCCACGTTGGGCGCCGGCGTTGCCGCTTTGATGGCAGGTGACACTATTATCTATCCTTATTGCTATCGCACACAGGAAATCCTTGATAATGGTCCGCTGCGTTTCACGGTGAAGCTGGAGTTTAATCCGCTGGTGGTCCGTGGAGATTCTAATGTGGTGGAAACACGTGTCATCTCTTTGGATGCAGGTTCTTATCTCAATAAAACTGTTGTTTCGTATACCAATTTGAAAGAAGCAATGCCAGTAACTACGGGACTTGTGTTGCGTGAACCGGATGGTGCGGTTGTGGCAGATGCTGCAAATGGCTATATCACTTACGTAGATCCTACAACTGACCGTAGCGGTGCAAACGGTAAGATATTTGTGGGTGCTGCATTCCCTGCACAGGTGAAAGAGGCGAAAGTGGTTCTTCTTTCCGAAAAGGAAAAGAAAGATCGTGGTGGAGCCGACGGTCATGTGCTGGCTATCAGCGAATATGAGCCTGGTTCTGAATATACTTATTACTGGGGATCTGCCTGGGATAAGGCGGCTATCAAGACTCCGGATGCGTGGAATAAATATATGGCTGAATATGCGCAGAAATTGCGTACTCCGTTGGCGGTGGCATATTAATTAATGTGCTGAATTGCTTATACAGTCAAAAAAGAAGGATTGTCGGGGTGTGACGAAACGCCCTCTTTAATTTCTTTTGCTCACTGAATACGCGATTCATTATTGAATATCATGCGTCTTTTCTAATAGATGAAGGAGGTGTGTCATAATGAATAATAAAACGCAGATTAACGCAAATTATCGCAGAAATAATTTTATAAGTCGTTGATTAATATATCAATATAATTGGAATAATCTGCGATAATTTGCGTTAATCTGCGTTTTGACACACTCCGTTATTTTTATCTTTCTGAAAAAGAAAGAGAATTAAGAATGTGTCTTTCTGGAAAAGAAAGATAATGTCCTTGAGCTATCTTGTAAAAGCGTGTTGTTCGTAATATTCGTATGTCGTTCCGTCTTCTTTCTCTTTTTCTCGAAGTTCATAGACTAATTCATTCTCTGTCATTGTGGTCACTGTCCACACTTCTGTGTAATTATCCTCCTCAGTGTCGATGAGAGTCAGCTTATTACCGGAGTAGCTCCATGTACCGTGATAATAATTAGTACTTCCGGAGGAGTTGTAGACATCTTTTTCTACATACGTACCATCTTCCTTGAACTCTATGGAATAACGGTTGGTTCCATTTACAAAATCTTCTTTAGAGTCACTTACCTTTTCACCATCTTCCCATTCTTGTGAAAGATAATACACTCCATTCCATGTTCCTAACAATAAATCGCGTGAACCGACAGCGTCATCGTCGTCATCGCCACAGGAATAAATGCTGAACGACAGTAATACTGCAACTATGCAAACGGTTGCTTTCCAGATTGTTTTCATAATAAATTGTTTTAATTGTTTGATTTTGAGATGATTTGTTTTTATGGGATTATTTGATAATCGTTTCCACATGTCCATTCTTGAAGAATAGGTAGAACGAGCTGGAATACATCCATTGCACTTCTCCATTTGATTCTTGAATAGTCTGCGGTTTGCCGAAGGCCAGCAGACATTCATCTTCCGTCATGCCTTTCACCGGCTTGTTGATACTGATTTCATTCCAGTGAGTGATTGGTGAAAGTTGGTTCGTTACGATGAAGTCGAACATTTTATTCAATACTTGCGATTCCACCTGTACGAAGTCATCCATGATTTCTTTGTGAGATGCTTTCTTGTCCGGTTGCAGCTTCTCCATGGGAGTGATTTTTTTCATTATCACTGCTGATGATTCTATCCGTATATTGGAAAGATAGTAGACCAGCTTGCCGTCTTTTACTTGAAACAGGGCTTTGCAATAGTAAGTATTCTTTTGATTTGAGTCTGCTTGCGAGGCAAGTATCAGATCGCAACTGAAGTTTTTAGCCGGCGCGTTTACCTCCGTTATCCCTTCCCGTAGCTGCGGACAGACATTTTTGACGGTCCATAACAGTGCATTAGCGTAGATGTTTACATCTTGCATACCACTGAAAGGGGTAAATCCGCTGACCACATATTTATTGCCGTCTGTACTGACGGGATAGCTCTTTTTCTGTTCGGTGAAAGTCTGTGCTATCAGCGGGATAACTCCCGTCAGCAGATACATGATTGCCAGAAATTGTCGTTTGGTCATCATATTCCGTTATTTTTAAGAAAACAGCATCCACGGCCCTTTTTGCGAAGAGAAAAGATCGTGGACGCTGAATAAATAATATGGTTTATTGAGGTTTGGTTGTCCTTAGAAGGCAATACCTAGACGAATCATAAAGTTACTGGTCTTGAATCCGTCGGCATCGCTGAATGTATCTATGAATCCGCGCTGATAGGTGAGATCCAGGTTGAAACGGTCGTACCAGACTCCTACACCGATATTCATACCGGCATCGAAATGATTGTAGTCAACTTCCATGTAATCTGCGTAATCTCCCCAACTGATGCTCTCTCCGTCTGCTTTCATTTTGCTCGTGTAATCGTAGCTGGCAAAGACTCCTACATGCGGGTCGATATGAACATTGTCCGCCACTGCAAATTTCCATCCGAATGTGAACGGAGAGTATTGTATATTATGAGCCATGCACTTCGTGTCTTCCACTTTGAAACCACGGGAGCCGAGTCCAAATTCCATTCCCCAGTATCCTCCTGTGCTGCCTAAAGGCTTCTGGTAGCCAAATGTTGCGTTATATCCGATGTTTGAGTCAGCTCCTTCGGCTCCGTCACCGGAGAAGTTCATGATATTCAAACCTGCACGCAAGAACCATTGTGTGCTGCTGGCTTGCTTCTCTGTTTTGACGATTGCACTTCTGGATGATACGATTTGCGCTTGAGTTCCTACGCACAATAAGAGTGCGGCAATCATTGATAGTACTTTTTTCATTGTTATTTATGTTTTAGTGATTAATTCTTATTCTTAACGACAGGTGCTATCTGGCTTTTTCCATCCGTGGGTGATAACTTCTGCAGACGTATCCATTCATAATCGTCCTGGGTGGCAGGATGCCAGTTGACAAAGATGCCGGGATAACCTACTACTGTAACCGTGTATCCTCCTGTTTTTTCATTATCTTCCACTTTGAAAGTGGCTCCCATGATGACATCGCAGTTGTATTTGATGGTGGACAGATACGTCCCCCATGCGCGGATGTTGTCAAGTTCTCCTTTCATGGCGATCTCCACTTCCTCTTTGCTTAGTGTCCATTCATCCTTGATTCGTCCCTTATCTTCCAGTATTTTCACCTCGACAACTGTGGGTTTGACACAAACTTCAGTAACTGCATCGCCTGCACGTGCCTGTGCATCACGAAACTTGAAGACCGTCTTTTGCGCATGGGCTCCGACGGCACAACCGACAACCAGAGCAATAATCAGAAATAGTTTTTTCGTTTTCATGTCCTTTTGTGATTATATGTTAATATGCCTGCAAAGGTATGCGAAAGGAGTATACTACCGGATGAAAGCATAGTTCCAAGAACGATACGGAATTGTATCCTATTTGGATACACTGGGGAAGTTTCCGGTATTGATGCTGTCGGAAAGATCGCGGAAAAAATCATGGCCGAGGATGCAGGAGATGCGCCAGAGCAGGTGGATGTCGATATTCTCTTTCCGGAATATCTTGTAAACATTGGGGCGTGTGCAGCATAGTTGGGTAGCGAACCAGGTGACGGTGCGTCCCTGTTCGTGAAGCGTGCGTTCAATAAGTTGTCCCGCATGAATCATGTGCCTATTCTGCTTATGTG
>CEAE01030994.1_pt1 | contig 25101 bp, 25 predicted proteins | sample 554951 | NCBI WGS metagenome assembly CEAE01 (sample SAMEA3182076, study PRJEB8094) | gut metagenome | biome: human; feature: gut; material: Stool; isolation source: human stools | place: Canada | collected 2012-03-28
GTCTCTGTAGTATACCGAGCACTCCCGTGAACAGTATAGCAAACATCAATTTCAGGCGAAAGCACCTGCGTTTCATAACCCCGTCGGTGCCTTTCGCAGAAAGGCGGATTATAGGAATGAGAGTCCTCTTTACCTGCGGGGGAACGGCGGGCCATGTCAATCCCGCCGTGGCCCTGGCCCAGATGTTCCAGACCCGCAACTCCGGCTGTGAGGTACTGTTCGTGGGCGCCGACGGCGGCATGGAGACCCGGCTGGTGCCCAAGGAGGGGTACCCCATTGAGACGGTGACCATCACCAACTTCCGGCGGTCCCTCTCTCCGGCCTCCATCGGCCACAACGTCAGAACCCTGCTGAACATGAACAAGTCCAGGAAGCAGGCCAACGCCATCCTGGACCGCTTTCAGCCTGACCTGGTGGTGGGCACCGGCGGCTACGCCTCCTTCCCGGTGGTGAAGGCCGCCGCGAAGCGGGGGATTCCCACCGCCGTTCACGAGTCCAACGCCGTCCCCGGCCTGACCACCAAGACCCTGTCCAAGGTGGTGGACGTGGTGATGGTGGGCTTTGAGGAGAGCCGAAGCCACTACGACGACCCCGGAAAGGTGGTGGTCACCGGCACGCCGGTGCGTACCGACTTCTTCCGCTATACCCGGAAGGAGGCGCGGGCAGAGCTGGGCCTCACCGATGACAGGCCCCTGGTGCTCTCTGTGTGGGGCAGCCTGGGGGCGGAGGTGATGAACCGCCAGATGGCGGAGTGCATCGCCCTGGAGTGCCGGGACGGCGCCCCCTTCCACCACATCCACGGCGCGGGCCGGGACTACCGGGCGGTGCTGGACGCCCTCCAGGGCAGCGGCCTGGCGAACCACCCGGAGGTGGATGTGCGGGAGTATATCTACGACATGCCCCTGGTGATGGCAGCCGCTGATCTGGTGCTGTGCCGGGCGGGGGCGTCCACCATCGCGGAGATTGCCGCCATCGCCAAGCCGGCGGTGCTGGTGCCCTCCCCCAACGTGGTGGCCGACCACCAGACCAAGAATGCCAGGGTGCTGGCCAACGCCGGCGGCGCGGTACTGCTGCCGGAGGGGGAGTCCTCTGGAGAGAAGCTGTACGCGCTTATGACCGGGCTGCTCTCCGACGCCCCCCGGCGGGAGGCCATGAGCCGTGCCCTGCGGGACATGGCGGTGCCAGACGCGGCGGAACAAATCTACCAGACTCTGGTCCGTTTGATGGAAAAACGGGCCAACTGAACCAGCCGTCCTCCCTCCGCATAGGATAGCGTACCAAACGACTTGCGGAGGCTGGATCTATGAGTGCTTACATCATCGAGGGGGGACACCCCCTGGACGGCTCTGTGCGGATACACGGGGCAAAAAACAGCGTACTGCCCATTCTGGCGGCCTGCCTTCTGGCCCCGGGCGAGTGCGTCATCCACAACTGCCCGGAGCTGTCCGACGTGGCGGCCTCCCTGGACATCCTCCGGCACCTGGGCTGCCGGGCGGAGCGGCAGGGGGACGCCGTGGTGGTGGACGCCTCCGCCCCCACGGGCTGGGACGTGCCCGACGCGCTGATGCGGGAGATGCGCTCCTCCGTCATCTTCCTGGGGGCCATCCTGGGCCGCATGGGACGGGCCGAGCTGTGCGCCCCCGGCGGGTGTGAGCTGGGGCCCCGGCCCATCGACCTCCACCTGGGGGCCATCCGGGGCCTGGGCGGCCGCATCACCGAGGACGGCGGCGGCCTGCGGGCTGAGGGAGCCCTGCGGGGGGCGGACCTCGTGCTCTCCCTGCCCAGCGTGGGGGCCACGGAGAACGCCATGCTGGCGGCGGTGTGCGCCGCCGGCACCACCACCATCACCAACGCCGCCCGGGAGCCGGAGATCGTGGATCTCCAGGGCTTTCTGCGGGCTATAGGGGCGAAGGTGCACGGGGCGGGCAGCTCGGTGATCACGGTGGAGGGCGGCGTCCCCCTCCACGGCGGCAGCTATGCCGTCATGGGCGACCGCATCGTAGCGGCTACCTACCTGGCTGCGGCGGCCTCCGCCGGCGGCACGGTGGAAGTGACGGGGGTGGACTACCGCCACCTGTCCACAGTGAGCGCCGTGCTGCGGGAGGCGGGGTGCGACGTGCAGAGCGGGGCGGAGTCCATCCGCCTGCGCCGGGACGGCCCCCTCCAGGGGGTGCGGCCGGTGCGCACGGCCCCCTACCCCGGCTTCCCTACCGACGCCCAGGCGCCGCTCATGGCCGCCCTGACCCGGGGGAAGGGCTGCACCGTCTTTGTGGAGAACATTTTCGAGAGCCGCTACCGCCACGTGGATGAGCTCTCCCGCATGGGGGCGGACATCCGGGTGGAGGGCCGTGTGGCGGTGGTGTACGGCGTGCCGCGGCTCCACGGGGCCCAGGTGCGGGCCACGGATCTCCGGGGCGGAGCGGCGCTGGCGGTGGCTGCCCTGGGAGCGGAGGGACGCAGCGAGCTTACCGGTGTGCACCACATCGACCGGGGCTACCAGTCCCTGGAGGGAGATCTCCGCCGCCTGGGCGCAGAGATCCGGCGGATTTAAGGGTTTTCTTAGGATACGTTCACAAATCCGCAACCTTTCTGTGGGATACTGACAGAAACCAGAACAGACAGGAGAGCAGTTGGAATGGCGGCGAGAAGGAACAGACGGGGACGGCGGCGGAATCGGGGGCGCTTCAGCGCGCTCTATAAGCTGCTGTCCGTTCTGATCATCTTCGCCGCCATTTTGATGGGCTGTGTGGTATTCTTCCGGGTGAGCACCGTGGAGATCACGGGGGACTCCCCCTATACGGAGGAGGAGATCCGCCGGGTATCCGGCGTGGAGCAGGGGGACAACCTGTTTACCCTCAACAAATACCAGATCAGCAGCCGTATTTACACCCAGCTCCCCTATATCGGTACCGTGAATTTTGAGCGGAAATACCCCGATACCTTTGTCATCCACGTGACGGCCAGCGTTCCGGTGGCGTGGATTGAGAGCGGCGGCAGCCGCTGGCTGATGGACACCGACTGCAAGCTGCTGGAGAGCGGCGGAGCGTCCTTAACGGAGGGTAAAGCCCAGGTGCGGGGGCTGGAGGCAGTCAATCCCTCGGTGGGCAGCGTTCTGACCGTGCCGCCGGAGCAGCAGGACAAGCTGGACCAGCTCAAGGGCTTCCTGGCGGCCATACAGGCCCGGCAGATGACGGGCAGCCTCACCAGCTTCCTGGATCTCACCTCCAACAATGAAATCCGCTTCGGCTATGGGGCGAACCTGACCGTTCTGTTCCCAATGAACGGAGATTTTACGCAGAAGACCTATTATCTACAGCAGACCCTCTGGACCATGGATGAGAAGGGAATCCCGCGAACCGGCACGTTGGACTTGACCTACGACAACCAGGAGGGACATCTGCTGCCGAAGCGGTGGCTGCCGGAGGCATCCACTGCGCCGGAGCTCAGCCCGCCGCCCGCGGCGGAGGCCGGAACACAAGGAGAGAACGATGCCAATGAGAAGACAGATGCAGAATAAGGGGGAGCTCGCCGTCATGGTGGTATGCGTGGTGGTGGGCTTCCTGTTGGCGGCCCAACTGCGCAGCGTCAAGCTGGCGGGGGCGGCCGACGCCACCAACGCCAGCCGCCTGGAAACCCTTCAGAACCTCTACAACGAGGTGGTGGATCAGAAGGACGGCCTGGCTGACCAGGTGAAGCAGCTCCAGGGTGAGCTGGAGCTCTACCGGGAGCAGGCCGCCTCCGGCGAGGCGGGCAGCCAGGCCCTCAAGGCCGAGCTGGAGCAACTGGAGATCACCGCCGGACTCACCGATGTGGAGGGCCCCGGCGTCACCATCATCCTGGAGGACTCCAGTCAGGCTAACGTTACCGGAAACGAGGCCGACTACCTCATCCACGACAACGACCTGCTCTCCGTCATCAATGAGCTGCGTTCCGCCGGGGCGGAGGCCATCTCCCTCAACGGAGAGCGTATTCTGGCCACCAGCGAGGTGCGCTGCACTGGCGCGGTGGTAACGGTGAACGGGCGGCGGTACGCCGCGCCCTACGTGGTCTTTGCCATCGGCGATCCGGACACCCTCTACAGTGCGCTGACCATGCGCAACGGCGTGGTGGACGTGCTCAGCCAGTGGGGCATCACCGTGAAGGTCACTGCCAGCGACCAGCTGCTCATTCCGAAATACAACGGCACCGTGGAGTACCAGTACGCCAAGCCCATCCCGGCGGATGAGGGCGGAGAGGAGGCGGTGGGCTGATGCTGGAACTGATCGGACTGGTGGCCGGCCTGCTCATCGGCGCCTTTTTCCCCTGGACCATCCCAGCCCAGTGGTCCCTCTATGTGGCCGCAGGGCTGCTGGCCGCCCTGGACTCCGCTTTGGGCGGCTTCCGGGCCCGGGTTAAGGGGGAGTTCAAACTGGGGGTGTTCCTCTCCGGCACCATCGGAAACGCGGCTATCGCGGTGTTCCTCACCTGGCTGGGCCAGAAGCTGGGACTGCCCCTCTACCTGGCCGCCGTGCTGGTGTTCGGCACCCGGATGTTCCAAAACTTTGCGGAAATCCGGCGGGAGCTATTGACCTCCAAGCAAAAGAGAGCTAAAATAAGTCAAGATATAGTTAGAGACGGGGAGGACGGCACAAAATAAGTCCTTTTTCGGCCTTACCCGCGCAGTTACAACGAATTCGGTTCACATAGGAGGAGCAGTTATGGCGTTTGGACTGGATACCGGTCCCGATAATGTCGTTACCATCAAGGTCATCGGCGTCGGCGGCGGCGGCAACAACGTAGTCAACCGGATGGTGAAATCCGGCACCAAGGGTGTGGATTTTATCGCGGTCAACACGGACAAGCAGGCGCTTGCCATTTCCAGCGCGACGTTTAAGATTCAGATCGGTGAGAAGCTCACCGGCGGGCAGGGCGCGGGCAGCGACCCCGAAGTGGGGCGCAAGTCCGCTGAGGAGAGCCGTTCCGCTGTGTCCAAGGCCCTGGAGGACGCGGACATGGTGTTCATCACCGCCGGTATGGGCGGCGGCACCGGTACCGGCGCGGCCCCCATCGTGGCCGACATCGCCAAGGAGATGGGCATCCTCACCGTTGGCGTGGTCACCAAGCCCTTTAACTTCGAGGGACGCCGCCGTATGATGCAGGCCGAGAAGGGCATCGAGGAACTCCGAACCCGGGTGGACTCCCTGGTGATCATCCCCAATGAGCGGCTGAAGTTTGCCACCGATCAGAAGATCACCTTTGCCAATGCTTTCGAGATCGCCGACGACGTGCTCCGCCAGGCGGTGCAGTCTATCTCCGATCTGATCAAGAATACCGGCTTCATCAATCTGGACTTTGCAGACGTCACCGCCGTCATGCAGAACGCGGGCATGGCCCACATGGGTGTTGGCCGCGCCGGCGGCAAGAACAAGGCCGAGGATGCCGCCAAGATGGCCATCTCCAGCCCCCTGCTGGAGACCTCCATCAACGGCGCCAAGGGCGTGCTGGTCAACGTCACCGGCTCCATGGACATCGGTCTGGAGGAAGTGGAGATCGCGGCCAACCTGGTGCAGCAGGCCGCCCACCCCGACGCACTTATTATCTTCGGCGCCGCTTTCGACGACACTCTGGAGGACGAGATCCGCGTCACCGTCATCGCCACCGGCTTTGAGGAGGTGGAGGGAGCTATGCCCAACAAGCCCTTCAGCGCCGCTGCGGAGAAGAAGGCCGAGGCCCAGCCTCAGGCTCCGGCGCCCCCCGCCGCCCCTGCGGAGGAGGATCCCTTCGAGGACATCTTCAAGATTTTTAACCGGGGCAAGTAAACATTTATTACAAAAGCGGCCCGGGCCATGTGGCCCAGGCCGCTTTTCCCCCTTTTCAAGGGGAGAAAGCTGTGATACCATAGAGCTGAATACCGAAAGGAGGATTCCCATGCTGTTTGTCTGTTACAGTTAGTGAAAATATTCTATGATAAAGAGAAAATGGAGAAAAACATCGAAAAAACAACGATAAAAATACAATAAATCGAATGGTGGAGCATGGCGGCCGGGAGATTTTGTCGAAAGGTGCTATGAGCACCACACCGCATACTTCTGAGGTGAAAATCATGTTATCCACTATTATTCCCCTCAAAGACCTTATCGCAAATTGAGAAAATTAAGAGAAAAGAGAACTATTTGTCTGAAAGCACATATGCGAGATTGACGCTGCTCCGGGGAACAATCCGGCCAAACAACTTTATCATTGAAAAGGTCACGATCCAGTTGAAAGGGTCGTGCCCTTTTTTTGCGCCCAAACGACAGGAGGCAGAACATGAACTTCGATTATTACTATGGCGACGAGAGCAATCAATTTGCTTTCTACCGTATTCCCCGGCAGCTCATTACCGGGGAGGCGTTCAAAAAGTTATCCACAGACGCAAAACTCCTGTACGGCCTCCTGCTGGACCGCATGGGCCTGTCCGCCAAAAACGGCTGGTATGACGATATGGGGCGTGTGTTCATCTACTACACCCTGGACGAGATACAAGAGGACCTGAACTGCGGCCATGAAAAGGCGGTCCGGCTCCTGGCAGAACTGGACACCGGAAAGAAAGGTTTCGGCCTCATTGAGCGGGTCAAGCAGGGGCAGGGCCGCCCCACTAAGATCTATGTCAAACGCTTCACCACCCGCGCCATACCGCCTCAACCCGCTGTGCCGCAAGACATTCCCAGACTTCCGATTTTCGGAAGTCAAGACTTCGGAAAATCAGAAGTCAAGAGTTCCGAAAAACAGAAGTCAAGACTTCCGGTTATCGGAAGTGCAGACTTCCGAAAATCGGACGCAAGTTATATTGAATCTAATCAGACTGATCTCAGTCAGCTTGATCCATCTATCCATCCATCTGCCACAGTCCCGGAGAGCAGATGGATAGATCGAAGCGAGTGCCGGAGAGAAGTGCAAGAAGCAATCGAATTTCCCCTTCTCTGCCAGCAGTTTGGTTATGAGGACGTGGAAAGCGTGACAGAGCTGATCGTGGACACGCTATGCAGCACCCGGCCTACCTTTCGCATTGGAGGGGCGGAAATGCCGGCCGAGCAGGTAAAAGGGCGGCTGCAAATGTTGGACAATGGCCATTTGGAATATGTGTTTGACTGCATGAGACGCAACACAACAGAGATACGTAATATCCGCGCCTATCTGTTGACCGCCCTATATAACGCGCCAGTCACAATGAGCCCCTATTATCAGGCGGCAGTCCAGCATGACTTTTCCTATCCACAGCGGGAATGAACAGGAGGAGTAGTCCTTATGAGCCGTTATAAAACAAAAAACTACTCCAACCGCCGGGAATACCTGGACTGGCTGGCGGAGAGGTACGGCGTGGACAGGGCCGATGTTGTGCTGCTGTCCTCGATCCTGGGGACCGACCAGGACTTTGACGGCCTCCCGTCCACACTGGCCGACCTGTCCGCCGCCAAGCACACCCAGGGGGCGGTTTTCCCCACGGATCGTCCCAAACGAGCAAAACTCCCCTCAAATTGAGGGAAGTTTTCAATAAAACGCCACGACATAAAGGAGGAAAACGACTATGGCAGACCCCAAGAAAAACCCTTTGATCGGAGCGTTCCGCGCCCCGGTCCCCGGCGCGCCGCCGGACATACCCGCGCCTCCAGAGGCGGGAAAACCGCCTGCCGCTGGAGCCGCCAAGCCTATCGACGAGAAGAAAGGACAGGAGGCCCCCAAGACCCCTGCGGGCACTACTCCCAAGCCCACTGATGGAAAGAAGGAGCCGGAGGCTCCCAAGACCCCCGTAGACCCCTTCGCCAAGCCTGCCAACGAGAAGAAGGGGCAGGAGGCCCCCAAGGCCCCTGCGGACACCTCCGCCAAGCCTGCCGATGGGAAGAAGGAGCCGGAGGCCCTCAAGGCTCCCGCAGACCCCCTCACCAAGCCTGCCAACGAGAAGAAGGGGCAGGAAGCCCCCAAGGCCCCCGCAGAAACCCCCGCCAAGCCTACCAACGAGAAGAAGGGACAGGAGGAGCCCAAGGCTCCCACGGACACCTCTGCCAAGCCTGCCGAGGGGAAGAAGTCTCCTGTGTCTGATCCTGGTAAGCCCAAGGATGGGAAAAAACAAGAGGCGTCCAAGGCCCCCGCAGACACTTCGGCCAAACCAAAGGAGCAGGAGCCGCAATCCCCCGACCTGCGTTTCGTTGCCCTCTCCAAAATCAAACCTTTGCCCGGCACCTATGTCAAGGACGAGCCCCGCAAGGATTACAACGGCCTGATCGCGGACATTAAGAAAAACGGCCTTCAAAAGCCCGTCATTCTCCGCAAGAGCGAGAAGGAGGACGAATTTCAACTGGTAGACGGTTTCCACCGCTGCAAGGCGCTGGAGCAGGCGGGGATGCTGGAGGTCCGGGCGGATGTGTATGAAATGTCCCTTGCCCAAGCCAGTGAGTACCGTAAGGGGCACCGGGATAAGCCGCTCATGCCGGTCCCCGGCAAGCTGGTCCCTTATCCCCCGGAGGAGCCCGCCAAGGCAGACAAGACCCCGGAGCCCCCTGCTGGGAAGGAGCCGGAGGATGAGGAACTGCCCAAAGACCTGAAAATCCCCCTGACCAAGGAGGGCCAGCCGGAGACGGTCACAACCATGAAGGTGGCGAATATCCGGCCCTTTGAGGGGCACCCCTTCGCGGTCCGCGACAACAAGGATATGTGGGACCTGGTGGACAGCATCAAGAAATTCGGTGTGCTGGAGCCGGTCATGGTCATCCCCCATAAGGACGGCGGCTATGAGATGGTCTCCGGCCACCGCCGTATGCGCGCCTGCCAGTTGGCCGGAATCGAGAATATTCCTGTTATCGTCCGCAATCTGGACCGGGACGAGGCCATCATTTCCATGGTGGACTCCAACCTCAAGCGGGAGGAGATCAGCCCCATGGAGAAGGCCCGCGCTTATCAGATGAAAACCGACGCCATGAAACGGAAGATGGGCCGCCGCACCAAGGAGGAGATCGCGCAGGACGAGGCCCTGGGGATCAAGCGCATGAACGCCGACGAGGAGCTGGCCCAGCAGATGGGTGAGAGCCCCGCCACCATCCAGCGGTACAAGACTTTGAATAAACTGGTCCCGGAACTCCAGAACATGGTGGACGAGGGGAAGATCCCGGTCAATACCGGCGCGGATATTGCCCAAATGAAGCCCAAGGAGCAGAAGGTGCTGGCGGACGCTATTCAGAAGGAGTCTAAAGTCCCCTCCGGCACCAAGGCCAAGGAGTTGAAGAAGGAGAGCCAGGCGGGCAGTCTGACCACGGAGAAGATCGTGCAGGCCGTGGCCCCCACCAAGCGGGAGGAAATGCCTCCGCTGAAGGTCACAATGCTGGAGGAGGACCTGCGGCCCTTCTTCCCTGACAAGCGCACCACCATCCCCGACGTGAAGCAGGGCATACTGGAGGGCCTGAAACTGCGTCAGACGGTTATGGAGCGCCAAAAGGCCAAGGCCGCGGCGGGAAAAAGCGTAAAGAAGGCTGAGGCGCCGGTGAGGTGAACAGGATGAGCGGGAAACGAATGTGCCAGAGCTATGAGATCATCGACAGCCACCGGGTGGGAAATACTGAGGTGGTGCTGGGGTACAGCCCCACGGAGGTCTCCCCCTACGTCACCTGGAAGTGTTACGCCTACGATAATTTCCAGGGATACAACTTTGGCCGCTACTTCGGAGACGAGCAGGCCGCCCGGAAGAATATGAAACAGCGGGTGGATGAACTTAGGGAGGAGCTTCCGCCCGGACACCCGGACTGGAAGCCCCGGCGTCACAGGAAAGCCCCCGGCATGGAGCGGTAACGTACCATGTCCGGGGCTTTTTTCCTATTCAAAAGTCCACTCAATTTGATGGGACTTTCCGTGGAGGTGTGAAAAATCGACTTTCAAGAGCGTATGGAGCGTGTGCGGGCGCTGACGGATCAACTGGAGGACGGTATCACCGGCCTGTTCCAGAGCGACCAGTACGCGGCCTACCTGCAATCCATCTCCAGACTGCACCATTACAGTTACGGCAATATTTTTCTCATTAAACTCCAGTGTCCGCACGCCTCCATGGTGGCAGGGTATGGGGACTGGAAGCGGAAATTCGGCCGTCATGTCAAGGCGGGCGAGACCGGCATCACCATCCTGGCCCCCTGCCCTTACTGGACGCGGGATGAGGTGGAGGAGACCGGCCCGGACGGACAGACCATCAGGGAGCAGAAGTGGGTGAAAAAAACTGGCTTCACGACGGCTACTGTGTTTGATGTCAGCCAGACCGAGGGGCGGGAACTCCCCAGCCTGGGTGTGGAAGTCCTGACGGGCAGCGTGGAGGACTATGAAAAACTGCTGTCCGCCTTAAAATCCATCTCCCCCGTCCCCGTCAGCGAGGGCCCCCTGCCGCCGGGCGTCCATGGGGCGTACCACCACGCGGAACAGAGGATCACCCTCAGCCCCGGCATGAGCGAGGCCCAGACCATCAAAACGCTGGTCCATGAGATCGCGCACGCCAAGCTGCACGCCCTCCCGGTGGAGGGCGGGATCATTGTAGGGGCCCATGAGAAGGACCGGCGCACCCGCGAGGTGGAGGCGGAGAGCGTGGCCTATACCGTCTGCCAGTACCTGGGCCTGGACACCGGGGACTACTCCTTCGGCTACATTACCGGGTGGAGCAGCGGCAGAGAACAAAAGGAGCTGCGCGCCTCCCTGGAGTGTATTCGCAATACCGCCGCGGAACTGATCGACGGCGTTGAGAGCCGCTGCCTGGACCGTCCGCCCCCGGAGCCTGTGCCACAAAGCCAAAAGAGACGTACCAAGGGCAGGAAGAAGCGGGCCCGGACCTCAAAAGTCCCCTCAATTTGAGGGTAGATTTCCAAAACCAGTCGATAGGAGTGTGAAGCAGCATGGAACATAACAGCCGGATGAAGGAGATCACCGGCAATCTGAAACGGGATATGAAGGACCTGCTGGGCGAGAGCGCCAACGTCATGACCGGCTTTTTCAGGCGCGGCGTGTGTACGGTCCGGGCGGTGGCGGACAAATGGAAAGCCTTTGCCCACGATATTTCCGCCGCTGTGGATGACCTGATGAAGCCGCCCTTCGCAGAAGGCGGCCCGGAGGCCCCAGACGCCAGCCTGGACCCGGAGGGCGAGCCCATTGTGACCGTCACTGAAAGCATGGATGAGCGTTTCCCCACCGGCAAACAGATGCCTCTCTCCCAAGCGGAGGAGTATGTACGCCAGGAGGATCAGGAGTGCCGGGAGGCTGAACGGACGCCGCAGGCGGTCAAGGTGAAGATCGACTATGTGAAAGACGGCCGGACAGACCGCTACTGGCTCCCTCTGGAAATCGGGGCGGGCGGCTCCCTTCTGGAACAGATGCGGACCCATATCGGTGCATACCAGGATGGGCAGGCACGAGTAAACCAGTTATTTCAGAGTGTGCCGCAGGAATACCGCACAGTTTTACAGGAAGAATTGACGCCTTTTATCCATCAAAGTGTCGATGAAGTCTCCCGCGGCCTTCTGCCCTGTTTCCAGCGCCATTGTCAGGCGGCGGACCTGGGAAAGCAGATGGAGGAGCAGGCGGCCCTTCTGCCGGAGGGGGAGCAGGAGGCATTTCGCTCCGCTGTTCAGCAGATCGTGAAACGCCTGCATGAGTCCATCAATATGGGAAAAACGCAGGAACAGCCCTCAGTCCAGCGGGAGGCCCCTTCTGTGGAGAGCCCATCGTCTCCGCAGAAGGACATGGCGCAACTGCCCCAGGAGAGGGAGGCGGAACCCGCCCCGCGCAGCCCGTCCGTAAAGGTCCGTCTGCAACAGTTTAGAAAAGACAGGAGGCCGGAAACCTCTGCCCAGCAAACCCAAATGGCTCCTCCTGAGCCTGGCAGACCTGCCAAAAGCGAGTATGACGCCAGACGGATGCAGTGGGAGGCTCAGGAGCGCGCCATCCCAAAGCCAAAGGCCAGGCGGCCCAAACCGCGAAAAGGCCCGGAGCGTTGAGGGTGGAGCGATGGAACAGCAGGAACTTTACCGCTATTACTCCACCCAGCGGCCCGTGGACATAGGGACCTATCCCAAGGACCCGGATAACCCCCTGACGGGCTTTCTCAATTACGATGAGCGTACCAGCGTGGAGCACGGCGCGTTCCGGGCCTGGGGGGAGGTCATTTACCGCTCCCCCCTTACCCCGGATCAAATATATCAGTATGAACTGCGGCCATCCAGGGATAACCCCGATATGCGCCGGATCATGGCGGAGCAGGCCCGGGTGGTGGGCACCTGGGAGGTGCGGAATCATATCCCGGAGAGCAGACGCCTGACCCAGTATGTCCATCCCGGTAAGTTTGCTGCGGGCAAGCGCGTCACCCCGGAGGCGCTTGCCAGACAATACCGGCTGGCCCAAGACTATCCCTTTGTTTACACCCGCGGCCTGCGGCCTAAAAAGTCCCCTCAAATTGAGGGAAGATAACAGGAGGAAGTTATGTATCACATCAACGCAAGCAAGGAACGGCTCAAAGCCGTGGAAATTCTGACGGTGCCCGGCCTGTTCACAATCCATCGGGTGGACCGTACCACACTTCCCCCGTGGATGCACCTCTATGAAATGCAGAGCGACCCCAGCGACTGGAGCCAGCCCTGCCTGCTGGGCCGGCATATCACGGTGGAGCACTTCGGCACCGTGCTCACCGCCAGTCCTCTCCCCCTGCCGCCCAGCGGCTATTTGGACCTGGCCCCCGGAGACTTTGATGACCGCCATGGCGAGGAATACCTGACAGCGTGGGAGTTTGAAGCCAAGTATCTGGACCCGGACTACTAGCCGCCCCCGGCCGTGCGCCCGGAACAGCGGCGGCACAGCCGGGCAAGGATGGTGCAGCCGGTAAGATGAAAGAGGCAAATACTAAATTGTTTCCTGTTTTGGACAGGTTGTGCGGCCAGACCACCCCCTCCACCCCCGCCAGTTTCCGCCCGGACCTCTGGACACTCCAGGCGGCTGTGTCGGAATACGAGATGGAGGAGCGGACCTTCTACTGGCTCCCCCGTTCCGGCGGAGGGCTGTGTGTCCGGGAACGGGATGTGTTCCTTCGCGGCTCCCACGGCCACCGGGTATGGACCAGCCAGCGCCCGGAGGCCGGAGAGGAGGCATACTGTGTCGTCCTCAAGGGCAGGGACCGGGACAGCCCCACGGGGGATATACGCTCCTTCGATTTTTCCGCGCACCTCCGCCGATTAAAAAACACGGCGATGGAGGCCAAAGCCGTGGAACTGGTCTTTTATTCTGGGCGGCGGTTTTCCATGGAGCCGGGACGGTACAGGGCGGCCATGGAAGATTTGTTTTGGGAATACGGGACGCTCCGGCACATCCGGTATCTGCCAGAAAACGAGGCGGCTCTGGTTCGCACGATCATGATGGAGCATCGGTATCAAAAGGGCTGGACGCCGAAAAAGGACCGGGCGCCGCCCAGCGGCCCGGTCAGATAGGGAGGTGAATTGCAGTATGGCAAAAAAATCGTTTTATGAGATCGGTCCCAGTGAAGGTTATCTTCGGGAGGGCTCTTACCTGGAGGTCAGGCGGCAGATCAACTACCGGGGCGACAGGGCCGACTTCAAGCCGTTCCTGAATGTCCCGGTCAAGGACTTGGAAAAGCAGTTAAAGGAAAGCCAGGCGGAGGAAAAGAAAGTCTTTGAGGAGATGAAGAAGGCCGTCACCGCCTGGGATGAGCATGGGGCGCAGACCCTTCTCCTGCAAAAAGCAATCGAATATCTGAAAACGCCGGAGGTCACGCACACCCGCAATGAGTGGCAGAGGCACAAGGACGGCTCCTGGGAGATCAGCAACCTGGTCTATAAAATGACATTCAACATCGTCAAGTCTGGTGATGAATGGAAATTGACCTGGGAGTTGTCCTACACGGCCCCCGGCCTGTCTCAGGGGTATTGGGGCTATACCCGGAGCCCCAGGGAACGCATTGAGTACGAGGGCAGCAAGAAGTACAAGACCATGGAGGGGGCCCAGAAGTACATCCAGAGCAAATTTGACCAGTATGCGCCGTGCTTTGAATCCCTGTCCCCGCCCATCCCGGCGGAGGCAAAGGAGTTGTTTTGTGTCAACGGCCAACTCCTGCAAGGATATTCGCTCCAACCCCCGGTCCCGCAGAAGGATAAGGTCACGCTGGAGGACCTGCTGAACTGCCTGGAGGACGGCGATATGGCCGGACCATCGGAGGCGCAGCCCGTCTCCGGTGAGCCGGCCCCTCCAGCGGAGGAAAAACCCCAGGCGGGGCCGCCCCTCCCGGTCCAGGTCCAGGCACAGACGGCGGACAGGGGGAAACAGGAGCCGCCTCCGGCCAAAGCCGCCCGCCCAGCCGCCAGGAAAAAGCCGCTTCATAAAAAGCGGCTGGCTATGGCGCGATAGGGGGCGGACATGGCATATACACATATTGATCCTGGACGGGAGATTGAAATTTCTACCCGCCTGTATTCGAGCAAAGACCATGGCCGTGTTGCGGAACTGGTCAAGCTGCCGCGCACGGAGTTAGGGGAACTGGAGGAGGCCAGTGTGGCGCAGGAAAAAGCCATTTTCTTAAAATTCTCCGAAATCGAGGCCGAATGGCTGAAACAGGCGGCGGAGACCGCCGCCATCCGTAAGGCAAAGCAATATCTGATGGCTCTGCCTGTCAATCATACCTCCAATCAGTGGAAAAAAGACCAATATGGAAATTATGAACGCAGCAACAGGGTCTATAAGATGACGTACCGCTTCTATGACCGCACCCACTATGACCGGACCAGGCAGGAGACCGTGACGGACGCATGGTATTTATCCTGGCATCTTCATTATAATACCATCTGCAATCCAACCCCGGACCTCACCGGGGACGGCTGGCAGCTCGCCGGGCAAAGCGACAAGAGATTTACCGAGAAGGCGGATATGGAGCGTTATCTGCAAGGCAGGATCAAAGCCTACGCCCACCTGTTTACGGAGGTCTCCCCGCCCATCCCAAAGGGACAGGAGGGACGTTTCTCCGTCAATGGCGTATTACTCCCCGGCTATACGGTGGAGGCTTCCCTGGAAGAACGGGTGGAAGAAATGCTTTCCTTTCTGGAGGACGACCCGGCCCTGCTGGAGGAGCCGCTGTCCTCCGGCCATCAAGACACACCACAAGAGGAGGAGCCGACTATGGCACAGAAGCTGCATACCACGCCTTTGAATCAGCACCGAAACCGGGAGAGTGTTCAAAAGCCGGAGACCGCCCGGAAGGGGCCCAAGAAACCGCCCCGCCGGAAAACGGCCCCGGTACGGTGACAGCGGCACAAGCGCCGCTGTCCGCGCCAGCATGGCATTTTGACAGCAAAATGCCGCTGGTCAGGGGCTCCGCCCCTGATACCCCCACGCCGCCGAAAGTCCCCTCAATTTGAGGGGACTTTTTTTCGTGGGCGGAGACCCCGCCCCATTACAGACAGGAGGGAACGATATTTACAGCAAAAAAGAGGCAAAGCCGCTGGAGGAGGCCATTCAGCGGCTTTTTGGCGAGACTTCCTATCAGGTCATCAGAACGCCATGCCGTGGAAAATACCGGGGACACAGTGATTACTCCCTTGAGTTTGGAAGCGGCAGAAGGTTGTATATCGGGATCGACCAACGAAATTATGTGCCGAAATTGAGAGAGCACCTTGGCTATATCGGGTATTTCCGAGAACACCAAGCCGAGAACACGGAAAAAATCAAAGCGGTCCTCGCTTCTAATGATACCCCCTACCGCGACGCCGCCCTGGAGATCGTCCCTTATGACGGCACGATGGACCTGAATGTTTACGCCGTTGTCATCCTTACCCACCAAAGCGGACTCAAGATACGCTATCGGACTACCAATCTGCACTATGTCCTGGTGGCTGGAGACAACATCATGGACACCTTTGACAGTTGCATGGAGCATCTGCTGCAAGATGCCTGCGGAGATATGTCCTACTGTACCGTGCATGATATCAGCGCGTTTGAGAAGAAATTTGCAAAACAACTCAAACATAAACGAGAGGAGACAGTCCGATGAAGCCCTATAAGACCATCACCCTGCGGCTGGACGCCGCCCACTACGCCCGGCTGACAGAGACCGCCCGGACCGCCGGGCTCAAGATCGAGCCCATGCTCCGCCAACTCATTATGGGCGTCAATCTCCGGCCCCGGCCTCCCGATACCTACGCCGCCCTGCTTCGGGAACTGAACGCCATCGGCAATAATGTGAATCAACTGGCTTATCAGGCCAACGCCAGAGGCGCGGCCACCCAGGACGAGATACGGGAGGCGGCGCGGCTGGTCCGTCAGGCGGTCCGGCTGGTCCGGGACACGCTGTAATGGCCTACACCAAGATTTTAGTCATTCACAACCGCCTGGACAAATGCGTGGGCTATACCCAGGACCCGGAAAAGACCTCCCTGGAGGCCGCCATCGACTATGCCCTGGACCGGGAGAAAACGGAACAGACCTGTTTCGAGACCGCCATCAACTGCGACCGGGAGAGCGTTTACGCCGACATGATGGACACCAAGCGGCGCTGGGGCAAGGAGGGACGGAAACGAAAGGGCTACCACATCATCCAGTCCTTCGCTCCCGGCGAGGTGACGCCGGACCAGGCCCATGCCGTGGGCGTCGAGTTTGCCCGGCGCCTGCTGGGAGACCGCTATGAAGCCGTCGTTTCCACCCACTTGAACAAAGCGCATTTACATTCGCATATCGTTTTTAATTCCGTCTCCTTTGTGGATGGGGCCATGTACCGGGACCAACTGAAGGACTACTACGGCGGGGACGGCGTGGGCATCCGGGGGACCTCAGACGCCATCTGCCGGGAACACGGGCTGTCCATTATTGAGCCCAGTGAGCCCCTGGGCGGCCCGGTGAGCCGGGCTGAGTGGGAGGCGGCCAGACAGGGCAAGGCCACCGTGCGGGACCTGATCCGTCAGGACGTGGACGAGGCCATCCGGCAAGCCTACACCTACCAGTCCTTCCTCAGCCAACTGCGGCGGATGGGGTATCGGGTAAAAACCGGCCCCAGGGTCAAGCACACCGCTATCCTTCCCCCCGGTGGGAAAGGGTATATCCGTCTGGACAGCCTGAAAGACGGCTATACCGAGGCGGATATACAGGCCCGGCTTGCGGCCGTCCGCTCCGGCGAGGCCCCGCCGGACAATCCCCCCACTACTCTTTTCTGTCTGCTGGAGACGGGCCGCCGGTATCGGGTGCGGGGTGGGATGCCCCGCCGCCCAAGGAAACTCACGGGCTTTCAAGCCCTCTGCTTCCAATACCTCTGCCTGCTGGGGGCATACCCGAAACGCCGTCCGGGAAACCGGGCGGCGTTCTCCATGCGGGAGGAGCTGCTGAAACTGGACCGCTATCAGGAGCAATTCCATTATCTCCGTAAAAACCGCATCGAGACAGCGGCCCAGCTCTCCATGCAGTATGACGCGATACAGGCGGAGATGGACGCCCTCACAGAACGGCGCGGGCAGTTATACCGACAGAAACGGCGGGGAGACGGAGGCGGGGAAATCCAGACGGAGATCGAACAAATCACCACACACCTGCGGGCGCTGCGCCGGGACTTGAAGCTATGCGCCCGCATCGAGGGCGACATCCCCAAGGTCCGGGCGGCGGTGGAAGCCCAGCGCCCAGACCATGCAAGGAGGCGTCCTTATGAAAAAACTGCTCCACGCGGACCTGACCGCCATTCTGGGATTGATACCGCTCTATCAGCCCATCGAGGCAGGGAGCATTGAATTGGATCTGCTCAAACTGCAACAGGGCGGCGCGGCGGACTATCTGTTTCTGGCCCGGCGTGAGAGGTCCTGGCTGTTTGAACCGCCCCGTGTCTATGAGCCGGGCAGTTATGAAAATCTGTGCTGGCTGGCCTTTCAGGACCGGGCCGGGTGGCCGGTGCTCGCCCTGTTCCTCCATGTGGAGAAGTTTGTGGGCGGACGGCCCTGGGGGAGCGTGACCCTGCTGAACTACCGGGAGGCGGCCCGCGACGCGGAGACGTTTTCCACCCTTACCGGGCCCCAGCGGGAGCGGCACTTGAAGCTGCTGAGAAAGCGGTATCTCCAAAAAGTTCAGTATTGTTCCATTCTGGAGGTCATTCAATATTTGAAAACCGGGAGGTGAAGAAGATGGATAACAGCGGTGAAGTGGCCGACCTGATGGTAAAGGAGAGCATCCAGCTCACCGAGGCTGCTGTTAAAATGCTGGCGGCTGGGAGCAAAAACCTGGCCGCCTTTCTGCTGGCCCTGTCCCAAAACAACAAAAAACTCTACGGCAAGGCCAACATGGCCCGGCTGCTTCAAACGGGCCGGGAACTCAAGACATTTCACATCAAAGAGAGCGACCTGGAGGACTTCCGGGCCTACGCCAAGAAAAATGTGCTGTTCTCCGTGATTAAAGACACCCGTTCCACCAGCGGGATCGTGGACCTTGTGACTAATGTGGACTATGTGCCGCTGGTCAACCACTACCTGGAACAGAGGGGCTACCCGGCCCCAGCCCAGGAACAGGAAGAAACGCCAAAAAAATCCGCCCTCCGCGCTCGGCCCGAACACTCCTCACCACAGCGCGGGAGTGGCTCGACAGCCAGGCAGACGAGGAGTACGGATACGAGGACGACGGAGACTACTGAGAAACCATCCGTCAAGTCCCGCCTGGAGGCCCTGCGGGCGGCGTCGGAAGGGATGCGGGAGCCCGGCAGGGCCCCGCAGGCCAAGGGAAAAACCATACCAAAATCAAGATGAATATGTTTTAGGAGGAACATCATCATGGCAAATCTGGAAGCGATCATCGCGGAAAAGTCCCAGCAGGACAACCAATGGAGGGCAGAAAAGCAGGCGGACCGGGAGAATACCATCGCCATGCAAGACGCCGGAGTGGAGGAGATCACCAGCAACCCGGAACTGTATGTGAAGTATCTGGATATGCAGGGGGATAACCCAACATACAGCGCGGGCAATATCGCCCTGGTCATGTTCCAGGACCCGGAGGCCACCGTATTCGGTACGGCGGAACGGTGGAAAACCCTGAATCGGGGCGTGATCGACCAGGAGCGAAGCAAAGGGGTCAAGATTTTTGCCCGGAATACCCTGGGCCGGGGGTATCGCCTCACGGACGCCTACGACATCCGCCAGACCCAGGGGCGTGACTTGAAAAAGGTCCAGCTGAAGGATGACAGCAAGGAAATGAGCATCGCCCTGCGCGCCATCCTCAACTACTCCGTCGTTCCCGTGGCCACCGACCACGACCTGCCCGTGGCCGCCTACTATGACAGCAAGAATATGGAGCTGGCCGTCAATCCCGCTTTCTCAGACAGCGAGGCATTTGCGGCCATCGCCGCCGAGGTGGCCCACTCCCGCATCCACGCCAAGGGGGCTAACCCAAACTATGACCATGAGGAGGTGGACCTGGACGCCCAGAGCATTTCCTACATCCTGTGCCGCCAGTTCGGCATCAAGCGGGACACGCCGGACCTGTCCCGCCTGGAGGAACTGTACGAGGGCTGGGACCCCCAGCAGCGGCGGAGCGCCCTGGACCAAATCCAGGGGATGAGCAAGCAGTTCGGAGGCTCCATTGAACGAAACATCACCCCCCAGCAGAGAAGCCGCATCCCGCCCCAGCGCCAAAGCCGGTAAGGCCGTAAACAGGGGGCGTCTCCCCGTGGGGGAGACTAATCCGCCCGCCGTCCCCCGTCAAGGCCGGGCGATTGCCGGGGCAATCGCCCGCGAGCCGCCCAGTCTGCGGACTGGGCGGGCCTTGACTGGGGCCGTCCGCCGGATTATGCGGTCTCCAAGGGGAGGACGCCCCAAAAGCCGCCTAACGGCGGCTTTTGCCAGTGTGGGGAACGGGTGCGGCTCCCGCGGCCTCTCCGCAGATGGGGCTCGCCGCTCAAAAGTCCCCTCAATTTGAGGGGACTTTTGGCCCCCAGGTTTCCCGTTGCCTGTTTCCACTCCGCATGATATAATTATTCTCATAGAATTTATCTCATACAATTTCTCTGAAAGGCAGGTGACTGCATGAGCGGAAACGCTTTATTAGACCGTATTGACGCATACGCCCAGGCTATACGGGAGCGCCGCCCCCTCACCCCGGACGAGGTGAAGGAGCTGGACGCCTACTTCCGCATCGGCATGACTTATACCTCCAACGCCCTGGAGGGCAATTCCCTCACCCTCTCTGAGACCAAGGTGCTCCTGGAGGACGGTATCACCGTGGGCGGCAAGCCCATCCGGGACTGCTACGAGGCCACCGGCCACGCCAGGGCCTATGACTATATGCTGGAGACCGCCAGGGGCGGGCCCCTGCAATTCCAGGAGGAGGATATACTCCACCTGCACGCCCTGTTCTACGGCGGCGTTGACCCGGAGCACGCCGGACGCTACCGGGAGGGCCAGGTGTTCATCACCGGCACGGAATATATCCCGCCCACGGCGGAGGAGGTGCCGGGCCTTATGGCCGGGCTGGTAGAGGATCTGAACAAACGGAAGGACGCCACGCACCCGGTCCTGCTGGCCGCCTACGCCCACCGGAGGCTGGTGGACATCCACCCCTTCCGGGACGGCAACGGGCGCACCGCCCGGCTCCTGATGAATCTGATCCTGGTAAACAGGGGCTACTGTGTGGTCTCCATCCCGCCCATCCTGCGCCATGACTACATTACCGCGCTCCAGCAGGCCCAGCGGGCCCAAGGCCCCAGCGACGCCGCCTTTATCAAACTCATTTGTGAGTGTGAACTGGAGGCCCAGAAGGACTACTGCCGGATGTTCCGCATCAAACTCCCGGAGCGGAGGAAAGACGCCCCGGAGCGATAACCCGTAAGTCCCCTCAATTTGAGGGGACTTTTTTCTTTGCCCGGAAACTCCCATCAATTTGATGGAAGTTTTCGGGCCATTTTTGATCGAAGGAGTTGACCCACATGAAGAAACGCGCCGTGCCCCTGTTTCTGGCGGTGCTGACCGCCTGTGCCCTGGCCTGCCCGGCGCTGGCCGCCGAGGCGCCCTCTCCCGAAGCCACCCCCTCCGTACTTTACCCAGTAGAGGTTTTGGAGTACACGGAGGGAGACCGGGCCGAGCCCAGGATCAGCAAGACCTACGAACTCTCTCCTATGGATGATCCGGCCCTCATCCCCACCGGGGACTTTGAGCGGTCCGGCTGCCTCTATACCCTGCTGGATATTGTCAAGGAGGACCAGACGGAGACGGACAGCAAGTATTACACCGAAACCGTGACCCTGGACAGCAAGAGCAAGGACATGGAGGAGATCATGCCCCTGCTGGCCGCCACCTGTGAGGCCGTCACGGAGGACGGCTATACCGGCCTCCTCACCCTGGACACCGCCAGTATCCAGGTGGAGGCGTCCGGCTATGCCACGTCCACCCGGAACGTCTCCGCCACCCGCAGTTATCCCAATCTCTCCGAGGCGGATGTGTCCCTGGTGCCCAAGTCTATTGAGGACAGCGGGCGCACCCTCACCCTGGCGGATGTTCAATGGCAGGAGGCCGGGGGCTTCTACAACGCCGCCGCCACCTATACCGGCACCGCTTCCAGCAAATACGCCACCGGCTACACCGTCACGGCGGACTACGCCGGAGAAGTGACCAAGACTACCAGCGGGACCGTGCTCTATACCGCCGTTTTCGGCCTGGCAGAGGAGCAGGAGGCCGTAACCGCTATCCCACAGCCTGCCGCGGAGGGCGGCGGCTTTGACTGGCGCTGGCTGCTGGTCCTGCCCGCCGGGGCGGGCGTTGTCGGCCTGGTATTCCTGGGCCGCTTTCTGCTTCAAAAGTACAAATCCAAGAAAGAGTGGAAGGAGTACAACAAATGAGGCTGAAAACCCTTTGTCTGGCTGCCCTCATACTGGCGGCCGTCTGCGTCACCCCGGCCAGCGCCCTGGAATACACCATGGACGCCCCGGACGATTACCTGTTTGCCCGGCCCACCAGCGATACCACCATCTATGAGCATGAGGACCCCAACGTGGACCGGAGCAAAAATACAGCCCTGATCCCGCCCGGCTTCGGCACACCCACCAGTTACCTCCCCGGCTCCGGCACAGCCCTGACCCCTAATCTGGTCCCCGGAGCCCTGGACGGCGGCGGTTTGGTCTCCCAAGTGGGGAGTGTCACATACCCTGCCGTTGATACGGGCTCCGGCTGGACCGGGACTACCGCCACAGGCTGGACGGATGTGACCAGCGATCTCTATTACTCCGGCGGGCACCTGGGCACCCTCAAAATTCCCGCCATCGGTTTGAGCGTCAAGGTTTACGAGGGCACGGACAGCAAGACCTTAGCCAAGGGCGCGGGCCACTTCGAGGACACCAGCCTGTGGGATGGCAACTGCTGTATCGCCGGGCACAACCGGGGCGTCCGGGATGACTTTGGAGACCTGCACACTCTGGAGCCAGGTGATACCATTACCTGGACTACCAAGCTCGGCACCCGTACCTATGAGGTGGTCAGCGTCCAGAAGGTAAAGGAGACGGACACCAGAGGCACCGCCGCCACCACGGATAACCGCCTGACCTTGTTTACCTGCGTCCGGGACCAACGGGCCTACCGTTGGCAGGTCCAGGCCGTGAAATTTGAGGCGTCAAAACTTCCCTCAATTTGAGGGGACTTTTGACGCCCATTTTTTTGTGCCCGAAAATCCCCAATTTTAATATTTAGATCAGTTTCTCAATTATCGGAAGGAGACGGTGATTTTTATTCATGGCCTCCTTCTGACCATTTTAAAGGAGGCATCCATGAAAAAACTGATATCCCTGTTCCTGGCTTTAGTAACCATACTCGGTATCCTGCCCACGGCGGCCTTCGCGGCCAGCTCTGAGGAGGAGGCTCTAGGCGAGGTCGATATCTACAACGGTGACTATGAGCTGGGCTACCTCTCCATCAACGGCGCGGTCAGAAAACAAAAATACACCTACTTTTTGTACGAATCCAATGATGGAACTCAAAAGGAATCTCCTGCGTACTGCGTCAACCCGGTGCGCCTTGTTCCTTGACAATCTGCGTAGAAATGCGCAATAAAACAAGGCAGATTATGAAAGAATAATCTGAACTCTGTATCTGAATCGGCGGGGGAAGTTCCCGCCTGACCCGGTGTGACGGGTTACAAAAGCTCTGAGTCTCCGACGTGCCCATCGCAGTGCTATGTGGTGGGTACGAAGCTCGGTAAAGTGCGGAGGTGATATCTGAGATGGTATCACGCCGCTAGAGGCTATAAAGCAGTCACGCCTAGTATGTCAAACAGACCGACAAACTCCCGACCTAACAGCTCGTAAACGCAAGGGTGATTATACAGCCACCCGCCCCCATGTGGGGTGCTGTCGCAGCTCAATACCTTGGGATTGTAGTGGGCCGCAGAAAACCAGGAATGGTCGAATGTCGCTGGCAAAGTCACACCAGCCAGTGATGACAGCCGGGCCATAGGGAGAGGCTAAAACTGCCATGAAAAGCTAGGATGCAGGGAACAAGGGAACCACGGACGGCACACCGGCCATCAGGACGGCGTAAGTTGGTTAGCACACCAGCCGCATGAGCAGGAAATGGCTCATAAATCCGTGGGACAGCAGCCCGTAGTAGTGAAGAAGCCCCTGTAATGGGGGTGGAGCGAAGGGGCATAGTCTGTACAGGGAACATGGAACCAGTCTGTCGAGGAAGCCGTAGGCGAACCTGACTAAAACCATAGCGCCAAATCTTGTTTCAAACAGGAGGTGGTGGCCATGGCACAACAATTCGACTACCCAAAATCTGAAACAGACCTGCGTGTTATACTTGACGCACTTTATAAGTCGGCCAGAACGGCGCGCGAGGCAGGAAACCGCCCCGCATTCAAAGGACTGGTCGAGTTGATGTCTGCACAGGCAACGATTATCACAGCCATCCATAACATCAAATCCAACAAGGGAAGCAAGACGCCAGGTATTGACCACAAAACCATGCAGAAGGGATATCTACAAAAACCGACAGCATGGGTAATCCAAGATATCCAGGCCGCTTTCCGGCATTATGAACCACAAAAAATACGCCGGAAGTATATTGATAAACCGGGAAAGGCAGAAAAGCGTCCGTTGGGAATCCCTACGATACGGGATAGAATCGTTCAGGAATGCGTCCGGATTGTGCTGGAGCCCATTCTGGAAGCACAATTCTTTGAACACTCCTATGGATTCCGACCGATGCGCGATACCCATCAGGCGCTTGCCCGCGTAACTGACCTGGTATTCCGAACGGGGTATTTCTGGATTGTCGAAGGAGATATCAGCAAATGCTTTGACAGGCTCGACCACAATGTCCTGATAAAACGGCTCTATCACATGGGCATCAAGGACAGACGGGTACTGCAAATAATCAAGGCAATGATGAAAGCTGGTATTATCGGAGAATGTGAAGTCAATGAGAAGGGCGTACAGCAGGGCGGGGTACTCTCACCTCTGCTGGCAAACGTCAGCCTGGACATTCTTGACCAATGGATAACCAGCCAATGGGAACAGAAGAAAACCAGATTCCCTTACAAAGACTGGAAAGGTAAGTCGGAGGGGCTCCGTAAGGGCAGCCGCTTGATACCCGGCTACCTCGTCCGCTATGCCGACGACTTTGTAATCATTACAGATAGTCGAGAGCATGCCCAGAGTTGGAAGGAACGGCTACAGCAGTATCTTCAGGCGGAACTGAAACTCGAACTATCCCCGGAGAAAACGCTGATAACCGACCTGCGTAAGCAGTACATCCATTTCCTTGGATATGAATACAAGGTGGTCAAAGGCAAAGGATTAAAAGGTTACATTCCACGTACGCTTCCTGACCGAAATCGGCTGAAGCGAAAGGTGGATGCCATTGCAAAAGAAACAAAGAATATTCCGTACAACTACAGCCGAGAACAGGTCATTCTTGCAATTAACCGGATTAACAGCGAAATAAGAGGGCTTATCAACTACTACTCCAATTGCACTTGGGTCAATATTGCCATGAAAAAGTATGCCCATTGGCTTCAGAGCATCGCTATGCACCGTCTGAAGCAATATAAGGGCAAATGGATACCCGCAAAAGAGACCCGAAACTTGCCCCGTATACATGAGAAGTACAAGCAGAAAAT
>CEAE01014317.1_pt1 | contig 24935 bp, 18 predicted proteins | sample 554951 | NCBI WGS metagenome assembly CEAE01 (sample SAMEA3182076, study PRJEB8094) | gut metagenome | biome: human; feature: gut; material: Stool; isolation source: human stools | place: Canada | collected 2012-03-28
CCTTATAAGTGCGCAGGGGAAGGGGCTCATGGACGCCCTCTACGATATAATCGGCCTCCGACAGATGCACCCGGTGGGAGCCGTTCACCCCCTGGAGCCTGGGAAGGCGCTCATTGATCTCAAAGATCACCGTGCGGGCGTTCTCAAAAATGGTGCGCCAGGCATAGTTGGAGATGCCCAGTCCGCAGTACCCCTCCCCGTCCGGCCGGGAGACGGGCACAAAGGCCACATCCACCCGGATATGGCTGCGGTACAGCTCCGGCAGGGCCCGGAGCATCATGGGCAGGAACTTCACCAGCCCCCTGCTCTGCAGCTTGCGCTCATAGTCCCCGATGTGCCAGCTGTAATAGGTGAAGGCGGACTGCTCCGGGTCGCACTCCACCACCTCGATCCGGGGCCGGATCACCAGTCCGCCGCGGATCTTCACGTCCTTCAGCTCCTCCTTCCGGGCGGCAAGGGCCCGGTCCATCAGCTCCGGGAAGCCCGCGCCAAAGCCGTAGTCCACCCAGTCGCCGGAGCGGACCGCTTGGGCGGCCGCCTCCGGGGTCACAAATCTGTTCCTGTAATCGTGCATCCTGTTCTCCTCGCCTTTCTGTTTCAAATCTGCCATTGTGGATATCATATCACAAACCGCCTGGAGCTGTCTATCGCTTGATTGCGGATTGTTCGCGCCCGATTGCGGATCTTCCGTATCCGCCCCTGTTCATTCCATAAAAAATATCACGGCCACGCTTCCCAAGAAGCGTGGCCGTAGCCGTTTCTTTGATCCTAATCTGCTCAGCGTCCGAAGCCGCCGCCCCGGGAACCGCCGCCAAAGCCGCCCCCTCGGGAGAAGCCCCCGCCCCGGGAGCCGCCGGAGAATCCGCCGCCGCGGCTCCCTCCGCTGAAACCTCCTCCGAAGCTGCCGCCCCGGGAGAAGCCCCCGCCCCGGGAGCCACTGGAAAATCCACCGGAGCCGGAGCCCCCTCTTGGCCCCTGGAAACCGTTGAAGCCGCCGCCCGAACCTCCGAAGCCTCCAGGCCCTCTTGGAGGTCTGGGGGGCGGAGGAGGCGGTCTGCGCCAGCGGCGCCGGTACCAGCCATAGGCGGGCCCGTGCCAGAACAGGATGGGCCGGAACAGATAGGGAGGATTGGGCACCCCATAGTACCGCTGCCGGTAGGAGGTATACCGCAGGCTGTCCACCACGCTGGCGATGACCACCAGAATGACCAGCAGCACCACCAGGGACATGACCGTCTCGCCGGTGCTCCGGCCGCCATAGGCGTTCTGACTCGTCTCCAGATAGCCCAGACCGTAATTTTCTACATAGAACTGATTGATCCCGTCAAACAGGCTCAGCACTCCCGTGCCGAACTGTCCGGCCATGGCGTTCTCATACAGGTAGCGGTCCAAATGGGAGGTCACCTGCTCATCCGTCATTGGATAGTCGGGCCCCACTGCCAGATAGCAGTTGTTGGTCCCGGTATCCACCACCAGGATGCCGTCCGCCGCTCCCAGCTGGATCTGCTCTCCCAGTGCATAGGCGTAGTCGGCAATATCGCCGGACACCTCCCGCACAGTAGCCACAGCGATGAGGCTGTCATACCGGGCCACCCAGTTGGCGTTATAGAGACAGATCTGCTGCTCCTCCTGGTCAGAGAGCACCTCGGCCTCGTCGCTGATCCAGGTGGCGTAGCTGCTTGTGGACAGCGACTTGTCAAGCCCAGCAGCCTGAGGGACCGCCGGAGCGCTGCTCCCCCGCACCTGGCCGATCCCGATGGCCGCGGCGATCATCACCACGGTCAGCGCCACTGCCACCGATGTCTTTTGAAATAGTTTCATAGGCTCTCCTCAATGTTCTGCCCCGGACAGGCATCCGGGAACTTCCACCATACAACCGTTCCGGGCGGTCAGCCTCTCAACTCCAGAAGCTTCTGCTTCAGCTCGCCCTCGATCCGCCCAAGCTCTGCTTCGGCCTCGCGGCGCTTCTGGCTGCCCTCTGTCTGGATCTTCATCACCTCGTCCAGGGTGGAGATCAGCTGCTCATTGGTATGCTGGAGAGTCTTGACGTCCACAATGGAGCGCTCCGCCTCCCGGGCGGCCTCCACCGTCCCCATCTTCAGCATATCCGCATTCTTTTGCAGCAGCTGGTTGGTCATCTCGGTGACCGCGGACTGGGCCTGGGTGGCCTGGCGGGAGTGCTCCAGACCCAGGGCCAGCACCATCTGACTCTTCCACAGGGGGATGGTATTCACCAGGGAGGACTGGATCTTCTCCAGCATCATGGTGTCGTTATTTTGCAGCAGGCGGGTCTGGGGCCCCATCTGAATGGAGATCATCCGGGTCAACTCCAGGTCGTGGAGCTTCTTCTCAAACCGGCTACACAGGTTGGCAAAATCATTATAGGCCTGGGCGTCCTCCTGGGCCCCGCTGGCGGCGGCCTTCTGCCGCAGCTGCTCCAGGTCGTGGGTCCGCAGGTACTCCAGCCGCTTCTTGCCGGCAATGATATACATGGTGAGCTCTTTGTAGTACTTGGTATTCAGCTCATACATCTGGTCCAGCATGGCGATGTCCTTCATCAGCACCACCTGGTGGTCCTCCAGCACCCGGACGATCTTATCCACATTGACCTCTGCCTTGGCATAGCTGGCCTTCAGGGCCTCCAGCTCGTTGCGCTTCTTCTGGAAGAAGCCGAACAGGCCGCCCTTCTTCTCCTCATCCTTGCCAAAATTTTTCAGCTCCACCACCAGGTTGGACAGGGCCTCGCCCACCTCGCCCAGGTCCTTGGTCTTGACGCTGTTCAGGGCGTTTTCCGAGAAGGAGGCAATGTTCTTCTGGGCCGCGGAGCCGTACTGGAGCACCACATTGGAGTCGGTGACGTCGATCTTCTGGGCAAAGTCATCCACCATTTTCCGCTCCGCCTCACTGAGCATGGACTCGTCCACCTTGACGGCGTTGACGTCCCGCTCCTTCTGGCGCTCTGCCTCTGTGACGGAAGCCTGCTGGACGGCCGCCTCAGGCGCCGTGTCCAGGGTCAGGGCCGGAGCCTCCGGCGCGGCGGGAGCCGCGGCTGCGGCCGCATCGGCCTCCGGAGTCAGAGTCAGCTGGGGGGCCATATTCAAATCATCGCTCATAGTCAGTTCCTCCTTATTGTCTTTGCATTGATTTTGGTATGATTTCCGACCGTTCCAGCGTCCCCGCTCTCTGCCGGGAGACGCGCCCAGTCACAGCTCCAGAGTAGTCCCGCCGTCCGGTGAGGCGGTCTTGTCCTTCCCGGACAGGCCCTCCTGGGCCAACAGATTTTCCATCACGGTAATGTCGGTGGAGATGTCCATAGCCTCTGCCCCAAAGAGGGCGTCCAGCTGCTTGTCAAAGGCCTGGACGATGGTGCCCATCATATTTTCCACCTTGGCCTTGGTGGTGCTGATGTTGTCCCCCGCGATCCCGGCGGAGTCCATCCGGTCATAGGCATTGAGTATCTTTAAGGTGGTGGGCAGGAAGTAGTTCAAAAAGCGGCGGATCTGAGGAAGCTTCTTGGGCTGCTTGACCACCTCGCCGATGATCTTCCGGGTGACCTCCTCCAGATGGTCGATCTGGGCGGAGATGGTCTCGTCCTCGATGCTGTCATTGAGGCGGCGCATCTCCGACACCGCCCGGTCCCGCTCCTGGATCAGCTTATCCAGCTCCGGGTCGCCGGTGGTCTCCTGCTTCTTCTCCTCCTGCTTCTTCTCCTGCTTTGGCTCCTCCCGGCGGGGCTGCTCCGCCTTCTTCTCCGGCTGTTCCACCTGCTCTCCGGGCATCTGATAGACCCGGTCCGGGAATACCGCCTTACCCACGACAAACACTGCCGCCGAGACCACAGCGCACAGCGCGTAGTCGGCCAGGGTGTGCAGCGAGAAAAACAGCGCGAATACCAGCCAGACCCCCCCGATCAGATAGATGGGGATCACGGAACGCTTGATGTGCTTCGCCATCGCTCCTACCTCCTATGGCACGCTCTGCGGACCAGCCGCATTCTTTTATGCTCATTGTACCTTTCCCAGAGGGGGGTGTCAAGAAAATTCCCGCCCTATCCGGTGCAGAGCACGCCGGATAGGGCGGGAATTGTTGGGCATGGGGCCAGCAGTCTCAGGATGCGGCCAGGGTGGCTCCGAGGGCACGGCACCGGTCCAGTCCGCTCTCATCGGGGGTCTCATGAAGGATCAGTCCTTCCCCCTGGCAGACCGTGCCCCCGGCGCGGTCCGTCCGCTCCTCCCAGTCTCGCATCCACTGCCCGTCTCCCCAGCCGTAGGAGCCGAAGAGGGCCACAGACTTTCCGCTCAGGCGGCCCTCCAGCTGGGAGAAGAAGGGCTCAAACTCAGACTCCTCCAGAACCTCAGCCCCCATAGCGGGGCAGCCCAGGGCCAGCTGATCGTACTCCAGTACCTGGTCCACCCCGACCTGGTCCACAGAGAATACGTCCACCTGGGCGCCGGCCTCCCGCGCCCCCTTGGCGATGGCTTCGGCCATGGCCTGGGTATTGCCTGTCATGCTCCAATAGATCACTGCAATGCTGCTCATTTGGGATAACCTCCAAACTCAAAATGTAAAAATGTAGATCATAAACGTGGATCCCCTGGATGAGACCCATCTGCAAACGCCCAGAGGGCGGTCACATACATCATTCCGCCTGCGGACACCGTCCAACGGCCCGGTCAGGCGGCTCGAAACATCTGCGGCAGGGACCCGCCCGCCCGCACCCGCCGGCACAGGGCCGCGCGGCACCGGTCGTACCGGCGGAAGCACTGCCTCGCCCCCTCCACGTCGGAGTACACCTTCCAGCACCCGCACAGCTTATAGTCCCGCCCCCGGTGCAGGCGAAAGCCCTCCACATCCTCCGGGGGATAGCCCAGAAACAGACCGATCTCGTGGGGGAAGGCGCCGCAGGTCAGACGGAGCTGGAGGGCGTCCAGCATCTCCTCCAGGCCCCGGTCCACCGGGTAGCCCTCCCGGGCCAGCAGCGCCCGCACCTGGGGACGGGCCAGCTGGGCGGCCAGACGCTCCGGACGGTACACCAGGATCAGGCACCGGGGCCGGCAGGAGCAGAGCAGGCGCAGCTGGATACCGCACCGGGAGAGCTGGCGGCGGTAATCCTCCAGCAGTGTGCCCATACACACCTGGGGACTGCCCCAGGCGACCAGATCCGCTGGTTTGATCCCGGCCAGTGCGGGGGCTCCGTGAAAGGCCAAGGTGTATTCCAAATCCCGCAGTGTGTCTTCCATCGTCTCTGACCCCCGCCACAAATTAGCGTAAGCTAACTATATCCCAAGAGAAGAACGGCTCGCGCCGCACAGGTTAGTTATAGCTAACTTCTGGTTCAGAATACCACAACCTTCCTCCCTTGTCAACCCCAAGTTCAGAGCAGGGAACCGTCCCCCTCCGACTATTTTCCAGCTTTCCATTGACTTTTCATGCTCCGGTGCGGTATGATTTCACATATCGGCGTTTGGCGCTCAGTCCGGCTCCACTGGACCGCCCTGACAGCCCCGCCATGGAACAAAGGAGTCCGATATGCTCACCCTGGAACAGTTCAAAGCTGCCCGTGCAACGCTGCAGGGCGTGATCCGCACCACCAGCCTGATCCACTCCCCCGCCCTGTCCAAGGCGTGTGGAAATCAGGTCTATCTCAAGCCGGAAAATATGCAGGTCACCGGCGCCTATAAGATCCGCGGGGCCTACTATAAGATCAGCACCCTCAGCGAGGAGGAGAAAGCCCGGGGCCTCATCACCGCCTCCGCCGGCAACCACGCCCAGGGGCTGGCCTATGCCGCCCAGGCGGCGGGGGTCCCCGCCACCATCGTGATGCCCACCACCACCCCCCTGGTGAAGGTCAACAACACCAAGGACTACGGCGCACGGGTCATTCTCCACGGCGAGGTGTTCGACGAGGCCGCCGAGAAGGCCGCCCAGCTGGCTGAGGAGGAGGGGCTGACCTATGTCCACCCCTTCAACGATCTTGGGGTAGCCACCGGCCAGGGCACCATCGCATACGAGATCTTTCAGGACCTCCCCGACGTGGATGTGATCCTGGTCCCCATCGGCGGCGGCGGCCTGGCCGCTGGCGTGTCCACCCTGGCCAAGCTGCTCAACCCCAACGTCACGGTCATCGGCGTGGAGCCGGAGGGCGCCGCCTCCATGAAGGCCAGCCTGGAGGCCGGCCATGTGGTCACCCTCCCCACCGCCAACACCATCGCCGATGGCGTGGCGGTCAAGACCCCCGGCGACCTGGTGTTCCCCTATGTACAAAAAAATGTAGACCGCGTCCTGTCCATTCCGGATGCGGAACTGGTGGACGCCTTTCTGGATGTGATGGAGAAGCATAAGATGGTGGTGGAAAACGCCGGCCTGCTCACTGTGGCCGCCCTGAAGCACCTGGATATGGAGGGCAAGAACGTGGTCTCCGTCCTCTCCGGGGGCAACATGGATGTGATCACCATGGCCTCTCTGGTCCAGCACGGCCTGATCAACCGGGGCCGGATCTTCACCTTCTCCGTGCTGCTCCCCGACCGGCCCGGCGAACTGATGCGGGTGTCCGGCCTGCTGGCCCGGAACAGCGGCAACATCATCAAGCTGGAGCACAACCAGTTTGTCAACATCAACCGGCAGAACGGCGTGGAGCTGAAGGTCACCCTGGAGGCCTTCGGCCAGGACCACAAGCGCCAGATCCTGGACGAGCTGCGGCAGAACGGCTATTCCGTCCAGGAGGTCATGACCGCAGACTTCTACCACTGACGCGCCCACTGCCTCCGTCCGCCGGAGATGCGCGCTCCGGCGGACGGATGGCTATTGAAAAGCGGCGGGCTTCGGGCTGCCGCAGGCGGCAGTAGGGCCGTGGGTCCGGCCTGGAGCGCCCCTGCGGCCCGGAAGCTCACGGCGGAGGGCCGGCCCTCCGCTCTCTCCGCCCAGTATCCTATGCGCCCGCCCCGCCCCGGGTTCCCCGGGCGCGGACGGTCCCTCCCCCACCCCGGCAGAGGCCAAACAAATTCAGGCTTGGAAAGCGAGGACATCATTATGATCAAAATTGCCCCTTCGATCCTCTCCGCTGACTTCGTCAACCTGGAGCGGGACATCAAAAAGGTCGCCAGCGCCGACTACCTCCATGTGGATGTCATGGACGGCTGCTTCGTGCCCAACCTGACCATTGGGATCCCCGTGGTCAAGTCTATCCGCAAGTGTACCGATATGTTCCTGGACGTCCATCTGATGATCGACAAGCCGGTGCGCTACATCGAGGACTTCGCCAAAGCCGGGGCCGATCTGCTGTCCGTCCATCTGGAGGCCGACCACCCCACCCGGATCGCCGAGGCCCTGAAGGTCATGGGGGAGTGCGGCGTGAAAAAGGCGGTGGCCCTGCGGCCCATCACCTCGGCCAACGCCATTCTGCCCTATATCGAGGAGCTGGACATGGTGCTGGTGATGACGGTGGAGCCCGGCTTCGGGGGCCAGGCTTTTATGGAGTCCCAGTTGGACACCATCCGCCAGGTGCGGGCCATCATCGACCGGTACAACCCCGCCTGTGAGCTGGAGGTGGACGGCGGCGTTGCCCCCAAGACCGCCCCCTTGGTGGTGGAGGCGGGCGCCAACGTACTGGTGGCCGGCTCTGCCGTCTACGGCAAGGAGGACATCCCCGCCGCCATCGCCGCCCTGCGGGTGTAACGGCAATGAAGAAGTACAAAGCCCTAATTCCTAACTCCTAGTTTTAAATTCTTAATTTCCAACTTCCCCGGAGGTCCAAAACCATGCAGTACTTTCCCCCTGCGCTGGAAAATTTAGTGGAGCAGTTCGCCAAGCTGCCCGGCGTGGGCGTCAAATCAGCCCAGCGCCTGGCCTTCTATGTCCTGTCCATGCCGGATGACGAGGCCAACGCCTTCGCCCAGGCGGTCATCAGCGCCAAGGCGACTATCCACTGCTGCCCCGTCTGCCAGAATCTGACGGATGGGGACGGCCCCTGCTCCATCTGTGCCAGCCCCAAGCGGGACCAGTCCACCATCTGTGTGGTGGCTGACCCCAAGGACGTGGCCGCCATGGAGCGCTCCCGTGAGTACCAGGGCCTGTACCATGTGCTCCACGGGGTGATCTCCCCCATGAGCCATGTGGGTCCCGATGACCTGCACATCAAATCTCTGGTGGAGCGGGTGGCCGCCGGAGGCATCGAGGAGGTCATCATGGCCACCAACCCGGACACGGAGGGGGAGGCCACTGCCATGTACCTCTCCCGCCTGCTCCGCCCCTTCTCCGTCAAGGTCACCCGTCTGGCCTATGGCATCCCGGTGGGCAGCCACCTGGAGTACGCCGACGATGCCACCCTCATGCGCGCCCTGGAGGGCCGCCGCGAGATCTGACCCACTCCCGCTCCGCCCCCGGTCCTCTGGGGGCGGAGCGCTTTTCTGCTCTTGCGCTCCGTCCTTGAATGGGATATAATACACTGAAACTTTTTGAACGATCTTTCTCGAGGTGCGCTTCCATGGGGGACAAGCTTGGTATCTACATCCACATTCCATTCTGCCGCAGCAAGTGCGACTACTGTGATTTTTACTCCCTGTCCGGGCGTGAGGGCCGGATGGACCACTATCAGAAGGCCCTGCTGGCCCATCTGCGGGAGACGGCTCCCCTGACCCAGGGCATCCCGGTGGACAGCGTCTACTTCGGCGGCGGCACCCCCAGCTTTTACGGAGCCAAGCGGCTGAAGGAGCTGCTGGCCACCCTCCACAAGCTGTTTCAAATCGAGAAGGACGCGGAGATCACCGTGGAGTGCAACCCTGACAGCGTGGATCTGCGCGCCCTGTGCACCCTGCGGAAGGCGGGCGTCAACCGCCTGTCCCTTGGGATGCAGTCCGCCCAGGCGGAGGAGCTGGCCGCCATCCACCGCATCCACACCCCGCAGCAGACCGACCAGGCCGCCGGGCTGGCCCGGAAGGCTAAATTCAACAACCTGTCCCTGGACCTGATCTACGGCCTGCCCGGCCAGACCATGGACAGCTGGAAGGCCACGGTGGAACACGCCCTGTCCCTTATCCCCCAGCATCTGTCCTGCTACGGCCTGAAGGTGGAGGAGGGCACCCCCCTGGCCCGCCGGGTGGCCGAGGGGGAGGTCCTGCCGGACGACGACCAGCAGGCCGACCTGTATCTGTGGACGGTGGGCCGCCTGGCCCGGGCCGGCTACCCCCAGTATGAGATCTCCAACTTCGCCAAGCCCGGCTTCGAGTCCCGGCACAATCTCCGCTACTGGTTCACCCGGCCCTATATCGGCTTCGGCCCCGGGGCCCACTCCGATTTCGGCGGCCGGCGCTACTCCTTCGTCCGGGATCTGGACGCCTACATCGACGGAGTCCTTCACGGGGGCAATGTCATCGACAGCTCTGAGCTTATCCCCCAGCGGGAGCGGTGCGGCGAGTACCTCATGCTCCGCCTGCGCACCGCCCAGGGCATCGACGGCGTGGAGTACCGCCGGAACTATTTCATGGACTTCGCCCCGCTGGAGGCCCGTCTGGAGCAGTTCGCCGCCCAGGGATGGGTGGAGCGCAGCCCGGAGGGCCGCTGGCACTTCACTCCCAAGGGCTTCCTGGTGTCCAACCAGCTGATCGGCGACCTTCTGGACCGGCAGGAGCAGGCCAGCTGGGAGGACCTGATCGTCCGCCCGGAGCGGGGGCCGCGCCCGTGATCCATCCGGGCTTTTCCCCCGGCCCCAGCACATCCGAACGCTCCGGCATCTCGCCAAAGCCTTTCCCTGTTTTTTACTTTGTTCTTACTTTTTTCACAATTTTATGTCTACTTTGTAAATTTCATTGCCTTTTGGGCATACTGATGCTATAATATATTTGTATTATCGTGCGCAGCCCTTCCGGCGGCGCAGTTCCAACTGAATTCAAGGGCGATTTCCGCCATCTCTTTTCATACAAACCCCAATCTATAAATCAGATCGAGAGGGTGCCGATTTTGACAAAGTATCACATTCAGGGCGGAAAGCCGCTCTCCGGGACCATCACCATCAGCGGCGCCAAAAACGCCGCTGTCGCTATCATCCCCGCCGCGCTGTTGGTGGACGGGGTGTGCCGCATTGAGAATATCCCCCAAATCAGCGACGTGACGCTGATCCTCCAGATCCTTCAGGAGCTGGGTGCGGACGTCCGCACCATCAACCGCACCACGGTGGACATCGACTGTTCTCACATCCGCAACCGTCAGGTCCCGTACGAGCTGGCCCGCCGCATCCGCGCCAGCTACTATCTGGTGGGCGCTCTGTTGGGCCGCTTCGGCTGGGCGGAGGTCCCCCTCCCCGGCGGCTGTGACCTGGGCGGCCGGCCCATCGACCAGCACATCAAGGGTTTCGTCTCCATGGGGGCGGATGTGGATGTGCGCAACGGCCTGATCTGCGCCAAGGTGGCCGGCGGCCGTCTGGCCGGCGGTCAGATCTATCTGGACATGGTCTCTGTGGGGGCCACCATGAACATCATGCTGGCCGGCGTGCTGGCTGATGGCATGACCATCATTGAAAACGCCGCCAAGGAGCCCCACATCGTGGACCTGGCCAACTTCCTCAACTCTATGGGGGCCAATATCATGGGGGCCGGCACCGATGTGATCAAGATCCGCGGCGTCAAGCAGCTGCGGGGCGGCGCCTACTCCATCATCCCCGACCAGATCGAGGCGGGCACCTATATGGCCGCCGTGGCCGCCGCCGGGGGCGATGTGCTCATTCAGAACGTCATCCCCAAGCACCTGGACTGCATCACCGCCAAGCTGGTGGAGATGGGCGTGGATGTGGAGGAGCTGGACGACGCCGTCCGGGTCCGCCGCAGCGGCCCCATCAGCCGCGCCAATGTCAAGACCATGCCCTATCCGGGCTTCCCCACCGATATGCAGCCCCAGATTGCCGCCGTCCTCTGCCTGGCTACCGGCACCAGCGTCCTGACCGAAGGTGTGTGGGACAGCCGCTACCGCTATGTGGATGAGTTCCGCCGCATGGGCGCCCACATCCAGGTGGATGGCAAGGTAGCCGTCATCGAGGGGGTCCCCGGCCTCACCGGCGCGCCGGTCCACGCCTGTGACCTGCGGGCGGGCGCGGCCATGGTCATCGCCGGTCTGGCCGCCCAGGGCATCACCGAGGTGGACGGGATCTACCACATTGAGCGTGGCTATGAGGATCTGGTGGGCAAGCTGGCCGGGGTCGGCGCCGAAATCCAGGTCGTCACCGTCCCCGACGAGGAGAGCCAGTCCCAGGCTGTCTGAAGCCATGTTATCCATTATCCAAACGATCAGAAATTGGGATCTCCAGGCCGGCGGCTCACCCCTCCGGCCATCCCCAGTTTCTGATCTTATTTTTTAGGGAGCGATCAAATTGTTGACCTTTACCACCCTGGCCAGCGGCTCCGGCGGCAACGCCGCCCTGGTCTCCTGTGGGGACACCCATCTTCTGCTGGACGCGGGGATCTCAGCCAAGCAGATCACCGCCGGCCTGGCCGCTCTGGGCGTCGCACCCAGGGATCTGACCGCCATTCTCATCACCCATGAGCACAGCGACCATGTCTCCGGCCTGCGGGTGCTCAGCAAGCGGGCCGCCGCCCCCATCTACGCCACCGGCCCCACCTGCCGCTGCCTGTATGACCGGAACACCGGCAGCGAGGCCGCCGACCTGCTTCGGGTCATGGAGGCCGGGACCGGGGTGCAGCTGGGCGGCCTGTGGGTCCAGTCCTTTCCCACCCCCCACGACGCGGCGGGGAGCGTGGGCTACATCCTCTCCGGAGAGGGGGGCCGGATCGTCCTGGCCACCGACCTGGGCTACATCACCCCGGCGGTAAAGACCGCCGTCCAGGACTGCGGCCTGCTGATCTGCGAGGCCAACCACGACGAGGACTGGGTCCGCTCCGGGCCATACCCCTACTACTTAAAGCAGCGTATCCTGGGGGACCGGGGCCACCTGTCCAACGAGGCGGGGGCGGAGCTGGCCGCCCTGGCGGCGGAGAGCGGGACCCGTGCCGTGGTCCTGGCCCACCTCTCCCGGGAGAACAACACCCCGGCCCGCGCATGGGAGACGGCCGCCCGCCGCCTCCGAAGCATGGGCTGTGAGCCGAACCTGGATCTCTCCCTGACCGTGGCCCCCCGCAGCGGGCTGGGCCCCACCTATCAGCTGGAGAGCGGGCGGGTCCTCCAGGCGTCCCCCTCTGGAGAGGAGGCCGCCCTGTGCTGAGCGTCTATCTCATCTGCGTGGGTAAGCTGAAGGAAAAATTCTATCAGGAGGCCTGCGCCGAGTACGTCAAGCGGCTGTCCGCCTATTGCAGGCTCACCCTGGTGGAGCTGCCTGAGGAAAAACTGCCCCAAGCTCCCTCTCAGGGCCAGATCGACCAGGCCCTGGCCCGGGAGGCCGCGGCCATCCGGGCCAAGCTGCCCCCCAGCGCCGTGCTGGCCGCCCTGTGCGTAGAGGGCCGGATGCGCTCCAGCGAGGAGCTGGCCCAGCTGGTTGGGACCTGGGAGCAGAGCTCCGCCAAGCACCTGGTCTTTCTCATCGGCGGCTCCTACGGCCTGCACCCCTCCATCAAGGCGGAGGCCCAGGTCAAGCTGTCCATGTCCCCCATGACCTTCCCCCACCACCTGGCCCGGGTCATGCTGCTGGAGCAGATCTACCGGGCCTTCAAGATCCGGGAGGGCTCCAGCTACCACAAGTAGTCCCCGAGCCAGTCAAACAGACGGCGCAGCCACTTGTTTGAGGCGTTGAGCCCCGACCCGATCCTGAAAATCGAATTGTTCCGCTGGAAATTTCCGCCCGACTGTGGTACACTTACCACAATGGTAATTTCCAGCGGATTTTTCATACACAGGAGGTCTTGCAGATATGTCTTACCGGGAAAATTATGAGAACTGGCTGAACAGTCCCGCCCTCTCTCAGGAAGAAAAAGCGGAGCTGGAGGCCATACGCATGGACGAAAAGGAGATCGAGTCCCGCTTTTTTGACCAGCTGGCCTTCGGCACCGCCGGTCTGCGCGGCACCATGGGCGTAGGTCTATACCGCATGAACGTCCATGTGATCCGCCATGCCACCCAGGCCTTTGCCCAGGTGATCCTGGAGGAGGGGCCGGAGGCCGCCGCCCGGGGCGTGGCTGTCTGCTTCGACTGCCGCAACAACTCCGGCCTTTTTGCCCGGGAGGCCGCCTGCGTCATGGCGGGCAACGGCATCCCCGTGCGCCTGTTCCAGGCCCTGCGCCCCACGCCGGAGCTGTCCTTCGCCGTACGGGAGTATGGCTGCATCGCCGGCATCAATGTCACCGCCAGCCACAACCCCAAGGAGTACAACGGCTATAAGGTCTACTGGGAGGACGGAGCACAGCTGCCCCCCAGACACGCCGACGAGGTAGCCCGGAAGATGCGGGAGCTGGATGTGTTCGCCAGCGTCAAGACCATGGACTATGACCAGGCGGTATCTCAGGGAAAGATCACCCTTCTGGGAGCGGAGACCGACGAGCGCTTCCTGTCCAACGTCATGGAACAGGTGAACGACAAGGCCGTGGTGGAGCAGATGGCAGACACCTTCAAGATGGTGTACACCCCCTTCCACGGCACCGGCTATCAGCTCATCCCTGAGGCGCTGAAGCGGCTGGGCATGAAGCACGTCATCTGCGTGCCCGAGCAGATGGTCATTGACGGCAACTTCCCCACCGTGGCCTCCCCCAACCCGGAGAACCCGGAGGGCTTCTATCTGGCGGTAGATCTGGCCAAGGCCAACGACGCCGACTTCATTCTGGGCTCTGACCCCGACGCCGACCGCGTGGGCATCATGGTGCGTACCAAGGACGACGACTTCGTAGTCATCTCAGGCAACCAGACGGGCGTGCTGCTGCTGGACTACCTGATCGGCGCCAAGAGGCGCACCGGCAAGATGCCTGAAAATCCCGTGGCCCTCAAGACCATCGTCACCACCGAGATGGCCCGGAAGGTGGCCGAGGTCAACGGTCTGAAGTGCTATGACACCTTCACCGGCTTCAAATTCCTGGCGGAGAAGAAGGACAAGCTGGAGAGCTCCGGCGAGGGGAAGGTCATCTTCTCCTATGAGGAGTCCTATGGCTATATGCTGGGCGACTATGTCCGGGACAAGGACGCCGTTTCCGCCAGCGTGGAACTCACTGAGATGGCCGCCTGGTACGCTAGCCAGGGCATGACCCTGTATGACGCGCTCCAGGCCCTGTTCGAGAAGTACGGCTACTACGGCGAAAAGACCCTGAATCTGGTCATGCCCGGCCTGGACGGCCTGAAAAAGATGGCCGACCTGATGGCCGGCCTGCGAGCGAAGCCCCCGGTGGAGATCGCCGGCGTGGCCGTCCGGGAGCAGAAGGACTATCAGGACGGCAGCGTGGTCCGGGTATCCGACGGCGTCCGAAGCGCTATGGAGCTGTCCGGCTCCAATGTGCTGCGCTATGAGATGGCCGATGGCACCAGCCTCATTGTCCGCCCCTCCGGCACTGAGCCTAAAGTGAAGGTCTATATCCTGGCCAACGGCGAGAACAAGGCCTTCTGTGATGAGAAGGTGGCCAAGTACGCCGCCTGGGCGGAGACCCTCAAGGGCTGAGCAGCCCCGCTCCCCGTCCAGCCCGGAGCATTGCGCTCCGGCTCCATCCCCCTTTCTGCATAAGACCGGCCCCGCTTCTTCTGGAGCGGGGCCGGTCTTCCTTGCGTTTCAGTTGGGCCGCGGGATCACTCCAGCATGATCTTGATGATCTCCTTGTCGGTCTCCTTCATGCCCTCGCGGGCCAGGCGGCCAACATTCCGAATGGTATTTTCCACGCCCTTGGAGACGATTCCGTCCCCGCCAAAGAACTGGTTTCCATCCCGGTACATCCAGTATCCCAGGATACCGGCGTCCACCGCGGCGGCGATCTTGGCCGCGCAGGAGGCCTTGGCGCCGTCGCACACCACGCCGGAGACCACCGCCAGTGCGTTCACCACCGTGTGGGCGATCTCCTCATAGCCGCCCCCGTACAGATAGGCGATCCCCGCCCCCGCTCCACAGCCGGCGCTGATGGCCCCGCAGTAGGCGGACAAACGGCCGATCCCGGACTTCTGATGAATGGTGATGAGGTCGGACAGCACCACCGCCCGCAGCATCTTCTCCTCAGAGGCCCCCAACTCCTTGGCATAGACCACCACCGGGACGGAGGCGGTGATCCCCTGGTTCCCACTGCCTGAGACGATGACCACCGGCAGCTCACAGCCGTTCATCCTGGCGTCGGAGCCCGCCGCGGCATAGGCCTTGGCCCGGACCTTCACATCGTCCCCGTCGTGCTTCAGCAGCACTGAGCCGATGTTCGCCCCATAGTTTCCCCGGAGTCCCTCCTGGGCGATGGCATAGTTGTAGTCGATCTGACGCTGGACCAAGGCCCGGACATCGTCCAGCTCCACCGTGTCTGCGAACTCCAGGGCCCCCTCGATGCTCAGCAGGCTCTTCTCGTCGCAGGGGCTCTCCCGCTCCGCCGCCTCCTCCCGCTGGAGGAGGGTCTGCCCGTTCTTCCGCTTCCGGATCACATTGGTGTGGAAGCCCGATATGGCCGCCTCGCTGCTGGAGCCGTCCCCGCCGAAGGCCAGCACTTCAATATAGAAGATTTGGGAGGTGGCGGCCAGCCCCACCTGGATGGGACAGCGCTCCAGGAAAGTGCGGATCTCCCCCACCTGCTCCGAAGTGACCTGGGCGATGACCTCCAGCTCCCGCTCCGCCTGTCCCACCGCCGCGCCGGCGGCCGCGGCGGCCTGGATCCCCCGGAGCCCTCCGGTATTGGGTACCACCACGCTCTTGACATTTTTCAGGATATTCCCGCTGACATTGACCTCCATCCGCACCGGCATACTGCCCAGCAGATCCCGCGCCATCGCCGCGGCATAGGCCACCGCGATGGGCTCTGTGCACCCCATGGCGGGCAGCAGCTCTTCCTCCAAGATCTTCAGGTAAGTCTGATACCGAATGTCCGTTTTCCGCATAGGACTCACTCCTTCCTGCCCGCCCCTCTCCGGGCGGCGCGTTCCGCTCTCTATTTTATCACAGATATGACTCTTCACACAAGAGCGACCGCCCGGAGCCAGACAGGCCCCGGGCGGTCGTTTTAACCTGCGAGAGGGCTCACACCGCCGCCTGGGTGCGCTGTCTCTCCGCGAATTTTTTGATGGGCCCCAGCCCGGTGATCTTCTCCGGCTGGTCCGCCCCGTCCAGCACCAGCGTGGGGGCCTGACGGACGCCATACCGGGTGGTCAACTCCGGGGACTCCTCCGCCACCACCTTGCGGTAGGGGATGTCCGCCTTTTGCAGCAGGTTCTCCGCCTGGCGGCAGTTGGGGCAGGTGCGGGTGGTAAAGAGCATCAGCTCCGTCCCCTCCGCCGCCCCGGACGGCTCCGCCGGCGCGGTGACCTGGGCCCCCGCCCGCCCGGCTCTCCGCAGTTGGGAGGCGGAGATGTCGTACACCTTCCGGTCCTTGAACTCCTGGGTCTTGCCGTCGTTCCAGTTCTGCACTGGGCGGTAGTAGCCGGTGATCCGGCTGTACACCTCAGTGGTGCGGCCGCAGATGGGGCAGGTGTACTGTTCCCCGGACAGATAGCCGTGGTCGGCGCACACGGAGTAGGTGGGGGACATGGTGTAATAGGGCAGCTTGTAGTTCTCGGCGATCTTCCGCACCAGGGCGGCCGCCGCCTGCCAGGAGGGCAGCTTCTCCCCCAGGAAGGCGTGGAACACCGTGCCGGAGGTATACAGAGTCTGAAGCTCGTCCTGCACATCCAGCGCTGAGAAGATGTCCTCCGTGTAGCCTACCGGCAGATGGGAGGAGTTGGTGTAGTAGGGGGTGCCGTTCTCATTGGCGGTGATGATGCCGGGGAACTCCGCTTTGTCGTGCTTGGCAAAGCGGTAGGTGGTGGACTCAGCGGGGGTGGCCTCCAGGTTATAGAGGTCTCCGTACTGCTCCTGATAGTCGCTCAGCCGCTCTCTCATGTGGTTGAGCACATCCTTGGCGAAGGCCTGGGTCTTCTCCTGGGTCAGGTCGGCCCGGAGCCAGCTGGCGTTGAGCCCCACCTCGTTCATGCCGATGAGGCCGATGGTGGAAAAGTGGTTATCAAAGTTCCCGAGATAACGCTTTGTATAGGGATACAGTCCCGCATCCAGCAGCTTGGTGATCACGGTGCGCTTGGTCTTGAGGGACCGGGCGGAGATGTCCATCAGCTTGTCCAGACGCTGATAGAAGTCGGCCTCGTCCTTGGCCAGATAGGCGATGCGGGGCAGGTTGATGGTGACCACGCCCACACTCCCGGTGGACTCGCCGGAGCCGAAGAAGCCGCCGGACTTTTTCCGCAGCTCCCGCAGGTCCAGGCGCAGGCGGCAGCACATGGAGCGCACGTCGGAGGGCTCCATGTCGGAGTTGATGTAGTTGGAGAAATAGGGGGTGCCGTACTTGGCGGTCATCTCAAAGAGGAGTTTATTGTTCTCCGTCTCGGACCAGTCGAAATCTCTGGTGATGGAGTAGGTGGGAATGGGGTACTGGAAGCCACGCCCGTTGGCATCGCCCTCGATCATGATCTCGATGAAGGCCTTGTTCACCATATCCATCTCCTGTTTACAGTCCCCGTAGGTAAAGTCCATCTCCTTGCCGCCTACAATGGCTGGCAGGTCTTTCAGGTCCTTGGGCACCGTCCAGTCCAGGGTGATATTGGAGAAAGGGGCCTGTGTGCCCCAGCGGCTGGGGGTGTTCACCCCATAGACGAAGGACTGGATGCACTGTTTGACCTCTTTCTGGCTCAGGTGGTCCACTTTGACGAAGGGGGCCAGATAGGTATCGAAGGAAGAAAACGCCTGCGCCCCCGCCCACTCATTCTGCATGATGCCCAGGAAGTTGACCATTTGGTTGCACAGGGTGGACAGGTGGCTGGCCGGAGCAGAGGTGATCTTCCCCGGAATGCCCCCCAGCCCCTCCTGAATGAGCTGCTTCAGGGACCAGCCCGCGCAGTAGCCGGTGAGCATGGACAGGTCATGGATGTGGATCTCCGCGTTGCGGTGGGCGTTGGCCACCTCCTGGTCATAGATCTCGCTGAGCCAGTAGTTGGCGGTGATGGCCCCGGAGTTGGACAGGATCAGGCCGCCCACAGAGTAGGTGACGGTGGAGTTCTCTTTCACTCGCCAGTCGTTGATTTGGAGGTAGTCATCCACCAGATCCTTATAGTTCAGCAGCGTGGAGTTGACGTTACGCACCTTCTCCCGCTGCTTGCGGTACAGGATATAGGCCTTTGCCACGTCGGCGTACCCTGCCTCGGACAGCACGGTCTCCACGCTGTCCTGGATGTCCTCCACCGCAATGCGGCCGTCCCGGATCTTGGGCTCAAAATCTGCGGTCACCCGCAGGGCCAGCAGGTCGATGACGCTGGGATGAAACTGCTTATCCAGGGCCTGGAACGCCTTGGTGATGGCGGCGCTGATCTTTCCGATCTCAAAACGGGCGGCGGTGCCGTCCCGCTTCGTCACTTGATACATGGATCTCTTCCTCTCATCCTGATGTAACCGCGCCGGCGGACAGCTCTCTGCTTGCCACCGTGCGCGGTATGGTCCCACTATACCACGCCCCCCGGGCCCAGTCAATATATAGATGTAGCCAAAAATTCTTATACAATATCTAGCGTTATCTCCGAACCATTTGGGCCCCAGGGGTTTGGAGCCTCTCTCACCTTCCTGGGCGCGGCGGATTTCCCGGCCGGCAGCCCTTCCGCTCCAGAGCAGCGCCCCAGCTCCGTCATCGCTGGGACGCGCAGCGCCACACCATATCGGGAACAAAATTTCAGGCCCCCACCCGATGGGTGGGGGCCTCAGCTTGTCGAAAAAGCTCTCCTGCAAGGAGTTCCGTCGCCCGAAGGCGACGGAATAAAATTGAATCTCGTCATTTCCGGGGGCATGTACCTCGGAAATGACACTTCTCACGAAAGCTTCGCCGACAATTTCGCAAGAAATCGAGACGAAGCTTTCGTGCAATCCTCCTCGAAAAAGTGGCTATGCCACTTTTTCGACAGTCTCAGGCCCCCACCCGATGGGTGGGGGCCTGTTGTCCATTCAGAAAATGGGATCAGCCGCGGGGGTTCTTGATGGCGGCCTGGGCGGCAGCCAGACGGGCGATGGGCACACGGAAGGGAGAGCAGGAGACGTAGTCCAGTCCCACATTGTGGCAGAACTCCACGGAGGAGGGGTCGCCGCCGTGCTCGCCGCAGATGCCCAGGTGCAGATCAGCGCGGGTCTCACGGCCCAGCTGGGCGGCCATCTTCACCAGCTTGCCCACGCCAGTCTGGTCCAGCTTGGCGAAGGGATCGCTCTCGTAGATCTTCTTGTCGTAGTAAGCGCCCAGGAACTTGCCGGCATCGTCGCGGGAGAAGCCGAAGGTCATCTGGGTCAGGTCGTTGGTGCCGAAGGAGAAGAACTCGGCCTCCTTGGCGATCTCGTCGGCGGTCAGAGCCGCGCGGGGGATCTCGATCATGGTGCCGACCTTGTACTTCATGTCGGAGTTGGCGGCCTTGATGATCTCATCCGCAGTGCTGACAACCACATTCTTGACGTACTTCAGCTCCTTGACCTCGCCCACCAGGGGGATCATGATCTCGGGGACCATGGTCCACTCGGGGTGACGGGCCTGGACAGCCAGAGCAGCCTTGATGACAGCCCGGGTCTGCATGGCGGCGATCTCAGGATAGGTGACGGCCAGACGGCAGCCACGGTGACCCATCATGGGGTTAAACTCATGCAGGCCGGCGATGATGGCCTTGATGTCGGCCACGCTCTTGCCCAGGTCCTCGGCCAGCAGCTTGATGTCGGCCTCCTCGGTGGGCACGAACTCATGCAGGGGGGGATCCAGGAAGCGGATGGTGACAGGGCAGCCCTCCATAGCCTCGTAGATGCCCTCGAAGTCGCCCTGCTGCATGGGCTCCAGGACAGCCAGAGCGCTCTCACGCTGCTCCACGGTGTCAGAGCAGATCATGCGGCGGATGGCGCGGATGCGCTCGCCCTCGAAGAACATGTGCTCGGTGCGGCACAGGCCGATGCCCTGAGCGCCGAACTTGCGGGCCTGAGCGGCGTCGTGGGGGGTGTCGGCGTTGGTGCGGACCTGCAGGCTGCGGTACTGGTCACACCAGCCCATGACACGGCCGAACTCGCCGCCGATGGTGGCGTCGGTGGTGGGCACAGAGCCGTCATAGATGTCACCGGTGGAGCCGTTCAGGGAGATCCAATCGCCCTCCACATAGGTCTTGCCGGCCAGCTCAAACTTCTTGTTGGCCTCGTCCATCTTGATCTCACCACAGCCGGAGACGCAGCACTTGCCCATGCCGCGGGCCACGACGGCGGCGTGGGAGGTCATGCCGCCGCGAACGGTCAGAATGCCCTGAGCGGCCTTCATGCCCTCGATGTCCTCAGGAGAGGTCTCCAGGCGGACCAGAACGACCTTCTCACCGCGCTCAGCCCATGCCTTGGCGTCCTCAGCGGTAAAGACAACCTTACCAGAGGCAGCACCGGGGGAAGCACCCAGAGCCTTGCCCATGACGGCGGCCTTCTTCAGAGCCACAGCGTCGAACTGGGGGTGCAACAGGGTGTCCAGGGAGCGGGGCTCAATCATAGCCACGGCCTTCTTCTCATCGATCATGCCCTCGTCCACCAGGTCGCAGGCAATCTTCAGAGCGGCGGCGGGGGTGCGCTTGCCGTTACGGGTCTGCAGCATAAAGAGCTTACCGTGCTCAACGGTGAACTCCATGTCCTGCATATCACGATAGTGGTCCTCCAGGGTCTTGCAGACGCCCTCGAACTGGGCAAAGGCCTCGGGGAACTTCTCAGCCATCTCAGCGATGGGCATGGGGGTACGCACGCCGGCCACCACGTCCTCGCCCTGAGCGTTAGTCAGGAACTCGCCGAACAGCTTCTTCTCGCCGGTGGCGGGGTTACGGGTGAAGGCAACGCCGGTGCCGCAGTCATCGCCCATGTTGCCGAAGGCCATGGACTGCACGTTGACGGCGGTGCCCCAGGAGTAGGGAATGTCGTTGTCGCGGCGGTACACATTGGCGCGGGGGTTGTCCCAGGAGCGGAACACGGCCTTGATGGCGCCCATCAGCTGCTCCTTGGGGTCAGAGGGGAAGTCCTGACCGATCTTGGACTTGTACTCGGCCTTGAACTGGCCGGCCAGCTCCTTCAGATCCTCGGCAGTCAGCTCCACGTCCTGGGTGACGCCCTTCTTCTCCTTCATCTCGTCGATGAGCTGCTCGAAGTACTTCTTGCCCACCTCCATGACGACGTCGGAGTACATCTGGATGAAGCGGCGGTAGCAGTCCCAGGCCCAGCGGGGGTTGTTGGACTTCTTGGCCATAACCTCCACGACTTCCTCGTTCAGGCCCAGGTTCAGGATGGTGTCCATCATGCCGGGCATGGAGGCGCGGGCGCCGGAGCGGACGGAGACCAGCAGAGGGTTCTCCAGATCGCCGAACTTCTTGCCGGTGATCTCCTCCATCTTGACGATGTACTCCATAATCTGAGCCTGGATCTCGTCGTTGATCTTCTGTCCGTCCTCATAGTACTGAGTACAGGCCTCGGTGGTGATAGTGAAGCCCTGGGGAACGGGCAGGCCGATATTGGTCATCTCGGCCAGGTTGGCGCCCTTACCGCCCAGCAGCTCACGCATGTTGGCGTTGCCCTCGGAGAAGAGGTACACAAACTTCTTTGCCAATTTACTTCATTCCTTTCTGTATGCTTGCATAGCGGGTCCAGTAGAGGTACAGTGTTCCTCCTTACACAGGGGGACTCTGAACCCTTCCGGCCCGCTTTCATGCCAGTGGTGCGGCAGGCAGAATCTGCCGCGAAAATATTATACCTATTTGAAGGAAATATTGCAACTGCTTCTCCACTGTTTTTCCCTCTTTTTCTGAATCCCAAACTGCTTTTCCGCTTTCTTGTGGAAAATGCCCTTTGAGCCAAAGGGCCCGGCCTCGCTCGCCCGCCGCTTTTGAACGCAGCGGAGGCCGTGCGGACCTTCTTGATGTCCGCACGGCCTCTGAATACTCAGCCGAACAGCTCCACCTCTTCTTCCAGGGGGTGGAACTGGAGCGCGTCCTGGACCGTCAGAAATACTCCCGCCCGGTTCCATGCGCTGGTCATCCGCTTCTCCATGGCGGTCACCACAGGGTACTGGAGCCAGCTGCGCTGGTGGGTGTAATTCACCCAGCTGCTGATGAGATAGCCGTCCTGGAGCTCCGCCACGGGATAGGCGAGATAGCCCCGCTGCCGCCCTCCGTCCGCCGGGAAGGAGAATGCGGCAAAGATGTCCGTACTCTGCTGCTCCCCCCAGAAGACGCTGTCTGAGGTGAAGGTCTGCTCGCCCAGGGAGAAGTACGGCGCGGCATACTCCCTTCCATCCCGGCTGTACAGCACCCGGCCGGTCACCTCCCCGGCCTTGATCCAGCCCTCCGGGATGTCCCGGTACACCGGCCAGAGCTGGACGGATTCCGTCCCATAGAAGCCAGGGTCCTCCGTCCAGAGGAAATGGTGGATCAGGACCCACCGCTCCCGCTCACCCGCCAGCCTCACCCCGACGCCGGTGACCCGCAGCTCCTCCGGTCCCCTGCCGTCCTCAGAAAAGGTCTCGCCGGTGACATCCACCACCACCTCGACCCCATCCCGGCAGGCCTCAAGGTCCTCCGGAGCCAGATCGTTCAGCACCTCCTCCGGAAAGCCCAGCGTCAGTAGCTTGGCCCTTACATCCTCCAGGCCGGCCTGGGCTGTCTCCTCCACCGGACGCCAGTCCATGGGATAACGGTTCCCAAACAGGTAGCCGCAGGCTCCGCCGATCAGGACCAACAGGACCAGCCCCTTGACCACCCATCCATCCGGGATCCGGACCGGGGCGGACTGGATCCCATACCCCGCCTCATCCAGTTCCCGGGAGCAGCGGAACAGGCTGCGGAGGATCAAGAAGTACACAGCCAGCAGAGCGGCGACCAAAATCAGCCCGCCGTACTCCACCACACCCAGGACACACATCAGGAGGTACCAGATCACCAGACCCCCCGCGGCCCCGGCACGGGGCGGGAGCCCTGCCTTTTCCCGCACTGCCCGCAGCCCCTGCCAGAGGCACACATACACCGCCAAAAGGAGCAGTAAGCTGGCCCATTTCAGCGGGACCAAAAGGGCAGAGAGGACGCCGGCGCTGACCCAGATGGTGGTGTTCAGGAGCAAAAGCAGGAAAAAGTGGACTGCCCGGAGCAGCGTCAAGACAAAGCAGCTTCGGAACCATCGGTTTTCACGCCGCAGGCTGCGGAAGCCCAGCAGCATCAGCACCACCCCAACGGCGGGGAGGATCGTATCCAGAAGCCAGAAATTCAGCGTGACGGTGGACAGAGCCATTCCCACCAGCACCCGGTTCCAGGCCCTTTTCCAGGGGGTCACTTCCTCCACGATCCCCTCTGGCGGAAGGTCCGGCAGGCCGGCTCCCAGCATAGCTTCAAATTCCCCCTCGCTCAGTTCTTCCCATTTCCGGTCATCCATTCTGGTCACCCCCCAACATCTTCCTCAGCCGCCGTTTCAGCCTGTACAGCTTCCCCTCCACCGCCCGCTCCGTCATGCCCAGCTCCGCAGCGATCCGGGCGGTGGTTTGCAGGTAATAGTATTTCCGGTAAAACAGCAGCCGCTCCTCCGGCAGCAGGCGGCCCAGGGCCTCCAACAGCTCCTGCTCCCGTTCCCGCCGCACCACTTCCTCCTCCGGAGAGGGGCCCGCCGCCGTGTGTTCTGTCAGTTCCTCCGCTCCCGCATGACGTGCATTTTTTCTTGCATGATTCAGCGCGGTATTCCGGGCCACCGCCGTCAGCCACACGTTCCAGCTGCCACGCTGCCGACTGAACTGGCCGATATGCTCCCACACCTGCATGGCCGCCTCGGAGAGGCATTCCTCCCGGTCCCGGGGATCCTGTAAGATGCCGCTGATGACGTACCGCATCAGCGGCCCATAGTGCCGCAGCAGAGCATCCATGCCCTCTTCCCTGCGCTCCGCCAGCAGCGCTGTGATCTCCTGCTCCTGCACATCGCCGCCCCCTTTCCAAACGTTCTCTACTCTATCATACACGCCTCAGCCCAAAATCCCACGGATTTTTTGTGATTGCGCCGCAGCGGCGGCGGTAAAAAGAAGAAAACCCCCGCCGGATGGCGGGGGTTTTCCAGAGAGCAGAAATTACTCCTCGATGTCGATGACAACACCGGAACCAACGGTACGGCCGCCCTCGCGGATAGCGAAGCGCAGGCCCTTCTCGATGGCGATGGGGGTGATCAGCTCGACCTTCATGTCCACGTTGTCGCCGGGCATGCACATCTCAGTGCCCTCGGGCAGAGTGATGATGCCGGTCACGTCGGTGGTACGGAAGTAGAACTGAGGACGATAGTTGTTGAAGAAGGGGGTGTGACGGCCACCCTCGTCCTTGGACAGAACGTACACCTGGCCGGTGAACTTGGTGTGGGGGTGGATGGAGCCGGGCTTACACAGAACCTGGCCACGCTCGATGTCGGTCTTGGCAACACCGCGGAGCAGAGCGCCCACGTTATCGCCGGCCTCAGCGTAATCCAGAGTCTTGCGGAACATCTCCAGGCCGGTGACAACGGTGGACTTCTTCTCGTCGGACAGGCCAACGATCTCCACGGTCTCGCCGGTCTTGATCAGGCCACGCTCCACACGGCCGGTGGCCACGGTGCCACGGCCAGAGATGGTGAACACGTCCTCGACGGGCATCAGGAAGGGCAGGTCGTCGTTACGGGCGGGAGTGGGGATATAGCTGTCAACAGCGTCCATCAGCTCCTTGATGCAGGCATACTCGGGAGCGTTGGGATCGTTGGACTCGGAGGTCAGGGCGTTCAGAGCGGAGCCCTTGATGATGGGGATGTCGTCGCCGGGGAACTC
>CEAE01025823.1_pt1 | contig 24670 bp, 21 predicted proteins | sample 554951 | NCBI WGS metagenome assembly CEAE01 (sample SAMEA3182076, study PRJEB8094) | gut metagenome | biome: human; feature: gut; material: Stool; isolation source: human stools | place: Canada | collected 2012-03-28
GATCCTGTTCTCCGCAAAAAAGACCTTATGGCGCACATATTTTTCAAGGATCGTGTCCACCGCGTGCACATGCCCTGTCTCCGTCCGGTTCGTCCCGTCCCCGTCCAGAAGCGTTACCGTCAGCACCACAAACCGGTTTACCCGCTCTGCCGACTGCACAAGCCCCAGCTCCCGCGCCGTCTTATACAGCCGCTCCTCCCGCTCTTTGTCCGCGCTGTCCTGAAAGGAATCCATCAGAAGCGGCAATAGAAATTCCTCTGCCCCTCCCGTCTCCTTTTTCCGCTGGGCAAATTCCGCAAAGATCGTATCCAGCCGCCGTTTGATCTGCACAAGCTCCGCCGTCAGCTCTGCCATCGTGATCGGCTTTAACAGATAGCTGATGATATTGTACTGGATCGCCTGCTGCGCGTAGGTAAAATCATCATATCCGCTCAAAAAGGCGATCTGCGTCGCGGGACGCACCTCGCGCACCTGCCGCGCCAGCTCTATGCCGGAAATAAACGGCATCCGGATGTCCGTCAGCAAAAGATCCGGTTCCAGCCTGCCCACCATCTCCAGCGCCTCGATCCCGTTTTCCGCCTCCCCGACGACCAAAAAGCCGATCTCCTCCCAGTTGATCCGCCGCACGATCGCGCTGCGCAGCTCCTCTTCGTCGTCCGCTATCACGATTGTATACATTTCCTTTGTTCCTCCCTCTTATTCTTCCGTTTCCTTTTTATTCTACGGTATTCCGTTTTATTCTACGTCCAGCGTCTTTTTCTCCCGGCCGGCGGTTTCTGCCAGCGCGTTGTTCACATCGTCCTCATAGTTCCGCATTTCCACCTCAATCGGCGTCGGGTCCTTCGTGATCCGCCGCCCTCCGATATGGTTAAAAAAGACGATGATCCCCAGCGCCAGCCCGACCGAATAGGAAAGCTCCAAAATTGTAATCCCCTGTTTTTGCTCCCCTGAAATCAGCCGGTACACCTGTGCGAACACCTCCCGGATCCCGATGTCGTTATGAAACGCCATGATCGTAAACGCCGCCCCGAAAAAACAGATGCCGCACACAAACAGTATCTTTCCATACTGCAAAATCCCCGGTCTTTTGTCCACCCGGACAAGCTCTGCGACCACCTGCGCCTCCCCGATATTTTCTATTTCCAGATTGGGAAATTCCCGCTGCAAAAGGCGTATCACATACAGCGCGCTGATCACCCTTCTGCCGCCGTCTTTGTCCCGAAACCGGCAGACCTTCATTACCTTGATCCGGGCAAGGATCTGCTCGCTGCGGCAGTAAAATTTTCCCAGATCCTTCATGCACACCTCTTCCGAGGGCAGCTCTACGTTCCGTTCCAGCTTCAGATACAGCGTTTCCTTCTGCATATTCCCATTCCTTCCGTCCATTTCTTTCTCATGGATAGTATGGACGGCTGGAAGGCTCAATATTCCATTTTTTTATCCTGTACGCCGTGTACCACGAAACGCTGCGTACTGCCCGCCGCCCCGTAGCAGGTAGACAGCGTTACCACCGGCGCGCCCTCCGGCAGCGCGTCCTCACACCGGTAGGGGGATTTTGCCCGCACCCTTTCCAAATACTGCGCCGCCTGCTCTGCGCTGTCCGGCAGCACATAGGTGTCGCTTCCGTCCTCCGTCACATAATAGGAGACGATGCGGTAACGATATGCCCCTTCCTTTGTAAAAAGATAAAAATACGGGTCGCTTTCGCACAGCGCTTCATCCCGGACAAACTGCTTTAATTTGCCGAACATGCTTCCGTTTTTCATGTTGTGTCCGTACAAAAAGGTATTCCGGTCCGAAAAATCCGCCGCCGCGCCCTCATCCATAAAGATCGCGCCGGAACTGTTTTCCTCCCCCTCAAACGTATGGGTCAGATAATACGACGTATCCTCCCCCTGCACCACCGGATATTCCACGGAAAGCGCCGGGATCACAAGCCATGCCCTGAAATCCCCGTTGACCTCCTCCAACGCCTCAAAATCCACCGAAATCTCCGGGAAGTCCCCCGGCTGGTCTTCCGTTTCACTGCCGCTTTTCCCATACTGCACATAGGTTTCTGCAAGTGCCCCGTACTCTGCACTTCCCTGATGATATTCCAGAAAAATCATCAGAAGCTGCCCTGCGCTGAATAAAAAAATGCCTGCAAAAATAACGATCAGGATCAGCTCTGCCGGACGCATTCTTTTTTTGCGCCGTTTTCTTTTCCTGCCCTGAGCCGAAGCCTTTTTACGTTTCTTTGGATCTGCCGCCATACTGCTTCTTTCCTCCCCTTACGGATCTCATCAGATTCTGATTTTTTTCAGTATAACACATTTCCATGATTCCCGTACAGCATATTCCCCGCAAAATCCCCGTTCCAAAATTCCCGTTCCAAAATTTCCGCCTGCATTGACGGATCCTAGATTTTTTTATAAACTAAAGAAAAGGGGTAAACTATAAACAGGAGGATTTTACACATGAACACGAACGCATTCCGAAAACTTTCCTACGGGGTCTATATCGTTTCCGCATGGGACAACGGACGTCCCACCGGCTGCACCGCCAACTCTGCGATGCAGATCACTTCCGATCCCGCCACGATCGCAGTCAGCATCAACCACAACAACTACACAAACAAGTGTATTGCAGAAAGCGGGCGCTTTACCGTCTCCATTCTTTCGGAGCAGTCCGACCCTTCCATTATCGGCACTTTCGGCTTCCAGTCCGGCAGGGACGTCAATAAATTTGACGCCGTCCCTTTTGAAATACGGGAGAATATGCCCGTCGTTCAGGACGCCTGCGCGTTCCTTTGCTGCGAGGTCATCAATAAAATGGAAACCGATACCCACACCGTATTCCTCGGCAGGGTGCTGGACGCAGACCTGTTAAGCGGTCAGGAGCCCATGACCTATGCCTACTATCATAAGGTCGTCAAAGGCAAAAGCCCCAAAAACGCGCCGACCTACCTTCCCGAAGAGGACAGCGCCCCAACATCCGCATGGGTGTGCAGCGTCTGCGGATATGTGTACGATGGCGAAACGCCTTTTGAAGAACTGCCTAATGACTATGCCTGCCCGGTGTGCGGACAGCCAAAATCCGTATTTGTAAAAAAATAACCGGCTACCGCCTCCTCTGATAACGTACCGTTTCTGCCAGCGTCCCGGACAGTTCCTTGTCATTTGCTTCAAATTCTCCGTAAGCGAGATTGGAATCTGCCGCCGGGACGCTGCCCCGCCCAAGCTGCCCCAAGGCTGCGAAAGCCTGAACGCTGGTGTCCCCCTCCTTACCGCGCCCCCGACCGTTCCCGCATCCGGATCAGGATCCTTTTTTCCATCCGGCTTACCTGCACCTGACTGATCCCCATCTGCCGCGCGATCTGCGTCTGCGTCTTATCCTCATAATAGCGCATCCGGATCAGAAGCCTGTCCTTTTCGGGCAGCTCGTCCAAAAGCTGGCCCAACAGCATCCGGTCCAAAAGCCTGTTTTTTTCCGTATCCTCCCACTGTCCGTCCTCTGTCCTGGACGCCACCTGATCCAAAAGCTGTATCTGCTTTCCATCCCCCTCGTATACCGGCTTGTAAAGGGATTCTACCTCAGCGGCGGCATCCAGCGCCATTACCGCATCTTCCCGCGAAATGCCCGTTTCCCGGCAAAGCTCGTCCAGCGAAGGTTCCCTTCCCTCCTTTGTCCGGATCTCATTTTCCGCCTGCCTTAATTTGTATCCGGCGTCCTTTAAGGAACGGCTGACCTTTACCATGCCGTCGTCCCGCAGAAACCGCCGGATCTCCCCCGCGATGAGCGGGACCGCATAGGTAGAAAATTTTACATCATAGCTTAAATCAAAATGGTCGATCGCCTTCATCAGCCCGATCGTCCCCGTCTGAAACAGATCCTCCGCATCGTATCCCCTTCCCGCAAACCGCTTCACAATATGGTGAACCAGTCCAAGGTTTTCCTCGATCAGTGTCCGTCTGGCGCTCTCATCGCCCGACTGCGCCATTTGAATCAATGCGGATATTTCCATGGGCTATTCCTCTTCCGCCCACGGCATGCTTCCTATTTTTTTCTCCATGACGACGCGCGTCCCCTTTTCCGGCTCGGATTCCACCTCCAGCCCGTCCATGAACGCCTCCATAAACGCAAAGCCCATCCCCGACCGTTCCAGATCCGGGCGCGTGGTAAACAGCGGCTCCATCGCCTGCTCCACGTTTTCGATTCCTTTTCCGAAATCTTCGATTTCCATATGCAGCACGTTATCCTCCAGCACGCAGAGGATTGAAATGATCCCGCCCTTTTCCTCATAGCCGTGGATCACCGCATTTGTGACCGCCTCTGAAACCGCCGTTTTGATGTCCGAAATTTCCTCTACCGTCGGATTGACCGGCGTGATAAAGGACGCCACCGCCACCCGCGCAAAGCCCTCGTTTTCCGGCAGCGCCTCAAATTCCACTTTCATCCTGTTTCTCATCCCGCTCCTCCTACTCCATGATTTCCACTATTTTTTCAAGCCCGGACATCCTCAGAATGCGCAGGATCCGGCTGTCCGCATGTATCACATAAACCTTTCCGCCAAAGCACGAAATCTTCCGGTAACGCCCCACAAGCACCCCGATGCCGGAACTGTCCATGAATTTTGTGTCCGAAAAATCGAAAACCACATGGCTTACCTCGCTGTCCAAAAGCATATGATCCGCCCGCCGCGAAATATTTTTGCAGCTGTTGTGATCGATCTCCTCCGGTAACCGTATCATCAGATAATGGTCGATAACCTTATATTCCTCCATACCCGTCCTCCTTGATTTTTGTATAAAAAAACGTGCGCATAAACGTGCTTTTTTGTGTGATAGGAAACGAACTTTCCTATCAAGCAAAAAAGGACATGGAAACGCGCCTGCATTTCCTGTCCTCTTCTGTAATCGTCTTTTTATTTGATTTTATTCTTCCAGCTGGTCGATCGCGCGCTGTGACTGCTTTGCCTTCTCCGTATCCGGGAAAAGCTCGATCACCTTCTCGTACGTCTCCTGTGCCTGACGCTTGTTGCCGTTGTCCCGGTAAGCGTTTGCCAGCGCATACAGCGCCTCGCTGTTTTCTGCGTCATAGGAAACCGCCTTTGTCAGGTTTTCGATCGCCGTCTCATAGTCCCGCGCCTTATATGCCTTGTAGCCCGTATCATAATAGGAAGAAGCAAGATCCGTTCCCGTCTCCTCCAAAAGCTGCATATAAAGCTTTCTTGCAGCCTCCGCGGTATCCGCGCTCTCCATCGTCCCGCGGTCGATCTTGTCCACTGCCTCCGAAAGCGCCGCCGTGTCGCCGGGCTTTGTCATATAAAGATAAGCCGCGTCCAAAAGCGCCTCCATCGTCCCGGTGCTTCCATCCGCTCCTGTCAGCTCCTCGTTCTGCGCCGTCAGCTCCTTATTCTGTGCCGTCAGCGTCTCCACCTGCTGCGTCAGGCTCACGATTTCCGCGCTCTTTTTGTCGGATTCCTCGCCCACTGCCGTCAGCTTGCTGTTTAACTCCTTCTGCGCCAGAGAAACCCTGCCCGGCAAAATAAGGAACCATGAAACCGCAACGCCTACGGCAAGACCGCCCAGGATCCCCCAGAGCCATCCGATATTCTTCTTTGGCTCCATCATATGTCCGACCGGCTGGATGATCGTCTCGTTTCCGCTCTGATATTTGATCACCTCGTCTGCCCGGGAGCTTTTGCGGCTCCTTGCGCCGTCGTCCTCCGCCTTCTGGGCAGCCTCCACCTCTTTCATGTACCGAAGCGCCGTCGTATTGGCACGGTCGATGCGCAGACAGCGGTTCAGCTCCTTACGCGCCTTTTCCCATTCCTTCATATCCATGTACAAAAGCGCCAAAAGCAGATGCCCCTGCACAAAATTCGGATGGTCGGAAAGCACCTTTTTCAGCTGGATGCGCGCCAGATCCTTGCTGTCCTGATAGCAGTAAGACAGCGCCTGATTGTACTTGCGGCTCATCTGGGTAAAGGATTCCAGCTGGGACGGGCTTTTCTGGACGGAATCAATGTAGTCGTCCGCCACGTTTTTCTCCGGGCGCAGGTTCTTGCTGATCACCCACTCGGACAGCGCCGGCACAACCTCTCCCATCTCGAAATATACAAGCCCCAGAAGGTTTCTCGCGTCAATATGATATTTGTTTACCTTAAGCGCCAGCTTCAGGCTGTCCAGCGCCCCGGAAAGGTCGCGCACGCCCGCCTTTTCCAGACCTTCATTATAATAATAGTTTGAAAAGCTGATGAGCTTTTTGTACCGTTCCACATCTGCCCCGCAATTCGTGCAGAAATTTTTCTCCGTCAGATCTGCGCCACAATTATAGCACTGCATAACTTCACCCCTTTATTCTTCGTGTTCGGTCTTGTCGCTGTTTTTGATCTCTTCTTCCTGCTCCTTGACCATTTCCACCAGAATGTCCGTGAAATCCGTTAAATTGTGGTTTATGATAACATCCTCCGCCTCGTCGATCTCAAGGCTTGGATGAAACTTTTTCAGTTCTTCTTCAAAATTGATCATGTGTATCCTCCATATCGTCCACAGCCCTGCGGCTGCCGTAACCGTCCGGTCTGCTGTCCGCCGAGGTTATGCGCGGTCTCTGTCCGGTTACTTTTTCATGTGCATTTTTCTTAATATCACTATCATACGCAGACTCCGGCAAAAAATCAATCGAATTTTTCCCGGAATTGAAAAAGGGAACTGGATTTTTCGACTTTTTGCGGCAAAAGCGCCTGACTTTCCCCAAAAGAAGTCCAAAGCCCGAAAACAAAAATGCGGACGGATCTGCCCGCTTTGTCAGACAGCCCGGAAGCGCTTTCAAAACGCGCCTCCGGGCTGTCTGTTTTCTTTGTCCGATAGGAAAATTTCTTTCCTTATTTTCTAAGCTGTCCCAGACGCTCCTGCACCTGTTCCATCATCTGCGTGTATTTTTCCAGCTTTGCACGCTCCTCCGCCACCTTTGCCTCCGGCGCTTTGCTCATGAATTTCTCATTGTGCAGCATGCCGTTTACGCGGGCAAGCTCGCCCTGCAGGCGCTTTTCTTCTTTTTCCAGACGCTCGATCTCCTTATTTAAGTCAACCAGCTCTGCAAACGGGATGTACAGCGTCGCATTCGGGATCACAACGGAAACCGCGTCCTCTGCAATGCCGTTTTTGTCCGCCTGACAGGTCACTTCGGAAGCGCCCGCCAGCGATGCAAAGAACAGCGTCCCTCTTTCAAACGTATCCAGAATCTCCTGTCTGTCGCTGACAACAAACACATGGGCTTTCTTGGACGGCGGAACATTCATGTCGCTGCGCACGTTACGGATGCCGCGCACCGCTTCCTTGATGATCTCCGTCTCCCGCTCCTCTTTTTCAAAGCAGCGGCTTTCCTGATAAACCGGCCAGGAGGAGATCATGATAGATTCCTCTTCGGACTGCAGCGTACAGAAAATTTCTTCCGTGATAAACGGCATATACGGATGGAGCAGCTTTAACGCGTCGATCAGGACGGTCTTTAACGTCCACAGCGCCGCATTCTGGCTGTCCGCATCATCCGCCGCATACAGGCGGGGCTTTACCATCTCGATATACCAGTCGCAGAACTCATCCCAGATAAAGTCATAAACCTTCTGAACCGCAACGCCCAGCTCGAAGCTTTCCATGTTGTCGGTCACCTCGCGCACCACGTTGTTTAATTTGGATAAGATCCATTTATCCGCAGGCTCCAGATGCTTGTCTGCATCCGCCGGGATTTCCTTGCCGTCCATGTTCATCATGATGAACCGGGAAGCGTTCCATACCTTGTTTGCAAAGTTCCGGTTCGCCTCCACGCGCTCGATGTAAAAACGCATGTCGTTTCCGGGCGCGTTTCCGGTAATCAGCGTCAGGCGCAGCGCATCCGCGCCGTATTTGTCGATAATCTCCAGCGGATCGATGCCGTTTCCTAAGGATTTGCTCATCTTGCGTCCCTGGGAATCGCGCACAAGCCCGTGGAACAACACGGTCTTGAACGGCTTTTTGCCCATCTGCTCATAGCCGGAGAAGATCATGCGGATAACCCAGAAGAAAATAATGTCATAGCCTGTTACCAGCACGTCTGTCGGATAAAAATATTCCAGCTCTTTTGTGTTGTCCGGCCATCCCAGCGTGGAAAAAGGCCACAGCGCGGAAGAAAACCATGTGTCCAGCGTATCCGGATCCTGCGTAAAATGGGTGCAGCCGCACTTGGGGCATACGCCGGGCGTCTCACGGGCAACCACCGTCTCGCCGCACTCGTCGCAGTAATAAGCCGGGATGCGGTGTCCCCACCAGAGCTGTCTGGAAATACACCAGTCCTTGATATTGTCCGTCCAGTTATAATAAATCTTCTCCATGCGCTCGGGGATCAGCTGGACTTCCTTATTCTGAACCGCTTCCACCGCAGGCTTAATGAGCTCGTCCATTTTTACGAACCACTGCTTTTTGATCATCGGCTCGATCGTCGTGCCGCAGCGGTCATGGGTTCCGACGTTATGGCTGTAATCCTCGATGTAAACGAGAAGCCCCATTTCGTCCAGCTCCTTAACGATCGCCTTTCTCGCCTCATAGCGGTCCATCCCGGCAAATTTGCCGCCGTTTTCATTGATCGTCGCGTCGTCGTTTAAAATATTGATCTGCTCTAAGTTATGACGCTTTCCAACCTCGAAGTCGTTGGGGTCGTGGGCAGGCGTGATCTTTACAACGCCGGTTCCGAATTCCATATCTACATAGGAATCCGCAACGACCGGGATCTGACGGTTTACGATCGGAAGCAGCACCTTTTTGCCGATCAGGTCCTGATAACGCTCATCCTCGGGATTGACCGCAACGGCGGTATCGCCCAGCATCGTCTCGGGACGGGTCGTTGCAAACTCCACGAAGCGGGTCGTGCTCACGCTGCCGTCTTCCTCGATCAGCGGATATTTGATGTGCCAGAAATGGCCTGCCTGCTCCTCATACACAACCTCTGCGTCGGAAATGGACGTTTTGCACACCGGACACCAGTTGCCGATCCGGTTTCCTTTATAGATCCAGCCTTTTTCATGCATCCGGCAGAATACTTCCGTAACCGCCCTGTTGCTGCCCTCGTCCATCGTAAAGCGGGTGCGGTCCCAGTCACAGGAGGAACCCAGCTTTTTTAACTGGTTGATGATCCTGCCGCCGTACTCGTCCTTCCACTCCCACGCGCGCTTTAAAAAGCCTTCTCTGCCAAGGTCATGCTTGTCGATCCCTTCTTTTTTGAGCGTCTCGATGATCTTGACCTCGGTTGCGATGCTGGCATGGTCCGTTCCGGGCTGCCAGAGCGCATTGTAGCCCTGCATCCGCTTAAACCGGATCAGAATGTCCTGCATCGTGTTGTCCAGCGCGTGTCCCATATGGAGCTGACCCGTGATATTCGGGGGCGGGATCACGATCGTAAACGGCTTTTTCGTCTCGTCCACTTCCGCATGAAAATATTTTTTGTCCAGCCATTTCTGATACAGCCGGTCCTCGATCCCATGGGGATCGTATGTTTTTGCCAGTTCCTTACCCATCTGTTCTCCTTTCTGTCTGCAGAGGCGTCCGCATAATCGTGTTTTTTCATTTGATAGAAAAGGAACTTTCCCATCGAATAAAAAAGCCCTCTGACAAGCCGAAAGCTCATCAAAGGGCGTCTGTTCCAAACGCGGTACCACCTTTGTTTCCCGGCGCAAAAAATCCGGGCTCTCCTGCCGTCCTGTAACGGGGACATCCGTGAAAGCTTATATAGAAGCGCAGGACGCTCCTGTTGGGCTCTCCGATTCCGAAGCCACTTTCCGCATTCTGTATCTGAAACGCCCTTCCAGCCAACGGGGCGTACTCTCTGTCAGTCAGGGGATGCGTACTCCTCTTCTTCTGCATCTTTTTGCAATTTCATGACATAACTATATGGAAAAAACGGGGCTTTGTCAAGGGATTTTTCTGACCTTCCCCAGACTTACGGCGATCCATTTTTGCGCATTAGTAAAAAATTAAGATTTTTGCAATTATATAAAATTTTTATTAAGATTTGAATCGAAATAAATTTCTTCTATGCTATAATAGCTGTGATATGTCGGATTCTGCCAAAACTGCGCGAATCCGGCTTACAACAACGAGCTGGATTTTATCAAGGTCAAGCTCGGCATTTCCATGATCATCAACCCGGAGCTGACCGCAGCCACGGAGATTTCGCGGCTTCTGCGCTTTCCCTCCGCGATCAAGATCGACACCTTTGCAAAGGGGCGCGTGGAGCTTCTTAAATTCCGCATCCGTCCCGAATTTGGGCTGGACGGTATGCAGATCAGCCATATCGCGGGACACGCCAACAGCAATGTGCTCATCTGCGCGGTCGAAAGGGGCGACGAAATCTTTATTCCCGACGGGAATTTTGTCCTGCACAGCAACGACCTGCTTTCCATCATTGCCTCCCCGCAGAACGCGGCGGCATTTTTCCGCCATATCGGCTTTCAAACCCATCAGGTCAAAAACGCCATGATCGTGGGCGGCGGAAAGATCGGCTACTATACGGCAAAACTGCTGCTGGACATGAATATCGACGTGCGCATCGTGGAAAACGACCGCGACCGCTGCGAGGAGCTGAGCCTTCTTTTGCCGGACGCCACCATCATCTGCGGCGACGGTACGGACAAGCAGCTTTTGCTGGAAGAGGGGCTTTCTCAGGCGGAAGCCTTTGTGACGCTGACCGGGCTGGATGAGGAAAATATCCTCCTTTCCCTGTTCGCGCAGGCAAATTCCAACGCAAAGCTTGTCACAAAGGTCACAAAGATCGCCTTTACGGAAATCATCAACAATCTGGACATCGGCAGCGTCATTTATCCGAAATATCTGACCGCCGACTATATCCTGCAGTATGTCCGCGCCATGTCCAACTCCATCGGCAGCAACGTGGAAACGCTCTATCAGATCCTTGACAACCGCGCAGAAGCGCTGGAATTTGCCATCCATGAAAGCTCCGACGTGACGGACATCCCGCTCAGCGACCTGAAGCTTCTGCCGAACATCCTGATCGGCTGCATCAACCGCAGCGGCAAAACGTGGATCCCCCGCGGACAGGATACGATCCAGGTGGGCGATACGGTCATTATCGTAACGACCTTAAAAGGGCTGCGCGACATCCGCGACATTCTGAAAAGGTAAGGGGCAAAACCATGAACTATTCCATTATTTTTTATATCATCGGCTGGATCCTGAATCTGGAAGCCGCCTTTATGTTCCCCTCCTGCATTGTGGCAGTCATTTACGGCGAAAAAGACGGCTGGGCGATCCTTGCTGCCGTCCTGCTCTGCCTGCTGATCGGTCTGCCGCTCGTCCGCAAAAAGCCGCAGAACCGGGTCTTTTACCTGCGGGAAGGCTTTGTTACCACGGCGCTTTCATGGCTTGTCATGAGCTGCTTTGGGGCGATCCCCTTTGTAATCTCCGGCTGGATCAAAAATCCCGTGGACGCGCTTTTTGAGGTCGTATCCGGCTTTACCACGACCGGCGCAAGCATTCTGGCGGACGTGGAGGCGCTGCCCCGCTGCCTGCTGTTTTGGCGCAGCTTTACCCACTGGATCGGCGGCATGGGCGTCCTCGTCTTTCTGCTGACGCTGCTGCCCCTTGCGGGCGGAAGCCACATGAACCTGATGAAGGCGGAAAGCCCCGGCCCTTCCGTCAGCCGCCTCGTCCCGAAGGTAAAGTCCACCGCAAAGATCCTGTATCTGATCTACATTGTCATGACGGTCACGGAGATCATCCTGCTTTTAATCGGGAAAATGCCGCTCTTTGACGCGCTTACCTTGTCCTTTGGCACTGCCGGGACGGGCGGCTTTGGCATCCGCAACGACAGCATCGCCGGATATTCCGTCTACTGTCAGGTCGTGATCACGATTTTTATGATCCTGTTCGGCGTCAACTTTAACGTATACTTCCTGCTCCTGCTCAAAAAATTCCGGCAGGCGTCCGTCAACGAGGAGGTGCGCGCCTATCTTCTGATCATCCTTTCGGCGATCCTTGTCATCACATGGAACATCCGCGGGATGTTTGACAGCATCGGGCAGGCGTTCCAGCAGTCGGCGTTTCAGGTAGCGTCCATCATCACCACCACGGGCTATGCCACTACGGACTTCAACCTCTGGCCGCAGGTGTCCCGGACGATCCTCGTCATGCTCATGTTCGTCGGGGCGTGCGCGGGAAGCACCGGCGGCGGCATCAAGGTGTCCCGCTTCCTGATCCTGATGAAGGCGGCAAAAAAAGAGCTGATCCAGCTGCTCCATCCCCGCAGCGTCCGCAAGATCAAGATCGACGGCAAGGCGGTGGAACACGAGGTCGTCCGCTCCACCAATGTTTTCATGGGGATTTACGTTCTCGTATTCGCCTTTTCGATCCTTTTGATCGCTTTTGACAATCTGGATCTTGCCACAAACTTTACGGCGGTGACCGCCACTTTAAACAATATCGGGCCCGGCCTTGAACTGGTCGGCCCCACCGGGAATTTTTCGGTATTTTCCGATTTTCCCAAGCTGGTGCTGACCTTTGACATGCTGGCGGGACGCCTCGAGCTGTTCCCCCTCTTGCTGCTGTTTGTCCCCGATACGTGGAAAAAGTTTTAAAAAGGTGTTCGTATATTAAAAAACCTTCCTTCCGGCAGGCTTTATATCCCCGCCGGAAGGAAGGTTTTTCTTTTATCCCTTATTTTGTCCCGCTCAATACGCGATCATCGGCACAAATGCCGCCCGCTCTGCAAAGGGCTCCTTCTGTCCGTCCGCCACCTCGTAAATGCCGCCGCTGCACGCGGTCACGCTTTGCATCATCTCCGGATAGGGCTGCAGGCAAATATCGAACATTCCGATATTGTAATTTTCCCCGTCAAAACGCCCCAGCGTAAACTGGTCGTAGCACTGAAACCAGTGACATCCGACGCCGAAGGGATGTGCCGCCGCCTGCTCGCAGTAAAACCGGTAGGCGGTCCCCCTGTCCTTCTGCGTCATCACGCCTTCCAGCCCGGTCGCTTCCGGCCCTGCATCCAACGCCCCGAAATGAAATTCCCCGATCATCACCGGAAGATCCACGCCCAGACGAACGATGTTGTCGATCGCCGCCGTCGGATCCTCCGCATAGCAGTTGATTGAAAAAACGTCGAAGTTTTCCCAGCCCGTCACCAGATCCGGATCGGAGATCCACGCCCAGCGCATGCCTAAGATCATATGGTTTGGATCCACCTTCCGGCACGCCCTTGACGGGATCTCCACATAGGCGCGCAGCATCCGGCGGGAAAATTCCTTCAGATCCTCCTTTGCGCCCTCAAAGCGCTCCGACATCCTCTCCATCGGCTTTTCCAGCGCATCCCAGCCCTCAAACGCCGTTTTCCATGCGGCGTTTAATTTTTCACAGCAGCCGTACCGCTCCTTTAAAAACCGGATCAGCTCCCGGCGGCACTCCGTCGGCTCTGCCTGATACAGCACCTCGTCCGCCAGCACCAGATGATCCACAAACGCCCACGACGGCTCGTTCCTCAAAAAATATCCGATCATCCACGGATCGGCGCTGCGCGCCTCCAAAGACTTTGCGCAGCGCTGTGCCTCTTCTTCATATTCTTTGGAAAACACATCCGGGAAATCCCGGAAGATCATCTGCTTTGTTTTCGGAAACTCTGCAAGGCTCGTCACATAGGGGATGCCCTTTCCAAACAGCGTTTCATCGCTCCAGTTCCCCAGCGAATTAAAGCCGCAGCGCTTTAGCTCCCCCACCGTCATTTTCTGCCACTTTTCATACCAGTCTTTCCCGAACGCCCGGTACAGATTTGCCTGCCCGAAGGAAAACAATGTGCAGTCCCTGCGCGCCTTGTCGCTGGGCGGCCAATTTGGATTGTGCCGGTAGCAGCCTGCATATTCCGGATCGTCTTTTTCAGGCAGCCATTCCAGCCATTGTTCCACGCCGTCTATCCGGCAGTCCCCGTTTACGTTCACGCAGTCCGGCCCCAGCGAAAAAAACGCATATCCGTCCGGATCTGTCAGCCACCATCTGCCGTCTTTTTTACAGCTGGAAAAATATCCCGTCCCTTCGGTCAGCTTCTTTTTCCCAAAGCCGCCGTATTTGGTCCACGCTTCAAAGGGATAGCCGTCCCCCGCCCTGTTAAGCTGTTCGTTGAGCCTGCGCTTTAGCTCTGCCTCATCCTGTGTTTTGCCTTCCCACGTTTTCCGGCAGTTCTGCCCCAGACGGTCCACCCGCTTCTGCGTATCCAGTGCAAAGTCCGACGGATATTCGTCCGTCAGCTCCATCTGCTCCAAAACTGCCGTTACGTCATGGAAGCACGAAAGCCCCACAAGCTCTATCCGTTCGATCTCCGAAAGCTCCACCCGGCAGCCGTGGCAGACGATCTTCTGCTGCCCGGCGCACGCCTCGGGAAACAGCGCGTGGGCATCCGTCCAGTTTAAATCCAGACAGATCCTCGCCCGCACGCCGCCCAAAATCCCAAACCGCGTCGTAAATGCCGGCTCCTTTTCCCCCTTTTTGTAAAAGTTCCAGTTAAACGCCATGCTGTGCGCTTCCTGAACCGTCAGGAAAAAGGTCAGATACCTTCCGCTTTTTTCCAGACATTCCGGCACAGTGATGCCGCCTCCTTTTGCCGGAAGAAGAAGGGCTGCTCCGTTTTCCCTCTCCTCCAAAAGCCTTACGCCTTCCGTCAGCCTTTCCTTTGTGATCTTCAGCGCTCTCATGCCAGATTCCCCCTTACAGCTGCAGATTTCCTTCCATGCCTGCAAAATCCACTGTCCGCACCGTGCCGTCCTTTAAGGCGATCCGCACGGCTCCATAGCTTCCCAGCCCTTCCGGATCGGCGTAGTCCGTTTTTTTGACCGGAAAGATCTCGTCCTCTTCAAAATCCTCAAGGCTTTCCTTCGTGATCACCTGCGAGATCAGCACATAAGGGCCGAAATGATAGTGCTCCCTGCGCGCCGTTTTTGCGTAAAGCACGATGGATTTTTCAGAATCCGGGTTCGTCCCGCTGCTGTGGGTCAGGCACAGCTCGTCCCAGCCGTCGTAAACCGTCATGGCAAGCTGTTTTTCCTTCCCGCAAAAATCATGCCCCTTCAAAACGACAGCCTTTGCGCCGTCCTTTTCCAGATATGTGATCTCTGTGCCGTTATCCGGAAAACCGTAAGCGCCCAGCGTTACCGAAACCGGATGACCGTACAGCCTGAGCTTATCCGCCCGCATGACGCCATAGGGAACCGGGAAATCCGCCAGGTCAAGGGCGTTCATCCAGTGGCATTCCTTTCCCGCCTCGTATCCGAAAAACTGTCTCCGATACAGCACGCCGTCCCTTTGCCCGTGCCAGAGCGTCGCGTTTGCCCGTTCCAGCACATCCGGCGCATATCCGCTGCGCGTCAGGTCCCGGATCACATACTGCTGGGCTTCCACCTCCCCTGCCGTCATCTTTCTGTCATCCAGCTTGGGGGCAGCCTCCCACGGATATTTTGTATTAAAGCACAGCTTGGAATAATTCCACATGCCGTGAATGTCGTCCTTTCCCTTGACGACCTTTCCGCTCCTTAAAATTGTTTCCCCGTTTGCCTGATGATTGGAAAAACACAGCGCCGGGCCGTCCAGCACCGTTACCCTTGTCTCCTTTTCGGAAAGCTCCTCCCACACGCCGTTGTGCTCCTTTGCCGTCCAGAACGGATGGTCTGCCGGAAGATGCAGGCACAAAAACGCCTTTCCCAGCCAGAACGGCGACTCCGCGCAGGAATAGCCCTGCACAAGCGGCATGAACTGCCCGTAAAAGCCAAGCGTCGGAACGCCCTTAAACCGAAAATCCTCCCTCGTCAGAAACTGCAGCAGGGAGCCGGAGGAAATCCGCCTTGCCAGCCCCGGATCAGCCTTTGCATTTTTTAAAAGCATATTTCCGTCAAAAGCGCTCGTCGCCGCATTCCGGTAAATATTGCTGCGCCCCCACATATTCGTAAAGCCATCCCGGTCAAAAAATTCCGCATAGGATTCCATCAGCGCATTGGAATGCGCTTCAAACTGCCCCGCAATATAAGGCATGTGCTCATAGCCGTACCACAGATTCCAGATCGGCGCATAGACGTTGAACGCCCAGCAGGAATAATAATCGAAGCAGTGGCCGTCCCTGTACCAGCCGTCCCCCGCGTAAAAATCCAGCACCGACTTTGCGTGCTCCAACATGATCCCCTCGTCCACCGGATAGCCTTCCATATGTAAAAACGCCATATCCAGCATGTTAAAAAGCCGCCAGTTCTGCGGAACCGTATTTCCATGCGCATACCCGCTCAAAAAGCCAGCGATCAGATCCCGTTCCTCTTTTGTGTAAGTGTCCCAGATCTCCTCCCGGCAGATCCACAGACAGATGACAAGCGCGCACGTTTCCACCGTCTGCTGGAACGCGCGCAGCGGATCGCCGGTCAGCCGCTGCAGCTGCTCATACGTTCCGACCGATTGCTCATCCTCCGGCATACACGACCGCAGAATGTGCGATTTATAATAATCCCGCAGCGAATACCCGGCGACCGTCAGCTTTGGATCCTCATGGATCAGCGGCGCGGCGATAAACAGCGTCCGCGTCAGCCCCTCAAAATATTCTGCCTTAAATTCCCATACCGCGTCTTTGCTGTGCGGATACGTTACCTTCGTCTCCTTGCGCGGCATCACCACCGGATCGTCAAACGATGCGATATTTTCAAAAATCCCCTCCAACAGATATTTTCCCGCTTCGATCCAGCTTTCCCGTGTCAGCCCCGTGTACGGGCTTAAATCAAAGTCCAGCGTTTTCGGTGTAAATACCATGATACTATCCTCCATTTCGATGATGTGTGCCTCAAAATATACAGAGACAGGCGGCGGGCGCAAGGGCGACGCCTGTCCTATATGCCCGGGCACTTCTTTCACCTCAGATTATATCAAAGTTCTTTTCATAAGAAGTGGAAAATACTGACCTTTTTATAGAAATAGCCCCTTAAATCACTCCTGCCTTACCGCTTCTGCTGCTCCCCCAGCGCCTCGTCCAGCGCCCGCGCGATCGCCGAAACCCGGTCGCGCTGCAAATGATAAAAATAGCGGTTGTCCCGCATCACGCTCTGTATGATCCCATTGTTATGGAGCATGTCCAGATGATGCGAGATCGTCGCCGGAGTCAGCTTTAACCGGCGGGCGATCTCCGCCTGATAGCAGTCCTGCTGCGCCAAAAGAAACAGGATCTTCATTTTTGTCTCATCCGTAAAGCATTTGAGCCGCGCCGTCAGCCCCTCTGCGTCCTCTGTCCCGCTTCCTTCCAGACTGTCCATGACAAAAAACAGCAGCCCGACGCCCAGCACCTCCTTCCCCCTTTCCGGACATCCTTCCGGTGAATCCCCATAATCGTCCTCATAATCCCAGCTCATATTAAGCCCCAGCAAAAGCGGCATGATCTCCGTCCCCTCCGGTATTTCCAACGCCAGCCGCTTTCCCAGACGCTCCTTTGCATTCGGCTGTTCCAGGAACTGACCCGCATAGTCAAACAGATGGGCATACTGTTCCAGACAGGGTTCAATCAGCTCTGCCGCCCGTTCCACCATGGCACACAGCCGTTCCAATACCGGATGCGGATTCAGCCACACCTCCAATATCCGGTATTTTACCATTTCTGAAATCTCCGCCGCAAAAAGCGCTTCCTGCACCGCCTTCCTTTCCATCTGCTCCGACGGCTCTATCCCCAGCGCCATCTTCACAAAGTTCATGCCCTCGTCCTTCAAAAATCGCTCTTCCAAATATTCCGAAGGCTTTCTGCCGCTTCCCGGATCGTGGTACAGCAGCCACAAAAGCTGCCCGATCTGCCAGGATTCCCTGAGCGAAAAGGAAAACAGCCCGTCCTGAAGCGGCTCCTTTTCATTGACCATGCGTCTGATCTTTTCGCAGACCTCCAATATTTCCTGCGCCTTCTGCAGGCGGCTGCGCCGAAACAGCCCCTTTCGCAGCGCACCGTAATTTCTGTCCTCCGGACGGCTGCACTCCATCAAAAGCGCTGCCGCCTCCTCGTATATGTCCGGTTTTAAAAGCTTCAACTTTAAATTGCCTCCTTTTTTATGCAAAAACTCATTCCCCGCCGTCCTCTTTTCCTTCCGTCTGCAAAAGCCCCGCCGTTTTCCACCGGGAAAACAGCAGCACACAGCCAAAAGCCCCGACAGCCGCCGCCGTAAAGATTTCCTCTACGCCCATGTGCTCCACCAGCGCCGCCACGAGAAAGGAGATCGCCGGCGACGCTATCGTTACCGCCGAATTAAAAAATCCCGTTGCCCGCGCCATATAGCCTTCGTCCACTGCCTTTACAAACAAAACATTAAACAGATTGCTGATCAGACCGGTGCAGACGCCCACGGCTGCGGAAACAAGAAAAAGCCCGGCATATTTTCCGGTTCCAAGCCCTGCCACCGCCAGCAAAAGGATCACATACAGCCCTTCCCCCGTATAAGCCGCCATAATGATCTTCTGACCGCCAAGCTTCTCTGCCAGCTTCGGATACAGAAGCATCCCTGCGATCATCCCTACAGTCTGGGCAATCCCCATCATCGAAATCACCTCGCCCGCTCCGCCGAATACCCGCGCCGCATACGGCGCCTGAAGCGCCCCGATCATCCCGCCGATCATATTGAACAAAAGCGCCGAAATGACAAGCAGCAAAAACAGGTCGTTTTTGCGCAGATACAGGACGCCGCCTTTCATCTCCTCTGCGTACTCCCTCAGCTTCCCGAGAAGATTATCCGACTTTTCCCGCTCTTTTGCAAGCTCCTCATAACGGATGCTGCGGATCAAAACGGCAGAGATCAGATACGTCCCCATGTCGATCCAGAACGCTCCCGCCATCCACACCGCCGTCAAAATGCCGCCCAGTGCCATCCCCGCCACCTGAAAAATCATCGAAAGCGTCCTGGACAGGCTTAAACAGCTGTCATATTCCTCCTTTTTTAAAAGCTGCGGCACAAACGAGGATCCGCAGGGAACCCGCAGCGCTTCCACCGTATTCATCAGAAACGTCGTCAAAAGCAGCATCCACGGCTTTAGCTCCCCCGTCAAAAACAGCGCCAGCACGACGCCGACCATCCCCGCGCGCACCACGTCTGCCCGGATCATTACCCGCTTTTTTTGGCAGCGTTCCGCGATCGGGCCTGCAATCGGCTGAAACAGCGCCGTCGGCAAAATGTTGAGCGCCGCCACAAGGGCGCTCAAAGACGCGCTCTGGCTGATCTCATACGTCAGCCACGTAAACGCTACCCCGTCCACGCTGTCCCCAAACGTATTGATCACGTTTGCCGCCGTCATCTTCATAAAATCCCTGTTCTGAAAAAATTTCCTGTACATAAGCCTCCCCTTCCGCGCATCCGGCCTGCAATCCGGATTCTATCATAGACGGAATATATTTTTATTAGATATATAACTAATTTTATTGTCACTTATATTTGTTATATATCTAATTTTATTTTTATCTTACATCTACATTTTATAATTGTCAAATATAATGTTTCATATTTATCTAATATCTTGTGGCAAGCAATCTCTTTTCAGATCAAATCCCGCAAAGCAGGATGAACCGTGAGAAGGGCGCATATCGGCGCCACCGGCTTGCAGATGCAGTCGTTTTGCAGATGCGGCCAGCCTTGTCCATGTCTTTATGCTACAATTTATTCAAGTGAATTGACTGATAGCGCAGAAGCGCAGGAGGCATTGAAGAAAAATATGGAATTAACGAAAAATGATTACGGTAGTCTCTGTACGGAAATGCATGAAAATTATTGCGGCAGGTCAGGCACAACGCCCTCCCTGCCGCATTTTTAACGCGCTTCTCCCTTATCCCAGATCCGGCTCGCTGCGCAGCGCGATCGTGCCCGGCGCTTTGCCTTCCGTTTCAAACAGGAGAATTTTGTTTTCACCTTTTTTCAAGAGAGGGGCAGGGATATACAGACGCTTCTGCGGCCCGATCTCCCAAAACCGCCCGATGTTGAAGCCGTTGACAAAAGCGCAGCCCTTGCCCCAGCCTTCAAAATCAAGGAACGTATCCCCCGTTTCCTCTGCCTCAAATGTAAATTCATAAAATCCCGGCGTGCCCTCCTTCGGCTCCTTTGAAAAATCCAGCCCCGACAGCTCCTCCATCGGCAGGCAGTACGCCTTCCAGTGATAGTGCTGGTGATCGTTTATCGTCACGCACTGGTCGATCCCCTTCCTCTGCTTTTCCAGCGCGGGGCCAAAATTGACGCGTCCCATATTTTCCATAAGGATCGACAGCTTTTCCCCTTTTTTCACGGGAGGCTCAAAGGTGCACGCTTCCAAAAGCTCCCTGTCATACAGCGTCGCCACGGGCTTTTCATCCACAAACACATTCGCCCGGTCGTTCGCCCCGTAGAGGCGCAGCTTCTCCATATCGCCTCCGCGCTTCCAATCGCTTTCATATAAAATGTAGCCGTAGCCCTGTCCCAGCCGTTCCATCGACTTCGGAGCGATCATTTCAACCGGCTTTGCCAGATTGTCCAAATTTTCAAACAGCCCCGCGCGCCGCTTTACGGTCAGCGTTCCGTAATCCCTACGTTTGATGTCCGTTGAAAATTCCACCTCCGGGACCGGCGCGTGCTCTGCGATCACCTTCCGGAACGCCTCGTACTTTGGCGTCAGCTGCCCGTCCTCCGTCAGCACCGCGTCATAATCATAGGAAGTCACGTCCGGCGTCAGCACGTCGTAATAGTTGGAGCCGTTCGTGAAGCCGAAATTCGTCCCGCCGATGAACATATACAGGTTCACGCTGCCCTCTGTCAAAATCTCGTCCAGATCCTTCGCATGCCCTGCAATGTCCCCGGTCTGATGGCACTCCACTCCCCAGTGATCAAACCAGCCCACCCAGAATTCCATGCACATCAGCGGCTGCTTCCCGCACATTTTCCGGCGCATGACCCCAAACTGCTCTTTTCCCTTGGAGCCGAAATTCCCGGTCTGCAAAACGCCGTCTGCCTTTCCGCAGTCAAAGGCGTCGCCCCACGGCCCGTCCGAGGTCACAAGCGGGACGCTGCAGCCGCAGTCTGTCATCAGCTTTTTCATGTATTCCAGATATTCGCTGTCATCCCCGTAATAGCCGTATTCATTTTCAATCTGCATCAAAATGACCGGACCGCCCTGCGTGATCTGCAGTGGTGCGATCACCTCGAACAGCTTTTCATAATATTCCCGCACATGCTTTAAATAAGGCTCGTACATGCAGCGCAGCTTCATGCCGTCCTCCTTTAACAGCCACCACGGCAGGCCGCCGAACTCCCATTCCGCGCAGATGTAGGGCGAAGGACGCAGGATCACCCACAGCCCCAGCTTCTGTGCCGTCTTTACAAAACGGGCAATATCCAGCATCCCCGAAAAATCAAACTTTCCTTTTTCCTTTTCATGCAGATTCCACGGGATGTAGGTTTCCACCGTATTGCAGCCCAGCGCCTTTAACTTTTCCAGCCGGTCCTGCCAGTATTCCGGGAGCACCCTGAAATAATGCATCCCGCCGGAAATGATCTTCATTTTTTCCCCGTCCAGATAAAACTCGTCCTTTATTTCAAATGTATGTCCCATCTGACTTGCACCCATACAGCTTTTCAGAAAGCCTGCCTTTCCTCATATTTTCACGCGCCTTTTGGCGCAGCCCCTCCGGCAGATCCCGCCGGCTTTTTGGGGGCAAATGAGGGATGGACTTTTGACGGCCCATCCCCCTCTTTGCGGAAGCCTTACGCTTACCGTCCTTTCCGGCTTATTCGCCGTAAACCTCGTCGATCTGTCTCTGGATCTCTTCCGTTACGATGTCGATTCCCGCATCCTTTAATGCCTGCTGATATTCTGCAACGATCTCTTCTGCAGTTCCGCTGTATTTACCAAAGGAAATCTGCTTCATGTAGTTTGTATGGATCTCGTTGATATTTGCAATATAGGACTGGATGTTGTCGTTGTTTAAGATAAACTGTCCGTAAGGATAGTCAATCTTAATCCCATCGTATTCTGCATACAGCGCGTCGATCTTCTCCCAGTCTCTGGAAGCGTCTCTGATCTCCAGATCATCGTTTCTGCCCCACCAGAAGTTGGTAACGCCGTTTACGTTCTGAGTATCTGCGTTGTAGCCTTCCGGAGTGGTCTTCATGCCGTCCTCGGTCATCTCCCAGGACACGCCTTCCTGACCGTAGCAGAGAAGCTGGTAGCACTCAGGATCGTTGCGCAGCATATCATAAACCATCAGCGCTCTCTCCGGGTTCTCAGAGCCTGCGGAAACTGCCATCGCGCCGTGTGTGATATTTAACGCAACTACGTTTCCTGTCTCCTGACCAAAATAGAAGAAGCCTGTTTCCGCATCCTCATCCGTTTCATAGATCGTGTTCTGGGGAGTCTTGCTTACCAGATCCGTCCATGTCTGGGTGTGGTGCTGTTCTGCCGCAACCTTGCCGACCCTGTAATCGTCACGGTTTGTGGATGAAGTATTATTCAGCACGTCTGTCTGCCATACGCCGATTTCATCCCATTCCTTCATCATCTTTGCAAATTCTACAAGAGAATCCGTGTCTGTCATATACGGGGAATAGATTGTGTAAAGGTCGTCCTTTGTGCCGCCCCACATTGCGTTGGCGCTGATACCGTCGATCGAAACATAATCGGAATGGGAAGAAATCCATCCGCTTACCAGCTGACCGTACTGCGTGCCGTCGGAATCCCACGGGATGATGTCGGGATAAGTCTCTTTTACATATTTAAAGTAGGTTGTCATATCCTCCCAGCTCTGGACGCCGTCTGTAAGACCAGCTTCCTTCGCCCAGTCAAGGCGGTAAATGAAGCCGTGGTTCGTCCACTGCGCGTAATTATCCTCGGGGATCAGATAAATTTCGCCGTCATATTTGCACAGATCCCAGTGCTCCTGCGGAACGCTTGCCCATGTCTTAGGCGCATAGGTCTGCAGCATCTCTTCGGACAGCTCCAAAAACGCGCCGTTTTTCGCATTCGGCCACGCATCCAGCCAGTCGGAAGCCGTTCCCACCAGATCCACGGAGCCGTCCATCTGTGCCAGCGTCAGGTTGTAATTGGAAAGATAATCGGTCCAGGAGATGTAGTAAATCTGCAGCTCCGCGTTGATCTTCTCCGTCAGGATGTCGTTTAATTCCGCCAGCGCCGCATCCGTTGTGGCAGCCAGCTCGCCGGAAGGCTTGTCGCCCGTTGTCATGTAATTGATCACCACATGCTCGGATGTGTCGATCTCCGACCAGGCATCCCACGCGTCCCCTGTGGACGCTGCTGCGCTTCCTGTCTCCCCGCCCGCAGAAGCGTCTTCCTCTGCCGCAGTATTGCCTGCCGCCGGAGCGGACTCCTCTGCGCCGCCTCCGCATGCGGTCAGCCCTGTCACCATCGTCGTTGCCAGAAACAGTGCAAGAACTCTCTTTTTCATAAAAAACCTCCGTTCATAAAATAAAATTTATTATTTCTCCCGTCCCAGCGGGTGAATAACCATGTTTCCTTGTTTTCCGGCGCGTCAGCCCTTGACCGCGCCGACCGTGATGCCGCTGATAAAGTATTTCTGCACGAAAGGATACAGTAAAACGATCGGGCCTGTGGCAAGCACCGCGTTCGCCATTTTTACGGACTCCTGCGGGATGTCGGACAGGTTGATATACTGTCCTGCCACGGAATTTTTCAGCGCCTGCGTTTTATTGACGATTTCATAAAGCGTGTACTGCAGGGGCTTTATGTCCACCTTCGAGCTTAAAAACAGGGAGGACTGATACCATTCGTTCCAATATGCCAGAGCAAGGAACAGCCCGATGGTCGCCAGCGCCGGCTTTAACATCGGAAGGATCAGCGCCGTAAAAATTTTCATGTCGCCCGCCCCGTCGATTTTTCCGGATTCCGTGATCTCATGCGGGATCGCCTTGACAAAGTTTTTCATCAGGATGATCAGCCACGGCGACATCAGAAGCGGCAGAAGCACTGCCAGGTAGTTGTCTTTTAAATGATACCACTGCACCATTACCAGATAGTACGGCGCAAGCCCTGCCGAGAACAGGCTCGTAAAGTAAATGTAGAAGGAAATCCCATTCCGGAACGGAAAGTCCTTTCTCTGCAGCGCATATCCGGTCATTGCGATGATCGTCAGACCGATCAGCGTGCCGATAATGGTCATTACGATCGTCAACGCATACGACCACCAGATCGCGCCGCCCTTGCAAACCATTTCATACGCTTTCAGCGTAAAATCCTTCGGGATAAGCTGAACGCCCTCCGCGCGGATCGTCGTCTCGCTCGTAAAGGAAGTGCTGACGATGATAATAAACGGAATGAGACAGCAGACCGCGTATATTGTCATAAATACATATCCAAAGCCCCTGATGATCCTGTCCGATGTGCCGATCTTTACCTTCGCACCGGAATCCATCATATCTTTGTCCTGTTTTTTTGCCATGATTTTAACCTCCGATCCCGATCAGAACAGGGAATAATCCGGTTCTATTTTTTTCACGATATAGTTGACCGTCATAACGATGATAAAGCCGACCACCGACTGATACAGACCGACTGCAGACGCCGTTGCAAAGTTGAAGTCTGTCATGGTCGCACGGTATACATACGTTTCGATGATGTCCGTCGTATTGTAGAGCACCGGATTTGTTCCGACGATGTTGTAGAAC
>CEAE01026058.1_pt1 | contig 24184 bp, 20 predicted proteins | sample 554951 | NCBI WGS metagenome assembly CEAE01 (sample SAMEA3182076, study PRJEB8094) | gut metagenome | biome: human; feature: gut; material: Stool; isolation source: human stools | place: Canada | collected 2012-03-28
GTTCAGTATAGCAGTATGGAGCCGTGGCTGAAACCAGCTTGGCGTCAGTTTTGGGTAAAATCCTTTTTTGCGTGAAAAAAGGTCTCCGGAAAATCCGCAGATCTTCCGGAGACCCTGATCTCAAAAATAATTCCGCAAAATTACAGCTCGATCTTGCCAAAGCTAAAATCGGCAAAATCATCCACCCGCTCGGTGCGCTTGGGTGCTACCGGTGCGGCATTCTCGGCATCGCGGGGTGCATAGGTGCGCTCCGGCACACCGGAGGGACGGGGGCCGCGGGGTGCACCGCTGCGGCTGCCGCGGTAGCCGCCACGGCTGCCATTGCGGTCGCCGTGGTCGGAACGGTTTCCGCCGCGATAACCGCCGCTGCGCGGACCGCCGGGACGACGGCCATTGCCGCGCCCGCCGCGGGGACGGCGCTCGCCGTAGGTGTTCTCGGTCTGTGCATCGGGTGCGGTGGAGTAGATGACCACACGGCGGTCACGGCCTTCGCCCTTGCTCTCGCTGCGCACGCCCTCCATCTTGCTGATGGCAGAGTGGATGATGCGGCGCTCGTAGGGGTTCATGGGCTCCATGGCAAAGCTGCGGCCGGTCTTGCGCACCTTGGCACCAATGCGCTGTGCCAGTGCGGTCAGGTCGCTCTCGCGCTTGTCGCGGTAGCCGGCAACGTCCAGACCCAGCTTGATGTAATCGCCCTCCAGACGGTTTGCCACAAGGCTTGCCAGATAGGACAGGCTCTCCATGGTCTCGCCGCGGCGGCCGATGAGGGCACCCAGCTTTTCACCGTCCAGACGGATGATGGTGGCCTCGCCCTTCTGCACGGCGCTGAAGGAGACGTTCTCCACGCCCATCAGGGCAATGACCTCACGCAGGTAGTCCACTGCGGCCTTGACCTTGGCGTTTTCCTCAATGTTGATGGGCTCCTCGGTCTCCTCTTCCTCGGCGGCAGGCTGCTGCGCTGCGGCAGCTTCCACAGCGGGCGCTGCTGCCTCCTCGGCCTTGGCTTCCGGCTCTGCCGGTGCAGCGGGTGCTTCCACTGCAGGAGCAGGTGCGGCCTTCTCCTGAACAGGAGTCTTCTTTTCCTCAACGGCGGGTGCTGCCGGAGCGTCCGGCTCCTCCACGCTCACGCACACCTTGGCGGGGGTGAGCTTCAGGCCCAGAAAACCAGTCTTCTGGGGCATTTCCAGCACTTCGCAGCTGACATTCAGATCATCGGCCTGCACGCCCAGCAGGGCACAGGCTTTTGCGCGGGCTTCATCGACCGTTTTGCCGGTCGCTTCCTGCTTACGGATCATAACCGTTCTCCTCCTTCTTATTCTTTATCCTGCTTGTTCAGCTCGCTCAGCGGCACGGTGCGCTCGTCCTTGTAGCGCTCCTCGTCCAGCTTGCGGGCATACTCCAGCCGGCGCTTGTTCATTTCACTGGCGGAAAGGTTCTTTTCCGTGGTCTTGCCGGTCTTGGGATCGGTGACCTTAACGGTAGTATTCTTCACACCGCGCTTTTCCTGCTTTTTCTTTTCTGCGATCTGCGCTTCGATCTCCTTGCGCATCTTATCGGGGTCGTACACCTTGCGCATGACCTGGGTCTGCGCGGTCATCACGATGTTGGAAATGACATAGTACAGAGAGAATGCCAGAGGATAGGTGAAGCAGAAGAACAGGTACATCAGCGGCATCATATACATGGTCACCTTCATGCTGCCCTGCATCTGCTGGCCGCTGGCCTTCATGCTGATGTGGGTGGACAGGAGCATGGTGATGACCGACAGCAGCGGCAGCACGATGTCCAGAGAAAGGCCCAGCTTGGGCACGCGGGTCAGGTCGATGCCGAGGAAGGTCATATGACGGCTGAACTCGGTGACAGTTGCGATCTGCTCCGGGGTAAAGCAGGCAGCCAGACTGCCGTTGCCTGCCACCAGCTGAGAAATAATGGTGGTATCGCGGGTGATGGCGGTAAAGGCGACACCGGAGGCAGTCAGGGCCTCACCGGCAGCGGTCAGGGCAGCAGCGCTGATGTGGAAGATGCGCTCCAGCGGATTGTACACGACGCCGATAACGCCGAACATGACCAGGAAGTTCAGCAGCATGGGCACACAGCCTGCGGTGGGGTTATAGCCGTAGTCCTGCTGCAGCTTGAGCATTTCTTCCTGCTGCTTTTCGGGCTTGTCCTTGTACTTGTTCTGGATCTCCATCATCATGGGCTGGAAGGCCGACATTTTAGCCATGCTCTTCTGCTGGCTCAGCTGCAGAGGGATCTTGACGATGTTGATGAGCAGCGTGAAGATGATGATGTCCCAGCCGTAGCTCGGGAGCAGCTTGTAGATCCACTCCATGACATAGCCGAGAGGACCGCTCAGGATGTAAAAGAAGTTCATACCTTTGTCCATTCTGCCCCGTCTGTGGCACGGGACTTGTTATTTTTTATCGTAGGACACGCTGCCCACAGTGCACCGCGTCACAAGAAGCTTTATGATCTAAAATGCCCTCCGCGTTGCTCTGGGCATATTCAGCGGAAAAATTATTTTATATTTGCGTTTGGAGCGCTCTGCGGAGCGCTCCAAACGCATTTTCACGGGAAAGGCCGTAACGGCAAACGGCATTTGCTGCTGCCGGCTGTGGCCGTCGCGCAGCGACTCAAAACCGGCGGAACACAAAAAATCCTCTAGCGCAGCGGCTTGGATTTTTTGTATGGAGCCCAACAGCTTTGGGGTTACTAGGGGCGAGCAGCCCCTAGTTCGTGCCTCCCGCGCCTCGAAAGTAGCGGGTGCTTTTCTGGTTCTCTTTTGGCACGCAAAAGAGAACATACCCGGCGGCGCTGCATTTTGCAAAAACCATGAAACTTTAAACACGCGACTACGCTCTGCACAGGAAGCCTCTATTTTTCCACCTTTTGCCTGTGCCGTGTGGAAAACAGCTTTGCGGGCTGCAGGCGGCGGGCAGGGTTCTGCCAGCGGCCCGGCTCCGGCACCGGGTCGTAGCCCCATTTGCCGAGGGGATTGCACCGGGCGATGCGCCATGCCCCCAGCAGGATGCCTTTGATGCACCCATGGGTCATGATGGCCTGCATGGTGTAGTTGCTGCAGCTGGGCGTAAAACGGCAGCTGCGGCCGATCCACGGGCTCAGGGTGTACTGATACACCCGGATCAGCCCGCACAGCGCCTTCCTGCAGGCGTTTTGCAGCCCTGTCATGCGGTGGGCTCAGCCTTTTCCGCCTTTGCCCTGCGTGCCGGGGGCACTGTGGCGGGCGGCGGTGCATCCGGACGCTTGGCCTTATCGGGCAGACCGGCCTGCGCGAACAGCTTTGCCACTACGCTGCTCAGCTGCCAGCTCTTCAGCCGCGGGGTCATGCCCCGGGCCACAAAGACCAGATCATAGCCGCCGATGTTGTAGTCCAGATGTTCGTCGATGGCCGCCTTCATTACGCGGCGGGCCCGGTTGCGCTGCACGGCGTGGCCGATCTTTTTGGTGGCGGTCAGGCCCACGCGGGTCTTTTTGCCGCGGGTCTTCAGCACGTACATCACAAGGGCCGGGTTCACGTAGGACTTGCCGCGGGCATACACTCTGCCAAACTCGCTGTTGCGGCGGATGGGACGATAGCGCATGGTTCCGCGCCTCCTTTCCGTGACTGGGAACGCACCCGGAAGGTGCATTCTTCAGCCAGTATATCAAAAATTTTTCTACTTTGAAAGCCCATGCGGGCATTTTTACAAAAATTCTTTCAAGAATCCGGCAGTTTTCCGTTTCTCAAAAAAAATAAGACCGCCAATCCAGTATCAGCGGTCTTTTGTGCGCATATTCATTTCTGCGCCGGATCCCGTCATAAAGGCAGAGATCAGACAGTCAGGCTCTTGCGGCCCTTTGCACGGCGAGCATTGATGACCTTGCGGCCGTTCTTGGTGCTCATGCGGGTCAGAAAGCCATGAACTTCCTTGCGCTGACGCTTCTTGGGCTGAAAAGTTCTCTTCATGGTTGTATCCTCCGTAAAAACTTATCCCCGGTATGGGGTCTGATGCGGTCCCAGATTGGGGACAGGCTTGCAATTCAACAGTATATCGCATAGTATGGCGTTCTGTCAAGCATTTTTTTCGCTTTTCCGCAAACTTTTTGCGGATTTTTCTGTGAAAAGATTTTCAACTTTTTCACCATTTTGCCGTGGAAAACTCTATTGCCACAAGATATTGTGGCCCGGTTTTGCCCCGGACACAACGGCCCCGCAGGGGCTTTTTTTATGTATTATAAATTACATTATAGAAATATGGACGCACAGCCATTTTTGTGGTATACTAACCTGGTATCAGCAGCATTGTTGAAAACTTTAACGGAGTGGATGTTTTATGGATTCTTTCAAGGACGTTTTAGAGGCCGCGCAGGCGTACTGCAAAACGCAGATGGCCGAGCCGACCTATAATCTCTATATCGACGGGTTGGAGCCCATCAGCTTTGAGGACTCCAGCCACATCACCCTTTCGGTGCGCAACGACTTCATCTGCAAGATCGTGACGGACCGCTATCTTGGCCTGCTCAAGGAGGCCTTCAAGACCGTGCTGGGCTTTGACGTGGACATCACGCTGGTGGTGCCCAGCACCCCGCCCCACGAGGTGGTGCTGGCCCAGCAGTACGAGGCAAACCCCGCCTCCCCGCAGGGCAACTACGAGTTCACCTTCGAGAACTTCATCAAAGGCCCCTCCAACCAGTTTGCGTTTGCTGCTGCGCAGGCGGTGGCGGCCAATCCCTCCGGCGCCTACAACCCGCTGTTCATCTACGGCGGCTCCGGTCTGGGCAAGACCCATCTGCTCACCGCCATCCAGACCGAGATCAAGCGCACCCACCCCGACTTCGTCATCATGTACGTTACCTGCGAGCAGTTCACCAATGAGCTGATCGCCGCCATCCGCGCCGGCAGCACCGAGGACTTCCGCATGAAGTACCGCGTGGCAGACCTGCTGCTGGTGGACGATATCCAGTTCATCGCCGGCAAGGAGTCCACTCAGGAGGAATTTTTCCACACCTTCAACTCCCTGCACGATGCACACAAGCAGATCGTCATTGCCTCCGACCGCCCGGCCAAGGAGATCAAAAGTCTGGAAGAGCGTCTGCGCACCCGCTTTGAGTGGGGCCTGACCGCCGACGTGCAGCCGCCGGATTTTGAGACCCGGGTGGCCATCGTCAAGCGCAAGGCAGAGCTTCTGCATCTGGACCTGCCCGAGGATGTGGCCGAGTTCATCGCCAACCACCTGAAGAACAACATCCGCCAGCTGGAAGGCGCCGTGAAAAAGCTGAACGCCTACTACATGCTGGAGGGCATCCAGCCGGTCATCAGCGTGGCCCAGAATGCCATCAAGGACATCCTCAACGAGACCCAGCCGGTGCCGGTCACCATCGAGAAGATCATCGGCGAGGTGTCCCGCACCTTCAACGTCTCCCCTGCCGACATCCGCGGCACCAAGCGCAACGCCAACGTTGCCTCTGCCCGCCGCGTGGCCATCTACATCCTGCGGGAGGTCACCGGCATGAGCATGGAGGAGATCGGCCGCGAGTTCTCCGGCCGCGATCATTCCACCATCGTCTACTCCCTCAAGACCATGGAGCGGGACATGAAGAACGACCAGCACCTGCGGGAGACCGTCAGCGACATCATCAAAAACGTGAAGGCCTGACCGAGGAAAACGGGGTAAAAGTCATACTCATTTTGACCGCTAATCCCAAAATATGGGGAAGAACCGGAAGAAAATGGGGAAAAACGGCCCATATCTTGTGGTAAAAACACAAACCTTTCCACACTTTCCACAGAGTTTTCAACATTCAACCTGTGTTCTCCACATGGGCTGTGGAAAGAAGGGGTCTTTCTCACCTTTCCACGATCCATTCACAACACATTCACAACGCCGTGGAAACCCAAACCCCCGCATTCCGACAAGACTTTTCCAAGTTTTCCACAAGTTCCCCACCCCCTACTACGGTTACTACAACAAGTTCAATAAGATAGACCGATCCGGAGACTGCATTCCAACCCAAAACAGCATCCGGACACGGAAAACAAAGGAGAGAATTCAGTTTGAACATCGTATGTGACAAAGTTCTGCTGAGCGCAGCCATCGATGGTGTGTCCAAAGCCGTCACCATGCGTTCAGCGATCCCCGTTCTGGAAGGCATTTTGCTCAAAGCTGAGGGCTTCCAGCTCAACCTGACCGGCTACGATCTGGAAATGGGCATCGTGACCACCATCGAAGCCAATGTGAAGGAAGCCGGCGAGGTGGTGCTGAATGCAAAGCTGCTCAGCAGCATGATCAGCCGGATGCCTGCCGGTCAGGTGGCCATCACCTCTGCTGAAAACGGCAAGACCACCATCCAGAGCGGCGTCGTCCAGTTCGAGATCCAGTCCATGCCGGCCAGTGATTTCCCCGAGCTGCCCAACACCGGAGCCGAGGAGACCCTGACCATCAAGACCGGCGTGCTGAAAGATATGATCGATCGTACGTTATATGCGGTCAGTCAGGACGAGAAAAAGCCCGCCCATACCGGTGAGCTGTTCGAGATCCTGCCCGACAAGCTGACCGTGGTGGCACTGGATGGCTACCGTCTGGCCATCGTGGAGCGCCCGGTCACGGCGGTGAAGGACATCCGCATCATCGTGCCCAGCAAGACCATGACCGAGGTCTCCCACCTGCTGCCCAACGATGACGAGGAGCTGGTGCACATCAGCGCCAACCGCCGCTATGTGGTCTTTATGGCGGGCGGCTACACCATCATGAGCCGCCTGATCGAGGGCGAGTTCCTCAACTACCGCAACGTGATCCCCGCCGACAGCCGCACCCGCGTGACCATCGACACCAAGGAGTTTGTCGAGACCATCGAGCGTGCTTCGCTGATTATTACAGAGCGTTTAAAAAATCCCCTCCGCATCTCCTTTACAGAGGGTAAAGTCGTCGTCCGCTGCCAGACCAACCTTGGCCGCGTGGTGGACGAATTCAACGCCGACTGCGAGGGCGACGAGGTGGAGATCGGCTTCAACAACCGCTATCTGCTGGACGCGCTGCGCAACGCCCGCACCGACAAGGTCCGCATGGAGATCAGCGGCCCTCTGAGCCCGGTAAAGGTGCTGCCTGCCGAGGGCTGCGATTTCCTGTATCTGGTGCTGCCGGTGCGCTTCAAGAACGATTAAGAGGGATAATTTATGCAGAAAATTCTCATCCATACGGAGTTTATCAAGCTGGATGCCCTGCTGAAATATGCAGGCCTGTGCGAGACCGGCGGCGAAGCCAAGGAGCTGGTGCAGGGCGGTGCCGTGAAGGTGAACGGCGAGGTGTGCACCATGCGCGGCAAAAAGTGCCGTGCCGGTGACGTGGTGGAGCTGGACGGCCAGACCGTGGAAGTCGGGCAGGGGCAGTAATGCGTCTGCTGTCACTGGAAGTTGCGAACTACCGCAATATTGCGGCGGCGCAGCTGGAGCCGGGCCGGGAGCTGACCGTGATCTGCGGCAACAATGGTCAGGGCAAGACGAACCTGCTGGAGGCCATCTGGCTGCTGACCGGCGGCAAAAGCTTCCGGGGCGGCAAGGATGCCGAGCTTGTGCGCCGCGGGGAAACATTCGCGGTGCTGGAAGCCGTCACCCAGCGCACCCGGCAGGAGGATCAGGAGCCGGACGACCCGGCCAGAGTGCGCATCACGGTAGGCACGCCGGACGCACAGCGGCCCGGGCGGTATGCATCGGTGAACGGTGCACCGCCCAAACGGGCGGCAGGCCTTGCGGGCAGCTTTCCGGCTGTGGTGTTCGACCCCGGGCACCTGAGCCTTGTCAAAGGGGCGCCGGAAGGACGGCGGCGGTTTCTGGACGCGGCGCTGTGCCAGCTGTACCCCGGCTACCTTGCCACCTACCGCCGCTATGTGCGGGCATTGCAGCAGAAAAACGCGCTTCTGCGTCATTCCGCAGGCGGCACAGAGCGCCCGTGGGCAGAAAAATGTGCCCTGCTGGAAGTGCTGAACGTGGAGCTTGCAGCGCAGGGCGAGGCCATCCAGAAGCGGCGGCGGGAGTATCTGGCCCTGCTTGGCCCGCTGGCCTGCGCCAACTATGCCGAGCTTTCCCACGGGGCAGAGCGCATGGCAGTGCACTATGCCGCCCAGTTTGAGCCGGGCGGGCTGTCCGCACTTTTGAAGCAGCGCCAGAACGAAGAGCTGCGCGCCGGGCAGAGCCTGTGCGGCATCCACCGCGAGGATGTTGAGCTGCTGCTGGACGACCAGCCCGCAAAGGTGTTTGCAAGTCAGGGACAGCAGCGCAGCGTGGTGCTGAGCCTGAAAATGGCCGAAGCGGCTGCCGCTGCCCGGATCACCGGAGAGCACCCGGTGCTCCTGCTGGACGATGTGCTCAGTGAGCTGGACGAGGGCCGCAAGCAGTATCTGCTGACCCGCATGAAGGAAAAGCAGACCTTCGTCACCAGCTGCGATGATACCGCGTTCCTGAAAACGGACGGCGAGGTATACCGCATGAACGGCGGTGTGCTGAGCCGGGCCTGACCGGGACGAATGCTGCAAAAGTCCATACGAAACCTGTGCATAAACAGCGTTTTATGCATGAGCTGCCGGAACGAGGAAAATACTGTATGTATATTCATCTGGGGCGCGACTACGTACTGAATGACCGGGATATCATCGGCATCTTCAATCTGGAAACCACCACCATCACCCCCCGGGGCCGGGAATTTCTGAACTATGCCCAGAAGAACGGCGCGGTGGTGAGCCTTTCGGACGAGCTGCCCCAGAGCTATGTGCTGGCAGACGGCGCGGTGGTGGATACGGTCTATCTTTCCGAGCTGTCCCCTGCTGCCATGCGCCGCAGAGCCGAAAAGATGGTGGAGTAAGATTTGCAGAAAACGGGCAGAAACCCCACAGAAAAAGAGGGATGGGAAAGCCCCGGAACTGCCCGGAAAGCCGCACCGCGCCAGCCGGAACGCCCTCTGCGGCCGGGGAGTAAAAACACAACAAAACTGCGAGAAAAAAGTACACCCTGGTGTACCGGTTCCCGCTTTGCTATAATTTGAAAAAACAAACGCAAAAACGAACAAAAGGGAGAAAGGAAATGGCAGAAGAAATCATTACCAGCACGAATGCCGAAACCGCTACCGACCATGAGTATAATGCCAGCGAGATCCAGGTTCTGAAGGGTCTGGAAGCGGTGCGCAAGCGCCCGGGCATGTATATCGGCTCCACCGGCGAGCGGGGCCTGCATCATCTGGTCTACGAGATCGTGGACAACGCCATCGATGAAGCGCTGGCCGGCTACTGCGACCACATCGAGGTGAAGATCCTCAAGGACAACATCATTCAGGTCACGGATAACGGCCGCGGCATTCCTGTGGACATTCAGGCCGACACTGGCCTGCCCGCTGTCACCGTCGTTTACACCATCCTGCACGCCGGCGGCAAGTTCGGCGGCGAGAACTCCGGCTATAAGGTGGCCGGCGGCCTGCACGGCGTGGGTGCTTCGGTGGTCAACGCCTGCTCCGAGTGGCTCACCGTCGATGTGCGCCGCGACGGCAAGGAGTACGAGCAGACCTTCCGCCGCGGCGACCCGGACGGCCCGCTCAAGTGCATCGGCACCGTAGCCGATGGCGTTACCGGCACCCGGGTCACCTTCAAGCCGGACCCGGAGATGTTCAAGGATACCACCGTGTACGACTTCGACACGCTGGAAAAGCGCCTGCGGGAGGAAAGCTTCCTGAACGCCGGTGTCAAGATCACCCTGACCGACGAGCGTGAGATGTATACCCCCGTGCTGGAGGACGGCAAGGAGGGCGACCCCTGCTACCGCACCGAGGTCATGTGCTATGAGGGCGGCATCAAGAGCTTTGTCACCTATCTGGGCGAAAAGCGCAAGCTGGACGTGCTGCACCCCAATGTGATCTACCTCAAGGGCCAGACCGACCGCGGCATGGCAGAGATCGCACTGCAGTACAATTCCAGCTACAATGAGCTGCTGCTGAGCTTTGCCAACAATGTCAACACCCCGGACGGCGGCACCCATGAGGAGGGCTTCAAGAACAGCCTGACCCGCGTGTTCAACGATTACGGCCGCAGCCACGGCCTGCTGAAGGATAAGGACGAGAACCTGTCCGGTGCAGATGTCCGCGAGGGTCTGATCTGCGTGATCTCAGTCAAGCTGCAGGAGGCAGAGTTTGAGGGCCAGACCAAGGCAAAGCTGGGCAATACCGAGATCCGCACCCTGGTTTCCAACATGGTCTACTCCAAGCTGATGGAGTTCTTTGAGGAGAACCCCGGCGTGGCAAAGGCCATCTTTGAAAAGGCCACCCAGGCTGCCCGTGCCCGCGCCGCTGCCAAAAAGGCCCGCGAGCTGGTGCGCCGCAAGAGCGCGCTGGAGACCAGCCGGATGCCCGGCAAGCTGGCAGACTGCCGCGAAAAAGACCCCAGCCGCACTGAAATTTTCATCGTCGAGGGCGACTCTGCAGGCGGTTCCGCCAAGATGGGCCGCGACTCGGCCATTCAGGCCATCCTGCCGCTGTGGGGCAAGATGCTGAACGTGGAAAAGGCCCGCGCCGATAAAATTTACGGCAACGACAAGCTGATGCCGGTGGTGCTGGCGCTGGGCTGCGGCATTGGGGACGAGTTCGATATCTCCAAGCTGCGCTACGATAAAGTGTTCATCATGGCCGATGCCGATGTGGATGGCTCCCACATCTGCACCCTGATGCTCACCTTCTTCTTCCGCTATATGCGCCCGCTCATCGAGCAGGGCCATGTGTATGTGGCCCAGCCGCCCCTGTTCAAGGTGCAGAAGGGCAACACCATCAAATATGCCTACAACGACGCCGAAATGGCCGTGCTTTCGCAGGAGATGCCGGGTGCCAAGGTGAACCGCTATAAGGGCCTTGGTGAGATGAACCCCGAACAGCTGTGGGAGACCACCATGAACCCGGACAACCGGGTCATCGTGCAGATCACCATTGACGACGCCGAGAAGGCCGACGAAGCCTTTACCATCCTGATGGGCGATCAGGTGGAGCCCCGCCGCCGCTTTATCGAGACCAACGCCCAGTACGCAAAGCTGGACGTGTAAGCGTGCTCGCCCTCTCCGTCTTTGCTTCGCAAATCCACCTTGTTCCCCTTCTGGCACTTCGTGCCACCTCCCCCGACCGGGGGAGTCTGTCAAAGGGAGAGGCCTTGGCAAAGAGATGATGTTTGCGTGGACTGCCAAGGGCTCCCACTTTGGGGGAGCTGGCGCGTAAGCGCCTGAGAGGGCGAGGCTGTTTTCCGAGAAAAAATCCCTTTCCTGTATCAAAGAAAGGGTCAAACCCTACGGAGGAAACAATGGAAGAAGATTATGTGATGATACCGGGCAGCGGAACCAAAAAGATCATCCGCGATGTGAAAAAGGAGATCGAGACCGCATTTCTGGACTACTCCATGTCGGTCATCGTGTCCCGCGCTCTGCCCGACGTGCGCGACGGCCTGAAACCCGTCCACCGCCGCATTCTGTACACCATGCATGAGCGCGGCAACGACCCCAGCCATCCCTACCGCAAATCCGCCGACACCGTTGGTGCGGTGCTGGGCTCCTACCATCCCCACGGCGATGCATCGGTCTACGATGCCATGGTCCGTCTGGCACAGGATTTCTCTCTGCGCTATCCGCTGGTGGATGGTCAGGGTAACTTTGGTTCTGTGGACGGCGACCCCCCGGCTGCCTACCGTTACACCGAGGCCCGCATGAGCCGCATGGCGGTGGAGATGCTGACCGATATTGAAAAGGACACCATCGACTGGGACCCCAACTTTGACGAGACCAAGAAGGAACCCAGCGTGCTGCCCTGCCGCTTCCCCAACCTGCTGGTCAACGGCAGTCAGGGCATCGCGGTCGGCATGGCCACCAACATCCCGCCCCACAACCTGAGCGAGGTCATTGACGGCTGCATCGCCTATATCGATGACCCGGACATCGACCTGCCCGGCCTGATGGAATACATCAAGGGCCCGGACTTCCCCACTGCCGGCATCATCATGGGCCGCAGCGGCATCCGCGCCGCCTATGCCACCGGCCGGGGCAAGATCACCCTGCGGGGCCGCGCCACCATCGAGGAGACCAAGAACGGCCGCACCCAGATCATCATTACCGAGATCCCGTATATGGTCAACAAGGCCCGCCTCATCGAGAACATGGCCGACCTTGTCAAGGATAAACGCATCGAGGGCATCACCGGCCTGAACGATGAGACCAACCGCAAGGGTATGCGCATCGTGGTGGACATCCGCAAGGACGCCAACGCACAGGTCATCCTGAACCAGCTGTACCAGTACACCCAGCTGCAGGATACCGTGGGCGTCATCATGCTGGCCATCGATCACAAGGTGCCCAAGGTCCTCACCCTGAAGCAGATGCTTCAGAAATACGTGGAATTTCAGGACGAGGTGGTGCGCCGCCGCACTCAGTACGACCTGAAAAAGGCCAAGGAGCGCGCCCACATTCTGGAAGGCCTGAAGAAGGCCACCGACATCGTGGACGAGCTGATCGCCACCATCCGCGCCTGCAAGGGCGGCATGGCAGAGGCCAAGGCTGCCATCATGGAGCAGTTCGGCTTTGACGACCCGCAGGCAGATGCCATCGTCAAGCTGCAGCTGGGCCGTCTGGCAGGCCTTGAGATTTTGAAGATCGAGGAAGAGCTTGCCAGCCTGCAGGCCAAGATCGAGAACTGGGAAGCCATTCTGGCGGATGACGCCCGTGTGCTTGCCATCGTCAAGGACGAGCTGCTGGAAATGAAGAAGCGCTTCGGCGACGAGCGCCGCACCGAGATCCAGTCGGTCACCGGCGAGGTGGATATCGAGGACCTGATCGCCGAGGAGCAGTGTGTCTACACCCTGACCGAGGCCGGCTATATCAAGCGCCAGCTCAAGGCCACCTATCAGGCACAGCGCCGCGGCGGACGCGGCATCTCCGGCATGACCCGCAAGGAAGAGGACATCGTGCAGGAGATGTTCGTAGGCTCCACCCACGACTATGTGCTCTTTGTCACCGACCGGGGCCGTCTGTTCCGCATCAAGGGCTATACCATTGCCGAGGGCAGCCGCACCAGCAAGGGCAGCAACATCGTCAACCTGCTGCAGCTGGCTGAGGGCGAAAAGGTCACCAACATGATCTGCCAGTCGAAGGAAGCCGACACTGAGGGCGGCTTTGTGACCATGGTCACGAAGCAGGGCCTCATCAAGCGCACCCCGCTGGAACAGTATGCCAACATCCGCAAGTCCGGCCTGATCGGCATTGCCCTGAACGAGGGCGATGCACTGGCATGGACCCGCCTGACCTCCGGCCACGATATGCTCATCGTTGCCACCCGCAACGGTCAGGCCATCCGCTTCAACGAAGAGGATGCACGTCCCATGGGCCGCAGCGGCCACGGCGTGCGCGCCATCCGTCTGGCCGAAGGCGATGAAGTTGTGGGCGTGTGCATCTGCCGCGAGGGCGGCACGGTGCTCACCGTCACCGAGAACGGCAAGGGCCGCCGGTCCGATATCGACACCTACCGTATCACCGCCCGCGGCGGCAAGGGCATCCGCAACTACGATGCCGCCAAGGATAAGGTGGCTGCGGTCAAGATCGTGGACGATGTGGACGACGTGCTGCTGAGCAGTCAGGAGGGCATCATCATCCGTCTGCACGCCAACGAGATCCCGCTGCAGAGCCGCTACGGCTCCGGCGTGCGGGTAATGCGTCTGGGAGAGAACGACAAGGTGATGGTGCTGGCCCGCACCGACCACGACGACGAGGCACAGACCGAACAGATCGACACCTCCGACGCCGATGCCGAACCCACCGCAGAGCAGCTGGCCGCCATGGAGGCCGCCGATGCAGCCTCTGCCGCCGAGACCCCGGAAGCGGACGATAAGAGCGAAGAATAACGAATAGAGGGCCGGCAGATAGCTTTCTCCGCGAACAGCGACGGGTTGCGGTACCCAGCAGCCGCATCGCATTCGCTTGCGTCTCGCTGACCGCGGCCCCAACGGCAACTCCCTGTTTCCGCCATTGGCGGCGGTCGTTGCAGTTGCAGAACCCACGGTTCCGCCCCATCGAGCAAAGCTCGCCGGGGCCCCACTTCCCGGTCATTCGCTGGAGAAACTATCTGCCGGCTTCCCGGACTGAAAATCCCCGCAGATGCCTTTGTGCTGTCTGCGGGGATTTTTTGCACTTTTCAGCGGCGGAAAAACAATGTATAATAGAAGCAGCATGTGTCGGAAAAACACGAATGTGAGAAGAGGAACAGAAGCATGACAGAACAAAAGCGTCCGGAGATCAGCATCATCGTAGCGGTGTATAAAGGCGAAAAATATCTGAATGGGTGCGTTGACGCTATTTTGAACCAAACTTTCAGGGATTTTGAAGTGATTCTGGTGGACGATGGCTCCCCGGATAACTGTCCCGCCATGTGTGATGCCATTGCAAAAAGAGACAGCCGGGTCAGGGTGATCCATCAGAAAAACAAAGGTGTGGACGGTGCCAAAAATGCGGGCATTGACAGTGCCCGTGGAAATTGGATCGGATTTGTGGATCAGGACGATCTCATCGATAAAACCTACTATGAAAAACTGTACCATGCGGCCCAGCAGGCCGGCGCGGAGATCGCCGTCAGCAATATTTTGTACATGGAAGCGGATGGCTCGGCAAGTGTGTATAAAGACCTCCCGCTCCGCGATGAGGTATTGACTGCTGCCGAAGCGGCCCGGCGGATTCGTGCAACACCGATGGTTCATGTGACAAGCAAGCTGCAGCGGCAGGAACTGGTAAAAGCAAACCGCTTTCTCGATGGAAAAGATTATGAAGATGCATTTATGTCTTCGGCTATTCTGGAACAGATCAATAAAGTGGCATGTCTGGCAGAACCGCTTTACCATTTCCGGATCAATCCTCAAAGTGTTACGCATAGAAAAATCATTCTGAAAAATCTGGATGAGATCGAAGCAAATTACAGGATGCTTCAGTGCACGATGAAGTACGGCCAAAAAGATGCGGCATACCTGCAGTATGCAGTTATGAAGGGCTATTTCAAAAAGATCATGAAAAACCTTCCCCCGGAAGACCGGAATGACCCGAAGGTACAGCAGACCATCGATCTGATCCGCAAGGCAGAAACAGAGGTCAGACAGGCCGGGGCAGATACCCTGCGCAATAAGCTGGAAGCGGCCGTGTGGTTCCGGAACAAAACCGTTTATTATCACCTGAAAGGCTGGGCCTGATCAGAAGTTGTGAAGGAGAGAATGTTGTGAGTGAAAAGAGAGCGGAGAGCCGCCCGGAGATCAGCATCATCGTGCCGGTGTACAAGGTGGAACGATATCTGAACGAGTGCATCGACTCCATCCTTGCCCAGACCTTCACGGATTTTGAGCTGATCTTGGTAGACGACGGCTCCCCGGACGGCTGCCCTGCCCTGTGCGATGCGGCGGCAGCAAAGGACAGCCGCATCCGGGTCATTCACAAACCGAACGGCGGGGTGAGCTCAGCCCGCAACGCCGGGCTGGATACTGTCCGCGGAAACTGGATCGGCTTTGTGGATTCGGATGATTCCATCGATCCCTCTTACTATGAGAAGCTGCATCAAGCTGCGGTGCAGTCTGGTGCAGAGATCGCAATTGGAGATATCCTCTATTTTGAGGCGGATGGTTCACTGAGCGGATATCAGGAAAAAGCACTCCGGACAGAGGTGATCTCCGGGGACGAGGCCATCCACCGGATGCGGCTCACACCATTTATCCACCTGACGACTCGTCTGCATCGTCGGGAACTTTTTGACACGCTCCGTTTTCCGGTGGGCAAAAACTATGAGGATGCCTTTACGACACCGCTGATTCTGGAACAGGTCACAAAAGCCGCCTGTGTAGGAGAACCGCTTTATCATTACAAATTCAACCCTGTGGGGATCGTGAGGACGAAGTTCGATTTTAAAAATTTGAATGAAGTGTACGCGAACTACGCTTTGCTGGAATGTGCCTTGAGACATGGAAAGAAAGACACTGCTTATCTGCAGTATATCATTATGAAAAACTTTGCCCGGAAGATACGCAGGCAGCTGCCGCCGGAAAAAAGAAATGATGCACAGGTACAGCAGATGGAAGCCTGCCTGAAAAAGGCAGGGGCCGAGGTAAAGCAGGCAGGGGCATTTACGGTGCAGAACTGGCTGGAAGCAGAGCTGCGGGCAGTCAATGCGCCGCTGTATAACCGCTGCAAATATAAGATCCGGCAGACAAAACCGAAAAAATGCAGGTAAGGAGAAACCGTTGTGAGTGAGCAGAAGGTCAGAAACCGTCCCGAGATCAGCGTCATCGTGCCGGTGTACCGGGTGGAAAAATACCTGAATGACTGCATTGATTCCATCCTTGCCCAGACCTTTGCGGACTTTGAGCTGATTCTGGTGGACGACGGCTCCCCGGACAGCTGCCCTGCCCTGTGCGATGCCGCAGCGGCAAGGGACAGCCGAATCCGGGTCATCCACCAGAAAAACCGCGGCCTGAGCGGGGCACGCAATGCCGGGCTGGACGCGGCAGAGGGCGAATGGATCGCTTTTGTGGATTCGGACGATATGCTGCTGCCGCAGGCGCTGGAAAAGGCCCACAGCACAGCGGAAAAGACCGGTGCGGACGTGGTACTGTACGGCTTTGCGTTCACGGACGAAAACGGCAAGGTCTATGATGGATGGGATACGACCCAGTACGATGAGGTCATCCCGCAGCAGGAGATCTACAACCGGCTGGTCATCGGCATGTATCAGTCCATGTGCAATAAGCTTTTCCGGCGGGAGCTGTTCGACGGCCTGCGCCTGCCGGAGGGCAAAAAGTTTGAGGATACCTACACCGCACCCCGGATCTATGAGCGGGTGCAGAAGATGGCCAGCATCCCGGAGTCACTGTACCAGTACCGGCAGGTGCCGGAGAGCATCATGCACAGCAGCTATTCGGTAAAAACACTGGACCGGGTGGAAGCCTGCTACCAGATGTTTCTGGGCATGTACCGGCATAACGCAGAGACCCTGTGCGAAGCCTACCGCACCGTGCTGACCGCCCTTGTGGATATCTGGTGGCACCTGACCCCGGAGGAGCGCAGAAGCCCCCGGATGAAGGAGTGCATGGGATACGAACGGGACGCACGGCATAAGCTGTGGCAGGCCCGGGCCATCACCCTGCGGGGGATCTCGGATACGATCCGATACACAAAATCGCCCGCAAAGTATCTGGAACTGCGCAGAGAACGGCAGGCAAAACTGCAGAACCTGAAATGACGAGGAAGTTACCGTGAAAGAACAGCACCCGACCCGGCCCGAAAGCAGGAAAACCATCAGCATCATCGTGCCGGTATATAAGACAGAGCGTTTTCTGAACGCCTGCATCGCTTCCATCCTTGCCCAGACCTTCACGGATTTTGAGCTGATTTTGGTGGACGACGGCTCTCCGGACAGCTGCCCTGCCCTGTGCGATGCCGCAGCGGCAAAGGACAGCCGCATCCGGGTCATCCACCAGAAAAACCGGGGCCTGAGCGGGGCACGCAATGCCGGGCTGGACGCGGCAGAGGGCGAATGGATCGCCTTTGTGGATTCAGACGACACCATCACGCCGGACTTCTGCGCAAAGCTTTACCATGCGGCGCAGGAGGCCGGTGCACAGATGGCTGTGTGCAATTACCGGCAGGTGGACGAAGCCCTGACCCCCATCCGGGAGCAGTATCTGCATGTGAGGCGGGAGGTGCTGACCCCGGAGCAGGCGTTGGAGCACAGCACCCTTCTGCCCTACATGGTGGTGTGGAACAAGCTGTACCACCGCAGCATCTTTGCGCAGCTGCGCTTTGCAGAGGGCAAACTGAACGAGGACACCCTGCTGATCGCCTACGCCTACGAAAAGGCGGAAAGGATCGCCAACATCCCGGATGCGATGTACCTCTACCGCAAGGTGGCGGGCAGCATCGTGAACAGCAAAGTCACCCTGCGCAATCTCGACCGGGTGGAGGCAAACTATGCGGTGTTCGAGTGCGCCCGCCGCCATGGCGTCACCGGCTCGCTGTGCGAGCTGTACTGGGTGCTGCTGCACTCGCTCATCGATGTGGGCTCCCACCTGACGGCGCAGGAGCGGAAAACGCCCCGGATGCAGCAGGCCCGGGAGTATGAGCGCCGCGCCCGCCGGGCACTGCGGCAGGAGCATGCCGTCACCCCGCAGGCGCTGGGCAATACCCTGTGCTTTATCCTTTCGCAGGACCGGTATTTTGAGACCCGCTGGAAAAACAGGACCTGAAGGCGATCGTTTCTAAAAACGGTTTCCACGGTTTGTCTGGACTTCCGGCGTGGGATATGCTACAATAACAGAACGATCACAAATACCCGTGGGGGAGTAGCAAGCGCCGGTTGCAGAAGGCGCAGCAAGTCAACACAATGGCCGGTGGTTTCGGTCTGGCTTGCTTTAATTTGCGAGACTCATGTGTTTTTGGCGCGCAGAATGCCGCCCGTGCACATGGAGTCGATGATAAAAAAAATTGACCCGGCTTCGGACGTGCAGGTGCGCCCGAGGCCGGGTTTTGTATTGCCCGATATTCTGGTCAGATTCAGGAGGCAGACAATATGGAATGGAGCTTTGTATTTTTCCTCAACAGCGCACTGCTGGGCGTGGGCCTTGCAATGGATGCGTTTTCGGTGTCGATGGCAAACGGCCTGCACGACCCCCGCATGAGCAGGGGAACCATGTGCAGAATTGCGGGCACCTTTGCCCTTTTTCAGGCGGTCATGCCCATGACCGGCTGGGTGTGCGTGCACACCATCGTGGAGATGTTCTCTTCCTTTGAAACATTCATCCCGTGGATCGCGCTGGCACTGCTGGGCTACATCGGCGGCAAGATGCTTGTGGATGGCATCCGGGGCGAGGAAGCCGAAGAGGCTGCAGAGCTCAGCGCCGGTGCGCTGTTTATGCAGGGCGTCGCCACCAGCATCGATGCGCTTTCGGTGGGCTTCACCATTTCGGAGTACGGCTGGCTGATGGCTCTGGCGGCATCGCTCATCATTGCGGTGGTCACCTTCTTCATCTGCATGGCAGGCCTGCGCATCGGCAAAAAGTTCGGCACGAAGCTTTCTGGCAAGGCGTCCATTCTGGGCGGCATGATCCTCATTGGCATTGGTCTGGAGATCTTTATTTCCGGGGTGTTCTGAAATTCAGACAGCATAAAACAAAAGGGCACGGCGCTGCAATGCGCTGTGCCCTTTTGTTTTATAAAATGTTCCACATAGAACAATTACTTTTCCGGCTCAAAGTAGTCGGCGTATTCCTCGGTCAGCTTGGAGCCCAGCCGCCGGATGCCGCCGTAAAGGTGCTTTTCCACAAGCGGCTCAAAGGCGGCAAGGTCGCACCGCTCAATGGCATCCAGCAGGCTCCGGTGATCTGCGATCACTTCCGCAAGCCCGCCGCTGGTGATGGTGTCCAGCATCCGGAAGCGGCTGTAGTCGGCGTGGGCGTTCTGCAGGGTGCTCCACAGATACATCTTGTCCATGGCGGAAAACCATGTCCCGTGCAGGGTGCGGTCGGCCTCGTACAGCCGGTTGTAATCGGGCTCTTCCGTGGCGGCAAGGGCCGCATAGGCCTCCACCCGTCTGCGGATGAGCGCCCGCTGTTCGGGGGTGCACTGGGGCGCAAAATCCCGCAGGATGCGGGCCTCCACGGCGGTGCGCTCGTAGATCAGCTCGTCCACGATGCGGCGGTTCAGCCGGGTGACGGTGGTTCCCTTATAAGGCACAATCTTCACCAGCCCGTTTTCCTGCAGTTTCTGCAAAACCACCCGGATCATGCTGCGGGGGGCCGCAAAGCGGGTACACAGCGGGTTTTCGCTCAGCAGGGAGCCGGGGCGGATGGTCAGATCGATGATCTCCCGCTCCAGCACGGCGTAAATTTCAGCATCGGTTCTATATTGTTCCATACCTCTCACCTAATGAAAATGATGTATTCCTTTAGCGGGCTCGCCCTCTCAGCCTCGCCTTGCTCGGCAGCTCTCCCAAAGGGAGAGCCTTTGACAGTCCATGCGGACTGTATCTCTATGCCAAGGCCTCTCCCTTTGACAGACTCCCCCGGTCGGGGGAGGTGGCACGAAGTGCCAGAAGGGGAACAAGGTGGCTTTGCGAAGCAAAGACGGAGAGGGCTAGGATGCTGACCGTATACAACAATCTTATTCTAAAAACTCTTTCCACGGTGCGGCGTCTGGCAGGGGCAGGCTGAACTGCAGGGGCCTGCCGGTATCCGGATGTCGGAACTGCAGGCCGCAGCTCTGCAGAGCGATGTCTCCCTTTACCCGGCTGCCATACTTGCCATCGCCGGAGAGCGGATGCTTCCGGGCAGCGAACTGCACCCGGATCTGATGGGTGCGGCCGGTGTGCAGAGTGATGCCTGCAAGGCTCGTGTCCCCTGCTGTTTTCAGGATGCGGTATTCCAGAACGGCTTCCCGCACGCCCTTGCGGGGGCGGCTGACCGGGAACACCCGGCCCCGGCGGCTGTCCTTGAACAGCCAGTCCCGCAGGGTGCCTTCGGCGGGCAGCGCTTCGTCCGGCCCGCCTGCAATGACGGCGCGGTACTGCTTGATGAACTGCGGCTCTTCTGCCCTGCCCTCGGCCCGGCCGTCCTGCACGGCGTAGGCGTTCTGGCTCTGGGTGATCTGACGGCTGAGTTCTGCCGCAGCCCCGGGCGTTCTGGCAAACACCATCAGGCCGGAAACGCCGGTGTCCAGCCGGTGCACCACCCCCACAAAGGCGTCCGGGGCGTTCCACAGCTGCCGCAGCGCTGCGGGAACGCCCTCCTCACTGGAAAGGCCCGCGGGCTTGTCCAGCACCACGATGGAAGCGTCCTCGTACAGGATGTTCACAGCTTGCCCTCAGCAATCAGTGCCTTGAGCTTCAGGATGCCGGCAATGGTCTTGCCGTCCCGGATCTCACCGCTCATGACCATTTCATAGGCTTTATCCAGCGGCACGCGGTCCGGCGTCAGGAACTCGTCCGCATCCAGATGCATCTGGGTCTTGTGCAGGCCGGTGGCGACCCATGTATAGATGACCTCGGTATCGTAGCCCACGGTGGGATAGAACTGGCCCAGAGAGATGTAATTGTCGGCGGTCAGACCGCACTCCTCGCCCAGCTCCCGCTTGGCGGCTTCAAAGGGGTCCTCGCCCTTTTCCAGCTTGCCGGCGGGCAGCTCCCACAACTCCTGCTGCATGGCGTAGCGGAACTGGCGCACCATGCAGATGGTGCCGTCCTCAAAATAGGGCAGGATGCACGCACCGCCGTGGTGATGCACCACCTCACGGGTGGCGGTCTTGCCGTTTTCCAGCAGAGCAGTGTCCTTGGTCAGGGTGATGACCCGGCCCTCAAAGAGGACCTCGCTGGTAAGTGTCTTTTCGTAATGTGTGATCTTTTCCATTGTATTTACCCTCTCTGCCCGGCACAGCGCCGGTTTTCTGCTCTCAGTTTACGGCAAAGTGCGGTTTGTTGTCAATAAAGAGATGATAAATACAAGAGAGAGGAGAAACCTTTAGCGGGCTCGCCCTCTCCGTCTTTGCTTCGCAAATCCACCTCTCCCAAAGGGAGAGGCCCTGGCGAAACCTCGAACTTTGCAATTCAACCAGCAACTTTGCCGCTATGCCAAGGGCTCTCCCTTTGGGAGAGCTGGCGCGTTAGCGCCTGAGAGGGCTAGGACGCTTGCCTGAGAGGGTTCCCTCCCCCTTTTTGCGAAAAAAATCACAGGATCTGGCAAGGCAGGCAGGCTAAAACCAAAAATCCGCACCAACGCTTGCTTTACCGTACTAAAGACGTACAAAACAGCTAAAAAATTTTCTTTATTTTTGGTGCGTTTGTTGGGCGGTTTGCGTTTACTTTGCGGGCAGAATTTGTTATTATAGTATACAAGCAATAGTGCCTTTATGGGGTTCTCCGGTCCCATGTGGGGCATATTGCCCCGCGCAAAAGGTACCAAATTCTGAATAATGGAGGAAGAAAAATGCCTAGAGCAAAGCAAACTATGGATGGCAATACCGCTGCCGCCCATGTAGCGTATGCCTACACGGACGTGGCTGCCATCTACCCCATTACCCCGTCTTCTCCGATGGCTGACTCTGTGGACCAGTGGTCCGCAGCCGGCCAGAAGAACATCTTCGGCAATCAGGTCAAGGTTGTCGAGATGGAATCTGAGGCAGGCGCCGCAGGCGCTGTGCACGGCTCTCTGGGTGCAGGTGCTGTTACCACCACCTTCACCGCTTCTCAGGGCCTGCTGCTGATGATCCCCAACATGTACAAGATCGCTGCTGAGCAGCTGCCCTGCGTGTTCGATGTTTCTGCACGTACCGTTGCTACCCAGTCCCTGAACATCTTCGGTGATCACAGCGACGTCATGGCATGCCGCCAGACCGGCTTTGCAATGCTGGTCGAGAGCAGCGTGCAGGAAGTCATGGATCTGTCCCCTGTCGCACATCTGTGCGCCATCGAGGGCAAGGTTCCCTTCCTGAACTTCTTCGATGGCTTCCGTACTTCTCATGAGTACCAGAAGATCGAGAAGTGGGATTACGCCGATCTGAAGGAAATGTGCAACATGGAGGCTGTGGAGGAGTTCCGTAAGAAGGCTCTGAACCCCGAGAACCCCAAGATGCGCGGCTCCCACGAGAACGGCGACGTGTTCTTCCAGCATCGTGAGGCATGCAACAGCGTTTACAACGCTCTGCCTGCTGTTGTTGAGAAGTACATGGCCAAGATCAACGCAAAGCTGGGCACCAACTACGATCTGTTCAACTACTACGGCGCACCCGATGCTGACCGTGTGATCGTGGCTATGGGCTCCATCTGCGACGTTGCTGATGAGGTCATCGACTACCTGAACGCCAAGGGCGAGAAGGTCGGTATCGTCAAGGTCCGCCTGTACCGTCCCTGGGTCTCCGCTTCCCTGCTGAAGGTCCTGCCCAAGACCGCCAAGAAGGTGGCTGTGCTGGATCGCACCAAGGAGCCCGGCTCTCTGGGCGAGCCCCTGTACCTGGATGTTGCCGCTACCCTGCGTGAGGCTGGCCTGAACGATGTCGTTCTGACCGGCGGCCGTTACGGTCTGGGCAGCAAGGATACCCCGCCGTCCTCCATCTTTGCTCTGTTCAAGGAGCTGGAGAAGGATCAGCCCAAGGAGCGCTTCACTCTGGGTATCACCGATGACGTCACCTTCCTGTCTCTGCCGGAAGTCAAGCCCGCTCCCATCACCGCAGCTGCTGGCACCAAGGAGTGCAAGTTCTGGGGTCTGGGCGGCGACGGTACTGTCGGTGCTAACAAGAACTCCGTCAAGATCATCGGCGACCATACCGACAAGTATGTTCAGGCATACTTCCAGTATGACTCCAAGAAGACCGGCGGCGTGACCATCAGCCATCTGCGTTTCGGCGACAAGCCCATCCGCAGCCCCTACTACATCAACCAGGCTGACTTCGTGGCCTGCCACAACCCCGCTTACATCCACATGGGCATGAAGATGGTCCAGGATGTCAAGCCCGGCGGCGTGTTCATGATCAACTGCCAGTGGTCCGATGAGGAGCTGGGCCAGCACCTGAACGCCGAGGCAAAGAAGTATATCGCTGACAACAACATCCAGCTGTATACCATCAATGCTATCGATAAGGCTATCGAGATCGGCATGGGCAAGCGCACCAACACCATCCTGCAGTCTGCATTCTTCAAGCTGGCTGACGTCATGCCCATCGAGGATGCCGTCAACTTCATGAAGCAGGCAGCTCAGAAGAGCTACGGCAAGAAGGGCCAGGACGTCGTTGAGATGAACTGGAAGGCTATCGATGCAGGCGTTGACGCCATCCACAAGGTGGACGTGCCCGCATCCTGGTCCAACCCCGAGGCTGATCCCGCACCCAAGGCTCTCACCGGCCGTCCGGAACTGGTCAAGCAGATCCGCGAGGTCATGGAGCCCATTGCCCGTATGGACGGCGACAGCCTGCCTGTCTCTTCCTTCGTGGCAAATGCAAACGGCGAGTGGGAGCAGGGCGCTTCTGCATACGAGAAGCGCGGCACCGCTGTCAACGTCCCCGAGTGGGATGCTGCAAAGTGCGTTGGCTGTAACCAGTGTGCATTCGTCTGCTCTCATGCTACCATCCGTCCCTTCCAGCTGACCGCCGACGAGCTGGCAGCTGCTCCTGCAC
>CEAE01011019.1_pt1 | contig 23841 bp, 20 predicted proteins | sample 554951 | NCBI WGS metagenome assembly CEAE01 (sample SAMEA3182076, study PRJEB8094) | gut metagenome | biome: human; feature: gut; material: Stool; isolation source: human stools | place: Canada | collected 2012-03-28
CCTTTTACGCGGACTGCGTGCCGCTTTTGTTTTTTGACCCGGTGCACCGCGCGGTAGGCTGTTCCCACTCGGGCTGGCGGGGGACGGTCGGAGAAATGGGGAAAGCGACGGTGGAGGCGATGAAAAAGCATTTCGGGAGCCGTCCGGAGGAGATTCTGGCGGCAATCGGCCCGTCGATCTGCCGGGACTGCTACGAGGTGGGAGAAGAGGTGGCGGCGGCATTCCGGGGATTGTTCGGGGAGGAAGCCGCAGAAGTCCTTTGGGAAAAAGGAAACGGCAAGTATTTGCTGGATCTGTGGAAGGCGAATGAAAAGGTGCTTCTTTCTGCGGGGATCAAAAGGGAGCATCTGTCCGTAACAGACATCTGCACCTGCTGCAATCCCCAATATTTGTTTTCCCACCGCGCAAGCCATGGGAAGCGGGGAAATATCGGGGCGTTTATCATGCTGAAGGATGAAACGGGGACAGGACAGCGCAGCCTTTGAAATCTTCATAAAAATTTAAGATTATCCGTGACAGGCGCTTCATATTTTCATGATTTAATGGAAAAGAAGAAAAGGGAGGATACTTATGACGAACATACTGGTGTGCGACGACGATAAGGAGATCGTCGAGGCGATAGAGATTTATCTGGCGCAGGAAGGCTATCATGTGATCAAGGCGTATGACGGGGAGCAGGCGATCCGCGCTTTGAAGGAAAACGACGTCCAGCTTCTGATCATCGACGTGATGATGCCGAAGCTGGACGGCATCCACGCCACGTTGAAGATCCGGGAATACAGCAGCATCCCGATCATCATCCTTTCGGCAAAGTCGGAGGATGCGGACAAGATTTTAGGGCTCAACATCGGGGCGGACGACTATGTGACAAAGCCCTTTAATCCGCTGGAGCTGGTGGCGCGGGTAAAGTCCCAGCTGAGGCGCTATACGAAGCTGGGCAATTTAAACGCGGAAAACAACGCGGTGTTCCGTGCCGGCGGACTCGTGATCAACGATGAGACGAAGGAAGTGACGGTGGATGGGGAGCCGGTAAAGCTGACGCCGATCGAATACAATATCCTGCTGCTTCTTGTCAAAAACCAGGGCAGGGTTTTTTCCATCAACCAGATTTATGAGAGCATCTGGGAAGAGGAAGCGATCGGGGCAGACAATACGGTGGCGGTGCATATCCGCCATATCCGTGAAAAGATCGAGATCAATCCGAAGGATCCCCGCTATTTAAAGGTCGTGTGGGGCGTAGGATACAAGATCGAGAAGCAGGCGTGAGGGAATGGGGACTGGAATGAAGCTGCAGGTATTGGGAAAAAAGAAACGGAAATTCTGGCTGCTTGTGCGCCGCTTTTTTGTGGCGGCAGCGGCGGTCATTATCGTCGCGCTGTCCTGCAATTCGACGATCAGCGTAGACATCAACGGGCAGACCTATACCCAGAGGATCAGCCTGTTTGAAAAGGGCGGCTCCTTTGAGCAGTCCACTCTTTTTAACGACATTTTAGAAGAGGAGATGCGGGGCACGGTCCGGCTGGCGGTCATCCAGAGCCAGCTGGAGACGGATGGTTCCTATAACGGTCAGAAGGTGATCGACGTGGCGGAGTTTGCGCACCGGCAGGAGGAGCTGCCGGAAGCGACCGTTTCAGCGCCCTATTATCTGGACGACCTGATCAAATGGGGAAATTACGGGTTTATTACGGAGAGCGTATATGGGACGGAAGAGGAGCTTAATTCCTATTTCCAGAACGGCAGCAGCGCGTTTTCCATCCAGAGCGAAATGACCAAAAAGGTTTGGGGGGATACCGTTCAGGCGGCCGCCCTGACAGGGCTGATCGACAGCTCCAAGGAGGACACGCTTTCCATGAGGATGATCCGGGAGCTTCCGTCCAGCCGTAGCGAATATCACAAGATGGCGCAGGAGCTCGGGAAATATGTGGAGGATTCGGATATTATCGAGCTGAACGTGCTCGTGCCGCGCTATCTGTCCGCAGACGGGCTGGATCTGGCGGAGTATGCGCTGACGATAGACGAATATGTGCAGCTTCGGGAAGATTTAAAAACGACCTCGAGGGAGCTGTTTTATAATTTTACGGAATATTCCGGCAACAAGGGGGCATACCAGGCAGATTCCTCCAATGTCCGCTACTGTTTTCAGATGAATGTGGACGGGGAGCCCCGCTGTTTTACGAATCTGGAAGAGGACTTTTCAGGGCTGAAGCTCGAGGAGATCACAAGACGGTTTGAAGCCTTCGGCAGCTATATGTATTATAATGCGGACCGGGCGGAGATCACGACGAATACGGGGCTGACGGCAGAGCAGATGAAGCAGGAGCTGGGCTATTATCAGTATGCGTTCGGGGATAACACGCGCATCTGGATCGGGGTGGACACCTCCTATCCGGTACAGGACGGGTTCTGGACGGCAAGGGAGGCTTACAACAGCCTGATCCCCTATTACGGCTATCTGGCGGGGGCATGCGTGATCCTGATCGGTCTGGCAATCTGGATCCTCGTATTTCTGACGAAGTTTGAGGGCAGGGCGTTTCTGCCGGCAGGAGGCTGGGAGATCGCGTTAAAGCGGTGCGACCGGATGCCGACGGAGCCGTTTTTTGTGCTGGGCGCCGGTTCGGCGGCGGGCTTTGTAGGGCTGTGCTATCTGGCGTTTGTGTTCTGTGAGGGAACGATGGAAAATGTGATCCACAGCGTATGGCTTCCGTTTGCCGCAGGGGCAGCGGCGTTTGTAGGGGACGATCTGTGCATGTTCGTGTATCTGAGCCTTGTCCGCCGCGGGAAAGCCCATACCCTGTGGAAAAATTCCCTGCTTTTGCGGGCGGGACGCCGGATCAGGAGCAGCGTGCTTACCCTGTATGACAACAGCCATATTCTGCTGCGGACGCTTTTGCCGTTCATGCTGCTTTTGGTCATGAATCTGGTGCTGGGCGGCTGCAGCGTGGTCTGGATCCTGGCAGCGGCGGCAGTGGATGTGGCGGCGATTCTGGCGCTGTATTCCTCCAAAAAGACGCGGCAGGGGATCGTCGATACGGCGGCGCGCATCGGGCGCGGGAATGTGGATCTGAAGGTGGATACGAAAAAGCTTCACGGGGAAAATCTGGAGCTGGCGGAGGCGGTCAACGGGATTGGGGACGGAATCAAAATGGCGGTGGAAAAAAGCATGAAGGACGAACGCTTAAAAGCCGACCTGATCACAAACGTATCCCATGACATCAAGACGCCGCTGACGTCCATCATCAATTTCGTGAGCCTTCTTAAGCGCGAAAAGATTGAGAATGAACGCGCCCAGGGCTATATCAAGGTGCTGGACGCCAAATCGCAGCGGTTAAAGCAGCTGACGGACGATCTGGTGGAAGCATCCAAAATCAGCTCCGGCAACATTTCACTGCAGTGGGAGCGGCTGGATTTTAAGGAGCTGGTCAATCAGACGTGCGGGGAATTTGCGGATAAGTTTCAGGAAAAATGTCTGGAAATGGTCGTGAGCCTGCCGGAAGGGCCGGTGTGCATCGAGGCGGATTCCCGGCGGCTGTGGCGCGTGGTGGAAAATCTGTTTTCCAACGCCTGCAAGTATGCGCTGGAGGGGACGCGGGTGTATCTGGATATAAAAAAGACGGTGGAGAACGGGCAGGAGTACGCCGTTTTTTCCATGAAAAATATTTCCGCCCAGGCGCTGAACATCCGGGCGGAAGAGCTGACGGAGAGGTTTATCCGGGGAGATATTTCCAGAAGCACGGAGGGAAGCGGGCTGGGGCTTTCCATCGCCCAGAACCTGACGCAGCTCCAGAAGGGAAAATTTGAGATCTATCTGGACGGGGATCTGTTTAAGGTAATGGTGACGTTTCCGACGGTCAAAGCGGCAGGTGAAGCGTAAAGACCGTGCCGCAGGGGGAATTGTCCGCAACGGTAATTTTTGCCCGATGGGCTTTTGCGATGTCGGCGGCAATGCAGAGCCCCAGGCCGAAATGCCCCTTTTGGCTGCGGGAGCTGTCCGTCCGGTAGAAGCGTTCAAAAACAAGCGCCTTCTGGCTGTCCGGGATGCCGCAGCCGGTATCCGTCACGGAAAGCAGGAGCTTTCTGCCGGACGTATGGGCGGAAAGGGTGATCTGCCCGCCCTCCGGCGTATAGCTTAAGGCGTTCTGGATCAGGACGCTTAAAAGCTGCGTGATCTTTTCGGGATCGCACAGTGCTTTTGGGAGAGGGGTGTCGGGCAGGGAAAGCAGAAGAGCCCGGCGCCTTTGCATGGCGAGGGATTCAAAGTTTTCATAAAGGTTTAAAAGCAGGGTTTCCATATCCGTTTCCGCAAGGCAGAGAGAGGCTCTTTTGGGCGTTCCGTCTGCCAGAAGCAAAAGATCGGATAAAAGACCCTGCATTCTTTTTCCTTCCCGGTCGATGCTGTCTAAAAAACGGTCCTGTTCTTCCTTTGGCGCGACGCGGCAGGCGCCGGAGCAGGCAAGGATCGCGGAAAGGGGCGTGCGAAGCTCGTGGGACGCCGACGCGATAAATTCGATCTGCCGTTTTTGGGCGGCATAGGCGGGGGCGAGAATGCGCCCTACAAAGAAAAAGGAAAAGGCAGATAATAAGACCGCCCCTGCCGCCGCGGCGCAGAGAAAGCCGATCCCCTGCCAGAAAAGCTTCCGATGGAAGGCAGACAGGTCAAAAACGGCGACCGCCGTTACCGGGACGCCGTTTTTTAAAAATGTCATACAGCCCGCCAGATGGGTGGCGTAAAAAAGGGAGGCGGGGCCTTCCTTTTTTTGTCCGGCAGGCTGTCCGGAAAAGCCCTGCGGCGCCTGATACCAGCCGGTTTCTTCATGGACGGGCTGATAAAGGGACGGCGACTGAACGCTCAGAACGGTTTCCTGATACCATGAAAGGATCTGCTCGGAAAGCGCAAGCGTTTGCGGGCTGAGGGAGAGCCGGTTGAACACATAAGGAGAGCCGGAGTCTGTCAGATAGATGGAATAGGAGCGGTTCTGCATTTTTTTCAGCCAGGCGTGCGAGATCGTGTCCTGAGATTCCAGATTGGCAAGCAGCGCGTTCATGTCATTTTGAAAGGAAGCGCAGATGTTTTGGCGCTGGTTGTCCACGGAGGAGATCCAGAAGAGGGCGGTCATCGTCCACAGGATCGCGATGGTGCTCAGGCTGCACAAAAGGGTAAGCTTAAGCCGTAATTTGTCAAACATTGGTATCCTCCAGCAAAAATCCGACGCCCCACACGTTGCTGATGCGGGCGCGGCTGTTTAAGGCTTTCAGGCGTCTGCGCAGAAAATGGATGTAGTTGTCCAGATTGGTAGCCTCCACATCGCTGTCGATGCCCCAGACGCGCCGGATGACCGTTTCTCTGGGCAGGGCATTTTGGGCGCTGCGCAAAAGGGTTTCCAGCACCTGCCCTTCCTTGCGGGAGAGAATTGCCTCTCCGGCAGGGCCGCACAGGCGGCAGGTTTCCGGCTCATAGGACAGGTCTGCAAAAAAGAGACGGCCGGTCAGGCTTTCTGTCCGTCCGCGTCTTGTGACCGTGCGGATGCGCGCCTCAAGCTCTTCCATTTCAAACGGCTTTACAAGGTAATCGTCCGCCCCGCCGTCCAGACCGGAAAGCTTGTCGGATAAAGAACCAAGGGCGGTAACGAGAATGACGGGGGTAAAATCCCTGCGCGCCCGCAGCTGTGAAAGCAGCGTCAGTCCGTCGATATGGGGGAGCATCCGGTCTAAAAGGATGCAGTCAAAAGAGCCTTCCTTCATATACCAGGCGGCTTCCTCGCCGTCTTTGCAGCAGTCCACCTCGTAGCCGCGCGCCCGCAGCCAGTAGGCGGCAGCGTCGCATAAGGAGGGATCGTCCTCTACAAGTAAAATACGCATGATGTGTCTCCTTTGGGGGATTCTTTTATTTTTCCGTATCCAAAAGAAAAGTATAGCAGAAAAATCTGTAAAAAAACTTTAAAAATAAAATCATGGTTTAAAGAATTTTTAAAAGAACTTCTGCTATCCTAACCTCACAAACAAGGCGCAGTCCTTCTGCGCAGCATCGGAAAGGAGTTTTAAACAGATGAAAATACGAAATCACAAATGGCTCTGTCTGCTTCTTGGCGCGGCGCTTTTTGCAGGCGGCTGCAGCACAGGCAGTCTGGGGGAAACGCAAACGCCCGGAAATACGAAAGAGGACGCCAAAGGCACAGAGGGTGCAGAACAGGAAATGGGACGGTACACGGAAGAGCTTTCGGAAATCGGAACAGAATTAAACCGCTGCAGCAGCTTTACCCGTCTTACGGACGGAAGGCTTGCGGTATTTTCCTATGAAATGGGGCCGTTTGTATCTTCGGACGAGGGAAAGACGTGGGAGCCGTGGCTGACCGGATCGTATGAGCAGGATTATGCGATCGGCTATCATGCGGCTGCGATTGCGCCGGACGGTTCCCTGTTTGCAGTTTATACCGATTACGGGGACGGGCAGGAGAATGCAGAGACAGACTCGCAGGAGGGTGCGGAGCCGGACGTGCAGGAGGATGCAGAGGCGGACTCGCAGGAAGAATGGGACCGGCCGCTGGAAGCTTTTTTGATCTCTCCCGACGGCAAGGCGCAGAAGGTTGAATTTGAGGGGCTCGGCGATCGTTACATGGATGAAAATGTGCCGACGGAATGCTGGTATTCGCCGGACGGGACGCTCTATGTTGCAACGGATTCCAATATCTTATATGAGGCGGATCCGGTTTCGGGAACGCTGACGAAAATTTTGGAATCGGATCAGCCGGTGGAGCAGGTCAGCTTTTCGGAAAAGCGGCTGGCTGCCCTGACGACAGAGGGCGTGCTGCTCTACGATCTGGAAGCGAAGGAGCAGATGGAAAGCGATGAGGTTCTGGATCAGTTTATCCGGGAAAAGGCGGAGGCAGCGGGAAACCAGATCCATTTTACGGTGGACGCTTACAGCGTTTACGCGCAGCAGGACGGGGACACGATCTATCTGATCTGCGAGGACGGCATTTATGCGCACGGTTTTGGCGGGGGCACGATGGAAAAGCTGATGGACGGGACGATGTATGCGATGGGAGATCCGGAACACGGCGTTTACGGGATGCTTCTTTTGCCGGATACCGCATTCCTTGTGATGTATGGGAATGAGATCGGAAAGCTGTCTTACGATCCGTCGCTTCCGGCGGTTCCGGAAAAGGAACTGAAGGTGTACAGCCTGACAAAAGATGATGTGATGCAGAAAACGGCGAGCCTGTTTATGCAGAGGTATCCGGAAGTCTACGTCAATTATGAAGTGGGGATGAGCGGGACGGGCGGTCAGACGGCAGAGGATGCGATCCGTGCGCTGAACACACAGATCATGGCGGGAGAAGGACCTGACGTACTTTTGCTGGACGGCCTTCCGCTGGAAAGCTATGAGGAAAAAGGGCTTTTGGCAGATCTGTCGGAGACACTTGAGAATGCAAAGAAACAGGAGCCTGTCTTTGAAAATATCGCGGAAGGATTCCGTAGAAAAGACGGCGGCATTTATGCGATCCCGGCAAGATTTTCGATCCCGGCGCTCCTTGGACCCGCAGAATTTGTCAAAGAGGGCGGTCTGGAGGTTTTGACCGATGCAGTTGAAAAATTGCGGACGAAAAAAGCTGCCGGCTCCGTCATGGGCGGCATTACCGCAGAAGGCGTGCTGAAGCTTTTGGCGCTTTCCTCAGCTCCCGCATGGGAAGGGGAAGACGGGCAGATGGACGAAGAGGCGGTAAGGGAGTTTCTGGAGGCTGCGCAGAAAATTTACGGGCTGGAAGTATCCGGGGTAAGCGAAGCGGAAAAAGAACTGTTTGAAAGCATGTCCTTAAGCAACACCGAGACGGGAGAGGTAGAAATGGATACGAGATTTCTGATGGATGTGGGGGCAAATCAGATGTTTCTGGATCCGGACAGGCTGGCACTTGGAAAGCTGTGCGACGAGTGGTCGATGCAGTCGATGATCTCCGCCCAGCGGCAGACGCCGGGCAGTTCCTACGGGCTGCTGCCGGGACAGCAGGACCATGTATTTCTTCCCCAGACCGTCGCCGGGATTTCGGCGGCGGCAAAAGAAAAGGAGCTGGCAGGACAGTTTCTGCAGATGATGCTGTCCAAAGAGGCAGCGGCGTCCGGCGGCGGGTTTTCAATCAACCGTGAGGCACAGAAAGCGGCGGTTTCCCTGAATGAAGGAGACGAGCAGGGGATCGTCGGGGCGATGTCGATGGCAGGGGAAGACGGAACGATGAAGACGATGAACCTGTATGCGCTGAACGAAGAGGAAAAGCGGTGGCTGGAAGAGACGATCGGATCTCTGGCTGTGCCGTATATTGGAGGCAGCGTGCTGGAAGAGGCGGTTCTGGAGGCGGGGGAAGCTCTGCTGGAAGGGACAACCGATTTAGACGGCGCGATGGAGCAGATCCGCAAAGCGGTACGTTTGGAAATGGCGGAGTGACCGATGAAACGGAAATGGAAACAGGGCATGGCGGCGGCAGGGTTTCTGCTGCCAAGCCTTGCCGGGGTAACGGTTTTTTATCTGATCCCGCTTGCAGATGTGGTACGGCGGTCGTTTACGACGGCGGTAACGGGCAGGTTTGTGGGCTTTGAAAATTATAGGACTGTTTTTCAGAACGAGGCGTTTTTGCTGGCGGCAAAAAACACGGCAAAATTTGCGGGCTGCTGCCTGCCGCTCCTGATCGTGAGCGGGCTTTTGATCGCGCTGCTCATTACGGGGGACGTTTCGCGGAAAGGGTTTCAGACCTGTTATCTTTTGCCGATGGCGGTTCCGGCGGCGACGGTGGTTCTCGTATGGCAGATCCTTTTTGACCGGGCGGGACTGTTAAACGGCGCGCTGAGCCGGATCGTGTCCGCAATTTCCGGGAAAAAGACGGTTATTTCCATCGACTATATGGAGACGGACGCCGCCTTCTGGGTGCTTGTGGCAAGCTATATCTGGAAAAATCTGGGCTACACGGTAACGCTGTGGGCGGCGGGGCTTTTGGGCATCCCTGCGCAGCTGAAAGAAGCAGCGCAGGTGGACGGCGCGGGGAAGCGGCAGATTTTTTTCCGGATCGTGCTGCCGCAGCTAAAGCCCACGCTGTATACGATCACGGTGCTGTCGTTTTTAAATTCCTTTAAGGCGTTTCGGGAGGCATATCTGGTGGCGGGCTCCTATCCCCATGAAAGCATTTATCTGCTGCAGCATTTGTTCAACAACTGGTACGTGGATCTGGCGGTGGATAAAATGGCTGCCGCCGCCGTTGTGACAGGGAGCGTGCTTTTTGCAGCGATCCTTGTCTGGCAGCGGCTCTGGGAGGAAGGCAGGGAATGAATATTCGCGATCGTTTCAAAAATCTGGCGGCATGGGCAGTCCTTCTGGCGCTGAGCCTGCTGATCTGTTTTCCGGTGTTTTTGCTGCTTTCCGGTTCGGTCACGGGGGAATATGAGATGGCGCAGCGGCTTTTGCCGATGGCGGCAGGAAAGCCCCCGCAGGAGGGGGGATTTGTGACATGGCGGTGGATGCCGGAATTTCCGGAGTTTCTGGAATATGGGACGCTGCTGTTTGCGTCGCCCCAATTTTTTACGCTGTTCTGGAATTCGGTAAAAATGACGGGGCTGACGCTTCTGGGGGAAATGGCGGTGGCGGTTCCGGCGGCATGGGCGTTTGCGGTGTACCGGTTCCCGGCGCGGAAATATATTTTTACGGCTTATATCGTCCTGATGCTTCTGCCGTTTCAGGTAACGATGCTGTCCCAGTATCTGGTGCTGCATGGGATGAAGCTGATGGATACCCAGTGGGCAGTGATCCTGCCGGGAATTTTTGCGGCGTTTCCGGTATTTTTGATCTACAGGAGCTTTTCGGAAATTCCGGAAAGCCTTCTGGAAGCGGCGCGCATTGACGGGGCGGGGGAGTGGCGGTGCTTTTGCAGGGTGGGGATACCGCTTGCGCAGGGCGGCGTCGCGTCGGCGTTTGTGCTGCAATTTCTGGAATGCTGGAACTTAATCGAGCAGCCGCTTGCGTTTTTGGAGGATCAGGCGCTGTGGCCGCTGTCTTTATATCTGCCCCGGATCGGGATCCGGCAGGCGGGCTTTGGAATGGCAGCGTCTGTGATCACGCTGCTTCCGGCGCTGTGTGTGTTTGCCTTCGGACAGGAATATCTGGAACAGGGCATTTCGGCGTCGGGCATCAAAGGCTGAAAACAGAACGGATGGGAGAGTTTTTACAGATGGGAAAAAAGAAGAAAATTGCGGCGGCAGGGCTGTTTGTTTTTTTGGCAGTATGCACTCTGATTTCCAAAAGCGTGTACGCGTACCGGCTTCCGCAGGTTACGACGGCTGCCGCCTCTAAAAAAAGCATCGGGAAAAAGATCGAGCTGTCCGGTACGGTCATGCAGACAAAGGATCATGCGGTCAGCGTCCTGCCGGGCGTAAAGATAGAGACAGTGGAGGTTGCAAAGGGGCAGAAGGTGCAGGAGGGCGATCTGCTTTTTACGGTAAGCATGGAGGATCTGGAAGAGCAGATTCTGGAAAAGCGGCTTTCCATCCAAAAGCTTCAGGTACAGATCCGGACGCTTCTGGAAAATAATGAGCTGCTCAACCGGAAAAAGGTAACGGAAACGAACCGGGCGCTGGAGGATTATGTGGGCGCAGTGTCGGAAAATGACGCCCTGATTGGCAGGGCAAGGCAGAAGGAAGAACAGGCAAAGCAGGATCTTTCCAAGCATCTGGAAGAGGAGCCGCAGCTGACAAAGGACTCCGACCGGGAGCGGGAAAGGGACGAATATGCGCGCTGGAAGGAAGAGGGGATGCGGCTGGAAGAAAGGGTTTCTGTCCTGCAAAAGCAGCTTAGGCAGGCGCAGGAGGAGGCAGACCGGCTGCAGAAGGAATATGATGAGGCGATCAAGGCGCAGGGGACGCAGGGGGCATATTTTTCGGAAGAAACCCTGCGGGAGGAGGGCGCTGTATCGCCGGAAGCGGAAAGCGTCATGGAAACAGAATTGGGGCCGGAAAGCACCGCACCGCCGGAGCCGGAGGGCATTGCACCTGCGGAATCCGAAGACGCCGTGGCAACAGAGCCGGAGCCGGAAAGCACCGCACCGCCGGAGCCGGAGGGCATTGCGCCTGCGGAATCCGAAAGCATCATGGAAACAGAGCCGGAAAGCACCGCACCGCCGGAATCAGAGAGCACCGCGCCGTCAGAGCCGGAAAGCACAGCGCCGCCGGAACCGGGCACAGACACAGATCTGGAGGAATTAAAAAAACGGCTGGACGCGGCAAAGGCACGGCGGGACGAAATCGAGAGACAGCTAAAGCAGGCGCAGGAGGCTCTTTTAAAGCATCAGGCAGAGGGGCGCACAGAGCCGGATTTTTCCGCAGAGGATGCAGAAAGGAAAAGCTGGGAAAGCCAGAAAACGACGCTGGAGCGCAATGTGGAAAGCGCAGGCTGGGAAGAAGAGGACGCGGTTTTGCAGAAGCAGAAAGCCTTAAAGGAGGCGCAGCGGAAGGTGGACGACGCAGCTTCGCCCGAAAATGCACAGGATACGCTGGCGCTGTATCAGCTGGAGCTGGATTATGAACAGACAGTGCTGAGGCGGTATGAGCAGCTGCAGAAAGCGGGCGGAAAGGTGACGGCAAAGGAGGACGGCGTGATCACGGGAGTGGGCGTTTCGGCAGGCGCGGACACGCCGGACGGGGCGGCAATGACATACGCTTCTTTGGAGGAAAACCTGAAATTTTGGATGAACTGCCCGAAGGAGCAGAAAAAGTATATCAGCCCGGGCACGCAGGGACGCCTTTTGGCAGACGGGATCGATGAAACGCTGGAAATCGGATACATGGAACAGCGGGAGGACGGAAGCTGGGACGCAGAGATCACGCTGCCCCAAAACAGTGCTTCCATGGGGCAGGGCGGAATTTTTACGGTGGATTATCAGTCGGAAAGCTATTCCCAGTGCGTTCCGGCAGAGGCGGTCTATACGGAAAACGGCAGAAGCTATGTTTATGTGGTGCGCAGGCAGCAGGGGATTTTAGGCGAGGAGATGGCGGCGGAAAAACGCTATGTGACGGTGGAGGAAACCGGGGACCGGTATGCAGCTTTGGCGGAAGGATCGCTTAAGGAGGGGGAGGAGGTCGTCGTGAGCACCACAAAGGCGCTGAAAGACGGCGAGGTGATCCGTTACCGGTTAAAGGAGGAATGATGCAGAAACGACAAGGGCTGCTTGACGGACATGGTACAATAAGGGCATCACCATGAAACGAGGTATTTTTCCGATGAAAAAAGAGAACGATCCGGATCAGAAGGATATGCTGGAAACAGCCGCCCGTCTGCTTGCAGGCGGGGGACTGACGATCGCGTGCGCCCTGTACCGTAAGCCGATGACAAAAAAACAGCTTTTCCGGTTGGAAAAGGACTGCCCCAAAGAGCAGCTGGAAGAGGCGCTGGTGCGGCTGGAAGCCTGCGGCATTATCTGTCAGGAAAAGGAAGAAAAAGGCAAAGGATGCGCGCAGGAAAACAGCTGCTGGCGGCTGACGGAGCTGGGAGAAGAGCTGGAAGAGACGTTTGCAGGGCTGGAACGGTTCGGACGTCTTTATGAAAGGCTGCAGAGCCTCGGGCTGGGCGCGCAGGAGGAAATGGCGGTGTACCGCACCGGTCAGACAGCGCCTTTCAAAAAAGACGGACAGATTAAGGCAGAGAAGCTACTTGAAGAAAACGGGCAGAGTGCGGCAAAGAAACCGTGCGAAGAAAAAGAGCCGGACGGGGAGAAAAAGCGTCGGGACGAATGCGCACGGCGGCACGGCTGGGCAGAAAGCGGCGGACAGTTTTTATTTTATAATCCCCATCAGGGATATGAGGACTGGTATTTTTACGGAAAACGATCCGGGGAAACGGCAGCGGTTTATCTGATCACGGGGGAAGAATACGCAAAAATGCGGGAATGGATGGCCGCCGGGAAAAATGCAGCCGATGCAGGCAGCCGTCTGTATTTGAAAATTGAAATGAAAGCGGCAGATGTTGCGCCCGGACAGGAAGCTTTTTATGTGCGCGCGGAAGACCTGCTCATACAGGAATCCGTGCGGGAATTTTAAGATAGGGGCAAAAATGCCCCGGAACGGAGAAGTTTTATGAAAAGACAGCTTGGAAAAAGGATGGGAACTGTTTTTGCTGCGCTGCTTGCAGCGGCAATGATGACAGCCTGCGGCGGGGAAAACGCGGCAGGACAGATGCAGGAGGGCAGCGGAGCAGAGAGCACAATGGAAGATGGCGGCTCTTTGGAAAACGGCACAGCGCAGGAAAACGGACCGGATGCAGAAACGTTAAACGGGGAAACGACGTCAGCCGATGAGGGGGAAAAGGAAGCGGCTGACGGGCAGGGCGCGTTTTATGATGGGGCGGATCTGGAAGGAAGCGTGGCAGAGCTTACGCCGGAAGGGTTTTTAATGACGCCGGCTAAGGTATGGGAAGAGGACGGGGGAGAGATCATGGCAACGCCCGTGTCCGGCGCGGGTACAGAAACGGTTCCGGTCGTTTATACGGCGGATACGGTTTTTGAAACCGCCCATATGGATCTGGCGGCAGCGGCAGAAACTGGACGGGAAACGTCAGAAAAAGACAGCGTTTCCGCAGAAGACAGCGTGTGCGTATTCGGGACGCAAAACGGGGACGGAAGCTGGACGGCGGAAAAGGTTCTTATATTGGATTGGCAATAGGGCGCTTTGCAGAAAAAATGCAGCGGGGCAGTTTTTGTCCCGCTGCGCCGCGTATTCAGGATTTTTTTGCTTTTGTCCGGGAGGCTGTCCGCAGCGTGACGGCATTTCCCCGTACCATGATATTTTCCATGCTCCGCAGAAAGCTGGAAAAACGGCTGTATCCATAGTCCTTTAGGTCAAAGGAGGGATATTTCTTTTTGAGATGGTCGTAAATGACGGAGAGATTGTCGATGGAGCCGCCGCTTTTTTCGATGAGGGCGGTAACTGCCTTCTGCATCTCCGTCATATTGTCCAGCTCGCGGACGCACACATAATAGGAGGAGTTTTCCTTGGAAAGCTCCAGCTTGGAGCATTTGTCCCGGATGAACGTCAAAAGCTTTGTGTAGCCGTAGTTGCGGACGTCGAAATCGGTAAACTTGCTGTTTAGGCGGCTGCCGATCTCGCCCATGTAGGTGGGCTTTCCTTTGTTCTCATTGTCGTTGATGATTGAAATGATCGCGTCCTCGATGTCTCCGATGGATGTGACAAAGTCGGTTTTTACGCTGCGCTCCGAAGCCAGCACCTCGTGCAGACCGGAGGAGGAAGCCGAAACGCTCGCCTCATAGATCAGATTCAGGTGGATGAATTTGTTGCACGCTTTTGTAAGGGCGGCGGGGGTTTTGGATTCTCCCATGCCGATCACATACATATTCGCTTCGCGCAGCCGCATGGCAAGACGGGTAAAATCACTGTCGCTGGTAACGAGGCAGAAGCCGTTGACATTGCCGGAATACAGGATGTCCATGGCGTCGATCACCATCGTCATGTCGGAGGAATTTTTCCCGGAGGTATAGTCGAACTGCTGGATGGGCGTGATGGAATTGTCCAGCAGGATATTCTCGTTCCAGCCGTTGTTTTTGCTCCAGTTGCCGTAAATGCGGCGGTAGGTGGCAAAGCCGTAAGTCTCTATTTCGTTAAAAATAATGGAAGCATAGCGGGAGCTGACATTTTCGGAATCGATCAGCACCGCGATCTGCATTTTTGGTTCGGTAATCTCCATGATGGGGCAGTCTCCGTTTCGTTCAGATTTCTGGTTTCCCTTGGGAACTATCTTCATATCCAGTATACCCTTTTTGGAAAAAAATTGCAAAAGGAAAAAGCGGCCTTTTGCGGGAGAAAACAGATTGGCGCAAAAGGAAGAATCGGAAGGGACGATGGCATATGTTCCATAAAAACACGACTTTATGAAAAATATAATATGTAATATGTCATATATACTTGACAAATAAACCGGCGGGGCGTACAATGCAGTTAATTCCAAAAGAGACAGGAGGCATGTGCGGTGGGAAAAAATAAAAGAATGAAAATCGCAAGGGTGGAAAAGGATCTGTCTCAGGAACAGCTTGCAGAGCTGGTCGGTGTGAGCCGGCAGACGATCAGCATGATCGAATCGGGGAGGTTTAATCCGTCGCTTCAGCTGTGTCTGTCAATCTGCTACGCGCTGGGGCGCACACTGGACGAATTATTCTGGGAGGAGATGGAGGCATGAAAAGGTATTTCAGAAGAAGGATCGACGAGCGCCAGCGGGCGGATCTGCGGCGCGTGGAAAGCTATGGATACTGGATCGCGTTCTGGCTGCTTCTGGCGTCGGTGATCGTGAAAAGCGTGATCATTGGCAGACCGAAGGAAGAGTGGCTTACGGAATGGGTCATTTTTATGATCCTTGCGGTTTATAATGTTGTTTCGCTTGCATGGATCGGCGTATGGTCGGAGAATTCCCCGAAGCCGACGTTTGCATCGAGCGTGTCTTCCAGCCTGCTGGGCAGCCTTGGATTTTCCGTCATTTATACGGCGGGCACATGGCTTCACTCCGGCAGGACGATGGGGATGGATGAAGTGATCTTTCTGTTTGCCCTGTGGTTTATTGGGTTGTTTGTCCTATTGATCGCCGCCTTTGCAGCGCTTATGTGGATTTACCGGATAAGGGACAGACGGCTTCAAAAAAAGATGGATGAGGAATTGGAGGAAGAAGAATGAAGAGCTGTGACAGGAAGCTGATCGTATTTTTTTCGGCAGCATTCGGGCTGCCGGTGATTTTGGGGATTTTTATGGGAGCCGCCTTTTATGGAGGGAAGGACGTGGGCGCTTTCCCGCTGACATGGATGTTCCTGCCCGCCTCCGGCGTGATGCTGGGAAGCCTTTTGTGCCGGGAGAAGGAGGCGGAGAAAGAGCCTCTGCCGAAAGCGTTTTATGTTACTTTTCTTGTAATGACGGCATTGCTCGTCCTCGTATGTATCGCAGGGGTGTTTGTGCCCGTTAATGCGCTGATCGTGACCAATCAGATCGTGATCATCGGGTCGTTGATCTGTCTGGCAGAGCTGGCGGTATTAAAGCGGGAGCGCCGCAGGGAATGGGGACTGTCCCTGACCGTCAACTGGAAAAAGGCGCTTGCGGGAGCCGGGCTGTTTGCTGTCCTCTATCTTGTCCTGTCGGGGCTGAGTGCGGCAGTATCCTGGGCGATGGGGGAAGACATATCCGCCTACCGGCTGAATCCGATGCTGTGGATGTGGGTCACGGTGATCCTGCCGCTGAATTTTGTGCTGTCGTTTACGGCGTTTTTTGGCGAAGAGTACGGCTGGCGCTATTATCTGCAGCCGATCCTTCAGCAAAAATTCGGGCTGCGCAGGGGGGTGATCGTGCTGGGGCTTTTGTGGGGAATCTGGCATCTGCCGATCAACCTGTTTTATTACAGCCCTGAGACGAGCCTGCAGAGCATTCTCGGACAGCTTGCGGTCTGCGTAAGCTTCGGCGTTTTCTTCGGGTGGGTGTACATGCGTACGAAGAATATCTGGGCGGTAACGCTGATCCATTTTTTGAACAACAATCTGGGAATGGCGCTGTTTCAGGTGTCTGCGGAAGGCGTGGAATGGACGTGGGGCAGCCTGCTGGTGTCTGCAGCATTGTATTTTGCCGTATTCCTGCCGTTTCTTCTGACAAAGGAATACCGGGGAGCAGAGAGCGTATCATAAAAAAGCGGTGCGATGAAATCCCATCAGAAGATTTCACCGCACCGCTTTTTTGATTCCGGAAAGCCGACGTAAAAATCCGGCGGATTACCGGATATATCCTGTTGTTACAGGTAGTTTTCCCTCTTATTATATTTCTCCAGGATCGTGCGGATCTTCTCGGTAGGAGTCAGCACGTTGGTCAGGGAAACGTCGTGGTTCATGAAGTCGATGATGGACGCCATGAATTTGCTCATGTCCGCTTCGATATAATAAGGGCGGGAGAGCAGCTCGGGGATCTGGTAGGTTAAGTTGGTCGTGATGACCTTATCAAACCAGCCCTTTTCGTAAGCGTCGTCGAAGGCGTCCATGCCGTCTGTAAACAGGCCGAAGGTCGTACAGATAAAGACGCGGCGCGCGCCCATTTCCTTGAGCTGGCGGGCGGTATCGAGCATGCTGCCGCCGGAAGAGATCATGTCGTCGATGATCACGATGTCCTTGCCTTCGATATTGTCGCCTAAGAATTCGTGCGCAACGATCGGGTTTTTGCCGTTGACGATCGTTGAATAATCGCGGCGCTTGTAGAACATACCGATGTTGACGCCAAGCACGTTTGCAAAGTAGGTGGTACGGTCAAGGGCGCCTTCGTCGGGGCTGATCACGATAATGTGATCCTTGTCCACGATCAGATCCGGCACGTTGTCCAAAAGGGCGCGCATGAACTGATAGGGGGGCGTGAAGTTATCAAAGCCGCACAGGGGAGCCGCATTCTGCACGCGGGGATCGTGTGCGTCAAAGGTAATGAAATTGGTAACGCCCATGTCGGCAAGCTCGGTCAGCGCATAGGCGCAGTCCAGAGACTCGCGGCCGCTTCTTTTGTGCTGGCGGCCTTCATATAAAAAGGGCATGATGACGGAAATACGTTTTGCTTTTCCTTCAACTGCAGCGATCATTCTCTTTAAATCCTGATAATGGTCGTCAGGGGATTTGTGGTTGGTGTAACCGTTTAAGTTGTAAGTCAGGCTGTGGTTGCAGACATCCACGAGGATGTAGAGATCCGTTCCGCGGACGGATTCGTTCAGACAGCCCTTGCCTTCGCCGCTTCCAAAGCGCGGACAGCAGGCATCCACCAGATAATTGTCCTCGATATAGCCGCGGAATGCGGGATCGTCATGCGAGGAATTGCGCATGTTTCTGCGGAAGGACACAAGATAATTGTTGACGCTGCGACCCAGTTTCTCAGCGGAGTCCAGTGCGATGATCTTCAAAGGACCTACGGGAAGCGCGTTTTCAAGTTCGCGTAAATTCGGCATAATTTTCTCCTCCATCTTCTACATTTATATCATTCGGGCGCGGCAGAGTCAAGAGGGGGAGGAAATTTGTCATGACAGGGCGGCTTTTTTCTGATAGAATAGAACTATCGGCAAAGGACACGGCAGGTTTTTTGCGGCAAGAAGGAGTACAGAGCATGAAAGAAAAGGGACATTTGATCAAAACCGTACAGCCCGGAAGCATTGCGGAGGAGATGGAGATCGAAGCAGGCGACCGGCTGCTTGCCATAAACGGCGAAGAGGTTGAAGATATTTTTGATTACCAGTACATGATCCAGGACGAATATGTGGAGGTGCTGGTCGCAAAGCCTTCCGGCGAGGAGTGGCTTTTGGAGATCGACAAGGAGTATACGGAGGATCTGGGCGTGGAGTTTGAGAACGGGCTGATGGACGATTACCGTTCCTGCACGAATAAGTGCATTTTCTGCTTTATCGACCAGATGCCTAAGGGAATGCGGGACACGCTTTATTTTAAGGACGACGATTCCCGGCTTTCCTTTTTACAGGGCAATTATGTGACGCTGACGAACATGTCGGACAGGGATGTGGAGCGCGTGATCAAATATCACATGTCCCCGATCAATATTTCGTTTCAGACGACGAATCCGAAGCTTCGCTGCGAGATGCTGCACAACCGCTTTGCGGGGGACGCGCTCAAAAAGGTTGACCGTTTTTATGAGGCGGGCATCGAGATGAACGGGCAGATCGTTTTGTGCAAGGGCGTAAACGACGGGGCTGAGCTGGAAAGAAGCCTGTCCGACCTGACAAAGTATCTGCCGCATCTGCGCAGCGTTTCGGTCGTTCCGGTGGGACTGTCCAAATTCCGGGACGGCTTATATCCGCTGGAGCCATTTACGAAGGAGGATGCGGAGAAGGTGCTGGATACGATCCATGCGTGGCAGGAAAAGATCCTTCCGGAATACGGCCTGCATTTTGTCCACGCCAGCGACGAATGGTATATCCTTGCGGGCAGGGACGTGCCGGAGGAGGATAATTACGACGGCTATCTGCAGCTGGAAAACGGCGTCGGCATGGTGCGGCTTTTATGGGAGGAATTTATGGATTCCGTCCGTCAGCTGAAAGAAAGCGGGGCGGTGGAGCGCTGGAACGGGCGCAGAAGGGAAATCTCGACGGTGACGGGACGCATCGTATATCCGTATATCTGCCGGATGGCGCGGGTTTTGGAGGAGACGTTTCCGGGGCTGTGCGTGCACGTCAACGCGATCCGCAACGACTTTTTCGGGGAACGCATTACCGTGACGGGGCTTTTGACGGGGCAGGACATTATCGCCCAGCTAAAAGGGAAAGAGCTTGGCGAGGAGCTGCTTTTGCCGCAGAACGTATTAAGGAGCGGCGAGCGGGTGCTTCTGGACGATTATACGGTGGATGACATCGCTGACGCTTTACAAGTGCCGGTGAATATTGTAAAATCAAGCGGATATGATCTTACAAAGAGCCTGCTGGGAGAATTTTAAAACCGGCGGATGCGGTAGGATCCCGATGGAAAATAAATCCGGGGAGCAAAAGGCTTCCATAATGAAGTGCCGCCCATGCGGCAGGAAAGAGGTAAGAATGGCAGGAAGAAAACCCATTGTAGCGGTGGTAGGCAGACCGAATGTCGGCAAATCCACCCTGTTCAATGCGCTTGCGGGAGAGATGATTTCGATCGTAAAAGATACGCCCGGCATTACGCGGGACAGGATCTATGCGGATATTTCATGGCTTGACAAAAATTTCACACTGATCGACACCGGCGGCATCGAGCCGGATTCCGGCGACATTATTTTATCCCAGATGAGGGAGCAGGCGCAGATCGCCATTGATACGGCGGATGTGATCCTGTTTATGGTCGATGTAAAGCAGGGGCTTGTGGATTCGGATTCCAAGGTGGCGGACATGCTGCGCCGCTCCCACAAGCCGGTGGTGCTCGTTGTCAATAAGGTGGACAGCTTCCAGAAATATATGGCGGATGTATACGAGTTTTACAATCTGGGCATCGGTGACCCGTGGCCGATCTCTGCGGCAAACCGTATGGGAATCGGCGATATGCTGGACGAGGTGGTGCGCCATTTCCCGGAGGATGCAGACACGGATATGGAGGACGACCGCCCGAGGATCGCGATTGTCGGAAAGCCGAATGTGGGCAAGTCGTCTCTGATCAACCGGCTGATCGGCGAGAACCGCGTGATCGTTTCGGACATTGCGGGTACGACGCGCGACGCGGTGGATACGGAAGTGGTTCACAACGGCAGGGAATATGTGTTTATCGACACGGCGGGACTGCGCCGCAAAAACAAAATCAAGGAAGAGCTGGAACGCTACATGATCGTGCGCACGGTCAGCGCCGTAGAGCGGGCGGACGTGGTCGTGCTCGTCATCGACGCGACGGAAGGCGTGACTGAGCAGGATGCCAAGATCGCCGGGATTGCCCACGAGCGCGGCAAAGGCATGATCATTGCGGTAAACAAGTGGGATGCGCTGGAAAAGGACGACAAAACGATCTACCGTTTTCAGGAGAAGATCCGCAACACCCTGTCCTTTATGCCGTATGCGGAGATGATCTTTATTTCCGCATTGACAGGACAGCGGCTTCCGAAGCTGTTTGAGACGATCGATGCGGTCATCGAAAACCATGCGCTGCGTGTGGCGACCGGCGTGTTAAACGAGATTATGGCGGAAGCGGTGGCGCTGCAGCAGCCCCCGACGGACAAGGGCAAGCGGTTAAGGCTTTATTATATTACGCAGGTTTCGGTAAAGCCGCCCACCTTTGTTATTTTTGTAAATGATAAGGAACTGATGCACTTTTCTTACACGAGATATATCGAAAATAAAATACGGGAGGCGTTTGGCTTCCGCGGAACACCCCTGAAATTTATTATCAGGGAGAGGAAGGAGAACAACTGAAATGGAACGTCTGGCTGCTTTGGCGATCGGATATGTGTTCGGTCTGTTCCAGACCGCATATATTTACGGGAGGCTGAAAGGGATTGATATTCGCCAATACGGGAGCGGGAACGCGGGAACGACCAACACCCTGCGGGTGCTCGGGACAAAAGCGGGACTGATCGTTTTGGCAGGCGATATTCTGAAATGTATACTGGCAATCGTGGCTGTGCGGCTTTTGTTTACGGACAGCCATGCAGACGGCTATTATCTGCTGGCGATGTATGCCGCCCTGGGAGCGATCCTTGGGCACAACTATCCCTTTTATCTGGGATTTAAGGGCGGAAAGGGCATCGCTGCGACGGCGGGGCTGATCCTGGCGATCCACCCGGCGTATATCCCGATGGGAGTCCTGATCTTTTTCGGCATCTTTTTTACGACCCATTATGTGTCTCTGGGATCCCTGCTCGTATACGCGGGCTTTCTGATCCAGACGGTCGTGATGGGACAGATGGATGTGTTTGGGATGCCTGTCGCACACAGGGCAGAGATGTATGCGATTGCGGCTTTCCTGACGGCGATGGCGTACTGGAAGCACCGTGAGAATATCAAACGTCTGGTATCCGGTACGGAGCGCAGAACATATCTTTTGAAAAAGAACAAAGAGGCTCTGGATACAAACGGGGCAAAATAAGGAGCCGTTTACGCGGCGGAAAGAAGGAAACATGGCAAAGATTGGTATGATCGGAGCCGGAAGCTGGGGCATTGCGCTCACATGGCTTCTGACAAATAACGGACATCAGGTGACGGTATGGAGCGCGCTGGAGGATGAGATACGTCTGCTGCAGGAAAAGCATGAGCAGACCTCCAAGCTTCCGGGCGTGATCCTTGCGGACAGCGTTTCTTTTACGACCAGTCTGAAAGAGGCGGTCAAGGGAAGGGATCTTCTGGTGCTGGCAGTTCCGTCGCCGTTTGTAAGAAGCACCGCGCATCAGTTAAGGGATGTGGTAGAGGAGAAGCAGATCATCGTCAATGTGGCGAAGGGCATCGAGGAAAAAACGCTGATGACGCTTTCTGAGGTGATCGAAGAGGAAATCCCGCAGGCGCAGGTGGCGGTTTTATCGGGGCCGTCCCACGCGGAGGAGGTCGGAAAGGGCGTGCCTACGACGATCGTTGCGGGGGCAAAGACAAGAAGCGCCGCAGAAAAGATCCAGAATATTTTCATGAGTCCCGTGTTCCGGGTATATACAAGCCCGGATGTGCTGGGGATCGAGCTGGGGGCGGCGTTAAAAAATGTGGTGGCTCTGGCTGCCGGCATCGCGGACGGATTGGGCTACGGCGACAATACGAAGGCGGCGCTCATTACCCGCGGGATCACGGAGATCGCGCGTCTGGGAACGGCGATGGGCGGAAGACGGGAAACATTTTTCGGGCTGTCCGGTATCGGGGATCTGATCGTTACCTGTGCCAGCATGCATTCCAGAAACCGCCGCGCAGGCATCCTGATCGGTCAGGGGCATACGATGGAAGAGGCGATGCAGGAAGTGCAGATGGTCGTGGAAGGCGTTTATTCCGCGAAAGCGGCGATGGGGCTGGCGGAAAAATATCACGTTTCCCTGCCGATCATCGAGCAGGTCAATCAGGTGCTTTTTTACGGGAAACCGGCGGCGGATGCGGTGGGAGAGCTGATGCTTCGGGATAAAAAGATCGAAATTACCGATACGGAGTGGAACGCATAAAAAGGGAAGCTGCGGCAGGATAGAAGCCGCCGCAGAAGGAGGGGCTTATGAAGATCAAATGCAGCCGGTGCGGCAAGCGCTTTGACGCGGATATGTACAGCGGTCTGTGTCCGAAGTGCGGCGCTTACAACGGAAAGCACATGGCAGGGTATGAAGAGAAGGAAGCCGGACAAAAGGCGGCTGAGACGGCATGGCAGCCGGAAACGGTATGGCAGTCGGAAACAGAGCCGCAGCCGGAAAGGGCATGGCAGCCGGAAACAGACAGCGCGGCAAAGGAAGAGCCTCGGCAGGAGACGTTTGGGGAAAGCACAGCGGCAGAAAGCAGGGACAGCCAGAAGTCATGGCAGAGCGCGCCGCAGGCAAAGGAGGAAAAGTCTTATGCCGGCAGCCAAAGCTTTGCGCCGGGGTCTGCGGACCGTTACAGGACGCCTGAGCCGGCAGGGCAGAGCGCCGGAAACGGAGGAAAAGGCGCGGGAAAAATGCTTCTTGCAGCGATTCTGATCCCGATTGCAGCAGGCATTGCCTTTCAGTTCTGGGAGAAGGGATATTTTCAGGAACGGATGACAGCCGGGGAAAATATCATTCAGGAAGCAGGAAACGCGCAGGTAACGGTGCTGGAAGGCGGAAGCATCGAATATCCGGTTTATGTGGGAGTGATTGGCACAGGGCCGATGCCGCAGGAAGAAGTGCCGGAGGGCTGGCATCTGGAAGGGGTCTGTGTGGCGGCTGCCTGTGAAGGCTATAATTCGGAGGAGCAGATAGAGGACATCCAGATCGGTTATAAGATCGGGGATGAGACGTTTTATCAGAAGGCGCTGCATAAGTATGAGCTGGAACAGTTTCTCGACGACTGGGGGCTTGAGGAGGATGCGTTGCTGGCTTCCTATGACTTTGACTATGACGAATCGCTGGGGTATTTTGTTTTCATGGTGCGGGACGGCGCAGCTGACCGGGAGCTGATTTTGGAAATAGCGGACGGCGCAGGCAGAAGCGTGACCCGTCAGTCGGCGCTTCCTTTGGAGGAGGCAGACGGCGTGCTCCGGTGGGAAAACTGGGCAGAGTGGAATGGATTTCCGGAAGAAAGCGGGGTGGAGGAATGAAAGGCGGATCTGCGAAAAAGGTAATCTGCGGAGCGGTGCTCGGCATATCGGTTTTTTTTACGGCGATCGGATTTTTCTCCAATATTGACAGTAAAAAAGATTTCACGCACTACAGCGT